>Ga0070741_10001217_pt1 | contig 80869 bp, 79 predicted proteins | sample Coa_R1_4_FD_66440 | JGI IMG/M metagenome (GOLD analysis project Ga0070741, IMG submission 66440) | Surface soil microbial communities from Centralia Pennsylvania, which are recovering from an underground coalmine fire - Coalmine... | ecosystem: Environmental > Terrestrial > Soil > Unclassified ...
GACGTGCTCTGGACGCTCGCCGATACTCGCGCCCTACGGCAGGAGGCCGCCCGTGGGTAACACTATTTTGAGGCACCGATCCCGGCGCTCGGTAACACCTACTTCTGAGGCATCACGCCGCCGGCGGCGCGCCGGTCGATCTGGGCGAGGACCTGCATGACGACCTGGCGCATGTCGGCCAGGTTGAACGGCTTCTCGAGCGCCGGCTCGCCGGTCTCGGTCAGGAAGCTCGCGTACTCGTCGATGCCGGTGTTGGCGCTCATGAAGATCACCCGGGGTGGCTGCTCGGGATAGCGCCTCCGGAGCCCCCGGTAGAGCGCGGGGCCCTCGAGACCGGGCATGCGAAGGTCGGTGATCACCAGATCGTACCGGCGCTCCTCGGCGCGGCGCAGGCCCTCGGTTCCGTCCGCCGCGCTGTCCACCTCGTGCCCGTCGCGCCGCAGCACCTCGACCAGCACGTCCCGGAGATTGTCCTCGTCGTCCACCACCAGGATGAGGTGGCGCGGCATCTCAGGCGCGCGCGTCCAGGATGGCCCGGGCGATCAGGCGCGCGCCCTCGTAGCAGCGCTCGGGCGGCTCGAACGAGAAGGCGAGGCGGATGAACCGCTCGCCGCCCCCGTTGGGGAAGAAGGCCGGGCCCGCGGTGTACTGCACGCGGGCCTTCGCCGCGCCCTCGTGGAGCTTGGCGGTGTCGGTGCCGGTGGGCAGCCGGATCCAGATGAAGAAACCGCCCTCCGGCCGGCTGATCTCGACGTCGGTGTCCTTCAGGACCTCCCAGAGCCCGCGCAGCATCGCGTCGCGCTTGGCCCGGTACACGTTCACCAGACGGGCCACGTGGGGCGCCAGGTGGTCGCGCAGGAAGTAGGTCGCCACCCGCGAGGCGAAGGGATTGACCCCGCCGCCGAAGAGGAAGCCCTGGAAGGCGGGGATCATCTCCTTCGGCGCGCACAGCCAGCCCAGGCGGAAGCCGGCCCCGAGGATCTTCGACACCGTGCCCGCGCGGATCACGCGCCCGCCCCCGTCGAGCGCGTAGAGCGACGGCAGGTGCTCGCCCTCGAACCGCAGCTCGCCGTAGGCGTCGTCCTCGAGGATCAGGGTGTCGTACTCCTGCGCCAGGTCGATCAGCTCGCGCCGGCGCTTGAGAGAGAGGCTGGGGCCGGACGGATTCTGGAAGTTCACGATGGTGTAGATCAGCTTGCAGCGCTTCCCCTGCGCGCGCAGATCGGCGAGGTGCTGCCGCGCCACCTCCACCACCAGCCCGTCCTGGTCCACCGGCACGTCGAGCACCCGCGGGCCGTGGCGGCGGATGGTCTGGAGCGTGCCGGAGAAGGTGGGAGCCTCGGAAAGGATCACGTCGCCCGGATCCACGAACGCGCTGAAGGCCAGCGAGAGCGCATGCCCGGAGCCGTTCGCGATGATGAGGTTCTCGGGCCCGACCTTCAGGCCCTCGAACAGGCCGTACTTGTGACACACCAGCTCGCGCAGGCCCCGGTAGCCCTGGGGCTCGCCGTAGGTGAGGGCCTCCGCGCCCTCGGCCTTCATCATCCGCGCGGTCGCCTCGACCAGCTCGTCGTACGGGAACGAGCCCGGGTCCGGGTAGCCGCCGCCGAACTCGTAGAGCGGGTTCGTGACCGGCCGCGCGGCCGGCGGGGCGCCCCAGCCGATGCGGGCCCGAAAAGAGAGCAGCGCGACGAAGGACTCGGGGGCGGTGGTCATCGCGATCGCCTCAGCGCTTCCGGGGAGGAGGTGGAGAGTCCGGGATCAGGCGACGATCTTCTTCTCGCGCAGGCTGCGGATCTCCGCCGCGGACACGCCGAGCTCGCCCAGGACCTGGTCGGTGTGCTCGCCGGCGTAGGGCGCCACCGTGCGGATCGCGGCCGGGGTGGCCGACAGCTTGATGGGCTGCCCGAACTGGGTGACCTTGCCGTGCACCGGGTGGGACATCTCCACCACCATGTCCCGCGCCTGCACCTGCGGGTCGGCGACGACCTCCTCGGGCTCGTAGACCTTCCCCACGCAGACGTCGGCCTTGACGAGGAAGTCGTACCACTCGTCCCGGGTGCGGGTCCGGATGATGGCCTCGATCTCCTCCCGGCACTTGACTTCCTCCGCGTTGGCCGCGCGCACGAACTGGTCGGGCCGGCGCGCGAACCGGGTGAAGTCGGGCCGGTTGATCGCCTTGCAGAAGTTCTCCCAGAGCCAGGGCTCGGTGCACCCGATCGTCAGGTACTTGCGATCCTTCGTCTCGTACACCGCGTAGTAGGGATACGAGCCGCCCAGGAAGCCCTCTCCGCGCCGGGGCGCCATCCCGTCGCTCCAGAAGAAGCGCATGTTGGGGGTGGCGGCCAGGAGGGCCAGCGAGGTGTCGAGGTAGGAGACGTCCACGTGCTGGCCGCGGCCGGTCCGCTCGCGGGCGAAGAGCGCCATCATGATGCCGAGCGCGCCGTGCATGCTGGCCCCGCCGTAGTCGGCCACCAGGTTGAGCGGGAAGACCGGCTTGCGGCCGGGCTCGCCGATCAGGTTCAGCACGCCGGCCAGCGAGAGGTAGTTGCCGTCGTGGGCCGGGTAGTCGCGGTAGGGGCCGTTCTGGCCGAACCCGGAGAGCGAGCAGTACACGAGGCGCGGGTTCATGGCGGAGAGCGTCTCGTAGTCGCCGCCCAGGCGCTTCATGACCCCGGGGCGGAAGCCCTCCACGATGACGTCGGCGCCGGCGGCCAGCTTCCGGAAGAGAGCCTGCCCCTCGGGCGCCTTCATGTTGAGCGCCAGCGAGCGCTTGTTGCGGTTCACGTAGGCGAAGGCGGCGCGCCGCCGGGTGGTCGCGTCCTCGGGCTCATCGGGCGGGGTCTCGATCTTCAGCACGTCCGCCCCCATGTCGGCGAGGAACATCCCCGGCATCTCGGCGGGCGGGACCCGCGCCATCTCCAGCACCTTGATTCCGTCCAGCACGCCCATGGCGATCTCCTTTACGTGTACGACTCCGGCGCCTTCACCGCCCGCTCCCAGAAGACCGGGTCGTGGCTCGGGAAGATCCGCCCGCCCGTGAGGCGCGCCAGCGTCTTGAGGCGCTTGATCGAGTGCATCGCGCGCGTGGGGTCCCACACCACGCCCGGCGGGATCTCCTCGTCGATGGAGCGCTGCCAGTAGCAGCAGTCGCCGGCCAGGATCACCGGGCCGGTGACCGGCAGCTGCACCAGCAGCGACTGGTGCCCCGGGGTGTGGCCGTCGCTGCGCAGGGCGGTCACCCCCGGCACCAGCTCGGTGTCGCCGTCGAGCAGCCGCCAGCGGTAGCCGGGCAGGTCGAAGTTCTTGCGGTAGTAGAACGAGGCGAAGAACTGGGCCGGGTAGTGGGCGTAGGCGTACTCGTCCTTCTGCACCACCAGCTCCGAAGTGTCGAAGATCGCGGCCCCGCCCGCGTGGTCGAAGTGGAGATGGCTGATCACCACCAGGTCCACGTCCTTCGGCTCGAGCCCGATGGAGTCGAGCCGGTGCACCAGCAGATCGTCGTCGCCGAAGCGCGCGAGGGGATCCTGGCGCATCAGGCCGGGTATCGCGCGGGGGGAGATCCCGGTGTCGAAGAGGATCACCGCATCGCTGGTCTGGACCACCCAGCAGGTGACCGGGATCGCGACCCGCTCCGGCGAGCGCTCGCCGTAGAAGAGGCCGGTGCGCTCGAAGCCGAGGAAGCCGTTCTGCAGCGCGTAGAGGGCCTTGACCGCCATGGGGGTGGGGGGATCAGGCGCGCGACTTGGCGGGCCGGCGGGCGCGCGCGGGCCGGGGGCGGTCCGCGGGCTCCATGGGGTCGTACACCCAGATCTTGTTCGAGGCGTTGAGGCCCATCGTGATGGTGCGGCCGTCCAGCGTGATCGACACCGTGCCCGCGTAGGGCGCGATCTCGCTCACCACCACCCGGCTGCCCGGCCGGATGCCCGACTCCCAGAGGAAGCGGAGCAGCTGGCGGTCCGCCTCCGCCTCCTCGGTGATGCGCTCCACCACGAAGGGATGGCCGGCCGGCGCCTGGTTGAGCGGGATCGGCCGGTGCGCCTCGGGGGCCGGCATGCCCGGGATCGGGTTGCCGTGCGGACACGTGCTCGGCATGCCGAGGGTCTCGGCCAGCCGCTCCTCGACCACCGGGGAGAGCGAGTGCTCGAGCCGATGCGCCTCGTCGTGCGCGCGCGACCAGTCCAGCCCGAGCACGTCGGTGAGCCAGCGCTCGATCAGCCGATGCCGGCGGGCCATGGTCTCCGCGATGCCGAGCCCCTTGCTGGTGAGGCGGATCTCCTTGCGGCCGCCCACGCGGATGTAGCCGTCCTTCTGCATGCGGCGGATCGCCTCGGTGATGGAGGGGGCCGAGACGTGCATGTGGCGCGCGAGCCGCGCCCCGATCACCGGCTTGTCGGTGCCCGCGAGGTCGTAGATGGCGGCCAGATAGTCCTGGATCGCGGGCGTGGTCTCGTCCATGGCCGCCAGCATACCGAGCGGGGGCCGCGCAGGGCAAGCCCCGGCCGCGCCGTGCTATCCTTGCCCCCGACCAGGAGGCGGTCCATGGATTTCGCGCTCACCGAATCGCAGGAGCTCATCCGGAAGGAGGTGGGGGCGCTGGCCCGCACCTTCTCGCTCGACTACTGGCTCGACAAGGACGATCGCGCGGAGTATCCGAGCGAGTTCGTGAAGGCCTTCGCCGACAACGGCTGGCTCGGCATCATGGTGCCCGAGGCCTACGGGGGGGCCGGCCTCGGCGTGACCGAGGCCGCGCTCATGCTGCACGAGATCTGCGCCTCCGGAGCCGGCACCTCCGGCGCGTCCCCCATCCACTTCTACGTGTTCCCGCCCACGCCCCTCATCAAGTACGGCACCGAGGCCATGAAGCGGAAGTACCTGCCCGGGATCGTGAGCGGCGAGACGGTGATGGCCTTCGGCGTCACCGAGCCGAACGCGGGCACCGACACCTCCCGCATCCAGACCCGCGCCGAGAAGAAGGGCGATCGCTGGGTGGTCAACGGCCGGAAGGTCTGGACCACCAACGCCCAGCACGCCACCCGCATCCTGCTGCTGGCCCGGACCGCGGACCGCGATCCGGCCCGGCCGCTCAGGGGCATGACGCTGTTCTTCGCCGACTTCGACCGCACGGCCATCACGGTGCGCGAGATCCACAAGCTGGGGCGCGCCGCGGTGGACTCCAACGAGATCTTCATCGACAACCTGGAGATCCCGGAGGAGGACGTGGTGGGCACGGTGGGGGAGGGCTTCTACCACCTCCTCGACTCCCTGAATCCGGAGCGGATCGTGATCGGGATCGAGGCGGTGGGCATCGGGCGCGCCGCGCTGGAGCGGGCGGTGCAGTACGCCAAGGAGCGGATGGTGTTCGACCGGCCCATCGGCAAGAACCAGGCGATCGCGCACCCGCTCGCCCACGCGATGGCGCAGCTGGACGCGGCCGAGATGATGTGTCTGAAGGCGGCGTGGCTCTTCGACCACGGCAAGCCCTGCGGCCGCGAGGCCAACGCGGCCAAGATGCTGGCCGCGGAGGCGGGCTTCAACGCCTGCGACGCCGCGCTCCAGACCTTCGGCGGCTTCGGCTACGCGAAGGAGTTCTACGTGGAGCGGCTGTGGCGGGAGATCCGTCTCTACAAGATCGCGCCGGTGTCGCAGCAGATGGCGCTCAACTACCTCGCCGAGCACGTGCTGGGCCTGCCGCGCTCCTACTAGTCCGCGCCTCCGTCATGGACCCGCTCCTGCTCAGCACGCACGACACGGGTTACGAGCAGCCCGACGGGGCCACCATCGCCAAGGTCCTGGCCTCGCTCGACGGGGGCCGCAACGTGCAGGCGACCCTCGGCACCTCCGACACCTGCTACCTCCAGGCCACCGGCAGCGTCGAGCACGGCTTCGGCCTCGACCTGCAGGAGGGATCGCTCGAGCGGCGCTTCCGCACCCGCGACCGCGCGCTGCCGCTGGCGTGGGTGACCGAGGCCTTCCAGCGCTACGCCCGGGCCGACATGGGATGGCGCGCCGAGGTGGAGTGGGAGCAGGAGCGCATCGAGGTCCCGCGCGAGTCGTGGATGAACAGCTGGTGGGCCTACGTCGGCCTGATGGTCGCGGTGGCGGGGGCGGTCTGGGCCTGGCACGCCTGGCGCGCCGCCCCCTGATCCCGGCCGCTCAGCCCGCGCTGCCGGTCAGCCGGCGCTCGTGGAGCGCGCCCAGGATCTCCCCGATGGCGGCCTGGGCCCACACGTCGGGGAAGGGCGACTCCAGCAGCGCCGCGATGCCCTGACCGGCGCGGCTGCTCGTCTGCTCCTCGCTCTCGCCCGGGCGCGCGGCCCGCAGCGCGCCGAAGATGCGCTCCTTGTGGTAGACCGCCGGGTACTCCACGTACCGGTAGAGCTCGGTGAAATCCCGGTCGAAGAACACCGCCACCGGGATCGACGCCCAGCGCTGGCCGTTCTTGTGGTTGGCGTATTCGCACACGAGGTCGCCGTCGCCCTGGGTCGGGTCGGGCAGGCCCCGCATCAGCATGGTGTCGCCGTCGCGGGTGAAGATGCGCAGCTCGAGCCCGCCCGCCTCCGCGAGGCGCGCCAGGTAGGGGAGATCCCGCCGGCAATCCGACGACCACTCCTCCGCGATCACCGCGACCTTCGCGGGGCCGCCCGGCTGCGCGGCCAGCCAGCGGATGGCCGCGGTCTGCTCCGGGGTGAGGCGCGCCCGCGCGTGTCGCTCGCGGAGATATCCGCTCCAGTCCAGGCGCGGACGCACCTTGGCGAAGCGGCGGATGTCGAAGCCCTCGCGCGCCAGGTTCTCGGGAGAGCCGGTGAAGGTCACGTAGTCGTCCCAGGTCATGCCGCGGGCGAAGCGGGAGGCGTCCATGGCCGCGGAGCATAGCATGCTAGGCTCGGCGGCGGTGAACCCGCGCCGCCTGCCGGCCGTCCTGATGGGGCTGTACCTGCTCTTCCTGGCGTACGGATCGTTCTTCCCGTTCCACTTCCGCTACGATCCCAACGCGCTCGCGCGCTTCCTCGCGCATCCCGTTCCGCAGCGGCTCTCGATGCCCGACGTGGCCGCGAACGTGCTGCTGGGCGTGGCGTTCGGCGCGCTGATGGTGTGGGGGCGCTGGACGGGCCGCTCGCTCCCCGGCGGCCTCCTGCGCGTGATCGTGCTCGACGCCCTGCTCGCCGCCACGGTGGAAGCGGGTCAGCTCTACGTGCCGGGCCGGCTCGCCTCGGCGGCCGACGTGGTGGCGCAGACCCTCGGCAGCCTGGCCGGCTTTCTGGTTGCGCGGGCGCTCCTGGTCGGCGCGCCCGACGCGGCCGGATCCGGACTCGCGCGCGGGCTGCGCCGGCGGCCCGCCCTGGTGCTGCTGGCGGTGCTGGTCGCCGCGCTGACCGCGAACGCGCTTTACCCGTACGTGCCCACCTTCGACGTCTCGTCCGTCTGGCACAACCTCAAGGCCGGGCAGTGGCGTCCCTTCGCGAGCCTCGCGCACGCGTTCTGGCCGGATCTGCTGGTGGAGAAGGTCCTGGCCTACGCGGCGCTCGGGGTGCTGGCCCGGCTGGTTCTCGAGCCCTGCCCGCCGGGGCCGGCGGCCGTGCTGGCGTGGGGCGGGGCGACGGCGCTGGCCGCCGGGCTCGAGGGCGCCAAGATCCTGATCGTGGGCCGTTCGCCCAATGTCGACACGGTCGGCCTCGCCGCGCTCGGCGCCCTCGGGGGTGCCACGCTGGGCCCGGTGCTCGGGCGGTGGCGGCCGGTCCGGCGGCACGGGGCCGTCCTGCTCGTCGCGCTGGCCGCCGGCTTCCTGGTCTACGAGGAGCTGACCCCATGGTCGTTCGTGGGCTCGCTCGGGGCCGCGCGGGCGCGCCTGCCGCGCATCGAGTGGATCCCGTTCGCGTCGTACTACGGCGCCGACTTCCAGTCCGCTCTCTTCGACTTCGGCAAGAAGCTCGTGATGGGAGGCGCGCTCGGCGCCGCCATGCGGCACGCGTGGGCGCGCGCGCCGCTCTGGACGGTGCCCGTCCTCGGCGCGCTGCTGGAAGCCCTGCAGGTGCTGCAGCCGGCCCGCATCGCCTCCACCACCGACGTGCTGGTGCTGTGGGCCGGCGCCCTCGCCGGGGCGCACCTGGTGGCGCGCGTCGGATCGCCCCCCCGGGCGACGCCCGGCGGGAAACCTTGACAACCGGGGGCCCCGGGGTATGTCGTGGGGAGCGCGATGACGTCGTCGTGGCCACGCGTGTCCGCGCTCGCGCGGGTCCTGGCGCTGGCTCTCCTGGCGCTGACCCCGCTCGCCTACGCGAGCCCGCCCGATCCGGTCTGGCTCTCCGGCTTCTTCGACGATGGCGACAACGACGACGCGGTCATCCTGATCACCTCGATCTCGGCCGCCCTCGATCCGTTCCCGCAGAACGACCGCGAGCCGACCCCGCTGCACGAGCCGGCGGCGCTTCCCGACGACGCGGGCCCGGTCGCCTGCCTCTGCCTCGCCCCGTCCGACGCCCGAGCCTCGCCGGCCGCCTGAGCCGGATCCTCCGCCGCTCCGGTCACTGATCCGGCGCGCGCCCGGCCCCGGCCGTCGCGCGGCCGGACCTCCACCTCCGTGCCCCGGCCGTCTCCGTCGCGAGGAGGGTGTCATGCTCGTACCGAGAGAAGTCCTGTCCACATGGCGCGCGCGCATCGGGTGGCCGCCCGGCCCGGTGTGGATCGCGATCGCCAGCGCGGCACTGATCGGCGTCCAGCTCGCCGCCCGCACCTTCGCCTCCAACGACGAGGCGCGCTTTCCGCTGCTCGCCCAGGACATCCTCGCGCGCGGGGACTGGCTCTGGCCGCGCCTGAACGGCGCGGGGTACTTCAACAAGCCGCCGCTCCTGGCGTGGCTGATCGCGCTCATCTCCTGGCCGCTCGGGCGGGTGACCGAATGGAGCGCGGTCGTGCCCTCGGCGGCCGCCGCGGTCGCCACCGTGTGGCTCACGTACGCGGTGGCGCGCGACCTGTTCGACGCGGAGACCGGGCGCCTCGCCGGGCTGTTCGCCGCGACCACCCAGGGGCTCTTCCGGAGCGCCCACCTGGCGCTGCCGGACGCGCTCATGACCGCGGCGATCACCGCGAGCCTCTGGATGCTCGTCCGCACGAGCCTCGATCCGCCGGGGCGGGCGTGGATCGGCTTCTGGGGCTTCGCGGCCCTCGCCTTCTGGGCCAAGGGGCCGAGCGGGCTCCTGCCGGTGGCCATCGGTCTCGCGTACGGCCTGCTCACGTGGCGGCGGCGGCGCTGGTCCCTCCATCCGGTGCCCGGCCTCGCGATCGTCGCGCTGGCCGTCGGCCTCTGGGCCCTGCTCGGAGCGCTCGCGGACCGGCACGCCGTCGCCCAGGCGGTGCTGATCGATCAGGTCGGCTGGTACCGTCCCCGCGGGATCACCCTCGCGGTCCTCGCGGCGCCGATCGTGAACCTGGCCGTCGTGCTGTTCCCGTGGGGGCTGCTGGCGCCGCTGGCGCTCGCGGCGGCCCTCGTCACGCACCGGAGGCGGGAGCGGTCCGGTCGCCTGCTCCTGCTGCTGGTGTGGCTCGGAGTGACGGTGGGACTGGTCGCGCTCTCGCGCGAGCAGCGCCTGCGCTACTACGGGCCGGTGGTGCCGCCCACCGCGATCCTGCTCGGCTGGTGGCTGGGCGCGTGGGTCAGCCGCCGGACGACCGGGACCCAGCCCGCGCCGGCGGTCTCGTGGCGCGCCGCCGTCTCCGTTCGCCGCGGGCTGCCCGCGCTCTGGCTCCTCGCGGCGCTGGCCTTCGGCCTGGGCTATCGCTGGGAGGTGGCGCGGCACAACGCGAGGGGCGACTACCCCCAGATCGCGGCGCGTGTGCGACCACTGCTGGCCGGCGGGCCAGTGGTGGTGTGGGGCCTGCCCGAGCTGCCGCTCGCGTTCTACCTCGGCCAGCCGGTGATCCGGGTGCGCTCCGAGCGCGAGCTCCGGGCGGCGCTGGACCGCGCCCCCCACCCGGTGGTGGTCGCCTCCGAAGCCGACTGGGCCCGCCGCCGCGCCACGCAATCGCCCGACCTCGCGGAGGCCGACGAGCGACTGCGGGTGCTCCTGGTCCACCGCCCCTAGGAGGGGGTCAGGTCTTACATTCCGACATTGTCGGAATGTAAGACCTGACCCCATCAGGACCACAGACGGCGGGTGGCGAGGGCGGCGCCCTCGGAGAGGGCCGCGAGCTTGGCCCACACCACGCTGTGGGCGACCGCCTCCGAGCCCGCGAAGGTGCCGAAGCCGCAGTCGGTGGAGGCGATCACGCGGCTCCGGTCGCCCACCGCGTCCACCGCGGCGCAGATGCGGTCGGCCACCACCTCGGGGTGCTCGACGTAGTTCGTGGTGGTGTCGATGACGCCGGGCAGGAGCAGCCACGACTCGGGCAGCCGGTGCCGCTTGAGCACGCGGTACTCGTGCTGGTGGCGCGGGTTGGCGAGCGGCAGCGAGAGCGCGCCCACGCGCGCGCGGGTCACGATCGGCAGCACCGCCTCGAGCGGGACGTCGTGGGTGTGGGGGCCGTCGTAGTTGCCCCAGCAGAGGTGCAGTCGGATGCGATCGGGCGGGATCGCGGCGATCGCGCGGTTGATGGCCTCCACGTGCAGCTCCACCATCTGCAGGAACCGCTCGAGCGAGTCCCGCCGGAAGAAGCGCGCCCGCTCCATGGCCAGGTCGGGGCAGTCGAGCTGCAGCACGAGCCCGCGCGCGTGGATCAGCTCGTACTCCTTGCGCATCTCGCGGGCCAGCGCCATGAGGTACTGCTCGTGCGTGGCGTAGTGCGCGGAGAGCAGGATGGTGGCGATCACCCCCGGAGAGGCCGCGGTCATGAACCGCTCCGCGAAGCGCCGCGGCCGCCCGTCGGTCTCGGCGATGAACTGGTCCACCTCGCGCACCGCGGGTGTGAGGTCTGCGTACTCGATCTCCGCGATGGCCTGGGGGGCGTCGGCGATGCGGGCCGCGTCGCGCCGGCGCCGGGCCAGCAGCTCCGCGTAGTCCGGGAAATCGATCAGGTCCTGGGCCAGCTCGCGGCGGCTGGTGCCGCCGAAGCCGCGCATGCGCCCGGCCACGTAGGTCGAGAACCCCGCGCGCGGCTGCTCGCCGTTGTTGCCGATGTCGATGCCGGCCTCGAGCTGACCGGTGACGACGCGGGAGACCGCCGCCCTGATCTCGCGCTCGAGATCCGCGGCCGCCACCGGCTCCCCGCGGTCCTGACGCACCAGCAGCTCCCGGAGCGCCGGGGGGCGGGGCAGGCTGCCCACGTGGGTGGTGAGGATGCGCGACTCGCTCCGGAGCATGCGCGATGTCTCCTGACGGACGGGACTAGCCCGGCTTGGGATTGATCTGGATGAGCGGGGCCGGCTCGGTCTCGACCTGGATGGTGGTGTGATCGATCCCGAACCGGCCGTGCAGCATCACGTGGAGCTCCTCGAGGATCTTGTCGGACGGCGCCCCCGGCTCCACCACCACGTGGGCGCTCATCGCCTCGCGACCGGAGGTGAGGGTCCACACGTGGAGGTCGTGCACCCGGCGCACCGACGGCGAGGCGGCGAGCGCGGCCTCGATCTCCTTGACGTCGAGGTGGGCGGGGGCGCCCTCCAGCAGCACGTTGACGGTCTGGCGGAGCAGGCTCCACGTGCGCGCCAGCAGGAAGAGCGCGATCAGCGCGCCCGCGATCGGGTCCACCACCACCCAGCCGGTGGTGAGGATGACGATGCCGGTGACGACGACCACGCCCGAGCTGACCGCGTCGCCCAGCACTTCCAGGTAGGCGCTGCGCACGTTGAGGCTCTCGCCCGCGCCGGCGTGCAGGAGCCGGAGGCCGGCCAGGTTCACCGCGAGGCCGAGCACGGCCACCACCAGGATGGGCCCGCCCGGCACGTGGGGCGGGGCCCAGATCCGCTGGTAGGTGGCGACCAGGATGCCCACCGCCATCACGCAGAGGACCACGCCGTTGACGAGCGCGGCGAGGATCTCCACGCGGTAGTAGCCGTAGGTCTTGGCGGGGGTGGCCGGACGCTCCGCGAACCACACCGCGAGCAGGCTCAGCAGCACGCCGCCCGCGTCGACCAGCATGTGCACGGCGTCGGCCAGCAGCGAGAGGCTGCCCGTCCAGAGGCCCACGCCCGCCTCGACCAGGAGGAACCCGGCGGTCAGCGCGAAGACTCCGAGCAGCCGGTGCTTGTGGCGCGAGCCGTGGGTGTGCCGGTGCACGGGGAGGGATCAGCGGGCGTCGGGCAGGAGCAGCCGGGCCTCCCCCTGGCGGATGCCCTGGCTCGCGAAGAAGCCGGCGTGCGCCTCGAGCGCGTAGCGGAACTCGCCGAAGGGGCCGTAGAGCTCGGTCGGGCTCGGGTCCATCTTGAGGATCGCGAAGATGCGCCCGTCGTCCTTGATGAACGCGATGTCGAGCGCGGCGGGGACGTTCTGCATGTGGAACTGGGTGAACGTCTGCCGGCCGAAGTCGAAGAGGATCAGGTGGCGCTTGATCTCCTCGGGCGTCGCGCACTGGAAGCCGGCCGCCTGGCGCTCGCCGGAGTCGGCCAGCTTCACCCGCAGGGCCAGCGTGCGCGCGCCGGCCTGGATCGACACCATGCGCATCGGCATGCCCGCGAAGGCGGCGCGCCAGCGCGGGCATTCGGGATTGGGGGCCGCCGCGGGGGCGGGAGCCGGCGCGGCCTTGCCCGCCGGGCCCTGGGCCGCGGCGGGCGCGACGATCGCGGCCAGGAGCAGACAGGTGCCCAGCCGAGCGACGCGCGAAGCGATCATGGGGTCGTCTCCGGGACGGCGACGGGTACGCGGAGCCGGCGCCGGGCCAGGCTGGCGAGGGCGAAGATGCCGAGCGCGATCAGGACCACCGCGCCGCCCGCGGCCAGGCGGAGATAGTAGGCCGCGATCAGCCCCGACACCACCGAGACCAGCGCGATGGCCACCGCGATGACGGTGGCGGTGTGGAAGCTCCGCCCGAGGGCGAAGCCGGCCAGGGTGGGGATCACGATCATGGCCGAGACCAGCAGCACGCCCACCATGCGCATCGCCACCACCGTGGTGAGCGCGGTGAGGATGGCGAGCAGGAGATTCAGCGCCCCCGCCGGCACTCCGCTGGTGCGGGCCAGGTCCTCGTCGAGGGTGATCGCGAGCAATTGCCGGTAGAAGGCGCCGATCGCCACGGTCACGGTCGCGCCCAGGGCCAGGATCAGCCACACGTCTCCGGTGGAGACGGTGAGGATGCTGCCGAACAGGATCGCGAACAGATCCGCGTTGAAGCCGCGGGCCAGGCTGATGAGGACCACCGCCAGCGCGAAGCCGCCGGAGAGGAACACCGCCAGCGCGGCGTCGCCCTGCAGCGCGCCCTTCGAGCGGAGCCGCTCCATGCCGACCGCGCCCGCCAGCACCACCCCGAGCGCGCCCACCACCGGCGAGATGCCGAGCACCAGCCCCAGCGCCACCCCGGCGAGCGCCACATGGGCGAGGGTATCGGCGATGAGCGAGAGCCGGCGCGGGATCAGGAACACGCCGATGGCGGGGCAGATCAGGGCGGTCACCAGCCCGGCCGCGAAGGCGCGGTGCATGAACCCGTACTGGAGGAACTCGGGCATGGGGCTAGTGGTCGTGGCTGACCACGCGCACCGCGGGGCCGTAGAGGGCGGTCAGGGCCGCGTCGCTCAGGAAGTCGCCCGGGCGGCCGTGGAAGATGAGCCGCCGGTTGAGACAGGCGAGCTTGGTGACCTCCCTGGCCACCACCCCGATGTCGTGGCTGACCAGGATCAGCGTGACGTCGCGCTCGCGGTTCAGGTGGTGGAGCAGGGCGTAGAAGCTGGTCTGCGCCTCCGGGTCCACGCCGCCGGTGGGCTCGTCCAGGATCAGGAGCTCGGGCTTGGAGACGAGCGCGCGCGCGATCAGCACCCGCTGCTGCTGCCCGGGTGAGAGCGCGCCGATGCGCGCGGCGGCCTGGGCGGCCATGCCGACCTGGCCGAGCACCTCCATGATCCGGTCCCGGCTCGACGCGCGGAGCCGCCCGAAGAGGCCGAGCGAGGGGAGGAGCCCGGTCGCCACCACCTCGCGCACGGTGACCGGAAGCGCCGGATCCAGGGTCGCCTTCTGGGGCACGTAGCCGAGGCGGCCCCACTGCCGGAAGGCGCCGGGCGGATGCCCGAAGAGCCGCACCGCGCCGCGGGTGGGCGGCAGCAGCCCCAGGATGATGCGCAGGAGCGTGGTCTTGCCGGAGCCGTTGGGGCCGATGATGCCGAGGAAGTCGCCGGCCTCCACGGTCAGGTTGATGCGCTCCAGCACCGGCCCGGCGCCGAAGTCGAAGTCCACGTCCTCCAGCTCCACGAACGGGCGCATCTATCCCTCCGCCCGGACCGCGGCGTCGGGCACGGCGGACCGGGAGCCCCGCGCGCTGTCCCACCACGCGCCCGCCGCCGCGCAGCCGCCGCCCAGCAACGCCCCGCCCAGCACGTCGGAGGGCCAGTGCGCGTTCAGGATCACGCGCGCGAAGCCCACCACGATCACGAGGGCCACCGCCAGCGCGCTCAGCACGATGCGCACGCCCGGCGAGACGCGCTCGCGCGAGAGCACGTAGAGGAGCAGGACCGCGAAGGTGGTCGCCGCGGTCACGTGGCCGCTCGGGAAGCCCATGTTCACCCCGCGCGGCCGCGGGCGCCCGACCAGCAGCTTGAACAGCTGCTCGACCGCGCCGCCGGCCGGCATCAGCAGGCACCAGAGCCACCAGTGGCGCCGCGCGATCGGCGACCACGCGAACACCGCGAGCGTCGCGGGCAGCAGCACCACCCACTTGCCGCCGTAGTCGAACCAGCGCGCGGCCGCGTGCGCGACCCCGCCGCGCGCCGCGATCAGCTCGCCGTGGATGGGCACGTCGCCCGGCAGGAGGCCCACCGCGTAGACCACGCCGCTCAGCCCGAGAAATGCGCCGAGCAGGACCAGGGAGATGACACGCCAGCGCGCCGCCGCGGAGCGGTCCATGGGTCGATATTGTACCCGGGCGGGGTTCCTAGCGCGGGAGCCGCCGGAGCAGGGCCTCCGCGAAGCGCGCGGCGGCCGCGGGGGCGTGGGTGAAGAAGAGGCCCGGCTCGTTCACCTCGGCTTCCATGACGAGCGGCCCGGCCGCCGCCTCCACCGCGTCGATGCGGGCGTAGAGGGGCGGGGCGGGCAGGGCGCTCAGGGCCGCGCGGGCCGCCGCCACGACGCCGGGCGGTGCGGTGGCGGCCTCCGCGCGGCCGCCCAGGTGGCCCTGCACGCGGAACTCGCCCGGGCCGGGCCGCTTGAGCACCGCGTGGGTGAGCTCGCCGTCGATGAAGACCAGCGCCCACTCGCCGCGGCTCTGCACCTCCCGCACGAACGGCTGCACGAGCACCGGCGGCACCAGCACGCCGGCCGCGAGGGTCCGCATGGTGTCGTCGAGGGTCGCCGCCGTCACGAGCCGGGTGCCGTGGGCGGAGGCGGCGATCGCCGGCTTGAGCACGGCGGGAGCGCCGTGGCGCGCGAGGGCCGCCTCGATCGTCTCGCGCGTGGGCCGGTCGAGCACCGTGGTGGCCACAATGGGCACGCCGGCCGCGGCCAGCGCCAGCAGGTAGCGCTTGCTCACGTTCCATCGCACCAGCGCGGGCGGGTTGAAGAGGCGCACGCCGGCCCGCTCGATCCCGTCCAGCCAGGCGAGGAACGCATCCGGCTCGAGGTGGTAGTCCCAGTTCGAGCGCAGCACCACCGCGTCGAACCCCGTGAACTCCGCTCCGGGCTCGTTCCAGGCGCGGCCCTCGACGTGCACGCCGCGCGGGGCCAGCGCGTCGGCCACCAGCCGGTCGCTGGCCGAGATCTCGGGCCACGCCCGGCAGGTGACGAAGCAGACCCGCGGCATCGAAGGCGTCAGGAACAGCCGAGCCCGGCCCGCAGGCTGGCGAGGTTCGCCTCCATCAGCTCGACGTAGCCGGCGCCGGCGTCGGCGCGCTCCGGGCTCAGCCCCTCGAGCGGATCGAGCGGGAGAACCTTCGCGCCGATCTCGCGCGCCACCGTCTCGGCCAGGCGCGGGCTCACCAGCGGCTCCACGAACACGTGCGTGACGTGCAGGCGACGGCCGGTCCGCACGATGGCGGCCAGATCCGCGGGGCTCGGCTCCGCCTCGGGCGCGCGGCCCATGATCGACACCTGGGTCAGGCGATAGCGCCGCGCGAGGTAGCCGAACGCCCCGTGCGTGGTCACGAGCTCGCGGCGCGCGCAGCGGGACAGGCCCGCCGCGAACGCGGCGTCGAGCGCGTCCAGGCGCCGGCCGAGGGCGGCCGCGCGCTCCTCGTAGCCGGCGCGGCCGTCGGGGTCCGCGCGGGCGAGCCCGGCCGCGATGGTCTCGACCTGCGCGCGCGCCAGCGTGGGGTCGAGCCACGTGTGCGGGTCGGCGCCCGCGCCCTGCGCGAGCAGGCTCGACCCCTGCGACGTATCGACCACGACCACGCGGGCGGGCCGGCTCGCGATGAGCCGCGTCACCCACGCGTCGAGTGCGGTGCCGGTGTGCACGAGCACCGCCGCCCGCTGCACGAGCGAGACGTCGCGGGGCGAGGGCTCCCAGTCGTGCGGCTCGACGCCGGGCGGCACCAGCGCGATCACCTCCGCCCGGGGCCGCGCCACCTGACGCGTCAGCTCCCAGAGCGGATAGATCGTGACCACGACCGTCGGTCGGGTCGGTGGGGGCGGTCCCTGGCAGGCGGTGAGGCACAGGAGCGCCGCGAGGACGGCGGCGCCGGCCTCCGCGTGCCTCACGCGCGCTCGCGACCGGCGTCGGCGAGCGCCGCGGCGCCCAGGGCCCGTGAGCCCAGGCGCAGCAGGAGGCCGAGCGCGAGCAGGCTCACGCCGAAGGCACAGACCACGGTGGCGCCGGTGGGCAGGTCGAGCACCGCGGAGGCGAGCATGGCGACGATGCTGACCCCGGCCCCGAACGTCCAGCCCACCGCGAGGCGCGCCCCGATGCGCGAGGCCAGCAGGATGCCGGCCAGCGCGGGAACGATCAGGTAGGAAAAGACGAGGAGCACGCCGCCGATGCGAACCGAGGAGGTCACCACCACTCCGAAGGAGGCGTAGAAGAGGAAGTCCCACATCCGGACGCGCCACCCCTCGCGATAGGCGCGGTCGGGATCGGTCGAGATCAGGAAGAACGGACGCCGGCAGAGCCAGTGGAAGAGGCCCACCAGCGCGTAGAGCACCGCGACCTTCGCGACCTCGGCGCCGTCCACGCTCAGGATGCTGCCCACCAGCATGCCGCGCAGATGCTCGGCGCCGTGCGGGGAGCGGTCGGCCAGCAGCACCGCGCCCGCCGAGGAGACCGCGTAGACCACACCGATCACCGCCTCGTGCGAGACGCGCCCGGTCCGCGAGCGGGTGAGGGCCAGCACCAGCGCGCCCAGCACCGTGAAGCCGAGCCCGGTCAGGTACGACTCCCACGTCTCGATCTCGTAGCCGACCAGGAACGCGGCGGTCGCGCCCAGCGCCGCGATCTGGGCCAGCGCGATATCGACGAACACCACCTCGCGCGCGATCACGTGGAAGCCCAGGTAGGCGTGGATGCCGGTGAGCACGAGGCACATCAGGAACGGGAACCACATCAAGGCCACGAGATCGGCGGTCATAGCGTGACGGCTCCCTCACGCGCCCGCGGCATCACTGCAGGGCCTGGGCGACGCTGCGCACATTGTAGTCGATGGTCGCGAGGTAGCCGTCGGCGCCCTTGTCGGCGCCCTTCACCGCGCCCACCGCGGCCGCCATCGGCACCACCGTGGCCCCGGCCTCCTGGGCCACGCGCTGCGCGATCTTCTGGTCGGCCCAGGGGACGGAGAGGATCACCTTCACCTTCTGATCTTTCATGAGCCCGATGAGCTTGGTGAGGTGCGACGGGGTGGGCGGGATCCCGGGCCGCTCCTCGATGGAGCCCGCCTCCACGAGCCCGAAGCGGGTGAGGAAGTAGACCCACTGGTTGTGATCGACCACCACGCGCGTGCCCTTGAGCGGAGCCATCGTCGCGTTCCAGCGGGCCATCGCCTGTTCCACGCGGGCGAGGAACGCCCGGCGGTTCTTCTCGAAGGTGGGCCGCGAGGGTGGGGCCACGCGGGCGAGCCCCTCGAGGATGTTGGCGGTGACCGCCGCGGCCATGCCCGGATCGATCGAGTAGTGCGGGTTGCCGACGGGGTGCACGTCGCCCATCGACCGATCGACCCGCCCCGGCGGCACCTCCAGCACGAGCAGCCCGGCGGACGCGTCGACGCGGCCGGGCGCGCCCGGCCCCACCTTGGGATTGCCCGCGCCCTGCACCACGACCTCGACCCACTGGTCGAGCCCGAGCCCGTTCATGACGAGAAGGTCCGCGCGCCGCACCTTCACCATGAGGCTCGGGCGCACCTCGAGGTCGTGCGGGTTCTGGTTGCCGCGGGCCAGCGCCTCGACGTCCACGAGATCGCCGCCCACCGCCTCGGTGAGCGCCTTGAGATCGGTGGTGGTCGCCACCGCCTGGATCCGCGACGCGGCTGGCGCGGGGCCGGCGGTGAGCGCGAGGGTCGCGAGCGCTGCGACCGCTGCGACCGCTGCGACCGCGAGCAGGACTCTGTGCATGATCATCTCCTCGTCGACTCTAGAACGGGTGCGCCGGGTGGGCGCCGAGGATGAACGTGGCCTGGAAGAGGATCTCGTCGACCTTCCGGGCGCTCCCGCCGTTGTCGGTGAAGCCGTCGCGGTCGGCGCGCTCGGTGTACTTGTAGCCGAGGCGGAAGCGGAGGAACTCCGAGGGCATGAACGCGAGGTAGGGGCCGATCGCCCACTCGCGCCCGCGCATCACCGGGTACTGGGTCCAGTCGTAGCGGAGCCCGGCCGCCCAGCGGGAGAGCTGTCCGGTGCGGAACGGCTGCACCTCGCCGCCCACGTACCAGCCCCAGCGGTTGCGGGTGCGGGGCTCGTCCGGCGTGTCCGGGATGCCGTCGCCGTTGGTGTCGGCGCCGAAGACGTCGATGCGCCGGATCTGGTAGATCGCCTCGCCCAGCGCGGTCAGCAGTGGGTGCGACCAGCCGACGGGGCGGTACTTGTACTTGGCGTCGAAGCCCAACAGCGTGTTGCGCCGCCGCTCGTCGGTCACCCCGTTGGCCGCCGAGACTCCGAGCTGCAGCGCGCTCTCCTCGCCCAGGTCGAAGAAGGTGCGGAGACGCGCGGTGACCAGCGGCGTGTTGAGCTTGCCGCGGCCGAACGCGGTGTCGTTGTCGCCGTCGAACACGCCGACCAGCGCCTCCAGGAAGAAGGGCAGCGGGGCGATCCAGGTCAGCTCGCCGCCGCGCTCGACCAGCCCGTCGCCACCCAGGAAGCGCGCGAGCACGTTCGGGGTGTCGATGAAGGGCCGATCGTGCTCGTGGATCGGGTTCAGCAAGCCGAAGCGGTTGCGCATCTGACCGAGCTTGAGCTGGGTGCCGAAGGGCAGGGCCATCAGGGTGAGGTTCGCCTCCGCGAGGCGCAGGGTGATGTCGCCGGCGTCCTCCTCGCCCGCTTCCACGCGCACCTCCGCGCGCGCGTAGGGATCGACCTGGCCGAGGAGCGACAGCTCGACCTCGCGCGGGAAGAAGCGATTCTCCCGCCCCGGGAAGCTCCCCGCATTGGCCTTGTCCACGTTGTTCTGGGTCAGGTTGCCGATGAGGTCGCCCGCGATCCCGATGTCGAAGAGGAGCTGGCCCGGCCCGCGCTGCGAGTAGAGCGAGAACGGCTCGTGCGGGCGCACGAGCTCGCCGGGGGTGAGCGCGGTCCCGGGTGCCGCGGGCGCCGGTGTCTGGGCGACCGCGGCGGGAGGCGAAGGCGCGCCCGCCGACGGTGTGGTCGCGCCCGGCGCTTCCGCCGGAGCGGCGGCTCCGGTGGGGGCGGGAGGCGCCGCGGGGGGTTGCGGACGGCTCTCGAGCTGCCTGATGCGATCGCCGAGCTGATTGATGGCGCGCTCGTAGCCTTCTTTCATGGTGTCGAACTGCTTGCGCATCTGCTGAAGCTCGCGGCGCAGCTGCTCGATCTCTTGGTCCGCGGGCTGGGCCGCGGCCGGCCACGGGGCCACCGTGGCGACGACGAGCAGGCCGGTGCCGATGAGTGCTCGCATGGACGCCTCCGTCTCGTGGGGAGCGACTGGTCGCCCGACCGGACTGTCCGCGGGCGCCGACTACGACGAGAGCGCGGAGAGGCTAGGCGAGGCGGGGCGGAGCGCGGGAATCGGCGAGGCTGGCGACCGGATCGGTGTGGCGCTCGGCGGGACCCGGCGCGCACGGCGTGGTGACCAGCGCGACGAAGTTGCCGCACGGTCTGTCGGGCAGGGGAACGTCGCTGCCCAGGAAGTGGAGGCTCGCCAGGACGTGCTCTTCGTTGTAGAGCCCGGCGCTGGCGGCCTGGTGCAGGTGGCGGGGCTGGCCGGCCTTGAGGGGCAGCGCGATCGCCGCGAGCGCCAGCACCAGCGCGAGCGAGACGACGCGCAGCGGGCGGATCCGACGGCGCCTCATGACTGGACTGTAGTAGTACACGGATCGGCGCGAGGGCGCAAGGTTACGGGCGACGTCGTCTCCGAAGTCGCCCGGTCGAGCCAGCCTTGCCCGTCCTCCGCGGCCGGGGCGGGCGGCGGCGCGTCCGCGGGATGGCAGGGCAGGAGCCGCTCGCACCCGGCTCGTGACCCCGGGGTTCTCGTAGGCGCCGATCCTTGAGAGGATGGGGCGACGGAGACGTGCCCATCCGCCGTGGTGGGGAGCGGATACTCATGTCCGACGTGACGGCCGAACGGATCCGGCTGGGACTGCAACTGGCCGGGACGCTCGCGATTCTCGCGTGGATTCCGGGAAACGCGGCGAAGCTGGTGGCCATGCTCGTGATGTGGGGACTCGGCTTCGGGAGGATCTCTCGCCCCGAGGCGTTGCGGCCCCGGATCGGCTGGGCTCTCTCCGCCGGCGCAGGCAGAAGTAGGCCGCGGCTCGCGCGGAAGGGGTCTCGACGAGGGGCGGCAACGCCCCCTTTGTCGTTCACGCGGGGTGCGCCGTCACCTCACCATGGGGTACCGGCGGCGCACCCAGCCGTCGTGGCCCTCCTGCAGCACCACGTGGTTCGTGTAGCCCCGGGTCTCGAGATAGGCGTAGGCGGTCGCCGCCTCCTCGACGGGGCAGCGGCAATAGAGCACCACCATCGGGGAGGTGGGGATCTCGGCGACGCGACGGTCGAGCTCCGCCATCGGCACCGAGCGGGCGCCGGGGACGTGGCCGGCCCGGTAGTCGGCGGCGGGGCGGAGGTCGATCACGACCACCGGCTGGCGCGACTCGATCATCCACTTGAGATAGTCGGGCTCGGTGAAGGCCACCGTCGGCACGCCGCCGTGGGCGGCCTCTGCGGCGGCGGGCCCCAGGGCCGCGGCCAGCAGGGCGAGGGCCGCGCCGAGCCGGGCGCGCGCGCTCACGGCTCCTTCGCGATGGCGGTGATCTCCACGTTGGGGGGCACGCCGCTCAGGGTGAAGGCGACCGTGTCGCCGATGTCGAGGCCGTCGTAGAGCTTGGGATCGTGCACGCGGAAGCCCATGGTCATCGAGCCCATATAGCCGGGCAGGTCCTCGTGCGTGAGCACCACCACGTTGAGGTCCGGTAGCACCGCGCGCACCACCCCGCGGGCCCGCCAGGTGCGCACGACGCCGGCCGCGGCCGGCGCGCGCCGCGCCACCTCGAGCTCGACGGCCAGCCGCGCGGTCTCGCGGCCCCACGCCAGGTACCCCAGCATGAGCCCGACGCCGAGGGCCAGGTTCACCAGCAGCACGACGCGCCAGATCCGCATCGCGGCCTAGTGTACGTGCTCATCCGGCGCGGGCCCGGACGGCTCTTCCCTGTCGATGAGCTGGATCTGCTGCACCAGCGTGGGCAGGGGGTCCCAGGACGGCCCCGGCGAGCCGGGGAGCCAGCGGGCGCGGATGTAGCCCTGGCGGTCGATGAGGAACTCGGCGTGCAGCGGCGGCGCCGCGCGCGGGGAGAGCGCCCCCGGCCCGAGCCCGCGGGCCAGCAGCGAGTAGGTGGCGGCGATCTCGGCCGCCCCGTCGGTGATGACCGGGTAGAGGATCGGCGGCTTGTCCCCGAGGCGGCGCAGGATGTCACGGCCGTCGCCGCGCGGGATCGCGATGACCTCGGCCCCCAGGCCCTGGATGGTGTTGTAGGCCTCCGCGAGCTGCGCCAGGCGCGGGCGCGATTCGGGCAGCGTGAACAGCACGAGCACCACCATCCAGCGGTCGCGGAGCTCCTTGAGGCTGCGCGGCGGCGCGGGGCCCACCACGATGGAGAAGTCGGGAGCCACCAGCCACGGGCGCCCCGGCGGCACCAGCGCGGTCATCTGCCGCGCCTGCTCGCCCGCGGACAGGGTGCGGACGAAGTTGATGAGGTCCCAGCGCTCCTCCTCGCCGAGCACCGCGCCGAAGGACGGCATGCCGCCGGCCGGGATCCCGTGGGTGAGCCACCAGAACATGTCGCCCGCGGTGTGCTGCGCGGTGTGCGGCGCGGTCAGGTCCGCGGGCTGCCGGGGCAGCCCCGCGCCGCCGGGCCCGTCGCCCCGCCCGCCCGGGCCGTGACAGATCGCGCAGTGCGTGCGGAAGAGCGCGGCCCCGCTCGCCACCGACACCGCGTTGTACGGCACCGACGGGCGCCGGAACGTGGTGGGGTAGGCGTCCACCGTCATGGGGGGCAGCGCGAGCGAGAGGCCGAAGATCACCGCCAGCCCGCCCGCGCCGACCAGCAGGACGCGCCACGAGCGGAAGAGCAGCCCCACGATCACCGCCAGCACGCCCAGGAACGCCATCTGGGCGCCGATGAGGAGGCGCGTGGTGCCGCCGGGCACGGTGGCGGCCACGTCCCAGGCGTAGCGCTGCGAGAAGGGCCACCACACCGTGTCGTGCACCCCGGGCGGCGAGAGCGTGAGGCCCGTCGTCACCAGCGCGATCAGGAGCCCGAGCGCGGCCTCCGCGGCGACGGCGCGTCCGAGCTGCGCCATCGCGGGCCGGCCGATCGTGTCGCCGTCGCCCCCGAGACGCGGCAGCAGCCGGCGCCGGTTGCGCTGCGCCAGCGCCAGCACCGGCACCAGGAGCGCGAGCTTGATCAGGAGGAGCCAGCCGTAGGACGTCCCCACCAGCGCGGGCACCGAGCCGACCTGGAACCACGCGTTGGTGACGCCGGTGACCACGAGCAGGGCCATGCACCCGAGGGCCAGGCGCGAGAAGGCGCGCACCGTCAGCACCGCGTGCGGGCGCGCGTCCGCGCCCTCGGGACGGGCGGCGGCGCGCAGCAGCAGGGCCAGCGGCGGGAGTGCGCCGAGCCAGGCGCCGGCCAGCAGCAGGTGCAGCGCGTCGACCAGCGCGGCGGGTAGCCCGACGCCTTCCACCGCCGCCGCGTGCCCGGCCCACGCCAGCGCGGACAGCCCGGCGCCGGCGAGGAGCACCGTCTCCCCGCGCAGCGCGAGCCGGTCGGCGCGCGACGTCTCCCGCTCGCGCAGCAGCAGCAGCGCGGCCAGCAGGAGGAGCAGGGCGTGGCGGACGAGCCACACGGTGCCGAACTGGCTGTGGCCGAGCAGCCGCGCCCACTCGCCGGGCTCGCCGAGCGCGGCGACGCGGCCGGTCACGACGGTGGCCTGGTGCGCGAGCACCAGCACGCCCGACAGCAGCGCGAGGCCGACGAGCCACCGCGCCCCGCGCAGCAGGCGCGCCTCCCACGCGAGCACGGTCGGACGGTCGCGGTGGCCGGCCAGCAGCAACGCCGTGGCGAGGCCCACCAGGCCGAGGCTCCCGGCCAGGTGCAGCCAGCGGACCGCGACGCCGAGGGCGGTCATCGGTGCCACGCGGTCATCGGCGGAAGACCCGCATCACGATGACCACGATCAGCACGCCCGCGGCGAGGGCGAGCAGGCCGGAGAGCACGCCGGTCACGATCGGGCTCGGTCCGGGGGAGCGCAGCGGGCCGCCGTGATCGGCCCACGCGGCGGAGATCAGGGCGAGGCCGGAGAGTTCCATGCGCGGCTCATTATAATGACTCCATGCGGGCCGTCATCTTCGACGCGGGCAACACGCTGCTGCGCATGGACTACGCGATCATCGCGGAGCAGCTGTGCGCGCGCGGACGACACGTCACTGCCGCCCAGGTGGAGGAGGCGGAGCTGCGGGCCCGCGTGCGGCTGGACCCGCACCTGGCGCCCGGCGCCTCCTCGACCGAGAGCAGCGTCACCCACGGGCGATACCTGCGCTACCTGCTCGAGCACCTGGCGATCACCGAGGAGGACGAGATCGACGCCATCGCCCGGTGGCGCCGCGGCTACAACCTGCCGGTGGGGCTGTGGAGCCGCGCCGATCCGGAGGCGATCGAGGCGGTCCGCCGGGTGCGCGCGGCGGGCCTGGTGGCCGGCGTGATCTCGAACTCCAACGGCTCGGTGCGCTCGATCCTGCAAGCGACCGGGCTCGCCGCGCATCTGCACTTCATCATCGACTCCTCCGTGGTGGGCGTGGAGAAGCCGGACCCCCGCATCTTCGCCCTCGGGCTGCGCGAGGCCGGGGTGGCCGCGGACGAGGCGGTCTACGTCGGCGACCTGTACTCGGTGGACGTGCTGGGCGCGCGGGGGGCCGGGCTCGACGGCATCCTGCTCGACCCGGGCGGCTTCTGGGGCCCGCGCGACTGCCGGATGGCGCGGGGGCTCGGGGAGGCGGTGACGCTGGCGCTGGGGTAGCGAGCCCCCTCACCCTGCCCTCTCCCCGGAGGGGAGAGGGTGGGGACGGGGATCAGGCGGGGAGCGTCACGTAGGGGTAGCGGCGGAGCGCGTCGTAGACGATCTTCTTCATCCCGTCCACCGCCTGCGCGGTGCGGCCCTCGAAGCGCAGGGTCAGGTACGGGTTCGTGTTCGACGCGCGCACGAGGCCCCAGCCCTCCGGGAAGATGATGCGCGCCCCGTCGATGTCGATGGTCTCGTAGCGCCCCTGGAACTCCTGCGCGAGCTCGGCCACCACCTGGAACTTCCGGTCGTCGGGGCAGGGCGCCTTCAGCTCCGGAGTGGAGTGCAGGTGGGGCAGGGTGTCGAAGTGCGCGGAGGCCGGGCGCGCGTCGGCGGCCACCAGCGCGAGGAACCGGCACGAGGCGAGGATGCCGTCGTCGACGCCGTACCAGTTCTCGCCGAAGAACATGTGGCCGGAGATCTCGCCGCCGAGCAGGATGCCGTCCTCGCGCATCTTGCGCTTGAGGAGCGAGTGCCCGGTCTTCCACATGACGGGCACGCCGCCGTGGCGCCGGATGTCGTCCACCAGGACCTGCGAGGATTTCACGTCGAAGATGATCTTGGCGCCGGGATGGCGGGTCAGCAGGTCACGGGCCAGGATGGCGAGCAGCAGGTCCGCCTCGTGCCGGCGGCCCTTCTCGTCCACGATGCCCACCCGATCCGCGTCGCCGTCGTAGGCCAGACCGACGTCGGCTCCGACCTCGGTGACCTTGGCCACCAGGTCGCGCATGTTCTCCTCCATCTCCGGGTCGGGCAGGTGGTTCGGGAAGGTGCCGTCCGACTCGCAGTAGAGCTCGACCACCTCGCAGCCCAGCCGCCGCAGCAGCTCGGGGGCGAAGGCGCCCGCGATGCCGTTGCCCGCATCGACCACCACCTTCAGGCGGCGAGCGAGACGGACGTGGCCGGTGATGGCGCTCAGGTAGTCTTCGCGGGGATCGCGAGCGCTCCGCCGTCCGTTCCCCCGCTCGAAATCGCCGGTCCGGATGGTGGCGAGCAGACCCTGGATCTCGTCCTCGGTGAGCGGGGCCGCCCCGCGGTGCACCATCTTGACGCCGTTGTCCGACACCGGGTTGTGGCTCCCGGTGATGGTGGCGCCCCCGTCCAGGCCCCAGTGCGCGGTGGCGAAGTAGAGCAGCGGGGTGTGGTTCACGCCGATGTCGACCACGTCGACGCCGGTCGACAGCACGCCGGCGCCGAAGGCGGCCTTGAGCTCCGCGGACGAGACGCGGTTGTCCATGCCGAGGGCCACCGTGCGTCCGCCCCGGCGGCTGACCAGTGTGCCGTAGGCGCGTCCCACCTGCTCGAACACCGGCGGTGTGATGTCGCGGCCCACCTTCCCGCGCACGTCGTAGGCGCGGAAGATGTAGGGGTTCAGCGTGTCGGCCACGCGAGCGCGCCTAGATGACGGCGACGGCCTCGATCTCGATCAGCCACTCCGGCATCGCGAGCGCGGTCACGCCGACCAGGGTCGAGGCGCACGACTTCTTGCCCATGAACTCCTCGCGGATCGCGGCCAGGTCCGCGCGGTGTCGGATGTCGGTGAGGTACGTGTTGATCTTCACGATGTTGTCCATCGTGCCGCCGCCCGCCTCCACCTGGGCCTTGAGCGCCTGGAACACCGCGCGCGCCTGCGCCTTGAAGTCGCCCGGATGGGCGGGAGCGCCCTTGGCGTCGTAGGCCACCTGGCCCGAGAGGTAGAGGATGGTCTGGGCGCCGGTCACCTTCACGCCCTGGGAGTAGGTCGGCGGATCCCAGACGCTCTTCGCCGCAAAGCGCTCGATCTCGGCCATGCGATCTCCTCCGATCCGGTGTGGGTGGACGGATGGGCTTCCGACGGCTAGGTTACTATAGCGCGAACGGAGGCCGCGAATGCCCAGGGAGTTCGTGCTCGTCCACGGCGCCATGCACGGCGCGTGGTGCTGGGATGAGGTCGCCGCGCGCCTGGCCGCCGGGGGCCACCGCGTGGTGGTGCCCGAGCTGCCCGGGCACGGCCGTCGCGCCGCGGAGGTCAGGCTCGCGAGCGTGGATCGCTACGCCGACGCGGTGGCCGATGCGATGGGGCAGGCGGGCGTGAGCCGCGCGGTGCTCGTCGGTCACTCCATGGGCGGCCTCGTCATCGCCAAGGCGGCCGAGCGCGTGGCCGCGCGCATCGCGCACCTGGTGTTCCTGGCCGCGGTGGTCCCGCCCCACGGCGGCAGCATCGCGCTCACCAACATGAGCGAGCCCGCGCGGGCCGCGCTTCTCGCCCTCGTGCGGGGGCGCGGCGACGGCACCTTCCTCTACCCCGCCGAGACCGCGTGGGCCCGCTGGCTCGGGGACCTCCCGCGCCGCGATCCGCGCACGATCCGCGCCCTGTCGCGGCTCACCCCGCAGGCCGCGCGCCCGTTCTTCGAGCGGGTCGACCTGCGCCGGTTCGACAGCCTGACGATCCCCCGCACCTACATCCGATGCCGGCGCGACGCGGCGGTGGTGCCGGAGCGGGCCGCCGCCAACGCGGCCCGCCTCGGGGTGCGGCCGATCGATCTGGACGCGGCCCACGACCCGATGCTGTCGCGGCCCGACGAGCTGGTCCGCCTGCTCACCCGTATCCCCTGATCCGGAGGCTCCCATGGACGACGCGCTCAAGGAGACCACGCGCAGGACCGCCCGCATGCTCTTCCACTCCATCAAGAGCGGGGTCGGCTACGAGACCTGGAAGAAGTTCGACCGGGACCTCGCCCGCGAGCTCAGCATGTTCTTCACCGGCAAGCTCTACAGCCGCGAGGTCATCTCGCAGAAGCAGCGCGAGCTGTGCGCGGTGGCCTCGCTCACCGTGCTGAACCGCCGGAACGAGGTGCGGGCCCACGTCCACGCCGCGCTCAACGTGGGGGCCACCCGCCAGGAGGTCGCCGAGGTCATCTTCCAGCAGGTGACCTACGGCGGGATGCCGGTGGTGGTCGAGGCGCTGGACGTGTTCAAGGAGGTGCTGGTGGAGCGCGGCGAGTGGCAGGAGTGACGCGTTGACCCCCCGACCGGTCCCCGACGTCGTCTCCGCCATGCAGCAGGCGGCCCGGGCCGCGGGCGACATCGCGATGCGGTACTACCGCGGAGGCTTCGAGGTCACCATCAAGCCCGACCAGACCCCGGTGACCCAGGCCGACCGCGAGGCGGAGCAGGCGATCAAGGACGCGCTCCGCCGCGCGTGTCCCGACCACGGCTTCCTGGGCGAGGAGTTCGGCGCGGAGGGGCCGCCGGAGCGGCGCTTCATCATCGACCCCATCGACGGTACCAAGAACTTCATCCGTCACGTGCCGATCTGGGCGGTGCTGCTCGGCCTCGAGCAGCAGGGAGAGATCATCGCGGGCGTGGTCCACAACCCGGTCAGCGGAGAGATGCTGTGGGCGCACCGGGGCGAGGGCGCGTGGAGCGGCGAGGAGCGCCTCCGCGTCTCCGACTGCGCGCGGCTCGAGGAGGCGCACCTGCTCCACTCCGATCTGCATCTCCTGCGGCAGGGCGGGCACTGGGACGGGTTCGTGCGTCTGCTCGACGCGACCCGGCGCACCCGCGGCTTCGGCGACTACTACGGCTACGGCCTGGTGGCGGCGGGCAAGGCCGAGATCTACCTCGAGGTGGACCTCAAGCCGTGGGACGCCGCGCCCATGAAGATCCTCGTGGAGGAGGCGGGCGGCCGCCTCACCGACTTCGCGGGCCGGCCCAGCATCTACGAGGGCTCGGTGCTGGCCACCAACGGGCGCCTGCACGAGCAGGTCCTCGCCGCGCTGCGGGGGTGAACGGGCGCCGCGGCGCGGGCTCGCCTTGACAAGCCGCGTGACGCGGTCCCAGAATCGCCGCGCGAGCGAGCACGCCGAACGCCCGTCGTCGCCGAGATTCCCCCACACACAGGAGGGCCACCCGTGAGCACGATCAGCCGGCGCAAGTTTCTCGGGAGTGCGGGACTGCTGGGAGCGGGGGCGGTGCTGGCGGACGGCGCGCGCCGCCGGGCGCGCGCGGACAAGCCGATCAACTTCTCGGGCTGGGTGTTCAAGCCCGACACCGTGAAGGACTACGTCGACTTCTACAACAAGAAGCACGGCGGGCAGGTGAAGTACGAGGCGATCCCGTGGGCCAGCTACCACTCCACCATGGAGACGCGCGCGTTCGCGGGCGAGGTGGTGGACGTGATGTACTGCAACTCGGCCAATCGGGAGCGCTGGTTCGAGAACGGGCTGATCCGCGCCCTCGACGATCTGCCCGGCATGGACGAGCTCAAGAAGAAGATCGCCCCCGCCAGCCTCGACAGTTTGAAGAACCGCGACGGCTCCAAGACCATCGGCCTGCCGTACTTCAACAGCATCTTCATCCTGATGTACAACGAGCCGATGCTGCAGCAGGCCGGCATCAAGGCGCCCGCTCGGACCTGGGACGAGCTGATCGAGCACTGCACCAAGCTCAAGCGCGACAAGGTGAGCGACACCCCGTACCTGCCGAACTGGAACAACAGCCCCTCCGGCACCATGCCCCAGTTCCTGAGCGATTGCTTCTCGGAAGGGGCCAACGTCTTCGACGCCAAGAACCAGGTGATCGTGGACCAGGAGCCGGGAGTGGCCCGCGCGATGGAGCGGTGGCAGAAGGCGTACGCGGCGGGCCTCGTGAACCCGGAGGTGCTCACCAAGACCTCCTCCACCGACACCCACCGCCTCTTCTGGAGCGGCCGGTACGCCTACCACACCAACCACTCCTATTACCTGCGCACGATCGCGGGCGAGCCCGAGAACTCCAAGCTCGCCCCCAAGAAGGCGAAGATGGCGATGTACCCCGGCAACGGGCAGACCCACATGTTCACCGAGTTCTACACGGTGAACGCCAAGACCAAGGCCCTCGAGGACGCGTGGAAGTTCGCCAAGTTCCTCGGGGGCAACGGCAACGGGGACTGGTACGTGCAGCGGCAGTGGTGCCTGATCGCGGGCCTCGACAACCCGTACCCCGAGATGTACGACCACCCCGAAATCATCAAGTCCTACGACAAGTGGGTGGACCTCAAGCTCCTGCGCGAGCAGTACAAGAAGGGCCGCACCATCAACGCGTTCAAGGAGTCGTGGTTCTCGGAGTACGACACCAAGGCCATCGCGGTGGTGCACAACATCATCCGCGGCGCCTCCACGGTGCCGAAGGGGCTCAAGGAGCTGGTGGCGCTGCAGAAGTCCCTCGTGTAGGCCGCGCCTCCGCGGCCCATGGCCAAGAGCGGCGCGGGCGGGCTCCGTCTCTCCGAGGCGGGGTTCGCCTGGCTGCTCGTGCTGCCGGTGGTGGTGGCCATCGGCCTGGTGGTGGCGGTCCCCCTCGTCTACTCGCTGTGGCTGTCGTTCACCGACGTGAACCTGCTCCGCGCCGGCGGGCCCGCGCTGGAGGCGTTCGGGGTGCGACTGCCCCTCTACCGCTGGGTGGGGCTCAAGAACTATCTCCAGACGTTCGACGACCCGCTGTACTGGTCGTCGCTCTGGCGGACGCTCTACTTCGTGGGGGCGTTCGTGGCCGAGGCGACCCTCGCCGGCCTCGGCATGGCGCTGGTGCTGAACGAGCGCTTCGCGGGCCGCCCCCTCATGCGCAGCCTGCTGCTGATCCCGTGGTCCCTCTCCCGGATCGTGGTGGGCCTGCTGTGGATCGGGCTCCTCGACTTCGAGTTCGGGGCGCTGAACGGCATCCTGCACCGCCTGGGCCTCATCGACTCCTACGTGGCCTTCTTCAAGGACGGCTTCACGTCGCTCAACGTGCTCGTCTCGGTCTACATGTGGAACCAGGCCCCGTTCGCGACGCTCCTGTTCCTGGCCGGCATGCAGTCGATCGGGGAGGACCTCTACGCGGCCGCCGAGGTGGACGGGGCCGGCTACTGGCAGCGCTTCACCCACGTCACGCTGCCCGCCCTGCGCCCGATCCTGTTCCTGGTGCTGGTGCTCTGCACCGTGAACGGCTTCCTCATGCTGGACCTCATCTACATCCTGACCATGGGCGGCCCCGGCTACGACACCACCACCATCTCCTGGCTGGGCTTCCAGACCACCTTCAAGTTCTTCAAGTTCGGGCCCGGCAGCGCGATCCTCTACACGCTCACCGCGCTGTGCCTGCTCCTGACCCTGGTCTACCACCGCCTGGTCCTGAGGGGCTTCGAGGCGGAGGCCTGAAAGTGGCGATCGCGGCGGCGCGGCGGGGCGGGGGCCGACGGCGGTCAGGCGGCAGCCGTCTGCTCCTCTACGGCCTCGTCGCGCTCGTGGTGCTGTGGCTGGTCGGCCCCTTCGTGTGGCTCTTCATCACCAGCGTCTCCTACCAGCGGAACCTGATGGCCCGGCCGCTCTCCCTGATCCCGCCGGAGGTCACGCTCGAGAACTACCGCATGGTGCTGGGCCTGGTGCGCTTCCACGCCGAGGGGCAGGCGGCCAAGATCCTGCCCTCGATGTGGAACACGACGGTGGTGGCCGCGGTGGTGACCGCGGTGAACCTGGTGCTCGGCACCACCGCGGGCTACGCCTACGCGCGCTTCCGCTTCCCGCTCCGCACCGTGTCGCTCTTCGCGCTCCTGTTCACCCGCATGCTGCCCACCATCGTGCTCATCCCCGCCTTCTTCGTGATCTTCCGCGCGCTCGGGCTGCAGAACACCCTCACGGGTCTGGTGGTGGCCTACTGCTCGTTCACGCTGCCCTTCACGGTGTGGATCATGAAGGCCTACTTCGAGACGGTGCCCGGCGACCTCGACAAGAGCGCGCTGGTGGACGGCTGCAACCGTCTCCAGGCCTACTACAAGGTCGTGCTGCCGGTCTCGGGACCGGGGCTGGTGGCGGGCGGGGCCTTCACCTTCATGCTCTGCTGGAACGAGTTCGTGGTGGCGCAGGTGCTGAACACCAAGCCGGGCACCACCACGCTGCCCCCGGTCATCGCGGGCATGAACGGGCAGATCAACATCGACTACTCGGTGATCGCGGCCTCCGGCTTCCTGGGCGCGCTGCCCGCGGTGCTGCTGGTGCTGATCTTCCAGAAGTACATGGTGCAGGGGCTCACCGCGGGCTCGGTGAAGGGCTGAGCGTCCGCTCGCCGATACGTTGACCCTCGCGCGGCCCTCCGGTAGCGTGGCCGCATGGAGCAGTTGCCGCTGACCGTGCGCCGCTGGACACGAGCCGAGTACGATCATCTGGTGGATCTCGGCGTGTTCCACGCCGATCCCGTCGAGCTGATCGGGGGGCAGCTGATCGTGGCGGAGCCGCAGAACAGCACGCACGCCACCGCGCTCGGCGCCGCGGATGATGCGCTGCGGGCGGCGCTGCCGCCCGGCTTCCTGGTCCGCGCCCAGATGCCGCTGGCCCTCGACGAGGAGTCCGCGCCCGAGCCGGACCTCGCGGTCGTTCCCGGCCGCCGCGCCGACTACCGCGATCACCACCCCGGCCGTCCGGTGCTGGTGGTGGAGGTCGCCGACGCCAGTCTCCGCTTCGACCGGCGGGAGAAGGGGAGCCTTTACGCGCGCGCCGGCGTGCCGGAGTACTGGATCGTCAATCTGGTCGACCGGGTCCTGGAGGTGCACCGGGACCCCATCGCGGACCCGCGGGCGACCTACGGCTGGGGCTACCGGACGCTCGACCGTCTCGAGCCCGGCGCGACGGTGGAGCCCTCCTCGATTCCGGGGACCCGCGTCGCGGTGGCCGACCTGCTGCCGTAGCGCGTCTCAGTCGGGCAGGTAGAGCCGCGCGAAGTGGTCGTCGGTGACGAGGCCGTCCGCGCTCACCGTGAAGTTCGACGTGATGAAGCCGCGCGCGCCCGCGAAGCGCCCGTCGCCCCCGGTGACCCGCCACATCACCACCCCGTGGCTGCCGTGCCCGTCCGCGGAAGGCCCGACGTGGCCGCGGCCCACCGTGTCGAAGGTGATCGAGCCCGCGCTGCCGTAGGTGATGGTGCCGTCCTCCACGAACGAGCCGTCGGGCGCGCGCTCCACCTGCGAGTCGAGCACCGCGACCTCCCCCGCCAGCACTTCCACCAGGGCGGTGATCCCGCCCGGGGCCAGGGTGGTGCGGAGGGCCTGGCTGGGCGCGGTGGTGCGCGCCTGCCGCCGGGTGGACGAGCCGGCCACGGGGCCGCCCTTGCCGGTGAACTCGAGCGCGAACACGATCTCGCGCACGGCTCAGAACACGATGATGCCGCGGCCCAGCTCGCCGGCCGCGAGGGCCCGGAAGGCCTCGTTGGCGTCCTCGAGCCCGTAGCGGTGGGTGATGAGCTCGTCGATGCGCAGCCGGCCCGCCCGGTAGAGGGCGACCATGCGCGGCAGATCCTCGCGGGTCCGCGCGCTGCCGTAGCTCGATCCGCGCACGACGCGCTCGCCGGTGACCATCGGGCGCACGTCGAGCGGCACCATCGCGCCGCTCTCCGGCACCCCGATCAGCACGCAGGTGCCGCCCGGGGCCAGCGCCTCGACCGCCTGCGCGATGGGCCGGGTGGCGCCCACCGCCACGAAGGTGAAATCGGCCCCGCGGCCGGTGATGGCGCGGATGGCGGCCACCGGGTCCTCGCGGGAGGCGTCGATCAGGTGGGTCGCCCCGACCGCGCGCGCGTGCTCGAGCTTGGCGGGCAGCAGGTCCACCGCGATGATCGGGTGCGCGGCCACCAGCGCGCCGCCCTGGACCACGTTGAGCCCCACGCCGCCCACCCCGAACACCGCCATCCCGGCGCCCGCGGGCACCGCCGCGGTGTTGAGCACCGCGCCGACCCCCGTCATCACCGAGCAGCCGATGAGGGCCGCGCGGTCGAGCGGCATGGCGGGATCGATGCGGATCGCGCACGACTCGTGGACCACGGTGCGCGAGGCGTAGGTGGCCACGTGGCCGTAGTGGTAGACGGGAGCACCTCCAAGACTCATTCTAGTAGTCCCGTCGGGCAGCACGCCGCGGCCGGGCTGGCGGCGCTCGCAGAGGTTCGGGCGGCCGATGACGCAGTAGTGGCAGCGGCCGCAGGTGGGCGCCCAGGAGAGGATCACGTGATCGCCCACCGTCAGCTCGGCCACGTCGGGGCCGAGCGCCTCCACCACCCCCGCGCCCTCGTCGCCCAGCACGATGGGCAGGGGCACGCCCTTCCAGGAGCCGTCCGCCGCGTGCAGGCAGCTGTGGCAGACGCCGCTCGCGGCCATGCGCACCAGCACCTCGCCCCGACGGGGCGCTTCCAGGTCCAGCTCCTCCACCCGCTGGGGCTTGCCCTGCTCGAAGAGCACCGCGGCGCGCATGTGGGCCTCCGGATCAGCGTCCGTACCGGATCCGCGGGTCGAGATACCCGTAGAGCAGGTCGACGGCGAGGTTGATGGTCATGAACAGCACCGCGATGAACAGGATGGTGGACTGGGTGAGCGGGTAGTCGCGCTGGTAGATCGACCACAGGACGAGGCGGCCGATGCCGGGCAGGGTGAAGACCTCCTCCACCACCACGGTGCCGCCCAGCAGAATGCCGATCTGCAGGCCGGCCACCGTGATCACCGGGATCAGCGCGTTGCCGAGCGCGTGCTTCAAGATCACGAGCCGGCCGGCGAGGCCCTTGGCGGCGGCGGTGCGGATGTACTCGGAGCCCAGCACGTCCAGCATGCAGGAGCGGGTGGTGCGCGCGATGTTGGCCGCGCTCGCGGTGCCGAGGCAGAGCGCGGGCAGCACCATGATGGTGAGGTTGCGCCGCCAGTCGGTGGTGAAGTCCACCCACACCACCGGCGGCATCCAGCGGAGGTAGAGCGAGAAGAAGAGGATCAGCATGGTGCCCTGCCAGAACACCGGCACCGAGAGGCCGAGCAGGGTGCCGACCCGCGTGACGTTGTCGATCACGCGGTCGCGGCGCACCGCGGAGACGATGCCGGCCGCGATGCCGAGCACGAGAGCGAAGGCGGTGGAGAACAGGGTCAGCTCGAGCGTCACCGGCAGCCGCTCCAGGATGAGCGCCACCACCGGCTTCCCGGTCCGCCACGAGGTGCCGAGATCGCCCCGCGCGAGCTGGCCGATCCAGTGCCCGTACTGCACGTACCAGGGCTGGTCCAGCCCGAAGAAGCGCTTGAGCTCGGCCACCATGGCCGGGCTGACGACGGCGTCGGCGCCGATCATCTGCTCGACCACGGTGCCCGGGATCAGGCGGAGCATGAGGAAGATGAGGATCGTGAGCCCGACGAGCGTCAGGCCCATGGAATACAGGCGAACGAGCAGGTAACGGCTCAAGAGCTAGGCTTTGTCCAGCCAGGCGCCCTCGAGGCCGTAGAGCAGGGCGGTGGGGTGCTGCTTGAAGCCCTTGACGGAGGCCTGGGTGAAGTCGATCGTGTCGGCGGAGAAGAGCCAGAGGTGCGGCACGTTCTCCAGGATCATGATCTGCACCCGGTCGTAGATCTCCTTGCGCTTCTTCTGGTCCATCGTGCGCCGGCCCTCCTCGAGCAGGGCGTCGAGCTCGGGGACGCTCCAGCTGTTCCAGTTCTGCCCCTTGGTGGAGTGCAGGGCCCGGAAGAACGCGGTGTCCGGATCGGCGTAGCCGGGGGTGGAGTTCATGGTCATGTCGAAGTCGTGGGCGAGCCAGCGCTTGATCCAGATCGCGTACTCGACCTGCTCGATCTCCATGGTGATGCCGATGCGCTTGAGCTGGTTCGCGATGACCGGCGCCCCCGCCACCATGGTCGGGAAGGTCGGGATCACCATGCACTTGACGGTGAAGCCCGCGCTCTGGCCGGCCTCGGCCATGAGCTTCTTGGCCTTCTCCACGTCGGGCTTGTAGTACTTCATCCACGCCTCTTCCGGCAGCTGCCACTGCTTCATGGGCGCGGTCGCGGGCGCGGTGAGGCGCCCGAAGCCGGCCGCGGCCACCCGCAGCACCTGGCTGCGGTCCACCGCCCAGCTGATGGCCTGCCGCACCCGCACGTCCTTCAGCGGCCCGCGGTTGGCGCTGATGTTGAGGAAGTCGTAGCCGAGTCGGGAGCTGCGGTAGCCGGTGAGGGACTTCTCCTCCTTCAGGAGGTTGAAGTTCTTGTTGTCCTCGATGAACGCGTGGTGGATCTGGCCGGTGCGCAGCGCGGCCACGATGTTGGCCTCGTCGGGGATGGTGCGGACCACCAGCCGGTCCACGTGGGGCAGGCCCTTCTTGAAGTAGTACGGGTTCTTCTTCAGCGTGAGCTGCTGCTCCACCTTCCAGTCCTCGAACATGTAGGGGCCGGTGCCGAGGGCCGCCTTGTTGAGGTCGCCGTGCTTCTTGATGCCGGCCTCGCTGATGATGAAGCCCCAGAACCCGCCGAGGGCGGCGAGCATGCCCGCGAAGGGCTCCTTGGTGGTGAACTTCACCGCGTACTTGCCGGCCGGGTCCACCTTGTCCACCGCGATGAAGTCCGACTTGCCGGGGCTCTTCTCGAACAGGCGGTCGAAGGTGAACTTCACGTCCGCGCTCGTCATCTCCTGCCCGTCGTGGAACTTCACCCCCTGACGGAGCTTGAAGGTCCAGGTGAGGCCGTCCTTGCTCGTCTCCCACGACTCGGCCAGCTCCGGCTGGGGATTCATGTTCTCGTCGAAGCGCACCAGCTGGTTGTAGGTGAGCGGCGAGCGGCGGCTGCGGGACAGCGCGGGCACCAGCTGGGGGTCGAGCCCGGTGGCCTCGGTGGCCTGCGCCGAGATCAGGGTGCCCCCGCTCTTCGGGGTCTGGGCCGCCGCGCGGCGGCCGACCGCGAGGGCGCCCAGGGCGAGGCCGCCCGCCTGGAGGACCTGGCGGCGGCTGTAGCGGGATCCATCGCGCTGACCGGCATCGATCGTCATGGGCGTTCCTCCTGTGGAGGGATCGGGTGAGGGACGGGTCAGTGACCGCTCGGGTCGAGGACGTCGCGCAGGCCGTCGCCCAGCAGGTTGAACGCGAGCACGGTGACCATGATCGCGATGCCGGGGAAGACCGAGATCCAGGGCGCGGTCTCCAGGTACGTGCGCCCCTCGTTCAGCATGTTGCCCCACGACGGGGTGGGCGGCTGGGCGGAGAGGCCGAGATAGCTCAGCGAGGCCTCGATGAGGATGGCCTGGGACAGGGCGACCGTGCCCTGCACCACGAACGGGGAGACCACGTTCGGCAGCACGTGCTTGAGCGCCACCACCCAGCGGGGGGCTCCGAGGGCCCGGATGGCCTCCACGTACTCCTTCTCGCGCTCGGCCAGGACGGGGCCGCGCATCACCCGCGCGAAGAGCGGCACGTAGACGATCGCGATGGCGATCACCGCGCTGTTGATCCCGGGCCCGCGCATGGCCGCGATGCCCACCGACAGCAGCAGCCCCGGGATGCTGAAGAAGACGTCGAGCACCCGGTTGATCAGGTTGTCCCACCCGCCGCCCAGGTAGCCCGCGGTGAGCCCCAGCGCGCCGCCCGCGAGCATGGCCACCGAGATCGACGTGATCGCCACGTACAGGGAGATGCGGGAGCCGTGGATCACCCGGCTCAGCACGTCGCGCCCGAAGCGGTCGGTCCCGAAGAGGGCCTGGGGGCCCGGCCGCGCCTCGATCAGATCGAAGTTCTGGTCGTCGGGATCGCGCGGGGCGAGGGAGCCCGCGAAGAGGGCCATCGCCACGACGAGGGCGACGCAGAGCGCGCCGGCCAGAACCACGGTGCTGTGCGTGACGCGGCGGAGCTGACGGCTCCACCGAAGGCGTTGCGGCGCGAAGGTCGTCGAGCCGGGCAGCCCTTCGGTCCGGACTTCCACGGGGGGAACACTAGGCGGTGGCCGCCGACCTGTCAAGCACGCGGCGCGGCGACGCGCCCGCCGGACCGCACATCTCAGGCGCGCCTCATGCTGCTCTCATCCTGGGGTGCTACGCTCCACACGTGAGGGGATCGACAGGAGGCCGGCGTGGAGACGTGGGCGGTAGTGCTGGCGGGCGGCGAGGGCGTGAGGCTGCGGCCGCTCGTCCGGCGCGCGTTCGGTGAGGAGCGGCCCAAGCAGTTCTGTCGGCTGCTCGGACCCCGCAGCCTGCTGCGTCAAACCCTCGACCGGGTCCGGCTGCAGGTGCCGCCCGAGCGCACGGTGGTGGTGGGCGTGGAGCGGCACGCGCGATACCTGGCCGCCGAGCTCGATCCGCGGCCGGGTCCGGCCCTGATCCAGCAGCCGGAGAGCCGGGGCACCGCGGCGGCGGTGCTGCTGGCCGCCCAGTGGATCGCGGCGCGGGATCCCCGGGCCACCGTCGCCTTCTTTCCGGCGGACCATTTCATCCGCGAGGAGGCGGCCTTCATGGAGCACGTCGCCGACGCGGCCCGATTCACCGGGCGAGAGCCCGGATGGATGGTGCTGCTGGGGGTGCCCCCGAGCGAGCCGGAGCCCGAGTACGGGTGGATCGATTTGGGCGAGCGGATCGCCTGGACCGGGCGGGCGCCGATCTTCCGGGTCCGGCGGTTCCTGGAGAAGCCGTCGCGGGAGCGGGCGCGGGCCCTGTTCGGGCAGGGATGTCTCTGGAACACGCTCGTCTTCGTGGCGCAGGTCGACACGCTGCTGGCCACCGGACGGGCGTGCGTGCCGAGCCTGGCCGGTCTGCTCGGGGTGCTCTCCGCGTTCTGGGACAGCCCCCGCGAGCAGTGGGCGCTGCGTCAAGCCTACGCGCTCGCCCCCACCCGGAACTTCTCGCGGGAAGTCCTGCAGGCCGGCGCGCAGCCGGTGGCGGTGCTGAAGATGCCGGACCTCGCGTGGTGCGATCTCGGGAGCCCGGCGCGCGTCCTGAAGACGCTGGCCGCATCCGGGATCGACGTGCCGTGGCTCGCCACCGCGACCGCGTGATCGAAATCTCAACGAAGGAGAGGGGAAGGAGTAGACGTCATGTTCAATCTCACGTCGACGAAGGAATCGTCGTTCCGGATCGCGGGCCCGTGGGTCCTCGGTCTGTTCGGTCTGTCGGCCGCGACGTTCGTCGCGGCGACCCGCATGGCGGGATGGTACGGAGACTCGCACAGCCAGTTCCTGCTGCTGCCGTTCATCGCGGTGCTGGGCGGCCTCACCCCGCTGCTGGCCGCCATGTGGGCCTTCGAGGTCCCGGATGTCCTCGGGACCGCGATGCTGGGGACGTGGGGCTCGTTCTGGATCGGGTACTCGCTGCTCGAGTGGCTGTTCCTGTCCGGCCGGCTCGCCCAGCCGGCGGGGCCGTTCCACGAGCTGGGCTTCTGGTTCATCCCGCTGGCCTTCATCACCTGGGTCGGCGCCGCGGCGGCGGCGAGCGCCGCGCTCGGCCTCACGCTCGCGTTCCTGGCCGCGGGGGCCACGCTGGATGCGATCGGCCACCTGGGCCTGTACGAGCGCCTCGTGACGGTCTCGGGCTGGCTGCTCGTGATCGCGTCGATCATCGGCTGGTACACCGCGAGCGCGATGATGTTCGAGACGACGTCGGGCCGACAGGTCTGGCCGCTGGGCCGGATGACCCAGCGCGTGAGGACGATGGCGGAGCCGGCGCCGGGACAGTCTCCGGCGGCGAGGCACGCGGGGTAGCCTGAGCGCGAAATCCCTCGGTCGCGCGACCGCGCGGCGGGCGCCTCGCCGTGAAACATGGCGAGGCGCAAATGTTTACGGCTTATCATCGTAGGCATGCCCCTCCGCGTCGTGGCGATCGCGCTGATCCTGCTGGGCGGCCTGCCCGCGACGGCGGGTTCCCTGGCCGCCCAGGCCCCCGACACCGTGCTGCTCGAGGAGCTCACGTGGACCGAGGTGCGCGACGCGCTCCGGGCGGGGAAGACCACCATCATCGTGCCCGCGGGCGGCACCGAGCAGAGCGGCCCGCACATCGCGCTCGGCAAGCACAATGCGCGCGTCAAGGTCCTCTCGGAGCGCATCGCCCGCGCCCTCGGCGACGCGCTGGTGGCCCCGGTGGTCGCCTACGTGCCGGAGGGCGCGCTCTCGCCGCTCACCGGGCACATGCGGTTCCCCGGCACCATCACCACTCCCGAAGACACGTTCGAGAAGGTGCTGGAGTCCGCGGCGCGCAGCTTCAAGGCCCACGGCTTCCGTCACATCGTGCTGCTGGGCGATCACGGGTCCACCCAGGCCGGCCAGAAGGCGGTGGCGGCCCGGCTCAACCGGGAGTGGGCCACGGGCCCGACGCGGGTGCTGGCGGTGGAGGAGTACTACCGCGCCGCCGAGAGCGAGGCGCCCCGGCTGTTCCGCTCGCGGGGCTACCGGGAGTCGGAGCTGGGGCGGCACGCCGGGCTCACCGACACCGCCCTCACCCTGGGCACCGTGCCCGAGCTGGTGCGGACCGACCGCCTGCGGCCCGCCCGGGAGGGCGACGGCGGCGACGGGGACCCCAGCCGCGCGACCGCGGAGCTGGGGCGGGCCGGCGCCGACCTGATCGTGACGCGGACGGTGGAGGCCATCCGTAAATCCATTCCGAGCCGGTGAAGGAGATCTCTGCATGACGATTCGCGTGTGCTTCGTGGCGCTCCTGCTGTGGCTCTCGAGCGGCGTGGCCGTGGCCCAGCCGCGACCGGTCGAGACGGTGATGGGCATGCCGCCGGTGGTGGACCCGTCGAACCTCTACAGCGAGACCCGCGCGTTGAGCCCGGCGGTGGCCCACGCGCTGCCGCGGGTGTACGTGCCGAACCGGCAGGGGAACGACGTGTGGGTCATCGATCCCGCGACCATGAAGGTCGTCGACAAGTACCCGGTCGGGATCAACCCGCAGCACGTGGTGCCGTCGTGGGATCTCAAGACCCTCTGGGTCACCAACAACGCGGAGGGCCGCACCGACGGGACCCTGACCCCGATCGATCCCACCACCGGCAAGCCGGGCAAGGCGATCGCGGTGGACGATCCGTACAACATGTACTTCAGCCCCGACGGGCGCTACGCGATCGTGGTGGCGGAAGCGCTCAAGCGCCTCGACCTGCGCGATCCCCAGACCATGGCGCTCCAGGGCTCGATCGCGGTGCCGCAGTGCAAGGGGATCAACCACGCCGACTTCTCCATCGACGGGCGCATCGCCGTCTTCACCTGCGAGTTCCAGGGCGGGCTGGCCCGCATCGACATGGTGAACCGCTCGGTGCTGGGCTATCTCAAGCTCTCGCGCGGCGGGATGCCCCAGGACGTCCGCATCTCGCCCGACGGCAAGCTGTACTACGTGGCGGACATGAAGGCGGGCGGCGTGTTCGTGATCGACGGCGAGCGCTTCGCGGAGATCGACTTCATCAGGACCGGCATCGGCTCGCACGGCCTCTACCCGAGCCGCGACGGCTCGAAGCTCTACGTGGCCAACCGCGGCTCGATGCACGTCTACGCTCCCCCGCGGGGCAAGGGCAGCGTGTCGGTCATCGATTTCGCGACCCGCAAGGTGGTGGCGACCTGGCCCATTCCGGGCGGCGGCAGCCCCGACATGGGCAACGTGAGCGTGGACGGCAAGACGCTCTGGCTCTCCGGCCGCTTCGACAACGTGGTCTACGCGATCGACACCACCAGCGGCGAGGTGCGCTCGATTCCGGTGGGCAAGGAGCCGCACGGCCTCACGGTGTGGCCGCAGCCGGGGCGGTATTCCCTGGGCCACACCGGCAACATGCGGTAGCAGGGCGGCGATAAGGGCCCATCTGCTTCGTTGACGCCCTCGTCCGCCCGCTCGACGTTACCGGGAGTACGCCTCGCGGGCGGACCTCGGGCGTCGCCTCGCAGCTGGACCCTTCTCGCCGCCCTGCTACGCGCGTGAGCCCTCACGACGGGCCCATCGGCTTCGTTGACGCCCTCGTCCGCCCGCTCGACGTTACCGGGAGTACGCCTCGCGGGCGGACCTCGGGCGTCGCCTCGCAGCTGGACCCTTCTCGCCGCCCTGCTACGCGCGTGAGCGTCAGGTCTGGGCGGGGCGGGGGTGGAGGCGGGCGGTGGCCAGCAGGAAGAGGGCCCAGGACACCAGGATGCCGAGCGGGGCGAGGCCGAAGACCAGGCGATAGGAGCCGGTGAGGTCGTAGACGAAGCCGGCCAGCGCGGGGCCGATGGCGGCGCCGCAGCGCCAGCCGAGGGTCAGGATCCCCATGATCGCGCCGAGCGCGCGCAAACCGAAGACCTGCGGGACCACCTGGGCGACCACGGTGTCGCTCGATGCGAAGCCGGCGCCGAAGGCCATCAGCGAGAGGAGCAGCGCCGCGCGCGAGGGAATCCAGAGCAGCGCGGCGAGCGCGGTCATCTGCAGCAGGAACGCGGCCGCGATGGTGCGGCGGGGGCCCAGGCGATCGGAGAGGATCCCGCCCACCACGCGCCCCATCGCGGAACCGAGCCCGTAGGCGGTGAGCGCGAGCGAGGCCCCGGTGAGGCTCACGCCCTGGTCGCGAGCGTACGGCACCGCGTGGACCGAGATCATGATCGCGGTGCCGCCCACCAGGAGCCACGAGACGTTGAGCGCCCACTGGCGCGGATCGACGAGCGACTGGCGGAGCGTGATGCCGTGCGCCGCGCCCGGCTCGGGGCGCGGCGTGGACGGAGGGGCGGGGCGGTGGAGCGCGGCCCGCTCCGCCGGGCGCGGCAGGCGCACGCTCGAGGCCACGAGGGTGGCGAGCAGGCCGCAGCCGCCGCCGAGCACGAGGTAGGCGGCGCGCCAGCCGATCCGGGTGATGAGCCAGGCGGCCGCGGGACCGCCGGTGATGTAGCCCAGGTTGAAGCCGATCAGCACCAGGGCCAGCGCGAGCCCGCGCCGCTCGTCGAACCAGTGCGACACGGTGGCGGTGCCGAGCACGTAGAAGCTCGAGGTGCCCACCCCGGCCACCAGGCCGATCAGGAGGTACAGGTGCCACAGCGCGCTCACCGTGGACACCAGCGCGAAGCCCAGGCCGGCCAGCGCCATCGTGGCGGCCAGGAGCACGCGGGGCCCGTGCCGATCCGCGAGCGCGCCCACCGCGAAGCCGGCCACCCCGCCGACCAGCAGGTTCACCGACAGGGCCGCCGAGACCGCGCCGCGTGTCCAGCCGAAGTGCTCGGCGAGCACGGGCAGGAACACCCCGTAGGCGGCGAGGGGCAGGGAGACGCCGAAGATCGCGACGAAGAGCGCGGCGACGATCAGCCAGCGGCGCGTGTGCGGGCGGACGGCCACGGTGGCGCTCCCGGTTCCTCGCGCGGCGGCGGCCCGGCTCAGGCGGGCGGCCGGCGACGGACGAGGTAGCGGTGCTCGCCCTCCATCACCAGCTCGCGCGCCTGGTTGTGCACGGTGGCGCGCAGGGTGACCACGCCGGTGGTGCGGCCCGGCTCGAGACGCGTGATCGTGAGCAGCGGGTAGAGCGTGTCGCCCACGTAGACCGGCTTGAGGAAGCGCGACGACTGGTCGAGGAACGCCACCAGCGAGTCGTGGATCGCGTGCGGGAACGTGCCCGCGCCCGCGGCGGCCTGGGCGGTCACCAGGAGACCGTGGGCGAGCAGGTCGCGGTGGCCGTGGGCGCGGCAGTACTCGCGATCGTAGTGGATGGGATGGTTGTCGGCGGAGGCGAGCTGGAACGCGGCGAAGAGCGCCTCGGTCATGGTGCGCGACGGGATCGGGAAGCGCTCGCCCACCGCCAGATCGTCGAACCAGCGCGTGGCGGCCAGGCGGTGCGCCGCCGGATCGAAGGCCGGATCGGCCATGCCGACGCCGCCGGCCGCTAGCTCGCCGGGGCGGGCGCGGCGCTGGTGGCGGGGGCGGGCACGCGGCCCGGGAGCAGCGAGACGAACACTGTGGTGGTGGCGGAGATCGCGGCCATGATGACGAGCAGGGTGGTGAAGCCGGCCGCCTTCACGGTGGGACCGAGGAGGTACACCGCGAGCGCGCTCACCCCGAAGGACACCGCCAGCCGCATGCCGGCCACCCGCGAGCGCATGCGGTCGTCGACGTACTGCACGATCATCGCGTCGATGAACGGGATCGCCCCGAACACGAACACCATGAAGGCGAGGGCCAGCGCGTAGAACGCCCAGCCCTGCGCGGTGGAGGCGAGCAGGAACAGCGGCACCTGGGCGGCCACGATGGGCAGGTAGACCGCCTTGAGCGGGTAGCGGTCGATGAGCTTGCCCACCACGATCTGGGCGAACGAGGCGGTGGTGTAGACGATCGCGAGCAGCAACCCGAGACGGGCCGGATCGTCCACCAGCCCGCGCAGCCGCTCGGCCAGGAGCTGGCTGTTCCCGTTGGTGGTGAAGTTGAAGATCATGCTGCCGGAGACCGCGGCCAGGCTCATCACGAAGAAGATCCGCATCATGACCGAGGCGGGCAGCTCCACCCCGCGCCGGGGCCGGCGGGCGGGTGCCATCTCCTCGCGCGGCACCACCGCCGCGAAGAGCACGCCGCAGAGCATGGCGAGCCCGGCGGGCACCGCGAACGCCATGCGCCAGCCCATCCGCTGGACCAGATAGCCGGTCAGCACCGCGGCCATGGCGATGCCCAGGTTGCCGGCGAGGCCGTTGAGGCCGATGGTGAAGCCCGGCCGCGTGGAGTTCTGCACGATCATCGGGATGCCGACCGGATGGTAGATGGAGGCGAAGGCGCCCATGATCGTGAGCGCGGCCGCGAGCTGCCACGGGCGCTGCGCGGCGGCCACCAGGAGGCCGGCCGCGCCCAGGCCGAGGAAGAAGATGACCATCATGGCCCGGCGGCCCCACAGGTCCCCGAGGCGGCCGGCGGGCAGCGAGCCCAGGCCGAAGAGCACGAACGCGCCCACCGTGTACGGCATCAGGTCCTGCCAGACCATGCCCCACTCGGCCGCGATGGCGGACACCGCGGTGGCGAAGATGAGCAGGAACAGGTGGTCCATGGCGTGGCCCACGTTGAGGAGCAGGGCGGTCGGGCTCGTGTTGGACATGGCCGGTAGTCTACCGCATACTCGCCCCGCCATGAGCCCGGATCAGACCGTGGGCCCGACCCTCGACGCCGCCGCGCTCGATCTCCTCTTCCGCCAGGCCCGCACGCACCGCGCATGGCTCGACCGCCCGGTGCCCGACGAGCTGCTCCGGCGCGTGTACGAGCTGGCTGCGCTCGGGCCCACCAGCGCCAACTGCAGCCCGATGCGCGTGCTGTTCGTGAAGTCGCGCGAGGCCAAGGAGCGACTGCGCCCCGCGCTCAGCCCGGGCAACGTGGACAAGACCATGCAGGCACCGGTCACCGCGATCATCGCCTACGATCTGGCGTTCCCCGACCGGCTCCCGCGCCTGTTCCCGACCGCGGACATGCGGGCGAACTTCGTGGGCAAGCCGGAGCTGATCGCGACCACCGCGTTTCGCAACGGCACCCTGCAGGGCGCCTACCTGATGCTGGCCGCGCGCGCCTGTGGGCTCGACGTGGGAGCCATGTCGGGCTTCGACAACGCCAAGGTCGACGCCGCGTTCTTCCCGGAGGGGACGGTGAAGTCGAACTTCCTGTGCAACCTGGGCTACGGCGATCCGGGCAAGCTCGGCCCGCGGCCGCCGCGCCTGCCCTTCGACGAGGCCTGCCGGATCATCTGACCCGCTGGCCGGGCGCCACCGAGTACACCTCCACCGGCTGCTTGCGGGTCTTGATCTGCGTGGGCCCGTGGGCCTCGACCGCGATGGTCGCGGGGAGGCCGGCGCGGGTGTGCTCCTCGATGAGGATGGGCCGGCCCGCCACCTTGGTGTGGGCCTCGAGGTGCGCGGCCAGGTTCACCGCGTCGCCCACCGCGGTGTAGGTCATGCGCTGCTGGGTGCCGGTGAAGCCCGCGACCAGGGGACCGGAGGCGATGCCGATGCCGATGCGCACCTCGATCGCGTGGCGGCGGGCCTGCTCGGCGTTGAACGCGTCCATCATCTCCAGCATCTCGAGGGCCGCGCGCACCGCGCGCTCGCGGTGGTCGGCGAGGGGCAGGGGCGCCCCGAACAGGGCCATGAGGCCGTCGCCCAGCATCTGGTTGACGATGCCGCCCTGGCCGGTGATGGCGTCGAAGGTGAGCGTGTAGTAGCTGTTCAGCAGCTCGATGGTCTCGGCGGGGGCGAGGGTCTCGGTGATGTTGGTGTAGGAGCGGATGTCGGAGAACATCACGCTCGCCTCCACCGGCTTGAAGCGGCCGTGCAGCGAGCCGCCGGTGGTCAGCACCTCGTCCGCGACCTCCGCGGTGGCGAAGCGCCGTAGCAGCTCCCGCTGCTGGTCGCGCAGCCGCTTCTTCTCGAGGCTCGCCGCCACCCGGGCCCGGAGCAGCACCGGGTTCACCGGCTTGAACAGGTAGTCCTCCGCGCCCATCTCGATGCAGCGGGCCACGCTGTCCACCTCCTCCACCGAGGACATCATCACCACCGGGACGTCGCGCAGCTGCGGGTCGGCGGCCAGGGCGGCCAGCACCTGGTAGCCGTCCATCTCCGGCATCTCGATGTCGAGCAGGATCAGGTCCGCGCGGCGCCGGCCGAGGGCCGCGAGGGCCTCCCGCCCGTTCTCGGCGAAGGTCACGGTGTGGCCCAGCTGCTCGAGCGCGCGGCCGAGCAGCAGGCGGTTGACCCGGTTGTCGTCGACGACGAGCAGGTCGCCCGCGGGCGCGCTAGGCGGAGAGGTCACGTCGGAGGTCTCCCAGCGCGCCGGCGGCGCGCGCGAAGTGCTGGTCGAGCCGATCGAGGCGGGCGCCCGCGCCCTCGAGGCTGCCCGCGCGCGCCTGGTTCTCCAGCTCGCGGGCGAGCGCGGCCAGGTCGGTGGCCCCGAGGCTCTCGGCGGTGGACTTGAGCGAGTGGGCGGCGCGACGGAAGGCGTCCACGTCCGGGCTCGCGAGCGCGCGCCGCAGGGCGGCCAGCAACTCGCGCGTGTCCTCGCCGAAGGTGTCGATGAGCTCGGCCACGAACGGCCCGCCGGTGCTGGCCACGAGCCGATCGAACACCCCGCGATCGATCGCCGCCGCGCGGTCGCCGGCGGCCGGGCCGCCCGCGACGGTGACGGGGCTACTCGCCGGCGCGGCCGCCGCGCGCGCGGTCCCCTCGGCCCGCGCCGGCACCCGGCGGAGGGCGGCCACCAGTTCCTCGATCCGGATCGGCTTGGCCACGTAGTCGTCCATCCCGGCCGCCGCGCACAGCTCGCGATCGCCCTGCATGGCGTTGGCGGTCATGGCCACGATGCGGGGCCGCGCCTCGCGCCAGCAACGGTTGATCTCGCGCGAGGCCTCGAAGCCGTCCAGCTCGGGCATCTGCACGTCCATCAGGACCACGTCGTAGGTCTGGCGGGCCACCGCCTCGATGGCCTCGAGGCCGTTGGCGGCCACGTCGGCCCGGTAGCCCATCTGGGCCAGGAGACGCAGCGCCACCTTCTGGTTCACCACGTTGTCCTCGGCGAGCAGGATGCGGAGCGGGTGGCGCTCGGCCAGCTCGGGGTCGATCACCGGGCCCGTGCCGGGCGCGCGGGCCGCCACGTGCACCGGCTGATCGGCCAGCACCGACGCCAGGGCGTCGAACAGCTGGGAGGGCTTGATCGGCTTGTGCAGGTAGGCCGCGAAGCCCTCGTCCTCGGCGTGCGCCTCGCGACGCCCGAGCGAGGTGAACAGGATCAGCGGCAGCCCGGCCGCGGCGGGCAGGCTCCGGATGGCCCGCGCCAGCGACACGCCGTCCATCTCCGGCATGTGCATGTCGAGGATGGCGAGGTCGAAGCCCTCGCCGCCCTTCAGCCACTCGAGCGCCTCGAGCGGGGATTCGGTGGCCCGCGCCCGCATGCCCCAGGTGTCGAGGTGGACGGTGGCGATGCGGCGGTTGGTGGCGTTGTCGTCCACCACCAGCACCCGCTTGCCCCGGAGGACGGGCTGCTCGCCGCTCAGATCGCGGTGCGCCCGCTCCGGGACCTCGCCGGCCTGCGCGGGGATCGTGAAGGAGAACTCGCTGCCCGCCCCCGGCTCGCTGCGGACCGTGATCGTGCCGCCCATCAGCCGGGCGAGGCGCTGGCTGATCGCGAGCCCCAGGCCGGTGCCGCCGTAGCGACGGGTGGTCGAGGCGTCGACCTGGCTGAACGACTGGAACAGGCGGTCGAGCCGATCGGCCGGGATGCCGATGCCGGTGTCGCGCACCGTGAAGGTCAGCTCGTGGGGGGCGCCCGCGCGGGCGGGCGGCCGCGCCGTCACCGTGAGCACCACCTCGCCCCGCTCGGTGAACTTGACCGCATTGGAGAGCAGGTTCAGCAGCACCTGCCGCAGACGGGTGACGTCGCCGATCACGCCCGCGGGGAGCCCGTCGCCGGTCAGGTAGGCCAAATCGATGCCCTTCTCGGCCGCGCGGGTCGCGACCAGGTCGAGCGCGCCCTCCACGCACTCCCGCAGGTCGAACGGCTGGGCCTCCAGCTCGAGCCGGCCCGCCTCGATCTTGGAGAAGTCGAGGATGTCGTTGATCACGGTGAGGAGGGTGTCGCCGCTCTGCCGGATCACCTCCGCGTAGTCGCGCTGCTCCTCGGAGAGACGGGTGTTGAGCAGGAGCCCGCTCATGCCGATCACCGCGTTCATCGGGGTGCGGATCTCGTGGCTCATGGTGGCGAGGAAGGCGCTCTTCGCCTCGTTGGCCGCCTCCGCCTCCTCGCGCGCCTTCAGGAGTTCGGTGATGTCGTGGTAGATCCCGATCATTCCCACGCGGGCCCCCTCCACCACCACCGGCACCGAGGAGATCTCGAGGTCTACCCGGCTGCCGTCCTTGCGGGCCCGGCGCCCCATCGCGCGGATCCACTGGCCGTCGAGCGTCTGGCGGATGTTCGCCCGCACCTCCTCACGGCCCTCCGGGGTGGACACAAGATCCTCCATGCGCTGACCGAGGGCCTCCGCGGGCGCATAGCCGAACAGCCGCTCGGCCCCCGGGTTCCAGCTCGTCACCACGCCCGCCATGTCCAGGGTGACGATGGCGACCGGGCTCGACTCCACGAGCGTGTCCGAGTACTGCTTCTGGCGCTGGATCTCCCGGAACAGCCGGGCGTTGTGGATCGCCAGCACCGACTGGGCCGCGAACGTCTTGAGCATCGCCACCACGTCGGGGGAGAACGCGCCGCGCTGCCGGCGGATGACCACCAGGCCGCCCAGGATGCGGTCCTCCCGCACCAGGGGCAGCGCGAGCAGCGAGCCCATGTCCTCGCGGATGAGCCGCTCGCGCACCTGGCTCGCGATGAGCGCCGAGTCCTTCTGCATGTCGACGACCTCGACCGGCTGACGGGTGATGGCGGCCCGGCCGATCGCGCCCTCGCCGATCCGGATGGGGGCCGCCTCCATCGCCTGCACGTAGTCGGCGCTCATGCCGTGGGTGGCCCGCTGGTGGAACGCCTCGGCCGCGTCGTCGAACTCGTAGATCACGCCCTGGTCGCTGCCCGAGAGCTGCACCGCACGGCCGACGATGGTCTCCAGCACCGCGTCCAGGTCCAGGGTCGAGCCCACCGCCTGGCTCACCTCGCCGAGGGCCTGCAGCTCGCCCACCGAGCGGGTGAGCTGGGCGGTCCGGGCCTCCAGCTCGTGGAACAGCCGCACGTTCTCGATGGCGATGCCGGCCTGCTCGGTGAAGGTCTGGAGGATCGGGATCTCCTCGTCGGAGAACGGCCGGAGCTCCTCGTGCGGGTCGCTGCGCGTGATGGCGAGGGCCCCCAGCGCCCGGCCGTCCCGCATGATGGGGACCGCCACCACGCTCCGGTAGCCGGAGGAGCGCGCGAGCTCGCGCACCGACTCGGCCACCTCCGGGTCCGCCAGGATGTCGGGGATGTTGACGACCTCGCCCCGCAGGATGGCGCGGGCGATGAGGGTGCCGCTCTCCGAGAGGCGCTGGGGGAACGTGCGCTGGAACTGGGCGGCGGCGGCGGGGGGCAGGTTGTGCTGGCTCACGAAGTGGATGACGTCGTCGACCAGCTCGTAGGCGAGCGCGAAGCGCGCGCCGCAGAGGCGCGCCGCGTTCCGCACGATGGCGTCGAAGACCGGCCGGGCGTCGGTGGCGGAGGCGCTCATCATGCGCAGCACGTCCGCGGTCGCGGTCTGCTGCTCGAGCGCGGTGGTGAGCTCGGTGTTGCGCGCCTCCAGCTCGGTGAACAGCCGGACGTTCTCGATCGCGATGACCGCCTGGTCCGCGAACGTCCGCAGCAGGTCGATCTGGCGATCCGAGAAGGCCCCCGCCTCCACGCGCGCCACCGCGATCGCCCCCACCGCCCGGCCCTCGCGCAGCATGGGGACCGCCACGATGGCGCGGTAGTCCGCGACCCTCGCCAGCCAGCCCAGGTCGTACTCGGGGTCGGCGTGCACATCCGGGATGTGAGCCACCGCGGCGGTCAGGATGGCGCGCCCGGCCGAGTTGCCTCGGTCGATGGGCCGGGGGAACGTGCGCCGTATGGTCTCGAGCGCGGCTTCGGAGCGGCCGCTCGCGGCCACGAAGTAAACTTTCCCATCCTCGTAGCGGAAGACCTGACACGACTGTCCCTCGCACAGGCGCCGCGCGCTCTCCGCGATGGTGTCGAACACGGGCTGGACGTCGGTGGGCGAGCTCGAGATGACCCGGAGGATCTCCCCGGTCGCGGTCTGCTGCTCGAGGCTCTCGGTGAGGGCGCGGTTCCGCTCCTGCACCTCGGTGAACAGGCGCACGTTCTCGATCGCGATCACCGCCTGGTCCGCGAAGGTCTGGAGCAGGGCGATGTGCCGCTCCGTGAAGGGATGGACCTCCGTCCGGCGGAGCTGGATGCCCCCGATGGCGACACCGTCTCGCATCAGGGGGACGCTGAGGATGGTGCGGAAGCCGAACCGGCGCGCGTTGTCGAAGGCGTCGGGGAACTCCTGCTCCGCCGCCTGCAGGTCGGCGACCTGGATCGCGCGCCCCTCCAGCACCGAGCGCCCCCCCACCGTGCTGCGGGCGAGGGGGAGCGAGAACTCCCCGTGACTCTGGGCGATGGGTCCGTGATGACCGACGAAGGTGAGCCGATCGTCGACGACCCGGAAGATCGAGGCGTCGTAGGCCTCGCACAGGATGGCCGCGCTCCGGGCCATGGTGTCGATGACGGGCTGGATGTCGGTGGGCGAGCTCGAGATGACGCGCAGGATGTCGCTGGTCGCGGTCTGCTGCTGGAGCGATTCGGTCAGGGCGCGGTTGCGCTCCTGCACCTCGGTGAACAGGCGCACGTTCTCGATGGCGATGACCGCCTGATCGGCGAAGGTCTTGAGCAGCTCGACGCGCTGGTCGCTGAACAGCCCGGGGGCCGAGCGCCCCACGAAGATCACCCCGATGACCTGCCCCTCCCGGAACATCGGGGCGCCCAGCGCGGCCCGCCAGCCGGCGGTGGCCGCCTCGTCCTTCATCGCGTAGCCCCGGTCGGCGAGCACGTCGGCCACCTGCACGACCGCCCGATCGCGGTACACGCGCGTGGTCACGTTGTCGAAGTCGATCGGGAGCGGGAACACGCGGCGCACCGCCTCGACGCCCTCCCGGGTCACCCCGTGGATCGCGGCCAGGTGCAGCCGGTTGCCGTCGACGCGCGACACGACCGCGACCTCGGCATCGCACAGCGTGGTGGCCCGCTCCGCGATGATGTCGAACACGGGCCGGACGTCGGTGGGCGAGCGGGAGATCACCCGCAGGATATCGCTGGTCGCGGTCTGCTGCTCCAGGGACTCGGTGAGCGCCTGGTTTCTGGTCTGAAGCTCGGTGAAGAGCCGGACGTTCTCGATGGCGATGGCGGCCTGGGCCGCGAAGGTCTCGAGCAGCTCCACCTGGCGATCGGAGAACGGGCGGACCTCGGTGCGGAGGAGCACGATCGCGCCGAGGGCGGTGCCTTCCCGCAGCAGCGGCGCGGCCAGCATCGTGTGGTGCCCGAACCGCCGCTGGAGGTCACGGCCCACCGGCAGCTCGTCTTCGGGCTCGGCGGCCAGATCGTGGACGTGGACGATCGCCCGGCGGATCACCGCCCGGCCGCTCACCGATCCGGCGTTGAGCGGCACCTCGAGGCCCTCGATACCGCCCGATCGGGCGGCCAGCATCGCTCCGAACGGGCCCACCGCGGCCGCGCCCCTGAGCACCCCACCCTCCAGCCGGAGGATCGCCACGTCGGGGGCCCTGCAGAAGCGGGCCGCCGCCCGGACCACCGTGTCCAGCACCGGCCGCAGATCGGTGGGGGAGGCCGAGATCGCCCGGAGGATCTCGGCGGTGGCGGTCTGCTGCTCGAGGGACTCGGTCAGCTGCTCGGTGCGCGCCTGCAGGGACTGGTGCAGGCGGGCGTTCTCGATGGCGATGACCGCCTGCTCGGCAAAGGTCTGGAGGAGGGCCACCTGCCGCTTCGAGAACCGGCCGGGCTCGGCCCGGGAAATCACGATCGCGCCGATCGCGGCGCCGTCCTGGAGCATGGGGACCGCCAGCGCGCTCCGGAATCTTGCCCGCCGCATGCTGTCGGTGAGCCGGTACTCGCGATCACGGGTGATATCGGGGATCTGGACCACCTTGCGGCCGAGCACCGCGCGGGCCGCCGCGGTGCCACGCCCGGGTGCCATCGGATAGACGCGCCGGAGTGCGGCGTCGAACTCGGGGCTGACGGGGGTGTGGGCGGCGATCTCGACCAGGCGGCCGTCGAACCGCACGACGACGCCGTGCAGCGCGCCGCAGAGCCGCATCGCCCGGTCGGCGATCAGGTCGAACACCGGCTGGGTGTCACCACGCGATCGACGGATGACCCGGAGGATCTCGCCGGTCGCTTCCTGCTGCGCGAGCGCCTCGGTCAGACGCGGGTCGTCACCGGTGGCGGCGGGCCGCGATCGACGCGCCCGGGTGTGGAGCGTTCGGGTCCTGGCCTTGTTGCCCTTCGCCTCCCTCGGCATCTCGCCTCCTGGGCCGCGCGTCGGACGGGAGCCTGGGCCGCGGACTGCCCGGTAGGCTAAGGCATCGCGTCATCCGGGACAAGGACTATCCGCGAGCCCGGCTCGGCTTGACGCGGTCGGGGGCTGCCCCGATACTCGGGTGCGTAGTCACCCCATCAGAAGGGACCGACCGCCTCATGGCTTCGAAGCTCCTGGGTGCGCACGTCAAGCGGAAGGAAGATCCGCGGCTCATCACCGGCACCTCGCAGTACGTGGGCGACATCGCGATGCCCGGCCTGCAGCACGTCGCGTTCGTCCGCAGCCCGCACGCGCACGCGCGGGTGCGCGGCGTCCGGCCCGGCGCGGCGCTCGAGCGCTCCGGGGTGGTCGCGGTGGTGACCGGCCAGGAGCTGAAGCCGCACGTGGCCCCGATCCCGATCGCCCAGGCCTCCGCGGAGGGCGGCGAGGTCTCGGACGCGGCGGTGGGTCGCCAGCACTACCCGCTCTCGGTGGACCGGGTCCGCTACGTGGGGGAGCCGGTGGCGGCGGTGATCGCGACGACCGCGGAGGCGGCCACCGACGGCGCCGGCGACGTGGAGGTGGACTGGGAGCCCCTGCCCGCGGTGGCGGACGCCTTCGAGGCCATGGCGGACGGGGCGCCGCTCCTGTTCGACGATGCGCCCCGCAACATCGAGCACTCCAACACCATCAAGGCGGGGGATCCCGACGCCGCCTTCAAGACGGCGCACCGGGTGGTCAAGCAGCGCATGAACAGCCAGCGCCTCTCCGGCATCCCCATGGAGACGCGCGCGGTGATGGCCGCCCCCGACTTCGCGACCGGCGGCCTCACGGTCTGGTCGACCCACCAGGCCCCGCACGTGCTGCGCGGCAGCCTGGCCGCCGCGCTCAAGATGCCGCAGAACCAGATCCGGGTGATCGCGCCCGAGGTGGGCGGCGGGTTCGGGGTGAAGTTCGGCACCTACCCGGAGGACGTGGTGGTCGCGGCCCTGGCGCGTCTGCGGCGCACGCCCCTGCGCTGGGTGGAGAGCCGCGTCGAGCACATGACCGGCACCACCCACGGGCGCGCGCAGGTGACGGACCTGGAGGCCGCGGTGGACGCCGACGGCCGCATCCAGGGCCTGCGCATGCACGTGGTGGCCAACATCGGGGCCTACCCGGTGTTCACGTTCATCCCCGACCTCACCCTGATGATGGGCGTCGGCGTGTACCACGTGAAGAACGTGGAGCTCAAGAGCACGTGCGTGTTCACCAACACCACCTCGGTGGCCGCCTACCGCGGCGCGGGCCGGCCCGAGGCCGCGTACTACCTCGAGCGGCTCATCGACTGCATCGCGCTCGAGCTCGGGAAGCCGCCGGAGGAGATCCGCCGGGTGAACTTCATCCCCCCGAGCGCGTTCCCCTACGCGGCGCCCACCGGGCAGAACTACGACAGCGGGGAGTACGCGAAGGCCCTCGCCAAGAGCCTGGAGCTGTCGAAGTACGCGGCCCTCCGCGCCGAGCAGCGCCAGCGCATCGAGAAGCAGGACCGCAAGCTGCTCGGCATCGGCATGGCCTGCTACGTGGAGATGTGCGGCTTCGGCCCCTACGAGAGCGCGATGATCCGGGTGGAGCCGAGCGGCACCGTCACCGCCTTCACCGGCGCCTCCGCGCACGGGCAGGGGCACGAGACCACGTTCGCCCAGCTCATCGCCGATTACCTCGGCGTCGACTACGACCAGGTGGTGGTGCGGCACGGCGACACCGCGAGCGCGCCGATGGGCTTCGGCACCGGCGGCAGCCGCAGCCTGGTGGTGGGCGGCTCCGCGATGATCAAGGCGGCGGAGAAGGTGCAGGAGCGGGCGCGGCGGATCGCGGCCTCGATGCTGGAGGCCGCCTTCGAGGACGTGGTGGTGACCGACGGCAGGTACCACGTCAAGGGCGCCCCGGCCAAGAGCTTCTCCCTGGCCCAGATCGCGGAGAAGGCCTACGGCGAAGGCCTGCCCCCGGGGATGGAGCCCGGGCTCGAGGCCACCGAGTACTTCCGGCCGCCGCAGCTCGTGTACCCCTTCGGGGCCCACGTGGCGGTGGTCGAGGTGGATCGCGACACCGGCGCCATCCGCCTGCGCGAGTACGTCTCGGTCGACGACTGCGGCACCCGGGTGAGCCCGACGCTCGTGGAGGGGCAGGTGCACGGCGGTATCGCGCAGGGCGTCGCCCAGTCGATGCTCGAGGAAGTGGTGTATGACAAGGAGGGCCAGCTCGTGACCGGCTCGCTGATGGACTACGCGATCCCGCGGGCGGAGGATCTCCCGTTCTTCGTGACGGACCAGACGGTGACCCCCTCGCCGTTCAACCCGCTCGGCGCGAAGGGCATCGGCGAGGCCGCCACCATCGGCTCCACGCCGGCGCTCGTGAACGCGGTGGTGGACGCGCTCAAGCCCTTCGGCATCCGCCACCTCGACATGCCGCTCCGTGCGGAGCGGGTGTGGCGCGCCATGCAGGACGGCGGCCGCGCGAAGTAGCCGTCGCTCAGCGTCCGGGCTCGAGGCGCCGCTCCTCGCGATCGGTGGACGGCCGGGTGCCGGTGGCTGAGCATCGGAGCCCAGGAGGTCGCGCATGAGTGATCCGATTCCCGCCGCCGATCCGCACCCGCGCCGTCGCGTCCGCGTGCTCGACAGCGAGATGGCCTACGTCGACACGGGCGCCGGCGATCCGGTGGTGTTCCTGCACGGCAACCCGACGTCCTCCTACCTCTGGCGCAACGTGATCCCGCACGTCACGCCCGTCGGCCGCTGCCTGGCCCCGGACCTGATCGGCATGGGCGACTCGGGCCGGCCGCCGGCCTGCTCCTATCGATTCGTCGACCACGCACGCTACCTCGACGCGTGGTTCGAGGCCCTCGGGCTCACCCGCGTGACCCTCGTCGTCCACGACTGGGGCTCGGCGCTGGGCTTCCACTGGGCCCACCGCCACCCGGAGCGGGTGCGCGGGATCGCCTACATGGAGGCGCTGGTGCGGCCGGTCACGTGGGCGGAGTGGCCCGAGGTGGCCCGCCACGTGTTCCAGGCGATGCGGTCGCCCGGGGGCGAGGAGATGGTGCTGACCAAGAACATCTTCGTCGAGCGCATCCTGCCCCGCAGCGTGCTGCGCGGGCTGGGGGAGGCGGAGATGGCGGTCTACCGCCGGCCCTATCTCGAGCCCGGGGAGTCGCGGCGGCCCACGCTCACCTGGCCGCGGCAGATCCCCATCGAGGGCGAGCCCGCCGACGTGGTGGCGATCGCGGACGCCTACGCGCGCTGGCTCGCGACCTGCGAGGTACCGAAGCTCTTCGTCAACGCGGACCCGGGCGTGATCCTGATCGGCGCGCAGCGGGAGTTCTGCCGGCGGTGGCCGAGCCAGCGGGAGATCACCGTGAAGGGGGCCACTTCGTGCAGGAGGATTCCCCGCACGAGATCGGCCGCGCGGTGGCGGAATTCGTGGCGGGGCTGCCGTAGGCCCCTCGCCCTTGTCCTCTCCCGTGAGGGGAGGGGCCGACTAACGGAGGAAGTCGCGCACGATGCGGAGGAACTCGTCGAGCCGGTCGTGGTGCAGCCAGTGGCCGGCGCGGTCGACACCCACCACGGTGGCGTGCCGGAACGGCGCCGCGCGTCCGTCCTCGGCCGGGTTGCCGGAGCGGCTCTCCTTGCCGTAGAGCAGGAGCGTGGGGCAGGTGATGCGGCCCCACAGCGCCTTGATGTCCCGCCCGCGCATGTCGTAGGGCGGGAACACCCGCACGTAGTTGTCGAACTTCCAGCTGTAGGTCCCGTCCTCGTTCTGGTTCACCCCGTGCACGGTCAGGTGGCGGGCCTGCTCCGCGGTGAGGTGCGGGTTCTCCTCCTGCATCCGGCGGAAGGCGTCCTCGATGGAGGCGTAGCGGCGGGGCAGGCGGCCCGCGAGGCCCCGCTGCTCGCGCATCCACTGGTCCATGCGCGCCGCGATCGAGGTCGCGGACCGCTCCGCCCATGCCTTCGGGGTCGGGCCCAGGCCCTCGATGGCGACCAGGCGCGCGACGGTCTCCGGGTAGATGCCCGCGTAGCGCAGCGCCACGTTGCCGCCGAGGGAGTGCGCGATGATGGTCACCGGGGCCAGGCGCTGGCTGTGGATCAGCTGGGCCAGGTCGTAGATGTAGCCCTTCATGTCGTAGTTGCCGTCCGCGGCCCACTGGCTGTCGCCGTGCCCGCGCAGATCGGGGGCGATGATGTGCCAGTCGGAGCGCAGGGCCGCCGCGACCCAGTCCCAGTTGCGGCAGTGATCACGCCCGCCGTGAATCAGGAGCAGCGGCGGCTTGTCCGGGTTCCCCCAGTCGACGTAGTGCAGGCGCAGGCGCTGGGAGAAGAACGTGTGCGAGGCGGGACCGGGCATCGCGCCCGACGCGGGATCCGGAGTCGGCTCGCTCACGCGCGCGCCACCAGGTAGTCGACCGCGTGCCGGTGGCTGTCGAGCAGGCCCGCGAGGCGTCCGGGCTCCCCGCGACCCCAGCCGCACTCGGTGGCGACGCCGAATCCGCCCACGACGTCGCGGGCGACGTCGATGCGCCGGCGGTCGCCCGCGCGATCGTCGTGGTGGATCAGGCCCAGGTAGAGGCGCAGCGTCTCGGGCCGGCGCAGGCGCCCGAGCGGCGCCAGGTAGGCCGGGTCGTCGCGATCCCGCGGGACCGGCAGGTGCAGAAAGTTTACCGGTCGCCGCACGCCGGCCAAGACGGCCTCGGTCAGCTCGGCGAGGATCGCGGTGTCCTTCGGCATCACCAGGTGCTGGTCGGCCGGGCTCCCGTAGCAGAGGTGGTAGCCCAGCTCCACGTCCGCCGGCACCGCGTCGCCCAGGCGCGCCAGCAGCGCGAAGATCCGCTCGCGGTAATCCGGCGGGCGCGCCGGGAAATAGTTCTCGAAGACGAGCACCTCCTGGCAGATGTCCCACTGGATCGCGAGGTCCGCGGCGGGGATCCAGGCGACGATGCGGCGGAGGTCGCGCAGCAGTGCGCGTTCGTAGGCGCGCTGGTAGTCGTCGTGCGCGCGCGGGCTCACGTACATGAAGGCGCTCGACATCGGCGTGGGCAGGCACACCTGGAAGCGGAGGCCCGCGGGCAAGGCGCCCTGCTGTCGCAGCCGCGCGAAGAGGTCCCACGATGCGAGCGCGGCCTCCGCGTAGCCGATGGGGAAGTCCACCGCGTCGACATCGACGCCGGGGCGGAAGCGGAGCAGCGTGGCGCGGCGCAGGAGCGAGCCGTCCCACTGGCGCAGCTCCAGCAGGCCCGCCTCGGCGTCCACCTCCATGGCGGGGTGGCGCTCGAGCATGGTGCGCTGCCAGTACACCCAGCGCCGCCGCTCGCCGGTCTCGCCGTCGGGCAGGCGGGAGAGCAGGGGGCCGATGCGGTCCGCGACGCGGTGGAAGACCTCCTCCGCCGTGGGCAGCGGCACGCTGCCAACCAGATGGGCGAGGCCGCGGACGCCGGGGTCGCTCACGAGACCACCGCGCCGCGCTCCAGCCGCTCCACGCGGTCGGCCGCCGCCTTCGCCACCGCCGGCTCGCGCTCGGTCAGCAGCACGCTCACGCCCTGGGCGCGGATCTCGCCGATGAGGCGCGCGGCGGCGGGCCGATCGTCCACCGGCAGGCGCCCGAGCGGCTCGTCCAGCAGGAGCAGACGGGGTCGCAGCGCGAGTGCCTGGGCCAGGTCCAGGCGGCCCATCTCGCCGGCGTCGAGGCCGTCGCGGCGCCGCCGCGCCTCCGCGGCGAGGCCGACGCGCTCCAGCAGCGCGGCCACCCGGGTGCGCACCCGCGCGTTCGGCCACTTCGCGAGGACCGCGGCGCCGCGGCCGAGCCGGGGCCAGCGCAGCGCCAGCGCCACCGCCTCCGCCACCGTGAGCGACCAGGGCGGCGACGGCAGCTCGCCCGCCCGCACGAGGCCCTGCTGGGCCAGCTCGCGCGGCCTGAGGCCGGTGACCTCGCGGCCGTCGAAGATCAGCCGGCCCGACTCCGCCTCGAGGGTGCCGCTCAGGCAGCGCAGGCACGCGGTCTTGCCCGCGCCCGGCGGGCCGCAGAGGGCCAGGATCTCGCCCTCCTCCAGGGTGAACGAGAGCGCGTCGAGCACCTGCGTGCTCCCGGCGTGCGCGGTGAGGCCGACGACCTCGAGGATCTTCATGCGGTCACGGCATCTTAGCCCGCGGCCTCGGCCTGTGCTAGCCTCCTGGAATCGCTCGGCCCTGTCGAAATCGGCCGCGCTCGCACGTCGTCAGGGCAAGGAGGACGAGCAATGAAATACACGATTTTGGTCTACGAGACCGCGCACGACATCGGCGCCCGCACGGACGAGCGACGTCAGCCCGCCTACTGGGGCGCCTACAAGGCCTACACGGAGGCGCTGCAGAAAGCCGGGGTGATGGTGGGAGGCTCGGGCCTGCAGCCGCCGTCGGTCGGCACGACCCTGCGGCAGCGCGACGGCAAGCGCCAGGTGCAGGACGGACCGTACGCGGACACCAAGGAGCAGCTCGGCGGGTACTACGAGATCGAGGTGCCAGATCTGGACACCGCGCTCGACTGGGCCGCCCGCTGCCCGGCCGCCTCGACCGGGGCGGTGGAAGTCCGCCCGAACCTGGTGATGTGACGGACGGCGTCCAGCGCGCCGCGGAGCTGGCGGCGCGGGCCTCCTACGGGCGGCTCGTGGCCTACCTCGCGCGGCGCGCGCGCGACGTCGCGGCGGCGGAGGATGCGCTGGGCGACGCCTTCGTCGCCGCGCTGGCCGCCTGGCCACGTGACGGCGTGCCCGACCGGCCCGAGGCGTGGCTGCTCGCCGCGGCGCGGCGCCGGCTCCTCGACGCGGCTCGCCACGGAGCGGTGCGCGCCCGCGCGCAGCCCGCGCTCGAGGCGATGGTCGACGAGGCGCGGGGGCCCGCGGCGGCGGCCGACTTCCCCGACGAGCGCCTCGCCCTGCTCTTCGTCTGTGCCCATCCCGCCATCGACGAGGGCGTGCGCACGCCCTTGATGCTCCAGACCGTGCTCGGGCTTGACGCGGCGCGGATCGGGGCGGCGTTCCTGGTCCCGCCCGCGACGATGGGACAGCGCCTGGTGCGGGCCAAGATCAAGATCCGCGACGCGGGGGTGCGCTTCGAGATCCCCGACCGCGACGAGCTGGGACCGCGGCTGGGCGCGGTGCTGGAGGCGATCTATGCCGCGTACGGGAGCGGATGGGAGGACGTGACGGGCGCCGACACGCGGCCGCGAGGCCTCGCGGAGGAGGCGCTGTGGCTCGGCCGTCTCGTCGTCCGGCTGCTGCCGGACGAGCCCGAGGGCCTCGGGCTCCTCGCCCTGATGCTGCACTGCGAAGCCCGGCGCGAGGCGCGCCGCGACGCCGCGGGCGCGTACGTGGCGCTCGGCGACCAGGACCCGATCCGATGGTCGCGGCCGATGCTCGACGAAGCCGAGCGAGCGCTCCTCGACGCGGCTCGCGCGGATCGGCCGGGCCGCTTCCAGCTGGAGGCGGCGGTGCAGTCCGCGCATGCTCGGCGGGCGGTCACCGGACGCACGGACTGGAGCGCGATCACGCTCCTGTACGAGGGGCTCATGCGGATCGCTCCCACGGTAGGCGCCGCGGTGGCGCAGAGCGCGGCGATCGCCGAGGCCGCGGGCCCGGCCGACGGGCTCGCCGCCCTCGAGCGCGTGGCCGCCGACGCGGTCGACCGCTACCAGCCCTACTGGGCGGTGCGCGCCCATCTGCTCGGCGCCCTGAGGCGCGGGGACGAAGCCCGGCAGGCGTACGCGCGTGCGATCTCCCTCAGCGAGGATCCGGCGGTGCGGGCCTACTTGGCCGGACGGCAGCAGTCGCTCCGCTTCTGAGGACGCCGCTCTGCTGGTCGGACCCGGCCCGGCCAACCCGAGCTGGACGAGGGCCACGTTCCGCGGAAACGTGACCGCCGCCCCAGTCGGCGAACAGGATCGAGATCACCACGCCGACGAGGACCGCGGCCACGCCCCGGCGGAAGTAGCCGACGGTGGCTCGCCTCGACGAGAAAACAGAAGTGGTCCACGCCGGTCTGGTTCTCCGCCCCGGCGCCGACGAACCGGGGATGAGAGAAGACGTTCAGCTCCTGGCCCCGACCTGTACGACGGCGGACCGGAAACCGTCGGCGTTCGGCCCTGCGGTTCGCAGGACGGTGAGCCCGCGGCGTCGGTAGAAGTCCAGGGTCCGGTCCGGATCGGAGACCTTGAGGCCGGCGTGATCGATGGTGGTGAGTCCGACCATGAGCGGGGCTCCGGCTAGTACCGGTTCGCGATCGGCAGCTCGTTGGCCGGGAAGAGGGTGATGATCTGGGCGCCCTTCGGCGTCACGATCACCTCCTCCTCGATGCGCGCCGCCGAGGTGCCGTCGGTGGCCGGGCAGTAGGTCTCCACCGCGAAGACCATGCCCACCTGCAGCTCCATGGGGTCGTCGAACGAGTTGAGCCGGGAGATGATGGGCCGCTCGTGCAGGCCCAGGCCGAGGCCGTGGCAGAAGTTGAGCCCGAAGGCGGCCATCTCGCTCTCGAAGCCGATGTCCTGGGCGCGCGGGAAGGCGTGGGCGATGCGATCGGTGCCCACGCCGGGCTTGATCAGCGCGATGGCGGCGTCCATCCACTCCCGCGCCTTCTTGTAGGCGGTCTGCTGGGGGCCGGTGGCGCGCCCCACGCTGAAGGTGCGGTAGTAGCAGGTGCGGTAGCCCACGTAGGACTGGATGATGTCGAAGAAGGCCTGGTCACCCGGCCGGATGATGCGGTCGGTGAAGTTGTGCGGGTGGGGCGAGCAGCGCTCGCCCGAGATCGCGTTGATGGCCTCCACGCAGTCCGAGCCCATCTCGTAGAGCCGCTTGTTGGCGAGCGCGACGATGTCGTTCTCGCGCACCCCGGGCTTGAGCGCCTCGAAGATGTCCTGGTAGACCCCGTCGCCCATCGCGGCCGCCATGTTGAGCAGGGCCAGCTCGTCGACGTTCTTGATGACCCGCGCCTCCAGCATGGTCTGCTGGCCGTCGCGCACCTCCACCCCGAGCTTCTGCAGGGCGAAGAGGAAGGGCGGCTCCACCACGTCGATGCCGAGCGGCATCCCGGCCACGCCCTCGCGGGCGAGAATGTCCTTGATCTCGTGTGCGGCCTGCTCGAAGAGCCCCGCCTTCGGTGAGACCGCGCCCCGCATCCCCACCATGCCGGCCAGGCACTGGTTGGCGGGCAGCTGCGGAGTGTAGAGACGATGATGCCGCGCCGCGGAGCCGAAGTCCCACACCCAGGGCTGGCCGTTGCCGGTGATGAGGCACCAGCGGGTCAGCTTGTCGCGCGCCCACTCGCCGATGACGGTGCCCGAGACGTAGCGGATGTTGTACTGATCGAACAGCAGCAGCGCGCCCAGGCCCGAGCCGGCCAGCGCGTGCCGGGTGCGCGCGAGGCGATAGTCGTGGAGCCGGCGGAAATCCACGCGCTCCTCGAAGTCCACCTGGGTGTGGCCGGGCGCCTGGATGGGCCGGTCCCAGCGATGCTCCGGGTCGATCACGTCGGGCGGTCGGGGTGTGGAGGTCCCGGCCCGGGTCGCTGCGGGCTTGCGCGCCATGTCCGCCTCCTGGAACGTGGTGGAACGACGCGTCTCTCCTACCACAGACGGGAGGATCGCGATAGACTCGGGTGCACGATGACGCCGTCGCCGTCGTTCCCACCGCCCGCGCAGGACGCGATGCCGACCACGAGAGGGCTCAACTTCTTCCTGGAGGACCCGAGCTTTCCCCGGCTCTGCGAGCACGTGATGGGGCCGGAGGTCTTCGCGCGGGCCCGCCCGCACCTCCTGGCGCTGGGCGCGGTCGCGGGCGACGAGCTCGACGCGCTCGCCGCGGAGGCCGATCGCAATCCGCCGGTGCTGCGGCCATTCGACGCGCAGGGTCGCCGGGTGGACGAGGTGGTCGCGCATCCGGCCTACCGCCGGATGGAGGCCATCGCCTTCGGGCGGTTCGGGCTGGCCGCGATGGCCCATCGCCCGGGCGTGCTCGGCTTCTCGCAGCCGGCGCCCCAGGTCGTGAAGTACGCGCTCTCGTACCTCTTCGCGCAGAGCGAGTTCGGCCTGCTCTGCCCGGTGAACATGACCGACTCGTGCGCGCGGATGCTGCGCGCCTTCGGCAGCGAGGAGCTGCAGGCGCGGTACCTGCCGCACCTCACCGCCACGGACCCGGAGGCGCTCTGGCAGGGGACGCAGTGGATGACCGAGCGTACCGGCGGGTCCGACGTGGGGGCCTCCACCACGGTGGCGCGGCGCGGCCCGGACGGGCAGTGGCGGCTCTGGGGCGACAAGTGGTTCACCTCGGTGGCCAACGCGGAGCTGGCCCTCACCCTCGCGCGCCCGGAGGGCGCGCCCGCGGGCACGCGCGGGCTCGCCATGTTCCTGGTGCCGAAGCGGCTGCCCGACGGCAGCAAGAACGCCTGGACCATCAACCGGCTGAAGGACAAGCTCGGCTCGCGCTCGATGGCCACCGGCGAGGTGACCTACGCGGGCGCGGTGGCGTACGTGGTGGGCGAGCTCGACGCCGGCTTCAAGCAGATGATGGAGATGGTCAACGGCTCGCGCCTCTCCAACGCGATGCGGGCGGCCGGGATCATGCGCCGCGCCCTGCTGGAGTCGCTGGTGCACGCGCGGCAACGGGTGGCCTTCGGGCGCCCGCTGGCGGAGCTGCCGCTGCTGCGCAGCAACCTGCTCTCGATGCTGGTGGACACGGAGGCCGCCGCCACCGTCATCCTGCACGGCGCGGCCCTGCTCGACCGCCGCGAGGCGGGCAGCGGGGAGGCCCGCGCGCTCGCGCGGGTGTGGACGCCGCTCGCCAAGTACTGGATCACCCTCCGCGCCCGCGACGTGGCCGCGGAGGCCATGAACGTCCGCGGCGGCAACGGCTACGTCGAGGAGTGGGTGAACCCGCGCCTGCTGCGCGACGCCTACCTGGGCGCGATCTGGGAGGGCTCGGCCAACGTGGTCGCCCTCGACGTGCAGCGCGCGATCGTGAAGGACGGCGGGCTCGACGCGCTGGGCGCGTTCATCGGCAGCCGGCTCGGCCGCGTCACCGAGGCCCGGGTCAAGCGGCTCGTGGACCTGGCCCGGGGCGGCCTCGAGACGGTGGGCCGCCAGTGCGCGGCCTGGGCCGGGCTGTCGGCGGCGGAGCGCGAGCTGTCCGCGCGCCCGGTGGCCGACACGCTCTATCACCTGCTGGCCGGCGCGCTGCTGCTCGCCGAGGGGCAGGCCCGGCGGGACCAGGACCGGGACTGCCGCCGGCTGCTGGTCGGCGGGCTCTATCTCACCCGCTGGCTCGAGCCGCGCCCGCTCGCGGCCGCACCGTTCACCGCCCGGCAGATCGAATGGCTCCAGCCGCTCGCGGACGGGCGGCCCATCGACGAGTCGGCGCTGGCCGACCTGGAGGCCTGATCGACACCATGAGCACCGACGAGATCGTCTGGCGGCCGGACCCCGAGGCGGCCGCGCGCACCCGGATGGGCCGGTTCATGGCCGCCCATCGCATCGCCACCCTCGAGGATCTGCAGCGTCGCTCGGTGGCCGATCCCGAGTGGTACTGGGACGCGGTCTCGCGCGATCTGGACTTTCACTGGTTCACGCCCTATCGTCGGGTGCTCGACGCCTCGAAGGGCATCGAGTGGCCGCGGTGGTTCGAGGGCGGTCGGCTCAATCTCTCCGACAACTGCATCGACCGGCACCTGGCCGCGGGCCGCGGCGACAAGACCGCGGTGATCGCGGAGGCGGAGGACGGCACGGTGCGGACGCTCTCCTACCGTGAGCTGGGCGCCGAGGTGGGCCGCCTCGCGAACGCGCTCACGCGGCTCGGGATCCGGGCGGGCGACACGGCGGGCATCCTGCTGCCGATGGGCGCGGAGGCGGTGATCGCGACGCTCGCGGTGGCGCGCATCGGCGCGGTCTACACCCCGTGCTTCTCGGGGTACGGTGCCCAGGCGGTGGCCTCGCGCCTGGACGGCTGCGGGGCCCGCGTGCTCATCACCGCCGACGCCTTCGCCCGGCGCGGGCAGCCGGTGACGCTCAAGCGCACCGCGGACGACGCGGTGTCCGCGTGCCCGACCGTCGAGCACGTGATCGTGCACCGGCGCAGCGGGGCGGAGGTGCCGTGGAAGGACGGACGCGATCTCTGGTGGCACGACGTGGTCGGGCCCGAGTCCACCGAGTGCCCCGCGCTCCCGGTCGAGGCCGATCACCCGTGTCTCATCATCTACACTTCCGGCACCACCGGCCGGCCGAAGGGCACCGTGCTCACCCACGGGGGCTTCTCGATCAAGAACGCGCACGACTTCGCGTACCTCTTCGATCTCGGCGAGAGCGACCGGTTGTTCTGGGTCACCGACCTCGGCTGGTTGATGGGGCCGATGCTGATCGGGGGCGCCTTGCTCACCGGCGGGACCGCGGTGCTCTTCGAGGGCACGCCGGACTATCCGAGGCCCGATCGCCTCTGGTCGATCCTCGAGCGCCACCGGGTCACCGTGCTCGGCATCTCCCCGACCGCGGTGCGCGCGCTGATGCCGCACGGCAGCGAGTGGGTGACGCGGCACGATCTCTCCTCGCTCAAGCTCATGGCCTCCACCGGCGAGCCCTGGAACCCCGAGCCCTACCGCTGGCTCTTCGAGACCGCGGGCCGGTCGCGGCTGCCGATCATCAACTACACCGGGGGCACCGAGATCTCGGGCGGCATCCTCTCGTGCTTTCCGATCGCTCCCATCAAGCCGTGCTCCTTCGCGGGGCCCATCCCGGGCATGGCCGCCGACGTCTACGACGACGACGGCCGGCCGGTGCGCGGGCAGGTGGGGGAGCTGGTGGTGACGCGGCCGTGGCCCGGGATGACGGCGGGCTTCTGGAAGGACCCGCAGCGCTATCTCGAGACCTACTGGTCGCGCTGGCCGGGCGTGTGGGTGCACGGCGACTGGGCCATCGTGGACGAGGACGGCTTCTGGTTCATCCAGGGCCGCTCGGACGACACGCTCAAGATCGCGGGCAAGCGCGTCGGTCCCGCCGAGGTGGAGTCGGTGCTGGTCGGGCACCCCGCGGTGGCGGAGGCGGCCGCCATCGGCGTGCCGCACGAGATCAAGGGCGAGACCGTGGTGTGCTTCGCGGTGCTGCGCCCGGGCTTCGAGCCCTCGGAGCCGCTCCGCAACGAGCTGGTGGAGCAGGTCGTGCGCTCGATGGGGAAGGCGATCCGGCCCGAGCGCGTGCTCTTCGCGCGCGAGCTGCCCAAGACCCGCAGCGCCAAGATCATGCGCCGGGTGGTGCGCGCGACCTACCTGGGCCGCGATCCGGGCGATCTCTCCTCGCTCGACAACCCCGGGGGCGTCAAGGCCATCGCGGAGGCGCAATAGATCGCCGAGGCGCAATAGGAAGACCTGACTCGTTCCCGCCGACGGCGTGGGGCGGGGCCTCAGGCGCCGAGCTGCCCGGCCAGGTCGAGGAGGTCTCGCGCGACCACGTCCCACTCGCCTTCGGGTGCCAGGTCCGTGGTCTGGCCCGGCCCGTACTCGGTGGGCCGCGGCACGAACGCGGTGCGCAGGCCCTGCGCCTGCGCGGCGCGCAGATCGTAGTTGTGCGCCGCGACCATCATGACCTGCCCGGGGGAGAGCCCGAGCAGCCCGACCGCCGTGCGGTAGACCTCGGGCGCCGGCTTGTAGCGGCGCGCGTTCTCGGCGGTGATGATGCAGTCCCACGGCAGGCCCGCGAACTTGGCGAGGCGCACCATGCCCGCGAAGCTCGCGTTGGACAGCGGGCCGATCACGTAGCGGGCCTTCAGGCGCGTGAGCCCGGGCACCGAGTCGGGCCAGGGCGAGAGCGCCCAGCGCGCGTGCACGAGCCGGTCCATCTCTTCCGTGGACAGATCGGTGACGCCGTGGCGGGCGAGCGCCTCGGTGGCGGCGCGGCGGTGGATCTGCTCCATCGTCATCCACGGCAGCGCGCCCTCGTTGACGCGGTCCTGGATCGATCGCGGCTCCCAGTCGCCCAGGACCCGCTCCCACGGCACTGCGAGGCCCCGGGCCCGCCCGAGATCGATCAGCGCCGCCAGCACGGTGGTGCGCCAGTCGACGACGGTGCCGTAGGTGTCGAAGAGGAGGGCCTGGACCTCAGGCCACATGGCGGGGCGGCCGGCGCGAGGCGGCGACGGCCACGACGATCAGCGCCACCAGGGCGAGCTGGGTGAGCACGCCCTGCCACGTCGGGTACACGCCCAGCGAGGGGATCGTCGGCAGGTTGACCGGCTCGATGGGCAGGCGGCCCGCCTGCTGGAGCGCCGCGATGCCCTTGCCGGCCAGCACCACCGCCAGCACCGCCATCAGCGCGGCGCCCAACCCGAAGAACCAGTTGACCGGCAGGCGCAGGCCCACCTTGAGGATGAGCCAGGCGAGCAGCGTCAGGCCCACCGCGGCGGCCGCGAAGCCGCCCAGCACCGCCACCCGGCCCGCGGGCCCGGCGTCGATCCAGAGCGCCTGATAGAAGAGCACGGTCTCGAAGGCCTCGCGGTAGACCGCGAGGAACGCGATGGAGGCCAGCGCCCAGCGGGTGCGGCCGGAGAGCGCGGCCTGCACCTGACTGTGCAGATAGGCGGTCCAGCGCGCGGCCTGGGCGTTGCGGTGCATCCAGAAGCCCACGTAGAGCAGCACGGCCGCGGCCAGCAGCGCGGTGACGCCCTCGGTGACCTCGCGGCCCGCGCCGCTCAGCGTGACCGCGTAGGAGGCGGCGACCCAGGTGAGCCCGCCGAGCGCGAGCGCCCCGATCCAGCCCGCGTGCACGTAGCGCAGCGCCTCGCGCCGGCCCGACTTCACCAGCGTCGCGACGAGGGCGGCCAGGACCAGGATGGCCTCGAGCCCCTCGCGGAGCAGGATCACCAGCGCGCTGAGGAACGTGGCGACCGGGGAGAGGCGGGCCGCGTCGAGCCGCTCGCGCGCGGTGCCGAGCAGGCCGAGGATCGTGCGCGCCTGGGCCTCGGTCGCCTCGCGCGGCGCGCGGGACTGGATCAGGGTGCGGTAGCGCAGCATCTCCGCCTCGACCCGGCTCTTGAGGCCCGCGTCCGCGCCGGTGAGCGAGCCCTCCACCAGCTCGAAGCCCTCGAGGTAGGCGGTGATCGCGAGCTGATGCGCCCGCGTCGCGTCGCCCCGTCGGTAGGCGTCGAGGCTCTCGCCGATCAGCCGCGTGCTCAGATCGAGCGGCGACTCGCGCCCCGCCGCGAGCGCGGCGGGGTCGCTCGCGAGGTAGGCGAGCACCGCCGCCGCGTCGCGGCCGCTGCGGGCGGCCACCTCCCGCGGCGTCGCCAGCACCAGCGCGCGCAGGTCGCGCACGGGGCCGCGCCGGGCGGGATCGCGCCAGAGCGCGGCCCCCCGCTCGCGCTCCGCGGCCGGAGTGCCGAGCGTGCCGACGTAGAACGCGAGCGCCCAGCGCCGCGCCTCGTCGAGCGTGGGGAAGCCGGCCATCGCGGTGCCCTTGATGCCCAGCGTGATGGTGTTGTACAGCCCGAACAGGCTGTGCTCGCCCATGCGGGCGGAATCGGTGAGGTCGGCGGGCGGCGGATCCAGGCCCCGGGCGGCGGGCCCGTCGCCGTGGCCGGTCGCGCCGTGGCAGACCGCACAGTGGGTCGCGAAGTCGGCGGCGGCGGGCCGCAGGTCGGGGACCTGACGCGGGGCCACGCGCACGTCGTAGAGATCGATGATGCGCCGGCGCAGATCGGTGGCGACCGCGCTCACCTCGTCGGCCGGTCGCTTGTCGCGAATGGCCCCGAGCAGCCCCGCCGCGGTGGCCTGCAGCGCGGCGCGCTCCGGCCGGGCCGGCAATCGCGCGATCATCCCGCCGACCGACGTGGCGAACTCGATCTGCTCGTCGTACTCGCTCTGGTCCAGGACGCGGCCGTCCTTGACCGCGCCGCCGTAGTCGACGGCCAGGTAGTCGAGGGCGTGCAGGAGAGGCCCGAAGGCGTCCGGCTCGTCGGCCGCGAGCGCGGCCGCGGGCGCGGCGACCGTCGCGAGCAGGAGCGCGAGGAGGACCGCGCGCCGGCGCTCCATGGCCGCCCCCGCCCGGGTCAGCGCCCGGCGTCGCGGGGCGTGACCGCGATGGCGAGCTTGCCGATGCCGGCGACCCGCGCCGCGTCCATGACGTCGACCACGCGCCCGTGCGCCACGTCGGTGTCCGCCTCGATCACCACCGCCATCTCGGGCTCGCTCCGCGCGCGGGACCCGAGCCGCGCGGCGAGGCCGGCCGGGTCCACCCGCTCGCGATCGAGGTACACGGCGCCGTCCCGGCTGATCGAGATGGTGGCGGGCGCCCTGGCCGCCTCGGCGCGGGCCGCCTTCGGCAGGTTCACCGGGATGCCGCCGTGGACGCTCATGGAGAGGCTCGCCATCATGAAGAACACCAGCAGGAAGAACACGGTGTCGATCATGGGGATGATCTCGATCCGGGCCTTGCGGAGCGGCCGACGGCGGAGCTTCACGGGATGCGCTGCTCGCGGAGGGCCACGTCGAGCCGGCTCGCCACCCGCTCCATGGCGTCCATGGCCTGCTCGGCCCGGGCCGCGAAGTAGTTGTAGGGGACGAGCGTGCCGATGGCGATGGCCAGGCCCGCCGCGGTGGCGATGAGGGCCTCGGCCACGCCGCCGGTGATGGCGGTCGGCTGGTTCATGCCGCTGGTGGAGAGGATGCCGAAGGCCGCGATCATGCCGGTGACGGTGCCGAGGAGCCCCAGGAGCGGGGAGAGGGTGACGATGGTGTCCAGCACCGGCAGGTAGCTCCGGAGCCGCTCCATCTCGGCCTGGGCCGCCGCTTCCATCGCGGCGGGCGCCTGCGCATCCCGCTCGGCGAGGCCGGCCGCGAGCACCCGCGCGCTCGGCCCGCGCGCGCCGCGCACGACCTCGAGCGCCTCGTCCAGCTTGCCGCGCTCGGCGAGCAGGAGCGCGCGCTGCGCGGCGCCCCGGTCGGACTCGCGCCACCAGAAGGCGAGCCGCTCCACGATGACCGCGAGCGACACGATGGAGCAGGCGAGCAGCGGGATCATGACGGGACCACCCTTGGCGAGCGTCTGGACGAGCGAAACGATCTGTGACACGGAACCCTCGCGGTGAACGGTGAACCGTTATTTGGTCAGGATGAGCTTGTCGGCCTTGGTGATGTGCAGCCGGTACTCCTGGCCGCGGTGCACGATGACGACCTCGCGCCGGCCGCGGAACAGCTCGCTGCTCACGATGCGGACCGCGGGGGTCGGGGGCGCCTCGCGGGCGGGGGCGGCGTGGCCGGCGTCGTCCATCACGCGTCGTCTTCCTTGATCTGCTGCGCGAGGTAGTGCCCCTCGCCCACCTGCTTGATCAGCTCGAGCTGCTCCTCGATCCAGTCGATGTGATCCTCCTCGCCGGTGAGGATCTCCTCCAGCAGGTCGCGGGTGCCGTTGTCGCCCAGGCTCCGGCAGACCTCGATGCCCGCGTTCAGCGCGGCCACCGCGGTCCGCTCCACCTCGAGGTCCAGGCGCAGCTGCTCCGGCACGGTCTGGCCCACGTTCACCTTGCCGAGGCGCTGGAGATTGGGCACGCCCTCCAGGTAGAGGATGCGCTCGATGAGGCGGTCGGCGTGGCGCATCTCCCCGATCGATTCCTCGCGGACCTTCTTCCACAGCCGCTTGTAGCCCCAGTTCTCGCACATGCGCGCGTGGATGAAGTACTGGTTGATGGCGGTGAGCTCGGCGGTGAGGACGTCATTGAGCAGTGTCACCACCTGGTCGTGACCCTTCATGGCGCGCCTCCGTGGGGGGTGATGAGGACGTCAGTGGACCGCAGTCGCGCCCCTGTACTGCTCCCCACGGGCCCGCTCGACCAGCGCGTGCAGGAGCTCGCCGCACGCGCCGCAGTCGCCGCCGGCGCCGCACGCCCGCTCCACGTCGGCCACCGTCTCCGCTCCCTCGACGATGAGGCGCTCCACGGTGTGATCGGACACGCCGCGGCAGAGGCAGAGGATCATCGGGCGTCCTTCATTTGGGGATGCTTTCCGTGCGCCGTTAGGGTCATGGTAGCCAGCGACTTAGGTATACCTAAGCGACGGTCCGCCTGTCAATGGGCAAAGATGGCGGCCGGGGCGAGCGGTGGAAGTCTGCGAAAAGACTGGCGCGGGCGACTAGAGGACGTGGAGGAAGGGCCGCGCGCGCAGGGAGCCGTCCTCCCACAGCCCGCTGGCGATCAGCTCCTCGAGCGCCTTGGCCGGGTCCTCGATCCGCATCACCGCGAGGGTCTCTCCGCCCGGAAAGAAGCCGCCGAACGCCATGCGGCCGGCGCCGCGCGCCTCGATCAGCGCGAACGACGCCATCTCGACGTCGCGGGTGAGCCCCTCCGCGATGGTGGTGCGGCGCGAGCCGTCGGTCACCAGCGGGGGCAGCTCCCACGGCTCCACGAACTGGGCGAAGCTGCGCGGGCGGTAGCCGGTCCAGGCGCCCGCGACGAAGTAGGGATCCTCCTCCACCAGGCGCCGGACGTCGTCCGGCTGCTGCACGCGGTAGAACAGATCGGCGCCGCGCCCGTCCGGCGCGGGGCCGCCCGCCACCACCAGGCCCTGCGCGCGCAGGCCCATCAGGCGCTCGAGGTGCGCGCGCCGGTGCGCCTCGCGGCGGGTCACGTAGTCCGCCGCGGTCTCCACCGCCACGTGGAAGACGATCACGGGGTGACCCAGCCGCCCGAGAAGGGGATGACCTGACCCACGAAGAAGTCCGCGTCGTCGGAGGCCAGGTACACCGCCAGGCGCGCCGATTCCTCGCTGCGGGCGAGCCGCCCGGCCGGGATGTGGCGGACCATGCGCTCGCGCTTCGCGGGATCGGCGATCAGCGCGGGCGGGAAGTAGGTGGGGTTCTCCACGTAGTTCTGGGCGATGGCGTTGACCTGGATGCCGTCGCGCGCCACCTCGCGTCCCACCGCCTTGGTGAGGCCGTTCACCCCCGCGCGCGCGGCGGTGTAGGCCGCGTAGTTGGGCAGGCCCGGAAAGGCGGCGGCCGAGGACATGTTGATGATCTTGCCGCGCCCGGCCGGCCGCATCACCCGCACCGCCGCGCGCAGGCAGAAGAACGGCTCGTCGAGCAGCCGCGCCTGCATCTCGTGCCACGCCGCATCGCTGATCTGCTCCACCGGCGAGCCGGACGGCGGGTGCGCGTTGTTGTTCACCAGCACGTCGAGGCGGCCGAAGCGCGCGACCACCGCCTCCACCGCGCGCTCCGCCTCCGCGGAGCGGCTCAGGTCGCCGCTCAGCACGAGCGTGTCGCGCCCCATCTGCTCCGCGAGGGCGGCGAACGGCTTCGCGGCGGCCGGCTCGCGGTCGTGCAGGGCCACCGACGCCCCCTCGCGACAGAACTCCTCGGTGAGGGCGGGGCCCATGAAGTGGCTCACGTTGGTGATCAGCACGACCTTGCCGGTGAGCTTCATGCGCCGAGCCTACCCGGGGCTTCGCGGCCGCGCAAGGCCGTGGTACCGTGAGGGGCGCGGGCCAGGGAGGTGCCGCGGCCGTGGCCGATGAGCTGCTCCAGTCGTTCAAGGCCCGCTACCCATTTCCCCTCGACGACTTCCAGCTCCGGGCGATCGCCGCGATCCTCGACGGCAAGTCGGTGATCGTCTCGGCCCCCACCGGATCGGGCAAGACCCTGGTGGCGGAGTTCGCGATCCACGCGGCGCTGCACCGCGGCCGCCGCATCGCCTACACCACGCCGCTCAAGGCCCTCTCCAACCAGAAGTACGCCGACTTCGGCCGGCAGTGGGGCATGGACAACGTGGGGATCCTCACCGGCGACGTGAAGGTCAACCCGCGCGCGCCGGTGGTGGTCATGACCACCGAGATCCTCCGCAACATGTTCTACTCCGGCGGGCTGCCCGGGCTCGACACGGTGGTGCTCGACGAGTGCCACTACATGGGCGACGAGGGGCGGGGCACGGTGTGGGAGGAGATCATCGTCAACTGCCCGAAGGACGTGGCCCTGGTCGCCCTCTCCGCCACCGTGCGCAACGTCAACGAGATCGCGGACTGGATCGGCCTGGTGCACCGACCCATCGTGGCGATCACCCATCCGCACCGGCCGGTGCCGCTGCAGTACCTGGTGGCGGACCTCTCGGGAGAGATCCACACCTACGACGCGGTCCGCTCGGGCAAGGTCCGCCTGCTCGGCGAGGAGCGCGACGGCGGCTATCACGATCGGGGACGCTGGTACAGCCGCCGGGTGGTGGATCCCACCGTGATGCTCGAGGAGCTGGAGAGCCGCGGCTGGCTGCCCGCCATCTACTTCATCTTCAGCCGCGCCGGGTGCGAGCGGGCCATGGAGACGGTGCTGGCCGAGGGCAAGCCGCTGCTCTCGCGCGAGCAGCGGCGTCAGGTCGACGAGGCCATCCGCGAGCAGGTGGTTGAGAACTCCTCGATCGCGGAGTCGCCGCTCAACCAGACCATCTTCCAGGCCCTCGGCATGGGCGTCGGGCTCCACCACGCGGGCATCCTGCCCACCGTGAAGCGCTTCACCGAGCTCCTGTTCGAGCGCGGCCTCTGCAAGGTGGTGTTCGCCACCGAGACCATGTCCCTCGGCATCCACATGCCGGCCAAGAGCGTGGTGCTCCAGTCGCTCACCAAGCGCACCGACCGCGGGTTCCGCAGCCTGACCCACAACGAGCTCACCCAGATGGCGGGCCGGGCGGGCCGCCGCGGCATCGATCCCGAGGGCAAGTGCGTGATGGCCCTCGACGTGCGCGACGGCTTCGACGACATGAAGCGGGTGGTGGACGGCCCCCCGGAGCCGGTGGTGAGCCAGTTCAAGCTGGGCTACGGCTCGGTGGCGCTCCTGCTCTCCACCGGCAGCGACCTGTCGACGATCCGGCGAATCGTCGAGTCGTCCTTCGGCCAGTACCAGAACCTCAAGCGCATCCGGGCGCTGGAGGCCGAGGTGGCGAGCCTCGAGATGGTGGTGGCGGACGGCCGGCGCTTCGCCGCCCCCTGCGGGGACTTCTCCCGCATCGGCCGCTACCGGGCGGTGCGCGCGGAGGTGGAAACGGCGCGCATGGCGCGCGGCAAGGGCGGCCGGCGCGGCCGCAGCGCCGCGGAGGCGGAGCCCGGCCGGCTGGCCCTCGTGCGGCGCAAGAGCGGGGCGAGCCTCGGCCTCATCGTGGGGGTCGACCGCCGGCGGCACCGCAACCTGATCCAGGTGCTGCTGCCGCACGGCGGGACGGTGGCGATGAAGGAAGGCAACGTGAAGCGGGTGTTCTGGCAGACCCCGCCGCTGCACGTGCCGCGCGACTGGGAGCACCGCACCCGCGGGCTCACCGAGCAGATGGCGCGCCTGTCGGTGCCGGAGCTGGTGGAGCGCGAGCGGAGCCACGGGCCCGAGGCCGCGCTGTCCGCCATCGAGTGCCACCGCTGCCCGTGGGGCTCGCAGACCCGCTGCGAGGAGGCGTGGAAGGGGCTCGAGGGCGTGGAGCGGCAGCTCGCGCAGAAGCGCGAGATGCTGGAGGCCCTCCGCAACGCGTACTGGCAGGAGTTCCTGCGGGTGGTCGAGGTGCTGGAGCGCTTCGGCGCGGTGCAGAACGGCAAGCTCCTCGCCAAGGGGCAGCTGATCTCGGGGCTGCGCCACGACAACGAGCTGCTGGTGGCCGAGATCGTCGATCGGGGCATCCTCGCGGACACCACGCTCGCGGAGGCGGCCACCCTCTGCTCGGGGCTCATCGAGGAGGCGCGCTCGGGGGACGCGGCGGTCGCGCGCCTCTTCCTCAAGAAGCGCCCCAAGCTCAAGCGCAAGGTGCAGGAGATGGAGTCGGTGGCCAACACGGTGCTGGAGGTGCAGCGGCGATACGGCCTGCCCATGCCGGTCTCGGTCTCCACCGGCTTCATGCCCTCGGTGTTCCGCTGGGCCTCGGGGGAGGACGACTGGGCCGCGATCGTGGAGGAGTCCTTCGGCGGCCACGAGGGCGACCTCATCCGGGCGATGCGCCGGCTGATCGACGTGCTGCGTCAGCTGGCGGAGGCGCCGGAGGTGGAGCCGGCGCTGGCCGGGCTCCTGGCCCGGGCCGCCCGCGTCATCGACCGCGGCATCGTCCTGGAGTCCGCTCTCATTTGAGGGGCGCGCGGGGCGCCGACGCTATAATGGTCGCCATGCGCCGGCTGACGCCCCTCGTGACCCTGGCCGCCGCGGCACTCCTCGCCGCGGGATGCGCGTCGGTGACCCAGCCGACGCTCGAGCGGACCACCCGCGGCCCCAACGCGGAGGAGTTCTTCGTCGCCCAGTCGGTGGCGACCAACGGCCGGCCGCCCTCCTTCGACGAGAAGCGGGTCTGGCGGGACCAGATGGACGAGAAGGTCTTCAAGTACCTCCGCGAGCACCCCGAGATCGAGTCCACGTCGCGCTACACCGAGTTCCGCTTCTGGCGCCAGGTCGCGCCGGGCAGCACGCCGGGCGAGGTGAAGGTGCTGCTGGGCGAGCCGCGCGAGCAGACGATCGATCCGGCCCTCATGGGCGCCCTCGGCGAGAAGCACTGGGTCGCGATGCGCGACACCGTGAAGGAGGCCTGGGTCTACCCGCTCGGGTGGGTCGTCTACTTCGACGACAAGGGCGCGGTGGTGGAGATGCTGCGCCGGGTATCCCCGCTCGACGTCGACGATTAGCCGCGTGCTAGACTTGGGCGTCTTCACGACGCCCATGCCGAGCACCGCGCTGCCCCGCCCGCTCCACCCGTCGCCGCACGCCAAGGAGGCTTCCGTATGAACCGGCGCACGATCCGGTCGACCCTCTCCGTGACCAAGCACACCGCCCCCGCGCGCGCCCTCGTCGCCGCCGAGCATCCGCTGGGGGCCGACGTCGGCGCCGACATCCTGGCCCGCGGCGGCAACGCGGTGGACGCGGCGGTGGCCACCGCGTTCGCGATGACGGTGATCGAGCCCTTCATGTCCTCGATCGCGGGCGGCGGCACCATGCTGGTGCACCTCGCCAGACGGGGCGAGACGGTGGCGCTCGACTTCAACGTGCAGGCCCCGGCCGCCTGCCACGAGGGCTGCTTCGCGCTGGCGGAGGGCGTCGCCCAGGCCCTCTTCCCGTGGCGCCGGGTGGTGGACGACGCCAACAACTTCGGCCCGAAGTCGGTGGCGATCCCGGGCTCGGTGGCGGGCCTCGCCCTGGCGCTGGAGCGCTACGGCACCATGGATCTGGCCGACGTGCTCGCGCCCGCGATCCGGCTCGCGGAGGACGGGTTCCCGGTCGACTGGTACCTGACGCTCTCCATCGCGCCGTACTGCCAGGAGCTGGCCGCCTTCCCGGAGACGGCACGGGCCTACCTGCGCGACGGGCACTACGTGCACCGCCCCGCCGGGCTGAACCCGGCCGAGATCCTGCGCCAGCCCGACCTGGGCCGCAGCCTGCGTCTCATCGCCGAGGAGGGCCCCGCCGCGTTCTACCGGGGCGCGATCGCCCAGGCGATCGACGCGGAGATGACCCGCACCGGCGGCTTCCTGCGCGCGAGCGACCTCGCGGGCTACCAGGCCCGCGTGGTCGAGCCGCTGCGCACCCGGTACCGCGGGCTCGAGCTCGCGTTCTCGCCCGGCGCGACCGGCGGCCCGACCGCGGTGGAGATGCTGAACGTGCTCGCCCAGTTTCCGTCCGCTCAGGTCGGCCACGACACGCCGGGCGGCCTCCACCTGCGGGCGGAGGCGGTGCGCTACGCCTTCCTCGACCGGCTGCGCCACGTGGCGGATCCGCTCGCGGTGCGCGTGCCGTGGCGCGGGCTCACCTCGCGCGAGCACGCGGCCGAGATCGCGGCCGGACTGCGCCGGAACGGGCCGCGCAGCGACATGAAGATGCCCGACGCGTGGGCCCACGACGCGGCGGTGGGCGGGTTCGCGGGCCGGCGCCCCGGGACGCCGCGGACGCGCCGGCGGCTGCCCACCGAGGGCGCGGACTGCACCACCCACGTCTGCGCGGTGGATCGGCAGCGCAACATGGTCTCGCTCACCAACACCGCCGTGTCGCTGTTCGGCTCGCGCATGGTGGTGCCGGAGACCGGCATCCTGCTCCAGAACGGCATGCTGTGGTTCGATCCCGAGCCCGGGCGCGCGAACTCGGTGGCGCCCGGCAAGCGGCCGGTGGTGAACATGGTGCCGGCGCTCGGCTTCCGGCGGGGCGAGCCCTATCTCACGGTGGGCGCTCCCGGCGGCCGCAAGATCGTCTCCGCGATCTCCCAGGTGATCGCCAACATCGCCGACGCGGGCGACGCGCCGCAGGCCGCGATCGAGGCGCCGCGACTGCACACCGAGGGCGGCGAGCTGTGGGTGGACGACCGGGTGGGGGAGCGGGCGCTGGCCGCGCTCCGCCGCATGGGCCACGACGTGGTGCCCAAGCACCAGGCCTACGGCACGCTCTACTTCTCCCGGCCGGTGGCCATCCGCATCGGCAAGCGCGGGCTCGAGGCGGGCATGGACCCGCTGTGCGCGGCCGCCGCCGCCGGCATCTGATCGCCGGAGGACGACGATGGCCGAGATCAACCTGACCGCCGCGTTCTCGAGCGTGCCCGCGCCCGAGCAGGAGGCGATCCGCCGACTGCTCACCGAGATCATCGAGCAGATCGCCCAGGAGGACCGGAGCTTCACGCGGGCGCGCGTGGTGTTCACCGAGTCCGACGAGCGCTGCGGGCTCACCGCGGAGCTGGACGGGGTCAAGCGCGAGGGCGTGCCGCTCTCCATCGAGATCGAGCAGCTGGAGGACGCGCAGACCGGCGCGGGCGCCCGGGCCCAGCTCAAGGAAGCGCTCCGCTCCTACTTCCGGCGCGTGATGGGCACGTGAGCGGCGACCGCGGCACGCTGCTCTTCGTCCACGAGGGCGCCACGTTCCGGGTGCACGAGGGCGCGCAGCCGCCCAAGGCCGGCTCGCTGCTCTTCTGTCGTCACCTGCGGGCGCGGCCGGGCGATCGCGTGCTGGAGATCGGCACCGGCATCGGGCTCGCCGCGGTGCGTCTGGCCCTGGCCGGCGCGCACGTGATCGCCACCGACGTGGTGGAGGCCGCGGTGCGCTGCGCGCGGGACAACGCGATCCTGAACGGCGTGGCCGACCGGGTGGAGGTGCGCCGGGGCGACGCCTTCGCGCCGGTGGCCGGCCTCGCCTTCGACCTCATCTGCACGAGCCCGCCCCAGATGCCGACCCCGCCGGATCGCGAGCGCGCCGACGCGATGGCCTCGGCGGACAACGGGGGCCGCGACGGCTGGCTCCTGCTCGATCGGGTCATCGCGGGCGCGCCTGCGCACCTGCGTCCGGGCGGCCGGCTCGTGTTCACCCTCTTCGGCTTCCTCGGCATCAAGACCGCGCTCCGCAAGCTCGCCGATGCCGGCTTCGAGCCCGCGGTGCTGGGACAGGAGACGCAGGCCTTCCCCCGTCTCGGCTACGAGCGGCTCGAGCACATCCGCGCCCTCGACACGGAGGGGACGCTGCCGGAGCACGGCCGGCCCGCGACGGTCGAGCGCTACGTGGTGCAGGGCACCTGGCCCGGGGAGGACTCGCGATGAAGCCGACGCGCCGCCTCATCGTCAACGCCGACGACTACGGGCTCACCGCCGGGGTGAGCCGCGGCATCCTGGACGCGCACCACCGCGGCATCGTCACCAGCACTACCCTGCTGGTGAATCGCCCGGTGGACCCGGCGCTGATCGAGGCGCTGAAGGCGTCGGGCCTCGGGGTGGGGCTGCACATGAACCTCACGCTGGGACCGCCGGTGGCGCCCGCGAAGCGAGTGCCCTCGCTGGTGGACGCGGAGGGTCGCTTCGTGCGCGATCCGCGCGAGGCGGCGGCGCGCGCCCGCAAGGACGAGGCGCGGATCGAGCTCGGCATGCAGATCGACGCGTTCCGCCGGATCATGGGGCGCTTCCCGACGCATCTCGACTCGCACCACCACGTCGGCCGGCACGAGCCCATCCTGGAGCTGGTGCTCGACTTCGCGAAGGCCATCAAGGTGCCGGTGCGGACCCAGGACCCGGAGGTGCGGGCCCTCGCGCGCCGGGCCGCGCTCAAGACGCCGGACCACTTCATGGGCGAGTCGGGCCCGGACGCCTACTGGTCCTCCGAGCGCGTGCTGACCCACCTGCGCGCGCTGCCGGGCGGGGTGACCGAGTTCATGACCCATCCCGGCTACTACGACGACGATCTCTCCTACAGCCGCTACGGGCGCCAGCGCGAGACCGAGATGACGGGCCTCACCGATCCGGCGGCCCGCGACCTGATCTCCCGCGAGGGCATCCAGCTCATCCACTTCGGGAACCTGTAGGGCCGGGCCCACGGTGGACGGCGTCACGATCGGCGTCGACGTGGGCGGGACCACCGTCGCGGCCGGGCTGGTGGCCCCGGACGGCCGGGTGCTGGAGCACGCGCAGGCCCCCACGCATCGGCACGGCCCGGGCACCGCGCTCGACACGATCGTGGCCCTGCTCGACGCCCTGCGGGAGGCGGCGCGGGCCCGCGGGGTCGCGATCGCGGGCGTCGGCCTGGGCATCCCGGGAACCGTGGACGCCGAGCGCGGCGTGATCGGCGCCGACGTGCACCACGCGCCGGAGCTGGCGCGGCAGCCGCTCGCCGAGCGGCTCGAGAGAAGAGTGGGCGCGCCGGTCTACGTGGACAACGACGTCAACGCGCTCGCCCTCGCCGAGTGGATGTGGGGCGCCGGGCGGGGGGCGCGCTCGATGGTGATGCTCGCCATCGGCACCGGGGTCGGCGGCGGCATCGTGCTGGACGGCCGGCTCCACCGCGGGGCCTCCGGCTTCGGGGGCGAGCTGGGCCACGTGCCCGTCGCGTTCGACGGGGTGCCGTGCATCTGCGGCGGCCGCGGCTGCCTCAAGGCGTACGTCTCCGGGACCGACATCGCGCGGCGCGCCGGCGAGCGCCTCGGGCGGATGGCCGACGCCGCGGAGGTCTTCCGGCTGGCCGCGGCGGGCGACGCGGGCGCGGAGGCGGTCGTGGAGGAAACCTGCCGGATCCTCGGGGCGGGGCTGGCCATCATCGTGAACGGGCTCAATCCGGAGCGCCTCCTGGTGGCTGGCAGCGTGGCGCAGTCGCTGCGGCCGCTCGAGGCGCGCATCCGCGCCGCCACCGCCAGCTACGCGTTCGCGAACGCCCTCGCCGCCACGCGTCTCGAGATCCTGAGCCTCGACAAGGCCGCGACCGTGCGGGGCGGCGCGGCGCTGGTCCACTACGAACGAGCGAGACGGAGGACGACATGAAGGCGATCACGCTTCACGGTCCGGGCGACGTGCGGGTGGAGTCGGTGGCCGACCCGCGCATCATCGACCCCACCGACGCGGTGGTGCGCATCACCACCAGCGCGGTGTGCGGGTCGGACCTGCATCAGTACCACGGCCGGGTCGCCGGGCTCGAGCCCGGCGTGGTGATGGGCCACGAGTTCATGGGGGTCGTGGAGGAGGTGGGCCCCGCGGTGCGCCAGGTGCGCGCAGGCGATCGGGTGCTGGCCCCGTTCTCGATCTCGTGCGGCACCTGCGAGTGGTGCCGCATGCGGCTGCCCACCCAGTGCAGCACCACCGGCCGCGCCGTCTTCGGCGGCCGCTTCGGCAAGCAGTACCCGGGCGGGCAGGCGGAGGCGATCCGGGTGCCGTTCGCCGACCACATGTGCGAGAAGGTGCCGGACGGGCTGCGCGACGAGGACGTGTTCTTCCTGGGCGACATCCTGTCCACCGGGTACGTGTGTGCCGAGAACGCGGGCATCCGGCCCGGCGACACGGTGGCGGTGTTCGGGGCGGGCCCGGTGGGCCTGCTCGCGCTGCAGTGCGCGCTGCTCTTCGGGCCCAGCCGCGTGCTCGTCGTGGACCGGGTGGACTACCGTCTCGCCCTCGCCGAGGAGATGGGCGGCGTGCCGATCCGCCTGGATCGCGGCGATCCGGCCGAGCAGCTGCGGGCCCAGACGCGCGGCCGCGGACCGGACGCGGTGCTGGAGTGCGTGGGACACGAGACACCGTTCGCGCAGGCGATCCAGTCGGTGCGCGCGGGCGGCACGGTGTCGTCGGTGGGCGTGTACGTGGAGTCCGCGATCGGATTCCCGGCGCGGGAAGCCTTCTTCAAGGACCTCACGCTGCGCATGGGCATCTGCAACGCGCGCAACTTCATCACGCCGCTGATGTCGCTGATCCGGGCGCGGCGGCTCGCGCCCACCCGCATCATCACGCACACCTTGCCGCTCGCGGACGCCCCGAAGGGCTACGCCATCTTCGATCGCAAGGAGGATCGGGCCATCAAGGTCATGCTGAAGCCCTAGTGTCCTGTCCCAGAAATGAGTGAAACAAATTGTGCGTGTCGGGTGTTCTCAGTAGTGAAAGGAGAACGCCGATGCGCACCGGACGCCCGATGCCTCCTGTGACGATCACCGCTGA
>Ga0070741_10001218_pt1 | contig 80762 bp, 61 predicted proteins | sample Coa_R1_4_FD_66440 | JGI IMG/M metagenome (GOLD analysis project Ga0070741, IMG submission 66440) | Surface soil microbial communities from Centralia Pennsylvania, which are recovering from an underground coalmine fire - Coalmine... | ecosystem: Environmental > Terrestrial > Soil > Unclassified ...
CTCCACCGCCGCGACCTCGTCCCGAAGCACGCGCCACGTCGTCCACCGCCTCAGGGCCGCCGCGACGCGATCCGCGCCGACGTGGCGATCGTGGTTGCCGAGGATCGCGAAGACGCCACGTCGGGCCGTCAGGCGCGCCAGCTCCGGGATCCACGTATCGAGGTCGGCGGCCGGCGAGTCGACGATGTCCCCGGTCACGCACACGACGTCGGGGTCGAGCGCGAGCACCTCGTCGATCGCCCCGCGAATTCCGTCGCGATCGGCGAGCGGACCCAAGTGGAGGTCGCTCACGTGCACGATCCGCAAACCCGCCAGCGCAGGAGGGAGGTCGGGGAATGGTAGGGGCAGTCTCGTTACCATCAGCCGGCGGTGGCCACGCACGTACCCGTACGCCATCGCCCCGGCGACGAGCGCGAGCGCCCCCGATCCGACGATCCGAAACGCCGGGCCGAACACGGGATCCGTCCCCGTACCGATCACGACGCGGGCTTCGGCGCTGAGCGCACCGATGAATGCGCAGAATGCCCAGGCACCGGCGACCACGCCGAGCACCCCGGTGCACATCATGGCACCGAACGCGCACGCCAGGACGACGTGACCGAGCGGACCCGCGAAGATCCCCGCGGCGGGCTCTCGCTCGAGCCGTCGCGCGGCCTGGCGGTTCACGACCGCGAGCAGGACCGGCACGACGGCGTGAAGCACGAGGGGTGGATGCCCGACGATCCAGCACACGACGACCCACTCTCCGAGGGCACCACCGATCGAGAGCCCAAGGATGAAGTTCTTGAAGAAGAGGCGTTCGCGTGTCGCGGGCGAGATCAACGATTTCCGAGCCAGTTCTGGATGAAGTCGATGAATGCGCCGGGATATTCGGGCTCGACGCGCGTCGCTTCCTCGAGCCGCGCCATGACCTCCGCCGACACGCTGACGGCCGTCGCGCCGAGGTTGTCGTCGAGCTGGGTGCGATTGCGCGCGCCGATGATCACGGACGTGATCTCCGGCTTCGCGAGCTGCCACGCGAGCGCGAGCTGCGCGGGCGTACAGCCGGCGGTGCGCGCACACTCGACGAGCACGTCGACGATCCGGAACGCCCGTTCGTTGAAGTAGAAGCGGTAGAGCGGCATCTCGCGCTGTGCCAGCCGCGAGTCGGGCGGCTTGTGATCGCGCGTGATCTTGCCCGTCAGCATCCCGGCGGCGAGCGGACTCCACGAGATGATGCCGACGCCTTCTTCGCGGCAGAGGGCGAAATGCTCGCGCTCGATCGAGCGGATGATCAAATTGTACTGCGGCTGCAGCGAGACGAAGCGCGCTGAGGCCTGACGATCGGAGAGCGCCAGCGCCTTCATCAGGCGATACGCGCGGAAGTTCGACGCGCCGACGTAGAGCACCTTGCCCGCCCGCACGAGGTCATCGAGCGCGGCGAGCGTCTCCTCGAGCGGCGTCCAGAGGTCCTCGGCGTGGATCTGGTAGAGGTCGATGTAGTCGGTCCGGAGCCGGCGGAGGCTCGCATCGCACGATTCGCGGAGATGCTTCCGGGACGCGCCGCGATCGTTCGGGCCCGAGCCGACCGGCATGGTCGCCTTCGTCGCGAGCACGATCTGCGTCCGGCGCCCGGCCATCGCCTTGCCACAGATCTCCTCCGACACCGTGCCGCTGTAGGCGTCCGCCGTATCGATGAAGTTGCCGCCCGCATCCAGGAAGCGGTCGATCAGGCGCAGCGACTCGTCCTCGTCGCAGCCCCATTCCGGCATGCCGAACGTCATCGCGCCGAGGCAGATCTCCGAGACACGGAGACCACTGCGGCCGAGCGTGCGAATGCGCATGTGTTTTGTATACCCGAGGCCGCATCGAGGCGCGAGCCCGTTTTCGCGACCCGCTCGCGACGGCGAAGAGGCGCCACTCGCCGGCGCGCCCCACTGATCGCGAACGCCCCGATCCGCGAATCGTAACCCGGGACCCACCACCTTTCCTCCGCCGCGCGCGAAGACGTTTGTGATATTGGGAGGCACACCTTTGTTCTTGACCCCAAAAGCGGAACGGTCGTAAAAGCGCTTAGATCGCAAGGAAGAACGAGAACGCCCATTGATCACTCCTCTCGTCAGCCGGAGTAGCAGCATCGTCAGGCGGCGACGGTCGTAACCAGTCCACGCGAATCCGGGATTCCTCCAGGGCAGCACGGAGCCGGGGGCGCCGTGTCGCCCAAAGGGAGAACGCCGTGAGCACGAGATCGCCAGGTCGCCGCCGCATCTTCCGCGTCGCCTTTCTCCTGTGGGTCGGCGTTCCCGGTGCGGTACACGCCGCGTGCAACGTGATCCCGCAGCGCAGCTTCACGTTCGCGGGCGCGCTCGGGACGACGAACCGTCCGTTCTCGGCGCCGGGCGAGACGGTCGACGTGTCCGTACGACCCTGCGACGCCTCACCTGGTTTCAGCGCCGCCGCCGTCGATCAGGTCGTGACCATCCTCTTCACGCCCCCCGCATCGGGACCACGAACCGTCGTCGCGCTCTCGGCGAACTGCGGCAACCTCGCCGCCGCGGTCGCGGCGTGCGGCATGACCCCGGGGGTTGCGGCAGCGACGTGCATGCCGGTGACGCCGGGTGCGGACTTCGCGGTCGGCGGGAAAGGCTCGTCGCTCACGTTCCGCTTTCCCGACACCGACACGCTCGTCCAGCAGTCGAGCGACCGCCGGACGCTCGCCGGTCCCGCGACGATCGCCGTCACGCGCGCGACCGATCCGCTCCCGTGCACGCTCGCGACGAATCCCTGCCGCGGCCACACGAACGGCCTCCTCGCGTGCATCGACGACTACTTCGTGGACGACGGGAACTGCAACGCGACCACCGCGCTCAACAAGACGTTCGGCCATTTCACCGCGCTGCCGCCGCCGAACAACTATCAGGTGCTCTGCTCGGTCGACACGCCGCCGTGCAACATCGCCGCGTCGCCGAACGAGCTCCGCTTCGCCCTCGACACGGCTGGCGACCTGCTGTTGCCGGTCAGCTGGCAGGGGGTGCTCGTGCCGAGCGCGATCCCGGTGCCGCGGCTCCTGAACGCGACCCTCGGCGTCGCGATCAGCGTGCCGGGCCCATCCTTCCTCGCGTCGTTCACGCCAGAGGGCGGGCTACTGCCGCCGATCTTCGTGCCGCAGAGCGAGCCGTCGTCGCCCGGTTCGCTCGCCGTCCTCGGATCGGCCGACGCGCCCTACACCGTGCTCCGACTTGCGCGGCGCGGCGCACGACTCGAGCAGTGCACGGGCGGATCCAACGGCGGTCGACCCTGCAACGGCCCCGACGACTGTCCCGGCGGCACGTGCGGCACCGGGACGTGTGCCGTCGGGAGCCCGACGCCGTGCACGTCCGACGACCAGTGCCCGGGCAACGGCAACCGCTGCGGCCCGCAGCTCTTCGATTTCTCGCAGAGCGCGGTCGCCGGGACCGGACCGGTCGTCGTGCACCAGCAGGGAACGAGCTGCCCGTCCGGGTTCGGCGGGACGTGCGCCAACGTCCTCGGGTGCGGCGGCAGCTTCTGCACGTCCTACGACCTGCAAGCCGAGGCGACGGCGCCGTTCGACGGCGCCGTCCAGACCGACGACCTCTTCGCGTTCTCGCAGAGCGAGGCGGTCGCCGGCACGGATCTCGATGGCGACAACGACCAGCTCGACGCCGTGGTCACGCTCCGGAACCGCCACACGAACCAGGAGCAGCCGCTCGGCGGTGACCCAATGTGCAACCTCGTCGGGACGCCGACGTCCCGGGCGATCGTCCGGCAGCAGCAGCCGCCCTTCAGCGCGCCGGCGCTCGTCGCCGAGAACGACGTCGTGGCGTTCCTCGAGTCCGAGCCGGCGACGGCGAAGGACCACCCCGCGCCGAACGTGCTGAATCCCGGCTGCGACGAGAACGGCGACCAGGACGACCGCGACACGATCGTGCGCGCGTTCCGGGTCGGCGGCGGCGAGCTGACGCCCCCGCCGTCGCGCGCGGTCGACGGGGGCTTCGGCATCGACGGCCGGAGCCTCGCGCTGTCGAACGGCCATCTGTTCTTCCGGACGCCGGAGGCGGCGAGCACTCCGGAGAAGACGACGCGCGTCGCCGCCAACTCCCTCAACTTCTTCTTCGGCCCGCCGAGCATCTCCGCCGACGGGCGCTACGTCGCCTTCGATACGAGCGACGCGCTCGTCCCCGAGGACACCAACGGCACCTTCGACGTCTATGTCCGCGACATCGTGACGAACGGTCCCCCCGAGCTCGTGAGCGCCAACACGACCGGTTTTGCCGGCAACGGCGTGAGCCGGGTGCCATATCTGTCGGCCACCGGGCGCTGGGTCGCGTTCATGAGCCGCGCGACCGACGTCAATGGGGGCCCCCCGAATCGCGACGTGATCGTCCTCCGCGATCGTTGCGTCGACTCCGGAGAGCCCGTGCCGGGGTGCTCGCCGTCCACCGTCGCCGTCGGCCTGACCGACAGCGGCGGCTATCCGACCGGCGGGACGGGCCCCGGCCGTGCCTCGGTCACGCCCGACGGTCGGTTCATCGCGTTCGGCAGCGACCAGACCGACCTCACGGTGAACGACACGACCATTTGCCCCGCGTTCGGTCCGGATCCCGGCTCGTGTCCCGACATCTTCGTCCGGGACCGGTGCATCTCTAACGGGGTCGCGGTTGCCGGGTGCACGGCGAAAACCGAGCTCATCAGCGTCTCGACCTCCGGCGTCTCGGGCACCGGCCAGTCCGACGACACCCTCGCCCCGGGGATCTCGGACGACGGGAACATCATCGTGTTCGCGAGCATCGCGTCCGACCTGACCGATCCGCCGATCGGCTATCAGATCTATGCGCGCGACCGCCGCCGCGGCGTGACGACCGTCGTCAGCGAGAGCATCGACCATCTGGCGACCCCCGGGCTGCCGTCGGGCCAGCCCGCGGTCTCGGGGGACGGCCGTTACGCCGTCTTCGACAGCGAGGATTCCTTCCTTCTGCCGAACGCCGCCGACACGATCCAGCGGATCTACGTCAAGGACCTGGTCACGGGTGCGATCGAACGCATCGACCGCGCGCCCGACGGCTCGCCGGGCAACGATCACAGCTACTCGCCGTCGATCAGCCGCGACGGCCGCTTCGTCGCGTACACGAGCTGCGCGTCGAACCTCGTTTCCGGCGACACCAACGACTGCACCACGCGAACGACCTGCGCACACCACGTGGAGGACGGTCACGGGTACTGTCCCGACGTTTTCGTCATGGATCGCGCCACCGGGATCACTCGACGCGTGGATGTCGGGCCGGGCGGCTCGCAGAGCACGGGCAACCTGACGTGTGACAACGGGCAATGCGGCGATGCCTCGCCCTGCACCGACGACAGCGGCTGCCCGACGTCCGGCGACTTCTGCCACAAGTCGTTCTGCGGGTTCACGGGAGTATCCGACGACAAGGTCGTCTTCACCAGCAACGACACGACGCTCCTCGGACCCGGCGGCGACACGAACGGCGCGAGCGACACGTTCCTCCGCGCGCTCGATCCGGCCGCGGCGGCGAGCCACGACCTGACGGGCGACGGCGATGCGAACGACACCGTTCTCGAGACGCTCGATACGACCGCCGGGTCGCCGGCCGTCACGACGGTCTGCCCGGCGAGCCAGGTGTCCGTCACCGCGGGCAAGGCCGTGTTCCTCCGTCCCGAGGCTGCGGGGCCGGCGACCGGCTGCCCGAGCGGGCCGCTCGTCCAGGGCAACCCGGACCTCAACGGCAACGGCTCCGCCACCGACGACGTCGTGCACTTCTGGCCCGGCACCGGCGCCGCGCAGAACTTCCGCTGCGCCGCGACCAGCGTGTCGGCGTCGCCCGGCTACGTCGCCGCGCTCGTGAGCGAGGCCGGACAGAATACGAACCTCAATGGCGACGGCGACACCGGCGACACGGTGCTCGCGACGCACCGGCTCGCCGATCCGGTGCCGGCGATCTGCGACGCCCCCGGCTGGCAGATGTCGGGGCAGGCCGCCGACACCGCGCAGGTCACCGGCTCCGCCTGCGTCACGACGGGCTGCGCGAGCGGGCTCTCGGCGTGCTGCGCGGGCGACACCCGCGTTTCGTGCACGACCAACGCCGACTGCGATCGCGGGCTCGTCGCGATGATCACGCCCGAGTGCAGTCAGGGCGGCGCGCAGTACAACGGTTGCACCGACGGCGGGAGCGACCTCGACGACGACGGCGACGCCAGGGACCGGGTGATCGATCTGTGGGACGCCGCGGCGGGGGCGCTCGTCCACATCACCGACGGCGTCGGCCGTCACCAGCCCGCACAGGAGTTCGTCCTCGGCAACGACGTCGTCGCCTTCCGCGTCCGTGAGGGCGATCTCTGCGGCACTGCGGTGACGCCGACGAACTGCGACAACCCACCCAGCTGCCCGCTCGCGCAGTGCGATCTCAACGCCGACGGCGACTGCTGCGACGACGTGCTCGAAGCCTACGATCTCGTCGCGCGCCAGCTCGTGAACTCGGGGCAGGAAGTCATCCCGTGCCCGCTCGAGGCGTGCGACCCGCGCGCGCCGTACCGGGTCCTCGGCGGCACGGTCAAGTTCCTCACGCTCGAGTGCCAGCAGGGCGGCACGAACTACAACGGATGTCCCGGCGGCGGCACCGACCTGAACGGCGACGGCGACGCGGCGGACCTCGTCATCCAGCAGCTCGACGTCGTACGGAACGAGCTGCTGACGATCGCGACCGTCGTGAGCCCGCCGACGCGGACGCCCGTCCCGACGGGCGACCCGTTCCGCGAGCCCGAGGACAGCGAGGTGATCCCGACGCCTGCCGGCCGCTGCGTCGCCGGCACGGGCGTCACCTGCGATCCGAGCGCCGACACGTGCGCGTCGACGAGCGACACGGGATCGTTCTGCGATCAGCAGCTCCGGAAGTGCGTCCTCCGTCAGCCGGGGGCGTGCGCCGTTCAGGCCGACTGCCCACCCCGCTCGCAGTGCGTCGCGAGCACGGTCGTCGTCGCCACGCCGACGAACGACACCGACGGCGACGGCGTGCCCGACGTCCTCGACAACTGCCCGGACGTCCCGAACGCCGGCCAGTCCGACCTGGACGACGACGGCGTGGGCGACGCGTGCGACGCGCAGACGTGCGGCAACGGGACGCGACAGGGCAGCGAGGCGTGCGACGGCGCGGACGCGTTTGCGTGCCCGGGGCGGTGCCTCCCCGATTGCCGGTGCTCATCGCCGACGGACAGCGACGGCGACGGAGTGCCGAACGCGAGCGACAACTGCCCGACCGTCGCCAATGCGAGCCAGCAGGACGCCGATCACGACGGCGTCGGCGACGCGTGCGATCCGCAGACGTGCGGCAACGGGCGGCGCGAGGGCAGCGAAGCGTGCGACGGCACGGACGACCTCGCGTGCTCGGGGCAGTGTCAGTCGAGCTGCACGTGTCCCGGAAGTCTCCCCGACGGCGACGGCGACGGCGTGCCGGATCAGTTCGACGACTGCCCGGCGGTCGCCAACCCGAGTCAGTCCGACCTCGATCGGGACGGGCTCGGCGACGCGTGCGACCCCCAGACGTGCGGGAATGCCGCCCGTGAAGGCGGCGAGGAGTGCGACGGCGCCGACGCCAGCGCGTGCCCGGGCCGCTGCCGGTCGACGTGCACGTGCGCGCCGAACGTCGACACCGACGGTGACGGCGTGATCGACGACTTCGACGACTGTCCCACCGTCGCCAACCCCGCGCAGACCGACAGCGACGGCGACGGGATCGGTGACGCCTGCGATCCGCAGACCTGCGGCAACGGCGTGCGCGAAACGCCGGAGAGCTGCGACGGCGCCGATGCCGGCGCGTGCGCGGGCACCTGCCAGCCGACGTGCGTGTGCGCGTGCCTCGCGCTCGCCGATCCGCACGACAAGGTGTCCGTAAAGACGAAGAAGGACGCCGGCGTCGTCTCGGCGAGCCTTAGCCTGGCGCTCGCCGCCTATGCGGGCGAGCCCGTGACGTTGCGGCTCGACGACACCAACTCGACGCCGATCGCCGAGACGGTCGTCGGCGCGCTGCCGCCGCACGGGGGAAGCGGCAAGGTGTGGCAGTTCAAGAACAAGACCGGCCCGATCACGAGCGTCAAGCTCAAGGTCGGCATCCCGGGCACCTTCAAGATGAAGATCAAGACGAAGGGTTGGTTCACGGCGGCGCAGGCGGATCAGCCGGCGAGCGCGACGGTGCTCCGGGTCTCGGTCGGCGCGACGAAGTGCTTCACGCACGTCGCGACGAAGAAGACGGACTGACGCGCCCGAGACGCACGCCGGCGGCGCGGCCGCGCCGCCGGCATGCATCGGTTTGCCTCCCGGAGACGCTTTGCTATCTGATGACGCGATGCCGCGCGCCATCGACCCGAGCCGTCTGCCGAAGCACTTCGAGGCCGCGGCTGCCGAAGCACGCTGGGACGCCGCGTGGGACGAGCGGCGCGTCTACCACTACGATCCGCGCCGCCCGCGCGACGAGACGTTCGTCGTCGACACGCCGCCGCCGACCGTCTCCGGCTCGCTCCACGTCGGCCACGTCTTCAGCTACACGCACACCGACGTCATCGTCCGCTACCAGCGCATGCGCGGGCGGAACATCTTCTACCCCATGGGCTGGGACGACAACGGGCTCCCGACCGAGCGCCGTGTCCAGAACTTCTTCCACGTCCGCTGCGACGCGCGCGCGCCCTACGAGCCCGACCTCCGCCTCGAGCCCGCGACCGCCGCGCGCCTGAAGGAGCCGCCGCGCATCGTCTCGCGCCGGAACTTCATCGAGCTCTGTCTCGAGGTCACGCGCCAGGACGAGGAGGCGTTCAAGACCCTCTGGCGGCGGATCGGGCTCTCGGTCGATTGGCGGCAGGAGTACTCGACGATCGACGCCCGCTGCCGCCGGCTCGCGCAGACGAGCTTCCGCGATCTCTTCGAGAAAGGGCACGTCTACAGCGTCGAGGCCCCGACGATGTGGGACGTCGACTTCCAGACGGCGGTCGCGCAGGCCGAGGTCGAGGACCGGACGGTCGCGGGCGCCTTCCACGACGTCGCGTTCGCCGACGACGGCGGTGGCGAGTTCGTCATCGCGACGACGCGTCCCGAGCTGCTGGCGGCGTGCGTCGGGGTGACCGCGCATCCGACCGACTCCCGTTACCGCCATCTCTTCGGGAAGCGCGCGGTCACGCCGCTCTTCCGGGCGCCCGTCCCGATCTTTCCGAGCGAGCTCGTCGATCCCGAAAAAGGAACCGGGATCCTGATGGTGTGCACGTTCGGCGACGCGACCGACGTCCAGTGGTGGCGGGAGCAGGCGCTCCCGCTGCGTCAGGTCGTCGGGCGCGACGGACGGCTCGTGGCCGTCACGTTCGGCACGCCGGGCTGGGAGAGCGCCGACCCGGACGCGGCGAACCGCGCGTACGCCGAGCTCGCCGGGAAGACGCTCTTCTCGGCGCGGAAGGCGATCGTGGAGCAGCTCCAGGCTGCCGCCGCGCTGCGGGGCGAGCCGAAGCCGATCCAGCACAGCGTCAAGTTCTACGAGAAGGGCGACCGTCCGCTCGAGTACATCTCGACCCGCCAGTGGTTCGTCCGCCTGCTCGACAAGAAGGACGCGCTCCTCGCGAAGGGGGACGCGATCCGCTGGCACCCGGACTTCATGCGGCTCCGCTACCGGAACTGGACGGAGAACCTGCAGGTCGACTGGTGCATCAGCCGCCAGCGTTATTTCGGCCCCGCGATCCCGGTCTGGTATCCGCTCGACGCGGAGGGGCGGCGCGACCACGCGCATCCGATCGTCGCCGCGGCCGACGCGATGCCGGTCGATCCCATGATCGAGACGCCGCCCGGCTACGAGGCCGCGCAGCGCGACCGTCCCGGCGGGTTCACCGGCGAGGCGGACGTCTTCGACACCTGGTTCACGAGCTCCCTCACCCCGCAGGTCAGCTCCGGCTGGGTCCTCGACCCCGAGCGCCATCGCCGGCTCTTTCCCGCCGACGTCCGGCCGCAGAGCCACGAGATCATCCGGACGTGGGCGTTCTACACGATCGCCAAGGCGTACCTGCACGAGGACACGATCCCGTGGCGCCACGTCATCATCTCCGGCTGGATCCTCGACCCCGACCGGAAGAAGATGTCGAAGAGCCGGGGCAACGTCGTGACGCCGATGCACCTCGTCGAGGAGTACGGCGCCGACGCCGTCCGCTACTGGGCCGGCGGCGCGCGTCTCGGGACGGACACCGCGTTCGACGACAAGGTCCTGAAGGTCGGGAAGCGGCTCGTGACGAAGCTCTTCAACGCCGGGAAGTTCGTCCTCGCGCAGCCCGGCGACGCCGGGTCGGTCGACGCGGAGCTCGACCGCGCGATCCTCCAGCGTCTGCGCGTGCTCACGGAACGCGTGACGGCGTCGCTCGACGAGTTCGAGTTCGCGCACGCGCTCCAGGAGACCGAATCGTTCTTCTGGAACGACTTCACCGACACGTTCATCGAGCTCGCGAAGACGCGCGCGCGGGAGCAGGGCGGGTCGGCGGTCGCCGCGCTGCGCCTCGGCCTCTCCGTCCTCCTCCGGCTCTTCGCGCCCGTGCTGCCGTACATCACGGAGGAGGTCTGGTCGTGGGCGTTCGCCGAGGAGACCGGCGCCGCGAGCATCCACGCGGCGGCGTGGCCGGGGATGGACGACTTCGCCGCGGTGGCGCCGCCCGCCGATCCCGCGAGCTTCGACGTCGCGGTCGCGTGCTTCGCCGCGATCAACAAGAGCAAGTCCGAGGCGGGCGTGTCGGTCGGCCGCGGCATCACGCGACTCGCGCTCGCGGCTACCCCCGCGACGCTCGAGCGCTTCGCGCGCGTCGAGGCCGACGTCCTCGCCGCCGCCCGCGTCGAGTCGCGGGAGCTCGTGTCGAAGCCCGACCTCGCGGACGGGGTCTTCGAGGTCGTCGCGCTCGATCTCGTCCAGGCGGCGGAGGCGTGACGGCGTGGCCGAGCCCCCAGGCGACCTTTGGGACCATCCCCAGGTCACCGTGCTGCTCGATCTCGCCCTCGCCGAGGACGTCGGCGCCGGCGACCGCACCTCCGAAGCGCTGATCGCGCCCGAGGCGCGCGGGCGCGGCCGGCTGCGGGCGAAGGAGCGTCTCGTCGTCTGCGGCCTCCCGCTTCTGGCGCGCATCTTCGGGCGGCTCGGGACGGTCCGTATCGACATCGACGCCGCAGAAGGCGTGACCGCCGAGCCGGGTCAGGTCCTGGCGACGCTCGTCGGCGACGCGCGCGCGCTCCTCGCCGGCGAGCGCGTCGCGCTGAACCTGCTCCAGCACCTCTGCGGGATCGCGACGCTCACGCGGGCATACGTCGATCGCGTCGCGGGCACGTCGCTCGTCGTCCGCGACACGCGAAAGACGCTTCCCGGTCTTCGCGTGCTCGCCAAGTACGCGGTTCGAACCGGCGGCGGGACGAACCACCGCCTCGGCCTCGATGACGCGATCCTCATCAAGGACAACCACCTCGCGCTGTGCGGAAGCGATCTGGCGGCCGCCGTCCAGGCCGCGCGGGCGGCGTCGCCCGGGCTTCCGCTCGAGGTCGAGTGCCGGACGCTCGACGAGGTCCGTCAGGCGATCGCGGCCCGCCCGGATCTCATCCTGCTCGACAACATGACGCCGGAGGCGGTCGCGGAGGTGGTCCGCGTGGTCGCGGGCCGCGTGCCGCTCGAAGTCTCGGGCGGCGTCACGATCGACACGCTGCCGGCGCTGGTGGCGACCGGTGCGCAGATGGTCGCGATCGGCGCGCTCACGCATTCGGCGCGGGCGGTGGACCTGCATCTCAAGATCGAGCCGCTGCCGTGAAGCGGCCGGGCGCCGACGAGCGCATCGTCGCGTGGCTGCGCGAGGGACAGGGGGTGAGCGTTTCCGGCGAGGAGCTCGCGCGGCGTCTCGGGTGCTCGCGGGCGGCGGTGTGGAAGCGCGTCGCGGCGCTCCGCGAGCAGGGCTACCGCATCGAGGGCCGGCCGTCCGGCGGCTACGCGCTGGTCGGCGCGCCGGACCGGGTAGGACCGGCGGAGATCGCCCCGCACCTGACCGGCACGTGGCGGGACGTCCACTGGTTCGACGAGATCGACTCGACCCAGCGCGTGGCGCGCGACCTCGCCCGCGCCGGCGCGCCCGAGGGAACCGTCGTCGTCGCCGAGCGGCAGACGGCGGGACGCGGCCGCCTCGGTCGATCCTGGCACGCTCCGCGCGGCGTCAACCTCTACTGCTCGATCGTGCTCCGCCCGCCGCTCGCGCCCGCCACCGTGCCGCAGCTCGCGCTCGTCTGCGGCGTCGCGGCCGCGGCGGCGATCGCCGAAGAGACCGACCTCCGTCCCGCCATCAAGTGGCCGAACGACGTCCTCCTCGAGCGACGGAAGGTCGTCGGGGTCCTCGTCGAGATGGAGTCGGAGATGGAGCGCGTCCACCACGCGATCCCCGGGATCGGCGTCAACCTGAACGAGCCACAGTCGGCGTTCCCGCGGGATCTCCAGGGAAAGGCGACGTCGCTCCTCGCCGTCACGGGACGGCGCGTCGACCGCGCCGCGTTCGCGGCCCGGTTGCTCGCCGAACTCGAAGCGCGTTATGGTCGCTTCCTGTCGTCGGGATTCTCGAGCGTGCGCGCCGAGTGGGAGTCCTATTCGTCCCTCACCGGCGTCGAGGTGCAGATCGTCTCCCCCGAGGGTGAGCGGAGCGGGGTGGTCCTCGGGGTCGACGACGACGGTGCGCTCCGGCTCCGGCGCGCGGACGGGGAGGTGGTCCGCGTCATCGCGGGCGAGGTATCGGTCCGCGGGGGGTACGCGTAGATGCTCCTCGCGGTCGACGTCAGCAACACCCACACGAAGGTGGGCGTCTATGACGGCGATCGCCTCGCCTACCACTGGCGGCTCCAGACCGATCTCGAGCGCACCGCCGACGAGTACGGCGTCATGCTGTTCGGGTTGTTCCGGGCGAGCGGCGCGTCGCCGGCGGACATTGGTGGGATCGTGGTGTCGAGCGTCGTGCCGCCGATGCACGAGACGATCGACGAGCTCTGCCGCAAGTTCTTCGGGCACACCGCGCTCTTCGTCGGGCCCGGCGTCCGGACCGGCATGGCGCTCCTCTACGACAACCCGCGCGAGATCGGCGCGGACCGGATCGTCAACGCCGTCGCCGCCTACGAGCGGACGCGCGGGCCGTGCATCGTCGTCGACCTCGGGACCGCGACCACTTTCGACTACGTGACCGCGCGCGGCGAGTACGCCGGCGGCGTGATCGTGCCCGGGATCGGCATCTCGCTCGACGCGCTGTTCGTTCGCGCGGCCAAGCTGACCCGCGTCGAGCTCGTGCGGCCGGCGAAGGTCGTCGGACGGAACACGGTCGCGGCGATCCAGTCGGGCGTCGTCTACGGGTACACGGCGCTCGTCGACGGCCTCGTCCATCGCATCCGAGAGGAGAACGACGCCGAGGCGCGCACGCTGGCGACCGGCGGGTTCGCGTCGCTCATCGCTCCCGTGTCGACCACCATCGAGGCCGTCGACGAATTTCTGACCCTCGACGGCCTCCGCATCGTGTACGAGCGCAACGGAGGACGGGATGCCATCTGAGGAAGTCACCAAGCTGCGGAACGTCGCCATCGTCGGGCAGGGTGGCGCCGGGAAGACGACGGTCGCGGACGCGCTGCTCTTCGCGGCCGGTGCGTCGACGCGTCTCGGGCGTGTCGATGACGGGACGTCGGCATTCGACATCGAGCCCGAGGAGGTGCGCCGGAAGACGAGCATCACGGGCGCGCTCCATCACGCGCCGTGGCGCAAGCACGAGCTCAACATCCTCGACACCCCCGGGTACTCGCCCTTCCTCCACGACACGCGGAACTGCCTCCGCGCGTCGACCGGCGCGGTCCTGGTTCTCGGGCCGACGGGTGGCGAGGTCAAGATCGAGACCGAGAAGGTCTGGGCGTGGTGCGAGGAGCTCGGCCTCCCGCGGATCGCGTTCGTGACACGCATGGACCGCGAGCGCGCGTCCGTCGATCACGCGCTCGAGGACCTGAAGCCGCTCGGCGCGAAGCCCGCCGTGCTCCAGGTACCGATCGGCGCCGAGGCCGAGTTCCACGGCGTCGTCGACGTGCTGTCCGGTCGCGCGTTCGTCTATCAGGGCGAGTCGGGGACGTTCCAGGAGGCGGCCGCGCCCGCCGAGATGGCGGACGCGATTGCGGCCGCGCGCGAGCGCCTCGTCGAGGCGATCGCCGAGGCGAACGACGCGCTCCTCGAGAAGTACCTCGAGGGGACGGAGCTGACCGCCGAGGAGCTGCGCGTGGGGCTCGCGGAGGGCGCGCGCGCCGGACGGCTGCTTCCGGTCCTCTGCGGCGCGGCGGGACGCGCGATCGGGCTCCACCCGCTCCTCGACGCGATCGTCGATCTGCTGCCGTCGCCGGCCGATCTTCCGGCGTGGACCGGCGACAACCCGAAGACGGGCGAGCCGGTCGAGCGCACGGCGGACCCGACCGCGCCGTTCTCGGCGTACGTCTTCAAGACGATCGTCGATCCGTTCGCGGGGAAGCTCTCCGTGCTGCGGATCGTGTCGGGTCGCGCGCACGCGGACCTGAACTGCATCAATACCGCGCGCGACGAGCGCGAGCGGATCGGCCATCCGCTGAAGCTCGAAGGCAAGAAGCAGTCGCAGGTCCAGGGCGCGGTCGCCGGCGACATCGTGGCGATCGCGAAGCTCAAGAACACCACCTCCGGCGACACGCTCTCCGACGAGAAGCACCCGATCGTCTTCCCGCCGCTACCGGACACGCCGGCCTCGATCTCGTTCGCACTTCAGCCGAAGAGCAAGGCCGACGACGAGAAGGTCATGCAGGGGCTCCACCGGCTCATGGAGGAGGACACCGCCCTCCGCGTCCATCGCGACGAGCAGACGAAGGAGTTCGTCGTCTCGGGCACGGGTCAGCTCCACCTCGAGGTCGTCGTCGAGCGCCTCAAGCGGAAGTACGGCGCCGAGGTCGAGCTGAAGGCGCCGAAGGTGCCGTACAAGGAGACGATCAAGGGCCACGCGAAGGCGCAGGGGAAGCACAAGAAGCAGACCGGCGGCCACGGCCAGTACGGCGACGCTTGGCTCGAGCTCTCGCCCATGCCGCGCGGCCAGGGCTTCGAGTTCGAGGACGCGATCGTCGGCGGCGTCATCCCGCGGAACTTCATCCCGGCGGTCGAGAAGGGCGTCCGCGAAGTGCTCGTCGAGGGCATCCTCGCCGGCTACCCGATCGTCGACGTGAAGGCGAAGCTCTACTTCGGCTCGTATCACGACGTCGACTCGTCGGAGATGTCCTTCAAGATCGCCGGGCGCCTGGCGTTCAAGACCGCCTTCGAGCAGTGCAAGCCGATCCTCCTCGAACCGATCATGACGATCAGCGTCACGGTGCCCGCCGAGCACATGGGTGACGTGATCGGCGACCTGAACAGCCGGCGCGGGAAGGTGCTGGGCGCCGACACGAAGCCCGGCGGGCAGCAGGTCATCCGCGCCCACGTGCCGATGTCGGAGGTGCTCCGCTACGCGCCCGATCTCCGCTCGATGACGAGCGGGCGCGGCGACTTCGAGCTCGAGTTCTCGCACTACGAAGAGGTGCCGCCGCACACCGCGGAGAAGATCATCAAGCAGGCGCAGGCCGCGAAGGCCGAGCGGCATGCCTGAGACGCCGGAGAGCGACGCCGAAGTGGCGGCGCTCGTCCAGGCGATCGAAGCTGGCGAGGACGGGATCGCGATCCCGCAGGAGCTCGTCGACGAGCCCGAGCGGACCGCACCGCCGCCGTCCCAGAGCCTCTACGCGCAGATCCTCGCCATGCCCGTCGCCGGCAAGATCAAGCTTGCGCTCCGCGGGAACCGCGACGCCCGGCTCATCCTCATCCGCGACAACAACAAGCTCGTCCGCCGGTTCGTCCTCCTGAATCCGCGCATCAGCGACGGCGAGGTCATCGCGCTCGCGCGCAACCGGACCGCCGACGACGAGCTCCTCCGGACGATCATCGATCGCCGGGAGTGGATGCGGAACTACCAGATCCGGCTCGCGCTCACGACGAACCCGAAGACGCCGCTGGCGGTCGCGCTCCGGCAGCTCGCGACGCTCGACGAGCGCGACGTCCGCCAGATCGGGAAATCGAAGAACGTGCCGCAGGCGGTCGCGGTGCACGCGCGGCGGATCATCCTGACGAAGCAGGGGGGCCACTAGTCCGCGGTGGGGGTTCGTCCACGTCTGGAACGGACGCTCGTGGGACTGTTCCTCGTGGGTGTCCTGCTGGTCTTCTTCTGGGATGCCGCCGTCGGCGGGCGAGTGCTCGCCGGCAGCGACGCGATCTTCGCGACGCCCGTCTTTCGCGACGTCGCGCCGGACGGGTTCGCGGCGCCGTCGAACGAGCTGCTCTTCGACAGCGTCTACCAGTTCCTGCCCTGGCGGAAGTTCGCCTGCGACAGCCTCCGACGCGGCGAGCTGCCGCTCTGGAACCCGTACAGCGCCTGCGGGACGCCGTTCATGGCGACCATGCAGTCGGCCGTCCTCTATCCCGTGAACGTCGCCCTGTGCGCGCTGCCGTTCCACCGGATCCCCGTCTGGAGCGCGATCGTCCGGCTCTGGATCGCCGGCTTCTCGACGTACGTCCTCATGCGCGCCTACGCGCTCGCCGTTCTGCCCGCGCTCGTTTCGGCGGTGGCGTTCATGCTCTGCGGCTTCCTCGTCGTCTGGCTCGAGCACCCGCACGTGAACGTCGCGGTCTGGCTGCCGGCGATGATCCTCTTTGCGGAGCGGCTGGTGACGGCGGATGGTCGGACGGCGCGCGTCCGGGCGCTGGCGCTCCTCGCACTCGTCACGGGCGTCCAGCTGACCGGCGGACACGTCGAGACGTCCGTCCACGTGCTGCTCGTCGTTGGCGTGTACTACGCCATTCGCTGGTATCAGCTCGGGACGGCGAACCCGTCGCGTCTCGCGCTGCCCGTCGTCGCGATCGCGCTCGGCGCGGCGCTCGCCGCCGTGCAGCTTATGCCCTTCGTCGAGTGGCTGCCGCTCAGCGCCGAGCTGGGACGTCGGTCGAGCGCTGCGCTGCCGGTCGTCGACACGAGCTTCCTCCGGCACCTCGCCGCGCTGCCGCTCCTCGTCTTCCCGAACCTCTACGGCAATCCGACGTGGGGAATCGCGCGGCCCTTCGCACCGGTCGCCAACTACAACGAGACGATCCTCTACGTCGGGACGGCAACGCTCCTGCTCGCGATCGTCGCCGTCGCGGACGTGCGACGCGGGGGACCGGTCGCGTGCTGGACACTCCTCGCCGTCGCGAGCGCCGGCATGGCGCTCCGTCTCCCCGTGATCGACTGGCTGAACCGACTGCCGGTCCTCGGCCTCGCGTACCCGCCGCGTCTCCGACTCGTGACGGCGTTCGGTCTCTGCGTCCTCGCCGGCTTCGGCGCGGCGCTCGTCGGCGACCGTGCACGGACGGCGCTCTTCCGGCGCAGCGCCGCGACGGTCGTGATCGCCGGCGTGCTCCTCGCGATCGTCGCGAACGTCGCCTTGCCCCGGATGCGGGACCGGATCGTGTCCTCGGGGCGGGCGATCGCCGAGCGGCAGTATGCCGCGCTGCCGCATCCGTCGCGTCCGCTCGCGTACTACCACACGGAGGTCGACCGTCTCGCCGACGGACTCGTCGCGGCGTTCAGGCCGGACGACGTGGCGATGTACGCGCCCGTCGTGTGGGCGCTCGCCGCCGCGCTGGTCGTTCCGCGGCTGCGGACGCCGCGAGCGCGGCACGCGGCGCTCCTCGCGGTCGTCGTCGCGGATGCGGTGACGTTCGGCCGGCACTATCATCCGACGGTTCCGGTCGCGGAGTTCTACCCGCCGACGCCGGTGACGAGTCGCATCGCGGCCGACGGCGATCTCCACCGCGTCACGGCGGTCGGCGAGACGATGATCCCCGACGTGCAGATGATGTACGGTCTCGCCGACGTCCGCGGCCTCGACTTCCGGACGGCGTGGTACGACCGCTACCTCGGGCTCGTGCGCGACCGCCTGCGGTGGATCCCGTACGGCGTGCTCCTCGACGGCGCGAGCTCGCCACTCCTGCGCGTCCTGAACCTCGCGTACGTCGTCACGCCGCGCGACGCGCCGGCGGTCGACGGCGGGTCGGTGGTGTACCAGGGCCGCGACGTCTCGCTCATCGCGCTCGCGCGCCCGCAGCCGCGGAGCTTCATGATCTACGACGCCGTGTCCGTCGCCGACGATGCGGAGGCCGTCCGTGCCCTCGAAGCGGCGCCCGACGCGGTGTCGGCGCGCGTCGTGCTTTCGGTCCCGCCCGGCACGTCGGCGGCCGTGCCCGACAACACGACGGCGTCGCCCACGCACGCCGTGTCGCTCCGGGCGTATGCACCGTCACGTGCGACGTGGCACGTCGCGACGGCGGAGGCCGGCTACCTCGTCAGCACGGACGCGTACTATCCGGGATGGTACGCGTACGTCGACGGCGATCGCGTCCCGCTTCTGCGCGCGAACGTCGCCTTCCGCGCGGTGTACGTCCCGGCGGGCGAGCACGACGTGTCGTTCCGCTACGAGCCGGCGTGGCTACGCTACGCGGTCGGCGTCGCGGTCGCGAGCGCCGTACTGATCGTCGCGATGCTGCTCACTGGACGTAGCCGAGCGCGCGGAGCTTCTCCATGAGCGCGGGATCCGGCGTGGCGGTCGCTGGCGGCGGCGGAGCGGCCGCCTCCCAGCGCGCGAGGAGCGCCTGCAGCTCGGCCGCTTCGGGCGCGGCGCCGAAGCGATCGTCGTGCTCGCCCGGGTCGCGGGCGAGGTCGTAGAGCTCGAAGCGCCCGAGCGCCGGCGTGTGGATCAGCTTCCACCCGGCCGTCCGCACCGAGAGGAGATGCAGGTCGCCGCCGTCGGCGCCCATGCCGTGGTGCGTCTCCGAGAAGACCGGACGGCCGCCGGTGGCCTCGAAGAGATCGCGACCGGGGAGCCCGGCCGGCGACGGCAGCCCGAGGAGCTGCATCACCGTCGGAAAGAGATCGATCTCCTGCGCCTGATCGGTCCGACGGGCCGGTGCGAGCGACGGGCCCGCGATCACGAGCGGGACGTGGATCGTCTCGTCGTAGAGATGCGACCCGTGCTTCAGGCGGCCATGCTCCTGGAACTCCTCGCCATGGTCGGCGGTGACGACGATGACCGTCGTGTCGGCGAGCCCGAGCCGCGCGAGCGCGGCGAGGATCTCGCCGAGCGCCGTGTCCCAGGACTTGATCTCACCGTCGTAGAGCGCCCGGAGGTAGGCGAGCTCCGTCGCCGTGAGCGGCGGCTTGTCGGGACCACCGAGCTTCCGCACGAGGCCGTCGACGCGCCCGGCAGCGATCTGCGCGCGGACGTCGGGCGGCGGCGGAGGACGGAGACCGTCGGGCGGCGTGTACGGGTCGTGCGGCTCCATGAACTGCAGATACGCGAGGAAGCGGTGCCGGTGGTTCCGCTCGAGCCAGCGGAGAAACGGGCGCGACACCTCGGCGGCGGTCGCCCAGTCGTTCCGCTTCTCGTCCCGAGGGAAATCCGTGAACGTCTCGAAGCCGCGCGCGAAGTTCGTCCGCCGCGAGACGAGTGGGTTGGCGGAGACGCCGACGGTGGTGACCCCCGCCGCGGCCGCGCGTTCCGCGAACGTCGGCAGCACGTTCGAGAGCGCGCCGGCGTCCCAGCCCTCGAGACCGTGGTCGCGCGGGTAGAGTCCCGTCATGATGCTCGCCACGGCCGGCATCGTCCAGGACGCCTGCGCGGTCACGTGCTCGAACAGGATGCCACCCGCGGCGACGCGATCGAGCGTCGGGCTCGGGCTCGGGACGGCGCCGTAGCAGCCGAGGCGATCGGCGCGGAGCGTGTCGACCAGCACGAAGAGAAGGTTCGGCGCCGTCGGCGTCGCGGTCTGGCGTGCGATCCGGCGCTCGCGGACGACGCGCAGGTCGCTCCAGCCCGGCGTGCCGGCGAGCGTGCCGCCGCCGATCTTCTCCGTCACGAGAACGATCTCGACCTCGCGACCCGCCGCGGCGTCGAGGTCGATGCGCTCGTCGAACCAGCGGCGGTCGCTGCGGTCGGCGGCGGGATTCACGACGCGCGAGAAGGCGCGCCGTCCGTCGACGTTCGCGGAGAAGCGGATGCCGGCCGCCTGCTTGTCGCGCTTCCCCGGGCCTTCGACCCCGACCGCGAACCGGAGGGCGCCGTGCTCCGGCACCGCGATCCGGTAGCGGACCTCGAACGGCGGCGATGCAACGAGCGCGCGTCGATAGCCGGCGTCCGCATGGAAATTGTTCGCCGGCTTGAGCCACGCGAGCGCGCGACCGTCTGCCGGCGTGGTGGCCAGCTCCTGCACGACGTCTTCGATCCGCAGCGCGTCGGGAAGCGTCACGTCGTCGCGCCACGGCGCCCGCCAGATCGTCGCCGCGGCGGCCGCGGCGACGAGCGCGACGACGACGGCCGTTCTCATTCGACGTAGCCGAGCGCTCGGAGCTTCTGCTCGAGCCCCGGGTCGTGCCCGGCCGTTCGCGGCGGGGGCGGCAGCGCGGCCTCGAGGCGCCCCAGGTCGGCGACGAGCCCGACCGCCTCCGGCGCCGTCGCGAAGCGGTCGTGGAGCTCCGCGGGATCGGCGGCGACGTCGAAGAGCTCGTAGCGACCGCCGGCCGGCGCCGCGATGAGCTTCCAGCGCGACGTCCGCAGCGAGAAGAGCGGCGTCGGGCCGCCGTCGGCACCGATTCCGTAGCGCGTCTCCGAGAGCGCCGCGCGCGCCTGGTACTCGCCGAGGACGTCCTGACCGGGCAGTGTCGCCGGCACGTGGAGACCGAGGCGCGCCGCCAGCGTCGGAAAAAGATCGATGCCCTGAACCTGCGCCGTCGCCCGGGCCGGCGCGATTCCCGGGCCGGCGATCACGAGCGGGATCCGCACGAGCTCGTCGTAGAGGTGGATCCCGTGCTTCAGCTTCCCGTGGTCCTGGAATTCTTCTCCGTGGTCGGCGAGGACGATGATCACCGTCGAGTCGCGCACGCCGGCGGCGTCGAGGCCGGCGAGCAGACGCGCGAGCTCGGCGTCCCAGGCGGCGATCTCGCCGTCGTAGAGCGCGCGGAGATACGAGACCTCGGGCTCGGAGAGCGGCGGCGCTCCGTGGCGGTTGATGCCGATCGCGATATCGTTGATCTCACCCGCCGCGATCTTCGCCCGTACTCCGTCGGGGACGGGCGGACGGAACGGCGCCGGCGGCGTGTACGGATCGTGCACGTCCATGTAGTGCAGATAGGCGAGGAAGCGATGGCGTCGATTGGCGTGGAGCCAGCGCAGGAAGTGCGCGTTCACCTCGGCGGCCGGCGTCCAGCGGGCGCGGTCGCTCGTCCATCCGAACTCCTCGACGGTCTCGAAGCCGCGCGTGAGGTTGGTGTCGCGCGACACGAGCGGGCTCGCCGTCACCGCGATCGTCGTGATGCCGGCGTCCTCCGCCTCGGCGGCGATCGTCGGGATCGAGTCCGCGAGGTACGACGGATCCGAGCCGCCATCCGCGGTCGCCGTCGGATCCGTCCCGGCGACGACGCCGTGGCTCCGCGGGTGGAGCCCGGTGAAGTAGGTTGCGACGGCGGGCATCGTCCACGACGCCTGCGAGATCGCCTGCTCGAAGACCCGACCGCCGGCCGCAAGCGTGTCGAGCGTCGGGCTCGGGCTCGGCCGCGCGCCGTAGCAGCCGAGCCGATCGGCGCGCAGCGTGTCGACGAGGAGGACGAGGACGTTCGGCGTCGCCGGGCCCGCGGGCTGCCGGTCGCGCGTCGTTCGGCGGACGAGACGGACGTGACTCCAGCCGGGACGTCCGCTCACGCGGTCACCCCCGCCGGCCGCGGTCGTGCGGAGCTCCAGCTCGACGTCGCGCTCGGCCGTGACGCCGAGATCGACGGCGTCGTCGACCCAGCGACGGTCACGGCGGTGTACGGGGTCGAGCGTCCGGGCGAACAGCTCGCGCCCGTCGGCGAGGACCGCGAAGCGAACCCCCGCGGCGTGGTCCGCCCGCTTGCTGGTCTGCTCGGCGGCGGCGCCGAAGCGGAGGACCGCCCCCGCGGGTGCGCGAACGCGGAACCGAAGCCGGCTCGGCGGCGGGGCGACGATCGCACGCCGCGACGCGCCGGACGGCGCGAGCGCGGAGCCGGGCTGGAGCCGGCCGGCGGCGACCGGATCGTCCGAACGCTCCTCGGCGACGGCGGCACGATCGAAGGTCTCGGAGAGGTCGACGACGGGATCCTCGATCGTCAGCCGCTTCGGCAGACGCAGCGGATCACGGAGCGCCCAGGCCCACCATCCGACGCCGACCGTCGTCGCGACGAGCGCCGACACCACGAGGCGACGCGCGCGCCGCCGCGCCTCACGCTCCATCGGCCCTCGCCATGCGATGTGGCCGGCCGTGTACCACACGGCTCGCGTGCCCGCACGGCAGCTTCGCGTGGACGGGACGGAACGCGCCCGCTATCTTCGCCGCGCCTCGTGCCCGCCGTCAGCATCGTCCTCGCCACCTACAACCAGGCCGACTGGCTCGGCCACGCGATCGAGAGCGTCCGGCAGCAGACCCTCGCGGACTGGGAGCTCCTGATCGTCGACGACGGCTCGACCGACGGCACGCGCGACGTCGTCGCGCGCTGGCGGGACGATTCCCGCGTCCGGTACGTGCCGCAGACCCACGCGGAGCGCTCGGTCGCACGGAACCGAGGCATCGCGGCGGCGTCCGCGCCGCTCGTCGCGTTCCTCGACGCCGACGACTGCTGGCGTCCGGCGAAGCTCGCACGACAGGTCGCCGCGCTCGCCGCGGATCCGGCCGCGGGCCTCTGCTACACGGTTGCGCGTTTCATCGACGAGGCGGGTCGGCCGCTCGCGATCCGGAAGCCGCCGCGCCCGATCGCGGGCGACGTCTTCGCGAGCCTCATGCGCGCGAACCTCCTGATCCTCTCCTCCGTCATGGTCCGCGCGGCCGCGCTCGACGCGGTCGGCGCCTTCGAGCCGACGCGGACGGCGTGCGAGGACTGGGACCTCTGGCTGCGGATCGCGCGTCGTTACCCGGTCGTGGGCGTCGACGACGAGCTGACGCTCTACCGCAAGCACGCGGGTAACACGGCGTGGGAACGCGTCCTCGACGGCGCGCTCGCCGTGATCGACGAGCAGTACGCGGATCCGGACACCGAACGACGCACCGGCCTTCCGCGAGAAGCCGTGCGCGCGCTCCAGTACTGGGTGAACGCCGCGACGCTCGCCATGGAGCGACGCTCGGCGGCGCTGCCGCTCGTCGCCCGTGCCCTGAGGGAGTTCCCGAAGGCGGCGTGGAGCCGCTCCGCGCTCGCGACCTTCGCGACCCTTCTCCTGCCCGCGACGGCGGTGCGGACGATGCGACGTCTCGCGCCCTGACGGCCGCGGGCCGCGCGGTTTACGTGCCCTCGTCGGACCGCTTCACGACGCTACGGAGGGCGATCAGCAGGCGCGCCGCCGGGTGGGCGTAGATGCGCTCCAGCGACAGACACACCGCCGAGCGCTCCTCGTAGAGGCGGCCGAACGCGTCCTCTAGGTTCGCTTCGTAGAGCCGCCGATGCTTCGCGACGAGCGTTCGCATCAGGCGGGCGCTCACGCCCGGAACCCGCGCGTGACGCTCCCGGCTCGAGCTGCTGCGTCGGTAGTAGGTGAGCACCTCGGGGATGCAGCGACCCTGCCATCCACGCGCGGCAGCGCCGAGCCAGAGGTCCCAGTCCTCGGCGCTCTCGACGAACGCCGGGTCGTACCCGCCGACGTCCACCCAGAGCTCGCGCCGGAAGAGCGACGTCACATGGAGCGTGCAGCGCGCGAGCAGCTCCGGCACCGAGAAGCCGCCGGTCTTCCAGACGCCGTGGTGATCGCCGACGAGCCCGACCCAGGTGAACGCCACGCCGACGTCGGTGTCGGCGTCGAGGGCGGGAACGGTCTTCTCGAGAAACGTCGGCGCCAGATAATCGTCCGCATCGAGGGGGAGGATGTACGCGCCGCGCGCGCGCTCGATCGCGAAGTTCCGGGCGTTCGCGGGACCGCGGTTCTCGGTCCGATGAACGTGGACGCCGGGACGGTGCGCGGCGTCCTCGAGGAGCGCGAGCGTCCGGGCCTCGCTCGAGCCGTCGTCCACGATCACGATTTCGAAGTCGCGGTAGGTCTGCGCGGCGGCGCTATCGAGCGCCTGCGCGAGATACCGGCCGGCGTTGAAGACCGGCAGCACGATCGAGACGCGCGGCGACGACATGCTAGCGCGCGGGAACCCCGGGTGCCGCGATCGGGACGTCGCGGAGGAGCGCCGGCAGGCTCGGCACGGCGCGGACGAGGCCGGCGACGTACCCGAGTGCCTCGCGACGTCGGCACTCGCGGACGAGGCGCACCGGGTCGATCGGGTCGCGCGGCGCGTACCGGGGCGCGAGCAGGTCGCGTCCATACAGCCAGCGGATCCGCCACAGTGCCCGGAGGAGCCCGCGATTCCGGAGGATGAAGATCGCGGCGGACCGCCCGCCCTGGGCGTGACGCGCGAGGAGCCACGTCGGACTCAGCTTCTCCGGCAGCACCAGGTGATCGACGACGGCGTCGGGCGCGTAGCGGATCTCGCCGCCCGCACGCTCGAGACGGTAGCAGAGGTCCGTCTCCTCGTGCTGGAGCTGCGCCCCGCCGCGGAGCCCGACGCGGGTCGAGAAGCCGCCGCGGGCGCGCGCGTGGGCGACGCGGAAGGAGATGTTGCAGCCGAAGGGATAATCGGCGCGCCCGTAGCGGAGTGCGCGTGGCGCGTCGCCGAGGTCGAAGGCGCCGAGCGCCGAGTGGAGCGCGGGCGTGAGCCACGCGGGCGGCGGGACCGCGAACGCGAGCCGGGCGCGACCGCCGACGCAGCTCACGTCGTCACGCGCGTACGGCGCGAGCAGCGCCCCGAGCCAGCCCGGGCGGGGGACCGCGTCGTCGTCGAGGAACGCGACGACCTCGCCGCGCGACTCGGCGAGCGCCCGGTTCCGCGCGGCGGAGAGCCCGAGCTCCGGCTCGCAGACCACGCGGAGCCGCGACGTGGCGAGCACGCGGAGCGCGGTCGTCGTCCCGTCGGTGGACGCGTTGTCGACGACGAGGACGTCCGCGTCCGCGCGCTCCGCTTCGTCGAGCGCGGCGGCGACGGCGCGCTCGAGGACCGACGCACGATTGTGAGTACAGATCGCGACCGTCGCCGACCGCACGTCAGCCCGCGGACGCCGCCAGTCGCGCGACCGGGCGCGCCTGATGCCGTCGGGCGAGGCGCCGGAGGTGCCAGCGAAGCGCGCGCGTGCCGAGGAGCGCGAAGCCTGCCCCGAGCCCGGGAAGGTAGCCGAGACGCCCGCAGGCGGCGGCGAGCGACGGCACGCGACGGTCGTCGACCGGTACGGCCCGCGACGGACGGCGCAGCACCTCGTCGTAGATCGCGTCGTGGGCGTCGGCGATCACGTCCCAGTCGAAGCGCGCCTCGACGAGCGCGCGACCGGCGGCGCCGAGGCTCGCGGCGAGCGACGCGTCGTCGAGCACGCGGCGGACGGCGGCGGCGAAGTCGTCCGCGCCGTCGGCGACGAGGAGGTGGCGTCCCGGCGTCGCGCCGAGCCCCTCGGCGCCGACCGACGTCGTGACGACGGGTGTCCCCATCGCGAGCGCCTCGAGCACCTTGCCGCGCATGCCGGTCCCGAACCGAACCGGTGCGGCGAAGACGCTCGCGCCGGCGAGGTGCGGTCGCACGTCCGCGACCGCGCCGGTGACCTCGACGGCGCCCGGCCGGGCGAGCGCGACGACGTCGGACGTCGGCTCGCGGCCGACGAGGCGGAGGCGGACCGACCGGCCGAGGCGCGGCAGGACGTCGTGGGCGAGGACGTGCGCCGCGTCCACGTTCGGCGGATGGCCGAAGTGGCCGACGAAGACGAGGAGGTCGTCGCGCGCGGTCTGTCTGGCGGCCGGTGGGCGGAACTCGGCGCAGTCGACGCCGCACGGGCTCACCGAGATCGCGAGATCCGGATGGAACCCACGGAGCCGGGTCGCATCCTCCGGCGACATCGTGATCACGTGGTCGACCCGCCGGACGGCCGCGAGCTCGAAGTCGAGCTCTCGGAGGTAGCGATGGAGGAGGACGGCGGCGCGGCCGACGTCCCCGCGTCGCGTGCGCCAGGCGGGACCCTCCTGCGCGAACGCCAGCTGATGGACGGTCAGGATGGCTCGCGGCGCGGGTCCGGGGATGACGTTCGCCATCTCGCCGTACTCGTACTGGACGATGTCGTAGCGGCCGGCCGCGAGACGCGACGCGATCGCCGCCTGCAGGGCGGGGCTCGCGAATCCGCCGGCGACCGTCTTCGGCAGGAGCGCCAGAGGATCGTCGGGTCGCCACGGCTGCTTCGGGATGAGGTGGACGTCCGCGAGACCGGGCGGCAGCTCGCCGGCCGAGCCCACGTCCGCGTCGTCGACGAAGGCGAGAAGCGTGATCTCGTGGCGCGGGGCGAGTCGCGCGAGGAGGTTCCACCAGCGCTCGCGGGCCGCCGCGACGCCGCGCCGCGGGAGATGAGGGATCACCCAGAGGAGGCGGAGACGCCCCGGCATGCGCGGCGGCGACGATAGCGAAGCGACGCTGGGCCGGCAAACCGCGGCGGTCGCAGACGCCGCGTCGCGCTCAGCCGTGGACGGCGCGGCGCACGGCGTCCGCGCCGGGCGACACGGTGTCCCGCCCCGACGTTCCCGGCTCCGCCTTCGCCTTGCGGAGCGCGACGATGACCTCGCTCTGGTACACCCACGCGCGCTCGGTCGCGACGAGGCCGTGCTGTGCCGCCAGGGCGTCGAGTCGCGCGGTGCCGTACCGGCTCTCGAGGTGCTGCTGGTACCCGCCCGGCGTCGCGAGCCGGTAGACCGGCTCGATCAGCCGCCACACGCGGCTGTCGTGGTCGGGCGTCGCGATGACGAGCAGGCCGTCGTCCGAGAGGACGCGGACGAGCTCGCCGAGGAGCGAGGGCTCGTCCGGCAGGTGCTGGAGGAGGTGGCAGCAGACGACGCAGTCGAAGCTCCCGTCGCGAAACGGAAGCCCGATCGCGTCGCCGCGGACGAGCGGCGCGCCGCAGTGGCGCATGTAGCGGAGCTTCCCGCCGTCGGCGTCGAGGCCGACGGCGTAGTTCAGGCTCTGGAGGATGACGCTCGACCCGCAGCCGACGTCGAGCGTGCGGCCGGCGCCGCGGGCGAGCGTCGTGACGATCCGGTGCCGTCGCCGCTGCCACGACCGCTGGAACGGAATCTTGCTGTAGTACGCGCGCTCGTCGTAGTCCGCGGACGCGATCGAGTTCCGGAGGACCCAGAGTCGCGCGAAGGACCGCAGGAGGGACATCCCGAAGCGGAGGATGCGCGCGTGGGAGGAGCCATGATCGCGGGGATAATAGGTGAACGGCACCTCCACGACCCGCCAGCCGGCGGAGTAGGCCTTCACGAGGAGCTCCTCGAGCACGTCGAAGTTCCGGCCTTCGAGCGCGATGTCGCGCACGATGCCGGCGCGATAGAGCCGGAACCCGCTCGACATGTCGCGAACGGGGAGGGCGAGCCCCGCCGCGAAGACGCCGTTCAGCACGCGGCTCAGGACCTTCCGCCCGAGCGGCATGTACGCGGCGCCGCCCTTCACGTAGCGGGACGCGATCACGATCTCGCCGCGATCGCGCGCGGCCCAGAGCTTCCCGATGAAGTCGGGATCGTGGGACAGATCGGCGTCGAGCGTGAGGATCCACTCGCCACGGGCCGCGGCGAGCCCCTCGCGGAGCGCGGCGCCGTAGCCACGGGCCTCCTGGACGAGGACGCGCGCACCGAGGCTGCTGGCAAGCTCGACCGTCCCATCCTGCGACCCGCCGTCGACGACGACGACCTCGTGGGTGCAGCCGAGCTTGTCGAGGGTCGTGTCGAGCCGCGGGAGGAGGCGGGCGAGGTTCTCGCGCTCGTTCAGCACGAGGATGAGCACCGTGAGCTCCGGTGCCGTACTGGCTCGCATTTCACCCGCCATCTGGCGCCTGTCGACGCGCGCGTTCAGCGACGTCGCGGTCGTGACGACCGGGACGATACCGAACGGCGGAAGGACGGCGCAAACCGTGCCGGCCGGGCGTCACGTCCCGACGAGCCGTGTCGTCTCGGAGCCGGCCTCGGCGACCGCGACGGCGTCGCGGAGCACCTCGAGGAAGGCGCGCCCATGACGCTCGTCCGGCTCGAGGTAGTTGCCCTCCGCCCACTCGTTCCACGACTTGAGGAAGACGATACGGTGCTCGGGGGGATATCCGGATACCTGCTGCACGGCTTCTCGCACGTGATGGCGGAAGTGCTCCGGCGTGGCATCGTGCAAGACGACGCCCCGCCGACCGCTTCGCGGCGTGTTGTCCCATCCCGGGATGATGCACGGGTAGCGCGTCACGTGCGGCGGCGCGTCCTCGAGGAAGTACGACAGCGCGTCCTCGTAGCGATGGACGTCGAGCGGGCGGCCGCGGAGCGTGCGATACCCCGCGCGAACCCGTTTCGTCAGCGCCTCGAGAACGCTTCGGGATGGGAGGATGGCGATCTTCGTCTGGTTCGAGACCGCGATCGCATCGAACCCGAGCGCCCGCGGATCCCAGGCGCCCTCGGCCTGAGAGACGGCCACGAGGTGGAGCCCGGGAAAGCCGGCCCGGATCGCGAGCTCGCGCCACAGGTCCGTGACGCGCCGAGCGTCCGGCAGCTCGCGCGGCGCGTAGACGACGAACAGCGGGGCGCCATCGACGGTGATGTAGCGACGGTCTCGGAACGCCTCGGTGAGGAACTCCCAGTGGCGCTCGTCGTCGCCGCGTCCGGGGTACGTCTGCTCGATCAGGATGCGATCCGGCGCGCCGTGCCAGACGCCCGACCAGGAGCCGTTCGCCCAGGCGAGGCAGAAGGGGAAATCCGGCCGGCCCGACGCGAGCACCTCGGCGAAGGGCCGCTCCAGCAGTCGCTTCCCCGCGAACCAGTAGTGCCAGTAGCAGAACCCCTCGACGCCGTACGCGCGCGCGAGGTCGGCCTGCGCCTCCCGCGTCTCGGGGACGCGGAGGTCGTAGAAGCCGAGCTCGCCGGGCAGGCGCGGCTGGAAGTGTCCCGGGAACAACGGCCGGGCCCGCGCGACGTTCGTCCACTCCGTGAAGCCGCGACCCCACCAGCGGTCGTTCTCGGGGATCGGGTGGAACTGGGGAAGGTAGAACGCGATCAGGCGGACGCGCCGGCCCTGCTCCCGTTCACCCACGGTCACGTCGCTGCGTCTACGAGGCGACGCGCGCGGGAGTCGCTCCGGCAAGCTCCGTCAGGATGTCGTCGAGCGACCGGGTGATCTGCCAGCCGGGGTAGTCGGCGGAGAGCCGGCGCAGGTCGCTGATGTAGCAGATGTGATCGCCGACGCGCGCCGTCTCCACGTACTCCACGACGAGGCGCTTGCCGAGCAGCGTCTCGAAGCGCTGGATCGCCTCGATCATCGAGATGCTGTTCGCCCGTCCGCCACCGAGGTTGTACACGGCGCCGACGCGCGGGGCCTCGTAGAAGGCGAGGAACGCGGCGCAGACGTCGTAGGAATGGATGTTGTCGCGGACCTGCTTCCCGCCGTAGCCGTAGATCCGGTAGCGACGCTCCTCGGCGACCGCACGCGCGAGGTACGCGAGGAAGCCGTGGAGCTCGGCGCCGGAGTGGTTCGGGCCCGTGAGGCAGCCGCCGCGGAAGCAAACCGTCGGCATCTGGAAGTAGCGTCCGTACTCCTGCACCATGACGTCGGCCGCCAGCTTCGAGGCGCCGAAGAGGCTGTGCAGGCAGGCGTCCACCCGGCACGTCTCGGCGACGCCGTGCCAGTCCGCGGGATCCGCGTAGTCGTAGCGCGTGGCGAGCTCGACGAGCGCGAGCTCGTTCGGCGCGTCGCCGTAGACCTTGTTGGTGCTCATGAAGATGAACGGGGACTCCGGGCATCCGCGGCGAACCGCCTCGAGGAGGTTCAGCGTCCCGCCCGCGTTCACGTCGAAGTCGTCGAACGGGCGATCCTTGGCGAGGTCGTGGGACGGCTGGGCCGCAGCGTGGATCACCAGGTCGGGCCGTATGCTCCGGACGAGGTGGGCAACGGCTTCCCGGTCGCGGATGTCGAGCGGATGATGCGTGAAGCGCGTCGTCGATTGACGCAGTCGCTCGAGGTTCCACGTCGTGTCGCCATCGGGCCCGAAGAAGTCGCGGCGCATGTTGTTGTCGACGCCGTGTACCGCCCAGCCACGCCGATCGAAGAACGCCACCGCCTCGGAGCCGATGAGGCCGCTGCTGCCCGTGATGAGGACCGTCTTCATCGCGCGCTCGCCGCCTCCATGCGCGCGGTGAGGAGCCCGTGCACCGCGAGCTCGTCCTGCGCCTGCGTGAAGCGATCGACGGTGGCTGCGTCGCGACACCAGGCCGCGAGCTCGGCGAGCCCATCTTCCCAGGCGACCTTCGGCCGGAACGCGATGAGCTCCCGGGCGCGGCGGACGTCCGCCGTGCAGTGCCGGATGTCGCCGGTCCGGAACTGGCCCGTGATTCGCGGCGCGAGATCTTCGCGTCCGACGAGCGTCGCGAGCGTCCGACCGATGTCGCCGATCCGCCGCGCAACGCCGCTGCCGATGTTGATCGCCTGCCCGTCGGCGGCAGACGTCGACAGCACGGTGGCCACGGCGTCGACGACGTCGTGCACCGACACGAAGTCGCGCGTCTGGCCGCCGTCCTCGTAGACGACGGGCGCCTCGCCGGCGAGAAGCCGGCTCGCGAAGATCGCGAGGACACCGGTGTACGGGTTGCTGAGCGACTGGCGCGGGCCGTAGACGTTGAAGAGCCGCAGGCAGACGACCGGGAAGCCGTAGACGGCGCCGAGGCTCAGCGCGAGCTCTTCCTGGTAGCGCTTCGTGAGCGCGTACACGTTCCGCGCACGGAGCTCCGCCGTCTCCGGCGTCCCGACCGCCTCGAGCGGCTCCCGCGTCTCGGGACAGATGGGCTCCCAGCCCGCGGTCGCGATGTCGTCCGCGCTGCGAACGTCCACCCGCAGGAGGCGCCCATCCGACGGACGGCGGTAGAGCCCTTCGCCGTAGCCCGTCATCGAGGTCGGGATGACGAGCTTGGCAAGCGCCGTCTTTCGCTTCGCCAGGCAGTCGAGGAGCGTGGCGGTTCCGCGGACGTTCACGTCGACGTAGTGCTCGACCCGGTAGAGGGATTGCGCCACGCCGACCGCGGCCGCGCAGTGGATCACGGCGTCGGCGCCGTCGAGTGCGGCGGCACACGCGTCCCGGTCGCGCACGTCGCCGACGATCAGCTCGGCCTCCGGCGCGAGATGGGCCGGGCGCCCGTTCGGGTGCACCTGCGGGTCGAGGCTGTCGAGGACGCGGACGCGATGGCGCGCCGCCAGCAGTCGATCGACGACGAAGGAGCCGATGAAGCCGGCTCCTCCAGTGACCAGGACATCCATGACGAAGCCGGCCCCGTTTATCCTCAATCTCGGCCGGAGGCAAAACGAGGTCGGCGGTACGAGGCCCGTTGCATTCCCATCCGGCGTCGTCTAAGGCCGAGGGGTCGCAACCTTGCACCTGGGCGGCATTCCCGGCGGTGGCGAGGAGGGGAGGGGGCGGTGCGTGCCGGAGGCGAGATGAAGCTATCGGTAGTCATTCCCGCACGGAACGAGGCCGACAACATCGGCCGCACGCTCGACCGCATCGGCGAGCGGCTCCGACGCGAGGACATCGACTACGAGCTCCTCGTCGTGGACGACGGGAGCACCGACGCCACCGCGGCGGAGGTCCAGCGGCACCAGACGATCGACCCCGCGATCCGGCTCTTTCAGCGCGGCGCCCCCCACGGGTTCGGCCACGCGGTGCGCTGCGGCCTCGATCAGTTCCAGGGCGACGCCGTGACCGTCGTCATGGCCGACGGCTCGGACAACCCCGACGACATCGTCCGCTACTTCTACATCCTTCGCGATCGCGCCGAATGCGCCTTCGGGTCACGGTTCCTTCCCGAGAGCTCGGTGAGCGGTTACCCACGCCTGAAGCTCGTGATGAACCGGATCGTGAACACGTTCGTGCGGCTGCTCTTCGGCATCCGCTACAACGACGTGACGAACGCCTTCAAGGGCTATCGGGCGAACGTCATCGCGGGCTGTCGGCCGTTCATCTCGCCGCATTTCAACCTGACCGTCGAGATTCCGCTGAAGGCGATCGTGCGCGGCTACTCCTACGAGGTCGTGCCGATCAGCTGGAAGCAGCGCCTCCACGGGGCGTCGCAGCTCCACCTGAAGGAGATGGGGAGCCGCTACCTCTTCATCGTCCTCCACGTCTGGCTCGAGAAGCTGCTCACGCGTGGCGACTACCGTCGGCGGGACAAGACGAGCCTGACGTTCACGAAGGCGGCCCCGCCCGAGGAGCCGACCGTCCGTGAGATCCTCGGCCTCACGCGCTCGTCCGCCGAATCGTCTTTCGGGGTTCAGAGCGGCAGCACGTCGGCCGTCCGCGGCCGGGTCTGACGCGGTGGACGGCTGAGCGTGCCCCTCGGAGCCGAGCGAGGGGAGGCGCCTTCACTCGGCCCGCAGGCGAGAGGGCGAGTCGCCGAGGCGCGCGGCCCGCGCCCGTGGGCACGGCTGGGAGTCGGTGTCCCGCTCGTCGCCGCGGCGATCCCGCCCATCGTGATCGCCCGGGCGACCAACCACTACGGGCTCGATCTTCCCTACTGGGATCAATGGTCGTTCGTCCCGACGCTCGTTGCCGCGATGGAGGGACATCTTCGCTTCGGCATGCTCTGGGAACAGAGTAACGAGCACCGACTCGTCCTGCCGAAGCTCCTCATGATCGGTCTGGCCCACCTGACGCGGTGGAACGTCCGCGCCGAGATGGCGGCGAGCGTCGTGGTGGCCCTCGGGACGTTTGCCGCCCTCGTCGCGCTCATCGGTCGGACGGTCCGGCCCCTCGCGCCGGTGCTGTCCCGCTGGCTCGTGCTGGCGACCTCGGTGCTCCTGTTCTCGATGTGCCAGTGGGAGAACTGGACGTGGGGCTGGCAGGTCCAGATCTTCATGAACGTCTTCGCGAGCGTGCTCGCGGCGTGTGGCCTCGCGTGGTTCGGCGCCACGTGGCGCGGGGTCACGACGATGTGCGCGGCCGGCCTCGTCGCCGTCCTGTCGTTCGCCTCGGGGCTCTGTCTCCTCGCCGCGATCCCGCTCGGTCTCGCCTTCGCCGCCGCCGTGCGGCGTGGCAACGGCGTCCTGCCGAAGATCGCCGTCGCGACCGGCTTCGGCGCCGCCGTCTTTGGTCTCTACATGCGTGGCTTCCAGCACCCGGCGCATCATCCGAGTCCCCTGATCGCGCTCGCGCAGCCAGGCGCCTACCTCTACTACGTGCTCGCATACGTGGGGTCGTCGCTCGGATCGTGGAGCCCGCTGCACGCGGCGATCGCCGGCGGCTGTGGCGTGCTCGCCCTCGTCGTGGCGGCGGGATGGATTTGCTCGCGCGAGCCGGCCTGCCGGGCCGCGCTTCCCCCGTGGATCCTCCTCGCCTGCTACGCGCTGCTGACCGGCGCCATGACGGGGATCGGGCGCCTCGGGTTCGGCGTCGGACAGGCGCTCGCGCCGCGCTACACGACGATCACTGCGCTCTTCTGGGTGAGCTGCCTCGCCGTCGTCGGCCTCGCGATCGCGCGGGCGCTGCGGAACGCGACCCTCGGGACGGCGCATCTCGTCCTCGTCGCGACCGCCGCCTGTGCGCTGACGCTCGCGGTCGAGGGGTTCGCGTGGTCGTCCTACCACGGCTACAACGCGATCCGGCAGCGACGGGACGCCGTCCGCCGCGCGCGAGCCTGCGCGCGCTACCCGGACAAGGCCGCCGACGACTGCCTGCGGCTCGTGTTTCCCGATGCGGCCACCGTGCGCGCCGGCGCGAAAGAGCTTCGCCGCGTCCGGCTCGGCCTCTTTCGAGACGCTCAGTAGCTCGCGACGAGGTTCGTCACCCGCATCATCGAGGCATACGCGCGGAAGGCGATCGCGCCGTGTGCGGCGCCGGCCAGGGGTATCGTCGCGACCGGGTTCCCGTCGACGGTGCACGTGATCTGCCCGCCCGCCGTCGTGAGCCCGATCGCGGTGTCGCCGTCTCCTCCGGCGAACGGCACCTGCGTGCGTGAGCCGAGGGGGCGTCCGCCCATGACTTCCTGGAGGGTCAGGCGTTTCCGCTTCGCGTCGAGCGCGGCCTCCACGTAGTTGCCCTCGTCCTTTTGAAAGACGATGAGGCTGCCCGATCGGCGGCGGCCCCCGAGATGGATCGACGCCGAGACGCCATAGGCGCCGGTGCTGAAGAACGGCGCCGTCGACTGGAACCGGCGGCCGCCGCGAAGGTCGAGCACGTCGCCGTCGATCCGCACCGTCCCGGGTCCCGCCTTGGTGAATGCGCTCGGGTCGAGGGCGCTCAGCGGGACGGACGCACCGCGGGACACGAGGCCGCCGTCGATACGTACGTCGTCGACGCTCACGTCGCCCCGCACGGCCTGGACCCCGAACCCGCCGAGATTCGGGGTCCCGAAGGTCGCCGTGGTCGCCTCGGCGCCGTCGACGAGCACGCGCACACCCGGGCCAGCGATCTCGAGCGCGAGGGCGAGTGTGGTCCCGCTCGGAAGCGACCGACGCGCCCGCGCGAGCGTTCGCACGCGTCCGTTGGTGCGGTCGCGAAGCTTGAGCCGGCCGGCGCTCGAGAGCACGAGGTCGCGATAGTTCCGTTGGTCTCGGTACGCGAACAGCACGTGCGACTCGCTTCGTCGCGCCCCGAGTGTAAGCGACAGCGCGATCGACCCGTCCTGGACCCAGTTCGCCGGCGGCGTGACGGTCAGCGCCCGCTTCGCGTGGAGGACCAACCGACCGTCCGTGACGGCGACCGTGCCGTTGCCGAACCGCGTCCAATCGCCGGCATCGCCGTCGTCGAAGCCGTCGGCGAACCCGCAGCTCGCGGACGCACAGGTCTGGAAGGAGAAGACCGCGCTCGTGGTCGCGCTCGCGCATTGCGGGCTCTTCGCCACCACCTTCCAGCGGTAGACCGTGGCGAGCTGCAGCCCGGGGACGGTGACGCTCGTGCCGGAGACGTCCTGGGCGACCAGGGTCGTCGGATCAGCGCTCGCGTCGAGATAGACGTCGTACGTCACGGCGCCGATCGTGTCGTACCAGCGTAGCGTGATCCCGGCCGCCGGGTCCTGCGAGCCCGCACCGTTGATCGGACTCTGGAGGAGCGACGTTCCGAGCGTGGCGCAGGCGACCGTCACCGTCGCCGTCGCGCGCGGGGTGCCGTCGCCGCTCAGCGTGTAGGTCGTCGTGGCGAGCGGGCCGACATCGGTCGTCGTGGTCGGTCCCGGGACGCCCCCGATCCCGGCGTCGATCGAGAGCGAGCCTTCGTTCGGCGCGGACCAGGCGAGCACGCTCGAGGTTCCCGCCACGATCGTGCCCGGCGCCGCCATGAACGCCGCGAAGCTCGCGGGTCCGCCGGCATTCCCCGTCGCCTTCCCCCCGATGGCGTCGAACTGGGCGACCGACGTCGAGCCGCCGCTGCAGGCGCGGTAGTAGACGTAGGTCGCGCTGGTGTCGATCGTGTTCCCGGAGTACGTGACCTGGCTCCACCGCGCGTTGTCACAGTCGGGCTCGAAGATCTCGACCGTCGGGCCATTGTCGATGAGCGTCGACCCGGTGACCTCGCCGGTGATCGGTGCGTTTTCGATGGGGCCGTCCTGCGCTCCGACGGCGAGGGCGCCGCCACCGAGCGCGGAGAGCGCGTGATTGCCGTGGAACTGCGAGTCGTGGAGGTGGAGCTCTCCGCCGCCCTCCGCGTAGACCCCGCCGCCCTGCTCGGCGGACTCGTTCCCCGCGAACGTGGAGTCGTTGATCGTCGTGAGCGAGCTTCCGCCGGAAAGGATGCCACCGCCGTAGTAGCCAGTGGTTCGGTTGGTGAGGAACATGCTGTTCCGGATCGTCGTGACCGTCCGGTCGAGCCAGATGCCGCCGCCGCTGCCGGTCGAGGTGTTGTCGGCGACGAGCGAGTCGTGCATGTCGAGGGTCGCGCGCGTGGTCGTGAGCAGGAAGTCGCCACCGAGGAAGATGCCGCCCCCGTAGTCGCCCGAGTTCCGGCGCACCACCGACCGCGTGAGGACGAGCTCCGCCGGATCGCGGACCGGCGGGCTGTCGTTCGCGGAGGCGGCGAAGATGCCCCCGCCGTTGCCCCCGTCCGTCGTGCCGCGATCGGCGCGATTGTCCTCGATGACGGAATCCGTGATCTCGTAGCGCGAGCGGTGACAGTTGAGGCCGCCGCCGGCATTCGCGACGTTGTTGCGGACACGACACCGGTCGAGGACGGCGACGATGTTCTGCTCGACGTGGAGGCCGCCGCCCACGGCGCCCGGGAGACTCGGATCGCCCTGGATCGCCTGGTTGTCCGCGATCGTCGTGTCGGTGAGCGTGAGCGTGGCCCGCGGCTTTTCCCACGCGTTCATCGCCATGATGCCGCCGCCCGCGTAGCGTCCCTTGTTCCCCTGGACAAGACAACCCGTGAGCGTCGGCGACGAGTCGCTGATGGCGAGCGCGCCGCCGTACCCGCGCGGATCGGTCAGCCCGGCCTCGTTGTCGATGAACTGGCACTGCTCGAAGCTGGTCGTCGAGCCGACGATCACGAGGACGGCGCCCCCGATGTGCGCCGCCGAGTTCGCGCGGAACACGCAGCGTTGGAAGAGTCCGCCCGCGCTGAGGAGGACGGCGCCCCCGCCGTCGAGGTCGCTCGTGTTGTTCGCGATCACGAGGTCGCGGAGGATCGGGCTCGAGTTCCCGATGAAGACGCCGCCCGAATACCCGGCCCCCCCGTTGCCGCCGGTGATCGTGAAGCCTTCGATCACGAGGTTGCCGGTGTAGTTCGTGATGCGCACGACCGGCCTCGCGGTACCATCGCCATCGATTACGACGGCCGAGGGATCCGATGTGTTGCCGCGGATCGTGAGGCTCTTCGAGATCGCATCGAGGAGGAGCTGGCCGTGATAGTGGCCCGGCGCGACCTCGATGACGGACCCGTCCGCGGCGTTGATCGCGGCGTCCTGGATCGTCGCGTAGTCTCCCGGAACGGCGATCGTTGCTGCCCCGGCGACCCGTGTCAGGGACGCGGCAAGGAGCAGCGCACAGCAGAATGCTTCGCCACGCATGGGGTGCGTGGCGAAGCATTCCCGATGCCAGACCTACGGCCATGATTCTCGACACCGCGCCCGTGGGAAGCGTCACGAATGCGTCGAGACCTTCTCTGCGTACCGCTCGGAACTGCGCGCTGATTGCCCCTCGCGTCGCCACTTGTTAAGGGGGCCCTCGTGCAGGCCGTCGTGGAGACGCGCGGTTGGCTCGACCGCGTCGTGATCGACGATGACCGACTGCGCGCCGATGGGTGGGCGGTCTCGATCGGCGCTGGTCCGGTCGACGGCTTCACGGTCGCCTCCGGTGGGCGGGCGTTGCGGATCGGGGCGCTCGAGATGGGGCTTCCGAGCGGCGACGTTCAGGCGGCTCATCCCGGGATCGACGGCGTCGCCCAGTGCCGCTTCCGCTTCGACTGCGTGCTCGACCGGGATGCGCGGGCGGTCGTCGGGGAACGCCTGCTGGAGGTTCGGCCGATCGTCGGCGGCCACGTTGGACGGCTCATGTGCTCCGTGCCCGCGCCGTCGTTGCCGGTGCCTCCCGCGGAGTTCGTCGGGCCGATCGGGGGAGGGTCGGTCACCGCGCTCGCCTTCCACTTCCTGCCGCTGTTCGTCGACCTCGGCGGCCTGTCGCGCACGGCACGGGTGCTCGATGCCGGGTGCGGCCCCGGCCGGATGGCCTACGGGCTCGCGTACTATTTGGATGCGAGGGGAAGTTACGAGGGCTTCGACATCGTGCCCGAGTGGATCGAGTGGGCGCAGCGCGAGATCGGAGGCCGCCGGTCGAATTTCCGCTTCGATTGGGCCGGCATCCACAACCTCATGTACAACCCGCGCGGCACGGTCGAGGCGGCCGAATTCGAGTTCCCTCAAGCGAACGACTCGATCGACTTCGCCTTCCTCACGTCGGTGTTCACGCACATGCGCTGGCGCGAGGTCTCCCACTACCTCGCGGAGCTGCACCGCGTTCTGCAGACCGGCGGGCGGTGCTTCTGCACCTGGTTCCTCTTGAATGCGGAGTCTCGATCACTGGTCGAGGCGAAGCGGAGCTCGCGAGACATGCGGTTTCCGCTCGACCACGACTGCTTCACGGCCAACGCCGAGGTGCCGGAGGAAGCGATCGGGTTTCCGGAGCCGGCCCTGGCGGGGCTGATCGAGGAGCACGGCTTCCGGCTCGTGAGTCGATCCTACGGGAACTGGTGCGGGCGGACGCTCATCACGTCACCGACCGACCTGCTGACGTACCAGGACGTCTTGGTCCTGCAGAAGGTCTGACAGCGGTTCGCGCGCCCGGAGCCGTCAGCTGCGGGTGGAACGCGCCGCGCCGACCTCGTTGCGGAGCTCCGCCTCGCGTACCCGGGCCATCAGGCGGATGTTCTCGCGCACCAGGTTGAAGACCTGCTTCGCGCGGATGTCGACGAGATCGTCCATCCGGTCGACGGGGTGCTCTTCGACGACCGCGAGGAGCGGCGAGATCCGGAGCCGCATCGGGTAGTGATACGTGTGGCTCACCGTGATGAGGCCGTCCTCGAGGTAGTACGTGAACTCGTCCGGTCGCACCCGGTCCGCCCAGCGGCTGCGATAGAGCTGATCGTTGTGGTCGTACTCCGCGGTGCGCTCGGCGCGCGACAGCGACTCGAGGTGGTAGAGCACGCTCTCGTGACAGTAGTGCACCTCGTGCCCCTGCGCGCCGAGCCGCAGGCAGAGATCGACGTCCTCGTAGCCATTGCGGTAGGTCGTGTCGAAGCCGCCGGCGGCGTCGAAGAGCGGCCGGCGCACGAGCGCGCAGGCGGCGGTCACGATCTGGAAGCGGCGGGTCTTGTTCACCGCGGGGTGATCGCCCGGAAACCCGCTGTAGACGTGACGCGGATAGCCGTCCTGGCAGACGACGACGCCCGCGTGCTGGACGGTGCCGCCGGGGAACAGGAGCTTGCTGCCGACGACCGCGACGGTCGGGCGCGCGTCGGCGTAGCGGACGAGCGTGTCGAGCCAGCCCGGCTCCGCGATCGTGTCGTTGTTGAGAAACACGAGATACTCGGCGCCGGCGGCCGCCGCCGCGGCGCCGTCGTTGCACGCGGTCGCAAAGCCCGTGTTCCGCTCGTGGCGGACGACCCGGATGGAGCTCCCGTAGGCGGCGAGCAGGTCGCGCGTGATCGCGTCGGAGGCGTCGTCGACGACGATGATCTCGGCGTCGACGCGCTCCGGGCGCGAGAGGAGGCGGTCCAGGCACTGCCGGGTGAGCGAGGCCCAGTTGTGAACGGGGATGACGATCGAGCATCTCGGCATGGGACCTCCCGCCGTCAGCGTCCGCGCAATCGGTCGCGCAGACGCCAGTACGCGAGGCTGAGCCGCCAGGCCTTCGACCGTCGCATCGAGTCGGCCTCGTACTGCGCCGACGCGACCTGATCCCGCATCCGGATGATCTCCTCGTCGCGTTCGAGGAGCTGGCGATGGGCGGATACGAAGCGGCCGTGAAGTGTGGCCTCCCAGGCGACCGCGGACTCGAGGCTCGCCGTCAGGGCGTCCAGGTGCTGGCGTTGCTCCTCGACGAGGCGCCGTTCCTCGTCGCGCGGTGCGGCCGCCTTCTCGAGCTCGGCGCGAAGCGCGGCGACTTCGGCGGTCAGCCGTGCGCCCTCGATGCCGGCCCGCCGGAGGTCGTTTCCGCGCTCGTCGCACAGCGCCGTCGTCTCCGCGAAGGTGTGGCGGAGCTCGTTCAGCTCGCGTGCCGCCTCGGCCGGCGCCGCGCGGACGACGAACTGATAGGTCGTCGCTTCGGGATCGTTCGCGAGAAGCGTCCGGACCTCCTCGGTGAGCGAGACGCGGATCTCCGTCGCGTCGACGTCGCGGCGGCGACGCAGCCAATGCGTCACGTAGTAGCCGGTCGCCTCGAACAGGTCCTGCACGCCGTCGCGCGTGAAGAAGCGGAGGTGCGTCCGGTCGAGGAGGCCGAGCGGCCGGTACCGGAACTCGCCGCGCAGCAACGCGGCGCGCACGCTGCCGTGAGCGACGTTCGGAATGGACGCGATCACGACGCCGCCCTCGCCCAGCAGCGGCCGGATGCGCGCGAGCAACGCCCCCGGCTCGCGCAGGTGCTCGAGCACGTCGGCGAAGATCACGGCGTCGAAGCGGCGATCGCCGAGGACCGGCGGCAGATCGAGTGAGTCCGCGTCTCCGATGATGACCCGCTCGCAGTGCTCGCGTGCGGCCTCGGCCGCTTCGGGCGACAGCTCGACGCCGGTCACGCGGCATCCGAGCCGATGCTTCAGGACGGCCGACATGTGGCCCGTCGCGCACCCGAATTCGAGGACCTCTCCACCAGGCGGAACGAGGCCGACGACGAGGTTGTGCGTCGACTCCGGGTCCGGGTCGAACCAGGAGTACGGGCACGACGCGCTCACGCCGTCCTCCGGACGAGCGGTGGCGCTACGTCGAGGGCTCTCCGCCGCCACGATGCCTCATCATCAAGGAGCGGACGCCCGACGCGAGCCGATACGTCAGGGCCACGGTGCCGAAGAGCGGTCGCCGGAGTGCCGGACGCTGGCCGATCGCTCGAAGGAACTCGAGGACCTCGCGCGGCGGGAGGCCGTCGCCGAACATCTCCGCCCCGGCTACCGGCGCGGGTGCCGCGTGCGTCCGCTCGCCGTCCACCGCCGTGACGATCGGGCGCGGCCGCGCCTGGCACGCGGCGTCGAAGAGCGCGACCAGGCGCTCGACGACGCCCGCCCACGTGAACTCCCGCGCGCGGCGTCCGAGCGCGGTCGTGAGCGCTTGCCGTCGAGCGCCGTCGGCGATCAGCTCGAGCGCCTGCCGGGCGACGACGGCCGGGTCCCAGTCGGTGATGACGTCGCGCGAGTCGGGAAGAATCTCGGCGAGCGAGGCGTGGGTGGACGTGAGGCACGGCACACCGGACGCTCCGGCTTCGAACGGCACGAGGCCGAAGCCCTCGTAGAGCGTCGGATGCAGAACGAGGCTCGCGTGGCCGTAGAGCCACGTCCGCTCGGACTCCGTGACGTCGGCGAGGGTGATCACGTGGTCGGCCAGCTCCGGATGTCGGAGCAACCACTCCGCCTCCGCGGCGCGCGACGATCCGAGCGGCATGCGCGGACCGGCGAGCACGAGATCGCCGTCCCAGCCGCGCGCCCGCATCTCCCCGAACACGCGCAGCGCGAAGGGGCGATTCTTGTGGAGGTAGTCCGTGCCGAGACAGAGCACGTACGGGATGTGTGCGAGCCGGTCGGGCGCCCCGGCGGGGATCCGCGGATCGCTCGTCGGGGTGAAGTGATCGGTTCCGCAGTACGTGACCGACGTGAGCTGGCCATCGGCGAGGAGTCCGTGCTCGCGTGCCTCTCGTTCGGAGTGCTGGCTCAGGAACGCGACGCCGCTCGCTGCCGCGAGGGACAGCCGCGTGACGTCCCGGTACGTCGCCCAGACGTCCCAGCTCGGGAAGTACGCGGGGTTGTTGAAGGCGATCAGATCGAGCTGCGTCACGACGAAGCGTCGGCTCCAGCGCCGCATCCGCGCGAGGTCCTCGGGGCACCACGTCTGCACGGGCCGGTACGCGACGTCCACGGCGGGCGCGAGTGACGGCTCGTCGCGCACCATTTCGATCTTGGCGAGCGGCGAGAGCGTCTCGCGGAGGTACTCCGACACGACATCGCCGACGACCACGATCACGCGCCCGATGGCCGGATGGCGCGCGAGGAGCCGGATCGTTTCGACGGCCACGCGTTGCGTCCCGGTCGGATAGGGCCCGAGGCCGGTAGCGTCGACCGCCACGCTCATGCCGAGGAGGCTCCGGCGGGCGTTCGCGAGCGCCGAAGCCAGGACGGAGACGTCTCGGTTCGCCGTCGCGTCGACCCAGCTATGGTAGAGCGGATAGCGGACGGCGAGCTCGCGCTCGTGGTCCGCGCGTACCTGGGCGATGGCCGGGCTCAGCCCGAAGCTCCCGCTTCCCCGATGGTAGACGAACACGTCGTCGGCGCAGACATGGGACAGGCCGGCGCGAACGCAACGCTGGCTGAAATCGACTTCCTCGCCGTACCCGGGGGAGAACGCCTCGTCGAAGTCCCCGACGACGTCGAGCGCCATCCGCTTGATGTAGGTGCAGTGACCGACACAGGTCGGCAGCACCGGGCGGAGCTGCGTCGATCCGGCGGCGACGGCGCGCGCCGCGCGGTCCGGCGTGAGCCCGGCCGGCAGCTCCGTGCCGCGATTGTGCTCCGGGACGGAGAGGATGCTGCCGCTGTTCGTGAGTGGCGTCGCGGTCGCGACGCGCGAATCGGAGTACGCCGCCGCGCGGAGCCGCGTCAGCCATTCGGAACCGACGATGACGTCGCTGTTCAGGATGACGACGTCCCGGCGCCCGGCCGCCTCGAACGCGACGTTCATGGTCCGGACGAATCCGGCGTTCCGCGCCTGCCGGAGCACGACGAAGCGCGGCAGGGCGTCGGGCAGCTCGTTCCACAGCCGGGCGATGCGGGCGTCCGTGCTCCCATCGTCGACGACGAGCACGTCCGCATCACGCGGGGTGTACCGGCGTACAGCCTCGACGCACTGGGCGACGTCGTCGTAGGCGTTGTAGACGGGAATGACGACGACCGGCCTCGACGATCCCGCGAGCGTGGCGCGCGCATCCTCCGCGCTGTCGACCAGCAGCACCGCCGCGGCCGCGAGGTCCGTTGCCGCCGGAATGGGCTCGGACGCGTTCACGACGTCGCTCCCGGCACCGTGAGGCCACGTGGCGGCGTGTGATATTGACGGGTCTGGTGGACGCACCCGGGCAATCGGGCCTCCTGCGCTACCGACGCGGCCCGTCCTCGGTACCAAAAGGGCATGATGCCGGCAAGGTCGGCGCCGGTCATCACGATGCCGGGACGGCGAGCAATTTCACCCCGGAGATGGCGAGCAGGCCGAGCGGGTAGTGCGCGAGGGGCGGCGGGACGTCGACCGTCTCCGTGATGAGCTGGACCTTGGTCACCCGGAGTCCCGCGACGAGAACCGCGCGATGCAGCTCGTCGAGGGTGATGCGATTCAATCGACCATACTCGACGAGCATCCGCTCGGCGTCCGCGGGATCCGGTCCGGGGGCTGCACGTACCGCGGCCTCGATGCTGGCCGTGTCGCGAAGGAGCTGGACGAATCCGTCCTCCGGGAACCAGGGCCAGAGGTGCGAGCCCTGGGAGGAATGGAAGAACGGCCAGAGCTGCAGCATGAACGTGCCGTCCGGGCGGAGGACGCGGCGGATCTCGCGGAGGACCGCGACCGGATCCGCGATGTGCTCGAACGCGGACCACGAGAAGACGACGTCGAAAGTCCCGTCGGCCGCAGGCAGCGTCGTCGGCGTGCAGCTCCGGAACTCGAGACAGTCGGGGATCGTCTTGTCCGGGGCATACCGCGCCGCCTCCGCGCGGAGATGGTCGATGGGCGTCGGGACGATGTCGAAGCACGCGAGGAGTGCGGGTCCGGCGCGATGGGCGACGCCGAGGTCGATGATGCCGTCTCCGGAACCGACGTCCGCCACGAGACGCCCCGCCATCGACACGCCGGCGGCGGAGAGGAACTCGATGATCTCCGAGGCGGCGTATCCGTAGTGCTCGTCGAACCACTTCGCGCGTTCGGGATCGATGCGGGGCGTTCGGCACGAGAGCGTCGTGCCTTTGCGGCCCTTGAAGACGGGGGTGACGGCGATCGCCCAGTCATCGTCGGCGCGGATCACCCCCGGGTCGAACGGGGCACGAATCGAGAAACGTGCATGCTCGTTGCCGGGGAGCTCCGGGTGCACGTCCCGCACGTCCGGGCTCGGAATGTCGAGGGCCACGTCGAGCGAGACGAGCGGACGTCCTTTGCACGAGACCTCGAAGGCGTCGGCGGTCCCCTCCGGGCTCGACACCGCCCATCCCTCGAGCGAGAGGAGCTTTTCCCGCGAATCGAAGAACGCCCGATCGAGATGGCCGTACGACACGTCCGGTCGGCGCCGCTAGCTCACCGCCGAGACCGGTGGCTGGGTCGGGCGGGACACGAACGCGTCCACGACGTCGCGCGCCGCCCCGTCGGCGACGACCCGTCCGCTGTCGAGCCACACCGCATGCTCGCAGAGGTGAAGGATCGCATCCGGCGAGTGTGAGACGAGGACGAGGGTCGCGCCGCGTCCGAGGATCGTCTCGATGCGATCGGAGCATTTGCGTTGAAAATCGATGTCCCCGACGGACAGTAGCTCGTCGACCAGGAGAATGTCCGGCTCGACGTCCGTCGCGACCGCGAATCCGAGGCGGGCGACCATCCCGGTGGAGTAGGTCCGCAACGGGGCGTCGATGAAGTGACCGAGCTCGGAGAACGCTACGATCGCGTCGAACCGACGTTGCATGTCGCGGCGGGACCGCCCGAGAATCGCGCCGTTCAAGAAGACGTTCTCGCGCCCCGAGAGCTCCATGTCGAACCCGGCGCCGAGCTCGAGAAGCGGAGCGACCTTCCCCGAGACCGACACGCTGCCGCGCGTCGGACGGAGGACGCGCGCGATCACCTTCATGAGCGTCGTCTTGCCGGCGCCGTTCCGGCCGATCACGCCGACCGATTCGCCGCGCCGGACGCGGACGCTCACCGTGTCCAGCGCGAGCAGGTCGTCGTATTCGATCCGACCGCGCACCCACTTGATGGCGAACTCTTTGAACGTCGAGATGCGCTCGCGAGGCAATCGATACTGAACCGATACGTCGCGGAGGTCGATCGCGAGCGCTTCGTCCGCCACGGCCTTCAAACGTAGTACGCGACGCGATCGCTGTAGTGCTCGAACACGAGCCACCCGATGACGAGCGTCCCGAACGCCGACGCGGTGGCCGCGATCAGGACGTGCGCGGACGGAATGCTGCCCTGGTAGATGGGCGTGCGGAACGCTTCCACGAGGTGCGTCATCGGGTTCGCGAGAATCAGCGGGCGGTAGCGGAGCGGCAGCGCGGTCAGCGGATAGAGGATCGGCGTGACGTACATCCACGCCGTCAGGACCACCTGGTAGATCTGCACGATGTCCGCGAACATCACGCAGAGCGGGGCGAGGGCGAGCGACAGCCCGAGCGAGAAGACCGTCGCCAGCACGATCGGGATCGGAAGGAAGATCAACGTCAGGCTGAACGGATGGCCGACGCACAGCATGATGAACGCGAGCGGCACGAGCGAGATCAGCAGATTGACGGTTCCGGCGAGCACCGTCGCGAGGACGAAGATGCTCCGCGGCACGTAGATCTTCTTGATGAGCGGCGCGTAGCTGAGGAGGCAGTTCGTCGACCACGACGTCGCCTGGGCGAAGAAGTTCCAGAGCACGAAGGCGGACAGGAAGTAGACCGTGAAGTGCTCGACGGTCACGCGCATGATCTCGGAGAAGACGATGGTGAAGATGACCATCAGGAAGAGGGGATTGAGCATCGTCCACAGGATGCCCAGCGCGGAACGCTTGTACCGAACCTTCAGGTCGCGGGCGACGAGATCGCGCAGGAGGCTGCGGTACAAGAACACTTCGCGCACCGATGCGAGCACAGTCCCCGCTACCAAAAGACCCGCAACCGAGCAAACGTCGTGCGCGTCGTGGCCGCCGGTTGATTCTGTTGCCGGCGTGCGGTACTCGCGCCTCCGTCTGCGTGCTCGGGTTCGTTCGTCTCGCTCGCACGCGCGACGTCGATCGATGAAAGGTGTGGTCCTCGCCGGCGGTCTCGGCACGCGGCTCCTGCCGCTCACCCGCATCACCAACAAGCATCTCCTGCCGGTGTTCGACCGGCCGATGATCTACTACCCGCTGCAGGCGCTCATCAATGCGGGCATCAAGGACATCCTCCTCGTCACCGGCGGCCCCCACGCCGGCGACTTCCTGCGGCTCCTCGGGAACGGGAAGGAGTTCGGCCTCGCCCATCTGAACTACACCTACCAGGAAGGCGAGGGCGGGATCGCAGCCGCGCTGTCGCTCGCCGAGCACTTTGCCGACGGTCAAAAGCTCTGCATCGTCCTCGGCGACAACATCATCGAGGGATCGATCGCGCCGGCGGTCGGGCGCTTCGCCCGCCAGGGACCCGGGGCGCGCGTCATCCTGAAGCAGGTGCCGGACGCCGAGCGCTTCGGCGTCGCGGAGCTGCGCGGGGATCGGGTGCTGTCGATCGAGGAGAAGCCGCGGCGACCGAAGAGCGCGTACGCCGTGACCGGCATCTACATGTACGATGCCCGGGTGTTCGACGTCATCCGGACGCTCAGGCCGTCGGGGCGCGGCGAGCTCGAGATCACCGACGTCAACAACTGGTACCTGTCGCGCGGCCAGCTCCTGTGCGAGATCCTCGACGGCTGGTGGACCGATGCCGGAACGATCGAATCGCTCCATCGCGCCGGGAATCTCGTCGCGGAGACGGGCGCCAACAAGCGCGGCGGGCCGACGACGAACCCGCCGGCGGCCGCCCCGTCGCGCCCGGCGCGACGGCGCGTTCGCGCAACGATGCGGTAGCGCGCTCGGGCCCGAGGCCGCTTGCGCCTCCGGGCCTTTTCTAGTTTGAGACCGCGAATGCCGCAGTACAGCACGGTCACCGTTCCTCCCGGCGACCCGATCCGCGTCGCGCCCGACGGCCGCCTCGACGTGCCCGATCGCCCGATCCTCCCGTTCATCGAGGGCGACGGGACCGGCCCCGACATCTGGCGCGCGAGCCAGGCGGTCTTCGACGCTGCCGTCGCCAAGGCGTACGGCGGCGGGCGGAAGATCGCGTGGATGGAGGTCTTCGCCGGCGAGAAGGCGTTCAACCGGTTCAAGGACTGGCTGCCCGAGGACACGGTGAGCGCGTTCAAGGAGTTCGTCGTCGGCATCAAGGGACCGCTCACGACCCCGGTCGGCGGCGGCATCCGCTCCTTGAACGTGACACTCCGACAGGTCCTCGACCTCTACGTCTGCCTCCGCCCCGTCCGCTACTTCGCCGGCGTCCCGAGCCCGGTGAAGCGGCCCGAGGACGTCGACGTCGTGATCTTCCGCGAGAACACGGAGGACATCTACGCCGGCGTCGAGTGGCCGGCGGAGAGCCAGGAGGCGCGAAAGGTGATCGCGTTCCTGCAGAACGAGATGGGCGTCAAGAAGATCCGCTTCCCCGCGACGAGCGGGATCGGCGTGAAGCCCGTGTCGCGCCAGGGGACGGAGCGCCTCGTCCGTGCGGCGATCGAGTACGCGCTCCGCCACCAGCGCCGGAGCGTCACCTTCGTCCACAAGGGCAACATCATGAAGTTCACCGAGGGTGCGTTCCGCGACTGGGGCTACACGGTCGCGACCCGGGCGTACCGCGACCGGACGGTCACCGAGCGCGAGAGCTGGATCCTCGGCAACAAGGAGGCGCGTCCGGCGATCTCGGTCGAGGAGAACGCGCGCGAGATCGATCCCGGCTACGACCTCATGACCCCCGACCAGCAGGCGAAGGTGCGCGCCGACGTCGAGGCGGCGCTCGCCCTCTGGCCGACGCACGGCGACGGCAAGTGGAAGCAGAAGCTGCTCGTCCGCGACGCGATCGCCGACATCACGCTGCAGCAGGTCCTGACCCGCCCGCGCGACTTCGACGTCGTCGCCACGCCGAACCTGAACGGCGACTACCTCTCCGACGCGCTCGCCGCCCAGGTCGGCGGCATCGGCATCGCGCCCGGCGGCAACATCAACTACACGACCGGCCACGCCATCTTCGAGGCGACGCACGGGACGGCGCCCAAGTACGCGAACCAGGACAAGGTGAATCCCGGCTCCGTGATCCTGTCGGGGGAATTGATGTTCCGTCACCTCGGCTGGGACGAGGCCGCCGACGCCATCATGCGCGGGATGGAGGGCGCCATCGCCGCGAAGACCGTCACGTACGATTTCCACCGCCTGATGGAGGGCGCGACGCTCGTCCGCTGCTCCGAGTTCGGCCGCGCGATCATCGCGCACATGTGAGGAGGAGACGCTCATGGCCCGGAAGAAGATCGCGCTGATCGGCGCGGGAATGATCGGCGGCACGCTCGCGCACCTCTGCGCGCTGAAGGGCCTCGGCGACGTCGTGCTGTTCGACGTCCTCGAGGGGATGCCGCAGGGGAAGGCGCTCGACCTGCTCGAGGGCGGCCCGATCGAGGGCTTCGACGTCGGCCTCGTCGGCACGAACGACTACAAGGACATCCAGGGCGCCGACGTCTGCATCGTGACCGCCGGTGTGCCGCGGAAGCCGGGCATGAGCCGCGACGACCTCCTCGGCATCAACGCCAAGATCGTCGGGACCGTCGCCGACAACATCAAGAAGCACGCGCCGAAGGCGTTCGTGATCGTCCTGACGAACCCGCTCGACGCGATGGTCACGCTGATGAAGCAACGGACCGGCTTCCCGAAGCACCAGGTGATCGGCATGGCGGGCGTCCTCGACTCGTCGCGCTACCGCTCGTTCCTCGCCGCCGAGCTCAAGGTCTCGGTGACCAACGTCCAGGCGATGGTGCTCGGCGGGCACGGTGACGACATGGTGCCGGTCCGGAGCCATACGACGGTCGGCGGGATTCCGATCGCGTCGCTCGTGAAGCCGGACCGCCTCGAAGCGATCGAGCAGCGGACCCGCCAGGCGGGCGGCGAGATCGTCGCGCTGCTCAAGACCGGCTCCGCGTTCTACTCGCCCGCGTCGGCGGCGATCCAGATGGCCGACGCGTACCTGAACGACCGGAAGGCGATCTTACCGTGCGCGGCGTATCTCGAAGGCGAGTACGGCCTCCGCGGGCTCTACGTCGGCGTGCCGGTGCAGATCGGTGCGGGCGGCGTCGAGCGCGTCCTCGAGATCTCCCTCGATGCCGGCGAGCGGAAGGCGCTCGAGACGTCGGCGGCGCACGTGAAGGAGCTCGTCGAGGCGATGGGCCGCGTGCTCGCGGCGGGTGAGAAGTCCGCCTGAGCGAGCGGCGATAAGATGATGTGATCCGCTCGGCCAGTCTTTCTCATTTCACGGAGCGCCGTCCGGCGAGTATCCGTGAAAGGGATGACCGAGCGCACGCACAGACGATTCGTGCTCCGCCGGCTCCACTCGGCGAGCGGCATCTTTCCGATCGGCGCCTACCTCTTCGTCCACATCTTCTTCGAGAACGCCTTCGTCCTCGCGGGCGGCGCCCGCTTCGAGATGCTCGTGCGCGCGATCGGCTCGCTCCCGCACGAGCTCCTCCTCGCGACCGAGGTCGTCTTCATCTGGGGCCCGATCCTGTTTCACAGCGTCTACGGCTTCGTGCGCGTGGGACAGGCGGAGCTCTACACGGCCGTCCGCAACGACGGCCTCGGCGCGTCGCTCTATACGCTGCAGCGGCTGACGGGCGTCGTCGCGTTCCTCTTCATCGGCTGGCACGTCTGGTCGACGCGACTCCAGTACTACTTCTTCGGCGCGGACATCACCTTCGACTTCATGCGCGGGATCATGACGGACCCGCTCCGCTTCCCCTGCTTTCTGGTCGGCGTCCTCGCGTGCATCTTCCACTTCACGAACGGGCTCTGGACGGCCGGGATCACGTGGGGGCTCACGGTCGGGCCGCGCGCGCAGCGGACGCTCCGCGCGGTCGCGTTCGGTCTCTTCCTCGCGATGTCGACGACGGCGCTCGCGATCATGATGGCGTTCCGCGCATGAGCGCCGTCGGGCCCCGCTTCATCGTCGTCGGCGGCGGTCTCGCCGGCTTGATGACCACGATCCGGATCGCGGAGGCCGGTCTGCCGGTCGACCTCTTCTCGATCGTCCCCGTGAAGCGCTCCCACTCCGTGTGTGCGCAGGGCGGCATCAACGCCGCCGTCGACTGGAAGGGGGAGGGTGACTCGCCCGCGCGCCACTTCGACGACACGATCTACGGCGGTGACTTCCTCGCCGATCAGCCGCCCGTGAAGTCGATGTGCGAGGCGGGGCCCGCGATCATTTTTCTCCTCGACCGGATGGGCGTGCCGTTCAACCGGACGGCCGAGGGTCTCCTCGACTTCCGCCGTTTCGGCGGAACGCTCTACCATCGGACGGCGTTCGCGGGCGCGACGACCGGGCAGCAGCTCCTCTACGCGCTCGACGAGCAGGTCCGCCGCCACGAAGCCGCGGGGCTCGTCCGGAAGTTCGAGAGCTGGGAGCTGTGCTCGGTCGCGCTCGACGGCGCGGGACGCTGTCGTGGGATCGTCGCGCTCGATCTGCACCGGATGGAAGTCCACGCGTTTCCGGCGGCGGCCGTCATGCTCGCGACCGGTGGACCCGGCATGATGTTCGGCAAGAGCACGAACTCGCAGGTCAACACGGGGAGCGCGGCGAGCATCGCGTACCAGCAGGGCGCCTACTACGCGAACGGCGAGTTCATCCAGGTGCACCCGACCGCGATCCCCGGCCCCGACAAGCTCCGCCTCGTCTCCGAGTCGATCCGCGGCGAGGGCGGCCGCGTGTGGGTGCCGCGCGACGGGAGGCCCTGGTACTTCCTCGAGGACTGGTACCCGGCCTACGGGAACCTCGTCCCGCGCGACATCGCGACGCGCGCGATCTTCAAGGTCGTCTACGAGCTCGGCCTCGGCGTCGACGGCGAGCCTATGGTCTACCTCGACGTGAGCCATCTCGACCCCGCGCGGCTCGCGCGGCGCGTCGGCGGCGTCCTCGAGATCTACGAGAAGTTCGTCGGCGACGACCCGACGAAGGTCCCGATGAAGATCTTCCCTGGCATGCACTACTCGATGGGCGGCCTCTGGGTCGACGCGCGCCACATGACGAACGTCCCGGGCCTGTTCGCGGCGGGTGAAGTCGATCATCAGTACCACGGCGCGAACCGGCTCGGCGCGAACTCGCTGCTCTCGTGCCTCTACAGCGGCCAGGTCGCGGGACCCGCGATGGTCGCCTACGCGAACGGCAATGGCCTTCCCGACGCCGGCGTACTCCTCGCCGAGCAGACGAAGCGACAGGAGGCGATGTACGCGCGCATCGCCGGGATGGACGGTCCGGAGAACGCGTACGCGCTCGCCCGCGAGCTCGGCGAGTGGATGACCGCGAACGTGACCGTGATTCGCGAGAACGCCAAGCTCCGCGCGACCGACGACAGGCTCCGCGAGCTCCGCGATCGCTGGGGTCGGATCCGGCTTCACGATCGTGGCCGCTGGGTGAACCACGAGATCGCATTCGTGAAGCAGCTTTGGAACATGCTCGAGCTCGCCCGCGTTGTCACGCTCGGCGCGCTCCGGCGCGACGAGAGCCGCGGCGCGCACTACAAGCCCGCGTTCCCCACACGCGACGATCGCGAGTGGCTCAAGACGACGAAGGCGCGCTGGTCGTCGGACGGCCCCGCGTTCAGCTACGACCCCGTCGACGTCTCGCTGAGTCCGCCGCGGCCGCGCCGGTACGACAACACGGTCGAGTACGATGGCGCCTGAGCGGGCCATCGAGCTGCGCGTCCGACGACAGGACGGTCCCGCGTCGACGCCCTACTGGCAGACGTTCCGGATCCCTTGGCGGTCGCAGCACAACGTCGTCTCCGCCCTCATGGAGATCCGGCAGCGCCCGGTCACCGCCGAGGGCGAGGACGTGGCGCCGCCCGCGTGGGAGGCGAGCTGCCTCGAGGAGGTGTGCGGCTCGTGCGCGATGCGCATCAACGGCCGCGCACGGATGGCGTGCACCGCGCTCGTCGATCGGCTCCGGCAGCCGATCACGCTCGAGCCGCTCGCGAAGTTCCCGGTCGTGCGCGACCTCGTGGTCGATCGCAGCCGGATGTTCGACGCCCTTCGCCGCATCGAGGGCTGGATCCCCATCGACGGCAGCCATGGCGTCGGCCCCGGGCCGCGGATCGCGCCCGAGCGCCAGGAGCTCATGTACCGCCTCGATCAGTGCATCACGTGCGGCTGCTGCCTCGACGTCTGCCCGCAGGTGCGGAAGGACGGCGGCTTCGTCGGCGCCGCGGCCGTCGGGCAGGCGCTCCGCCTGAACCTCCATCCGACCGGCGCGACGAACGCCGATGTGCGCCTGGACGCGCTCATGGGCCCCGGCGGCATCGCCGACTGCGGCAACGCGCAGAACTGCGTGGCGGCGTGCCCGAAGGAGCTGCCACTCACGTCGGCGATCGGTGAGATCGGTCGGCAGACGACGCGGAAGTGGCTGCGCGACGTGCTCCGGCGATGATGATCGGCGCGCGCATTGCGTCGCGGCCGTCCTGACGCTATTTCCGTCACCCGCCGATGAACATCCACGAGCATCAGGCGAAGGACCTCCTCCGCCGCTACGGCGTCGCCGTCCCGAACGGGCAGGCCTGCCTCACCGTCGACGAGGCGGTCGCGGCCGCCGAACGCCTCGGCTTTCCGTGCGTCGTGAAGGCGCAGATCCACGCCGGCGGTCGCGGCAAGGCGGGCGGCGTGAAGCTCGTGAAGAACGTGTCCGAGGCGCGCGCCGCCGCGTCGGAGATCCTCGGGAAAACGCTCGTCACGCACCAGACCGGGCCGCAGGGGAGGGTGGTGCGGCGGCTCCTCGTCGAGCAGGGCTGCGCGATCGCGCGCGAGCTGTACCTCGGCATGGTCGTCGACCGTGGCAGCGGACGCGTCGCGGTCATGGCGTCGACCGAGGGCGGCGTCGAGATCGAGGAGGTCGCGGCGCACACGCCCGAAAAGATCCTGCGCGAGGTCATCGACCCCGCCGCCGGCTTCGCGCCGTACCAGGGCCGCCGGCTCGCCTTCGGGCTCGGGCTCACGAAGGAGCAGATCGGGCCGGCGGTCGGCTTCATGACGGCGCTCGCGCGCTGCTTCATCGAGTCGGACTGCTCGCTCGCCGAGATCAATCCGCTGGTCGTGCTCCAGGACGGGAAGCTCCTCGCCCTCGACGCGAAGATCGGCTTCGACGACAACGCGCTCTTCCGTCACCCCGACCTCCGCGAACTCCGCGACCCGTCGGAGGAAGACCCGCGCGAGACCGAGGCGGCGAAGCACGACCTCTCCTACATCGCGCTCGACGGCAACATCGGCTGCATGGTGAACGGCGCGGGTCTCGCCATGGCGACGATGGACACGGTGAAGGCCGCGGGCGGCACGCCCGCCAACTTCCTCGACGTCGGCGGCGGGGCAAACGTCGACAAGGTGCGGGCCGCGTTCCGGATCCTCCTCTCCGACGCCGCCGTCCGCGCCATCTTCATCAACATCTTCGGCGGCATCCTCCGGTGCGACGTGCTCGCCGAAGGCGTCGTCCAGGCGGCGCGCGAGCTCGGGCTGACGGTGCCGCTCGTCGTCCGCATGGAAGGCACGAACGTCGAGCAGGGGAAGAAGATCCTCGCCGACTCGAAGCTCGACATCATCACCGCGAGCGACATGCTCGACGGCGCGAAGAAGGCGGTCGCGGCGGCGGCACGATGAGCGTCCTCGTCGACAAGTCGACGCGCGTCCTGACGCAGGGGATCACCGGCTCGACCGGCCAGCTCCACACGCGGCTCTGCCGCGAGTACGGCTCGCAGATGGTCGCCGGTGTCACGCCGGGACGCGGCGGGACCGACTTCGAGGGGATCCCGATCTTCGACACGGTCGCCGACGCGGTGCGCGCGACCGGCGCCAACGCGTCGGTGATCTACGTTCCGCCCGCGGGCGCCGCCGATGCGATCATGGAGGCGGCCGACGCGGGCGTCCCGCTCGTCGTCTGCATCACCGAAGGTGTGCCCGTCCTCGACATGGTGCGCGTCAAGCGCTTCCTCGACGGACGCGCGACGCGCCTCATCGGACCGAACTGTCCGGGGGTCATCACGCCGGGGCAGTGCAAGATCGGCATCATGCCGGGCTACATCCACACGCCGGGGAAGGTCGCGGTCGTGTCGCGGAGCGGCACGCTCACCTACGAGGCCGTCCACCAGCTGACGCTCCTCGGCATCGGCCAGTCGACGTGCATCGGCATCGGTGGCGATCCGATCATCGGGACCGGCTTCGTCGATGCGCTCCGGCTCTTCCAGGACGATCCGGGGACGCAGGCGGTCATCCTGATCGGCGAGATCGGCGGAACAGCCGAGGAGGACGCGGCGGCTTTCGTCAAAGCGCACGTGACGAAGCCGGTCGTCGCCTTCATCGCCGGCCAGACCGCCCCGAAGGGAAAGCGGATGGGCCACGCGGGCGCGATCATCGCCGGTGGCAAGGGGACGGCCGGCGAGAAGATGGAGGCGTTCCGCCGGGCGGGCGTGACGCTCGCGCCGAGCCCCGCAGAGCTCGGCGTCACCATGCAGCGCGTACTGAAGGAGAAGGGGCTGGCGTCATGAGCGAGCGAACTCTCTGCATCGTGAAGCCCGACGCCGTCCGTAAGCGCGTCCTCGGCCGGATCCTCGCGATGATCGAGGAGCGGGGTCTCGTCCCCGTCGCGGGCCGGCTCCTCGAGCTCGCCCCCGCCGACGCCGAGCGCTTCTACGCGGTGCACAAGGCGCGCGGCTTCTTCGGCGACCTCGTGCGGTTCATGAGCTCGGGCCCGGTGTTCGTCTGCGTCCTCGAGGGGGACGGCGCGATCGCCCGCTGGCGCGAGCTCATGGGCCCGACCGACTCGACGAAGGCGCCGAAGGGGACGATCCGAGGCGAATTCGGCACGGACGTCGAAAAGAACGCGGTGCACGGTTCCGACGCCCCCGAGACGGCGCGCGCGGAGATCGGCTTCTTCTTCCCGGGCCTCGAGCTCCCCGGCGCGACCGCGTCCGTCTAGCATCGCGCGCAAGATCACGAACGCCGCCGCATTCGGGTCGTACTGAGCTCGCGGAATTCGCTTCGTACTGGGCGATGCGTCGTCCACGTCGAGAAGCGTAGCGCGACACGCGCGGCGTCGTACCAACCCAAAATGGGTAAGGCGCGGAAAGCGCCGGCCGCACTGGATGATACGACGCTCCGCCGTACCTTCCGCTTGAGATGACGCGGCGTCCAACGGACCGACGATGACCGACGGCTCGCCGCATCGGCACGGCGGGGCCGCGTTGGGGCGCCGGAGACGGTGGATAGGGGAGTTGGATTCCAAGAAAATTGTGAGAATTCCCTTGACATGGTGGGGAGCGCACATGCTAACACGCTATCGCCCAACGACGATCCACGCACTCGCCGAACACGGAGGAGGCTCGCATGCGGTCGACCCAGTGTGGCGGTACCCACCCGTGGGCGTCGGGCTACGGCTAATCAGCGGGTGCCCCGGACGGGATCGCGTCCGGCCGAGGGGTCGGCGCGTCGGATTGGTTCTGGACTCCACCTGGACGTCAGAGAGGGGACGACAAACATGAGTGGAACCAAGCTGCTGAGTCTTTCGTCGGGTATCGCGCTCGCCATCGCGGCGACGGTCGGCTCGCCGGGCCGCGCGGACGCGGCGGTGTGCGGCAACAACATCGTGGAATCCGGCGAGCAATGCGACCACGGCTCGAACAACGGCATCGATTGCTGCGACACGACGTGCCACAACGTGCCGAGCGGCGGGGGCTGTATCCCGAACGCCAGCGGGTACGACTCCTGCCATCAGGGAACCTGCAACGGAACACACACGTGCCAGCCCACCTCGCCTGCGGTCGATCCCTGCACGCTGACCAGCACCTGCCAGCAGTGCGTTTCGACCGGGTCGCTGACCGCGAACTTCACCTGCACGGGCGGCTCCGCCGCCGACGGGACGGGGTGTACTTCCGGAAGCGATCACTGCAAGGTCTGCTCGAGCGGCACTTGCACCGGCACCAAGGTGTGCGACCAGTTGGCGACCCCCGGGAACGCGTGCAGGATCATGACCTGCACGACCAGCACGGGCGCCTGCGACGTGCACAATCTCGGCCGCGGCACACTCTGCAACGACGGCAATCCCTGCACGCAGAACGAGTCGTGCTCGAGCGGCAACTGTGCGGGGAGCGGGATCGTGAACGTCACGAGCGGGACCGCGTGCGACGACAAGAACGATTGTACGACCGGCGAGACGTGCAACGGAGCCGGCACGTGCAACGGCGGGACGAACGTCGCCTCGGGAACGGCGTGCGACGACTTCAACGACTGCATCGACAACACGACGTGCGACGGCAGCGGGCACTGCACCGGTGGGACGCTCAACGCGACCGGAACGGCCTGCAACCCGACCGAGCCGGGAGCTAGCATCCTCGGCAATTCCTGTCAGAACCAGAGCACGTGTCAGAACAGCGGCTACGGCTATTCCTACTGTGTGACCGGGACGCGGAAGAACGACGGCGCCGACTGCACGAACGGCGATCCCTGCAACACGGGCTTCTGCTCGGCCGGCAACTGCATCCGTCGCGACCCGACCCAGATCACGGGCGTGGTCGAGGACTTCAACAGCTGCACCGATTCGACGTCCACGAGCTGCAACCCCGCCGGCCTCGTCGTCGGCACCGCGTGCGTCAGCAGCGGGACGTGCGTCGTGTGCAACACGGCGTGCGGCACCGATCCGAACGCCGACGTCGCCGGATGGAGCATCCCCTGCTCGTGCACGTATAGCCAGTGAGCCACCGGCGTGCGGCCGGTGTCTCGCGCCGGCCGCACGCCGCTCGATTGACCGACGGCGCGGTTCTGCGCTTGAAGCGGAGCATGGGACGAACGAGGAGCATCGGGATACTCTCGACGGTCGCGCTCGCCGCGTTGCTTGCCGGCGCGCCACGCCTCGCCCGGGCCGGTACCTGCGGTGACAACATCGAGGATCCCGGCGAGGAGTGCGACACCGGAAAGTACAACGGCGTCAGCTGCTGTGACGCCAACTGCAAGTGGCGACCGGATGCCTCGCTCTGTTTCCCAGCGAACGCGACGCCCTGCCGGCAGGGTATCTGCGATCGCGAGCACACCTGCGCCATGCCGGAAGGCAAATACGTCGACCCATGTACGCGGACGACGACGTGCCACGGCTGTGTCGTGACCGGCACCGGGCTCGACGGCTTCGCGTGCACCGGACCGGCGAGCGCCGACGGGACCGCGTGTGCCGACGACACCGGTCCGAATCATCGCTGCACCGTCGACGTCTGCACCGGAGGCGAGTGCACCCATACCCCGAAGGAGTGCCCGCCCGCGGGCGCGGAGTGCATGACGAGCGCCTGCAATCCCGAGAAGGGCGAGTGCGAGACCAAGCGATCGACCACCCCGGACTGCGGCGCGAAGCCCGCCAGGAAGAAGCGAGACGCGTCCGCGCGTCGGTGACGCGATCGCCGCGGCGAGGCTCGTGATGCACGCCATCCTGTTCCACGCCTTCGGGTACGCGGTTCGCTCCGACTCGTCGATGATCTTTCTCGCCGCGCTCTTCGGGCTGGTGGTCGGCCCGTGGTGGGCGCGGGCCCTCGAAGGCATTCCGCCTCGGGTCACGTTCAAGGTCCACCTGCTCCTCGGTCTCGCCGCGCTGGCCGGCGGCCGCCTCCATTACGCGATCAACTATCCGTTCCTCGCGGCGGGTCGGCTCCCCTGGCAGGGCATCCATGCCGGCGGGGCGATCATCGGGATGATCGTCGCGGCGCCGGCAATCTTCGCCTACTACCGGCTCCATCCCGGCCGCATGGCGGACGCGATCATGCCGGCGACCGGGATCGGGATCGCGATCGCGCGGATGGGCTGCTTCCTGAACGGCTGCTGCTTCGGCGTCCAGTGCGCCTACCCCTGGTGCCTCTCGTTCCCGCCGGGATCGCCCGCGGGCGTGTTCGAGGCCGAGCACAAGCTGGTCGACTACACCGCGTGGTCGCTGCCCGTGCATCCGCTCCAGCTCTATTTCGTCGCGACCGGCCTCGCGATCACCGCGGTCGCGCTCTGGCTCATCCCGCGGAAGCGCTATCACGGGCAGGTGGCGCTCGTCGGGCTGCTCCTCTTCGCGTCGGGCGCGTACCTCCTCGAGCCGTTCCGGCAGGATGCCGGCTTCCGGCTCTACGTCGGCGACGTTCCGCAGCTCCAGATCGTCGCGTGGTGGCTCGTGGAGACGGCGGTCGGCGGCCTCGTCGTGTGCGAGATGGGCCACCGGCTGCTCGCGCGCCGCGCGCAGGCACGGGCGCTCGCCTCATGAACATCGTCCTCGTCGTCGTCGACTCGCTGCGCGCGTGCTCGCTCCGCCGCGGTGATGTCGGAGCGCCGCGAACGCCGTTCCTCGATCGCCTCGACGCCGAAACGCTCGCCTTCCGCCGTGCGTACGCGAGCGAGTGCTGGACGCTCCCGTCGCACATGAGCATGTTCACGGGCCTCCTGCCCTCGCGACACGGCGCGCACTTCCAGACCATGGCGTACCACGAGCCTGCGCCGACGATCGCGGAAATCCTCGCCGGGGCCGGCTACCACACCGAGGTCATCACGCGGAACTCGCTGTTCGACGGGACCGTCCCGGGCGCGACGCGCGGCTTCCACGTGAACACGCGCGTCCTCGCCGACCTCGGCTGGACGGCGGGGCCCTCGGCGCTCGTGCTCGCGCTCGCGAAGCCGCGCGTTCGTCGTCTGATCGAGTCGAGCGGATTCTTCAGCATGCTGCAGAAGCAAAACCGCGACTTCCTGTTCACGCTCGCCCGCATGGCGATGCCGGCCGACCGTCCGGTCCTCGACCGCGCGCTCGAGGTGATGGCGGAGAAGCGGCGAGCGGCGCGGCCCTACTTCCTCTTCCTGAACCTCTACGACGTCCACGCGCCGTACTCGCCCTCGCTCACCTCACCCATGCGGTCCTGGTGGACGCCCGGCGGGTGGCTCGAGAACTTCATGCTCCCGGGCGTCCTGCCGAAGGTGAGCTCGCACGCGTACCTTCGGCCGGGGTTCCACATCTCCGAGCACGGTCGGCGGCTGCTCCTCAGCCGCTACCATCGCGCCATCGAGCTCATGGACGCGAAGCTCGACGCGTTCTACGGCGCGGCGCGCCGCGCGGGTCTGCTCGACGATACTCTCCTCGTCGTCACGTCCGATCACGGCGAAGCCTTCGGCGAGCACGAGCTCTACTTCCACGACGCCTCGGTCTACGACACGCACCTGCGCGTCCCGCTCTGGATCCACCACCCCGCGCTCCCTCCGGCGTCTGTCGACGATGTGGTCGCGACGCGCGATCTGTTCACGCTGTTCGGCACGATCGGCCTCGGCCGCGGCGTCACCGGGACCATCCTCGACCCGTCCACCCGTGCGGCGAATCCGGTCGCGCTCGCCGAGCATTTTCACTACCCGCACACCGCCGGCGTGCTCGAGCGTTACGCGCAGAACATCGCCGCGGCGGTGGTCGGGACGCGGAAGCTCGTCGTCCGGCGAGAGGGACTCTTCCAGTACGATCTCGCGCGCGACCCGGAGGAACGGTTCCCCGACCGGTCGACCGTCCAGGCGTTCGAAGCCGCCTGTCGACGCGACGGGATGCCGCCGGCCGCCATCGCCACGGCGGTCGCGCACGTCGAGCGCTGGGAGGGCACCGCCGCAGCGGCCTGACGAGCGATGCTGCGAATCGCGTTCCTGCTCGTGCTGTCCGCCGCCCTCGGGATCGCGCAGGCCGAGGACGAGGCGGACCCGGACGAGCTGTACGAGGACCCCCGGCCGCCGAAGCCCGCGTTCGTCGTGCCCGCCGCGCCTGCGCAGCTCCTCGGCGGGCTGCAAGTCGCGATGGACGACCCGCAGATCGTCGACCAGATGCTCCGGATCGATCCGCGGACGTGGCGCACGCTCCCGCCCGCCGGGTCGATCGTCCTCGCCGATGCGCTCGTCCGGCGCGGCGAGGTCCTGAAGGCGAAGCGACTCTACCGCCAGGTCCTCGCGCAGACGACGGACGAGGACGTCGCGTGGCAGATGGGAGCCCGCTCGGGACTCGGGTGGATCGCCGTGTCGCAGGGCGACCTGGACGGCGTTCGCCGGTACTTCCCCGACGACGCCGGCGACGAGCGCGCCGGCGCGCCGCTCGCGCGCGTGCTCGTCGCGCTCGTGGACGCCGCCGATGGACGCGCCGGTGCGCCGGATCGGCTCGCGGCGCTGAGTCGCGATCCTGACGTCGGCCCGCAGCTCCGGGACGTCGCCGCCCTGGGTGTCGGGTACGCGCATCTCTGGGCACGCGATGCCGGCCGGGCGCGCCGCGCCTTCGAGGACGTCCGCGACGGCCGGTTCGCCGACGACGCGGCATACGGCGCCGCCTGGTCCCGTCACGTCGCGGGCGACGACGCGGGCGCGACGGCCGCGTTGCGCGAGCTCTCCGGCCAGACGCCGACGGCGCCTCGTCGGCGTCTCAGCGCGCAGCTCGTGCGGCTCGAGCCCGCCGCCGTGCTGCGTGCCGGGCTCCAGCGCTACCGACAGCTGCACGTCGGGACGGAGGAGGCCTGGCTCGCCGAGATGCTCGACGGCGATGGCGCGCAACTCGCCCGCGCGGCGCTGAGGATCATCTCGCGACCGGCGAGCGCCGTCTCGTCCGAGCCGGATCGCGGGGCGCGCGCGGGTGAACGTGCTGCGCCTGGCCGACAAGCGTCGGCGGTGGCCCACCAGGACACGCGCCCGAGCGCCGAGAACGATTCGAGCTGGGTGCTCGCGATGGCGGCCGGTGTGGTGCTCGCGGTGGCGGCGAGCGCGCTCTGGCGGCGCCGGCTGCCGACGCCCCGTCGCTGACCCGCACGCCCGACGCCGATGCCGGTCGCCTTCGATCCGCTCGATCCCGAATTCCGCGCCGACCCCTACCCGACGTATCACCGGCTCCGCGCCGAGGATCCGGTCCACTTCCTTGAGTTCGGCGACTTCTTCTTCCTCACGCGCTACGCCGACGTCGCGGGGGCGCTCGACGACCCGCGACTCGGCGCATTCTCGTTCGACACGATGCGCGTCTTCACGGTCGCGGAAGCCGCCGGCGACGATCCCGGCGCGCTCGCCCGCGCACTGAAGCACTGGCTCGTGGTGACGGATCCCCCCGCGCACACCCGCCTGCGCGCGCTCGTCGCGAAGGCGTTCACCTCGCGTGCCGTGGACGTCCTCCGGCCCCGCATCGACGCCCTCGTGGCCTCGTGCCTCGACGCCGTGGCGGAGGCCGGGCGCATGGACGTCATGACCGATCTGGCGCGCGTCCTGCCGGTCGTGGTGATCGCCGAGCTCCTCGGCGTGCCGTCCGCGGACCACGGTCGTTTCCGCGAGTGGTCGCAGCGGATCGCGCTGGCGCTCGACCCGATGTACGTCTTCACGGCGCGCGAGGAGGGCGATCGGGCGGTCGTCGAGCTGACGGCGTACCTTGAGGACGCGGTGACCGCGCGGCGGCGCCAGCCCGCCGCCGACCTCCTCTCCGCGCTCGTCGCCGCGGAGGAAGCCGGCGACCGCCTCAGCGCCGAGGAGCTCATCGCGACCGTCGTCATGCTGCTGTTCGCGGGCAACGAGACCACGTCGAACCTGATCGGCAACGGGATGCTCGCGCTCCTGCGACACCCGGGGGAGATGGCCCGCCTTGCGCGCGATCCGACCCTCGTCCGCTCGGCGGTCGAGGAGCTGCTCCGCTACGACAGCCCCGTGCAGAGCGTCGTACGTGTCGCGCACGCCGAGCTGCGGATCGGCGACAAGACGGTCCGGCCGGGCCAGCGCATCATCCTGAATCTCGGCGCCGCCAATCGCGACCCGGCCCGCTTTCGGGATCCGGATCGCCTCGACGTCGGCCGGCAGGACAATCGTCATCTCGCCTTCGGCGCCGGCATCCACTTCTGCGTCGGCGCCCAGCTCGCCCGCGTCGAGGCGGCGGCCGCGACCGGCGCGATGGTCCGCCGCTTTCCCGGCATGCGGCTCGCGTCAGCACCGGAGCGACGGCCGACGCTCCTGCTCCGCGGCCTCGATCGCCTGCCAATCGAATTTTGAGAGCGCGACCCAAGACTTCTGGCGATTGGGTGGCTGTCGACACCCAATCGCCAGACGTCTCGGGTCGCGCGTCATTCGAGCGCGCCGGCGACCAGCGTCGCGACCTCGGCGTAGCCGCGCGGGTTCAGATGGCTCTCCTGCTCGCTCGCGAAGTAGGTCACGCGCGGCGTCGTCGGGCCGAGGAGCGCCGTGAAGCGGTCGTTGAGGTCGATCACGCGCACGTCGTGCTCGCGCCCGAAGCGCCGCATCTCGTCGTTCAGTGCCTCGAAATGGAGGAACGCGATCGTCGCGGGCCGGTTCGGAAGCGGGAAGGCCGCGTAGGTGAGGAGCAGGAGGGTCACGTGCCGCGCCCGCGTCGCTGCCAGCATCGCGTCGAGGTCGTGCCCCAGCCGGTCCGTGATGCCGTGCGTACCGAGATCGAAGCCGGCGAGGTTCCCGTCGTGAACGTCGACGACGTCGTTCGTCGCGGCGTCGCGGAGCACCTGCCCGCGCGCGCCGGCGTCGCGTAGGACGCGCACGACGTCGCGACGCCCCGTGCCGGCGGGCAGCCGGGCGACGCGGAACGCGGCCGCGGCGAGGCGATAGAGTCGGACGAGCCGCAGCTCCGACGTCCAGCCCGCGCGACGCGTCGCGGGTGCGTCCGCGTCGGTGCGGTTCCAGAGATTGTTGATCCCGGCGCCGACGACGACCGCCGCCGGATGGTACCGATCGAGCCATTCCGGCAGACGTGCCGCGATCTCCGCGGAGTTCATCCCGGGCAGGCCCAGATTCAGCACGCGGTAACGACCGGGTGCGCGTCCGTCGAGGACGTCCTGGAGCTGGCCGGGGTAGGCCTCGGTCGCGGCGTAGTAGACACCGTAGGTGTTCGAGTCGCCGAGGCAGAGGACGACGCGCTCCCGGCCGCCGAGCAGCGGGATCCCGCGCGGGCCGACGAACGACGCCGCGAGGCGCAACGCGCCCTCGAGCGCGATCGTCGCCACGAAGAGGCCGAGCGCGACGAGACCGAGACGCTCGATCCAGCGACGGGCGGCGAGCGCCACCATCGGCGCGGGTCTAGCACCCCAGCAGCACGACACGCGAGCCGCGCGTGCGTTGCCGCTGGCCTCGTCGGTCGACTATCGTCCGGAGACCTGTGCGCCTCTGGCTCGCGCGTGCGGCCCTCGTCCTCGGCGGTTTCGTAGCCGGCGTCGCGTTGCTCGCGCTCGTCGAGGCCGGGTTGCGCGTCGCCGGGGTCGGCGCGGGAGCGCCACGCCACGACCCGTTCGCCGGCTTCGCGAACGTCGTCCAGACGTTCGAGCCGATCGTCCGCGCGGACGGCACGCGCATCTACCACCTCGTTCCCGCGCGACGACCGCAGTCGCTGGTGCCGTCGGCCGAGGAGCCGGAGCGCGAGTTCCCGGTCACGAAGGCGCCGGGGACGTTCCGCGTGTTCGTGATCGGGGCCTCGTCGGCGGCCGGGGTGCCGTACGGCACGCGGTATGCGTTCGGCGCGTGGTTGGCGCGCCGGCTCGAGGCGGCGCTGCCGTCGATCCGGGTCGAGGTGGTGAACGCGGGCATCCCGAGCTACGGAACGCGCCGCGAGCTGACGATCGTCCGCGAGATCGCGGGGTACGAACCCGACCTGCTGATCGTTTACAGCGGCCACAACGAGTTCGTCGAGCGGCAGTACTACGCCCATCTCCTCGGACACGATCCGCGCGTCGTTCGGCTCCTCATCGGGCTCGCGCGGACGCGGCTCTACGCGCTCGTGTCGCGGCTCCTTCCGCAGGCGGCATTCCGCGCCCCACAGCTCGATGTAGCGCGCGTCCACGACGCGCGGGAGATCTTCGCGGTCGTGTCGGCGGATCCCGAGGGCAAGAGCTATCCGACCGACCGCGAGCGCGCCTACGCCGAGATGCTGTACCGCGAGAACCTCGAGCAGATCGTCGAGACCATGCGCGGGGTCGGTGCGCGGGTCGTGCTCGGCACGCTGTCCCAGAACTTCGGCGACTGGGCACCGGCGGCGTCGATGCATCGGGACGCGCTCGACCCCGAGCGACGCCGCGCCTGGGACGCCGCGGTCGCCGAAGGCGATCGCCTGGCCGCCGGCGGTCACGACTGCACGCGCGCGCTCGACTCGTACCACGCCGCGCTCGCGATCGACGACCGGTATGCCGACCTCGTGTACCGGATCGCGACCTGCGAGCGCCGTCTCGGCCGCTTCGAGGAGGCCCGGACGCATTACCGCGAGGCGTGACCTCGACCGCGTCCCGCACGGCGCGCCGACGCGTTTCAACGATGTCGTGCGCGAGGTCGCGCGGGCGGGCCACACGATGTTCGTCGACTTCGACGCACTCCTCGCGGACGCGAGCCCGCACGGGCTCGTCGGCGACAACCTCTTCTGCGACTTCCTCCACCCGAACCTCCGCGCGCACCAGCTGATGGCGGCCGCGCTCGCCGACGTGCTGCGGGCGAACGACGTCCCGCTCCCGCACGACCGCTGGCGAACGGACGGCTACAGCGAGCCGAGCCCCGACGCGCTCCTCGCCGCCGACCCGAAACTCCGGGCGCGCGAGCACGCGAGCCGCTCGGCATCGTGCTGGCTCGCACTCCGCCGCGACTGTGCGGTGGCGGAGGCCGAAGCCGCGCTCGCCGCCGACCCGACGTATCTCGCGGCGCGCTTCATGCTCGACGGCCTCGACCCGCAGAAGATCCCGCGGTGACCGCTCAGCGGTGCGACGCGACGTCGGGGACGCCGCCGGCCGCGATCGTCTCGTACCAGTCCGGTCGCTGCGGCGTCCGCTCGATGCGCGCCAGCACCCACCCGTCGCGCTCGACGACGGCGTGGACGCCGGCGAGCCGGAGGAGTCCGTCGCGCGTCGCCGGATCCCGCCAGTCGGACGCGGGGCGGAGCGCGAGCCAGCGGACGTGCGTCAGATCGACGAGATCGTCGACGGCGTCGCTCGCGGGAAGGCGGGCGAGCGCGCGGTCGACGAGCGCGCGATGCGGCGGCGGGTAGCCGATGACGCCGGTCACGAGCGGCAGCCAGTGTCGGGTGCTGCCGATCATCGCGTCCCACTCGTACGAGCGTCCATCGCGGGCGAGCGGAAGCTCGAGGAGGGGTCCCCGGCCGTCGCGACCCGACACCGCGGCCACGTCGTCGTAGATCACCGACGTCGCGCCCGACATCTCCTCGAAGCCGCCGTGGAATGCGAGCCCGCGGACGGTGACGACGGCGACGGCGATTCCGGCGAGCGCGACCCGGCGGCCCCGCCGACCGAGCAGTGCGGTGAGGGTCTCGATGCCCGCGGCGGTGAGGAGTGCGGTCCCGAGCCCGGCGAGCACGACGAAGCGGAACGGAAAGCGGAAGAAGCGCGCCGGTGAGGCCGCGATGAGCGCGAACGGAAGCGCGATCGGGCGGCCGTGCACGACCTGGACCGGCCCGAGCATGAAGACCGCGGCGACGAGCGTGAGGAGGAGCCCACGTCGCGCGGCGCGCCCGGCCGGACCCCGGGCGGCGAGCGCGCCGAGTCCGATGGCGGCGAGCCCGAGGAGCCAGCCGCCGTACCACCAGCGCGGCGCGAGCCGGAACACGGCGAGCGTGATGGCCGCCATCGCCGCGGGATCCCGGAGCGCGCCCGGCGACATCAGCGTCGACGGCGCGCCGCCGCGAAGCGCCAGCTGGAAGACGTCCGTCACGCCCGCAGTCTCCATGAACGGCGCGTACGAGCGGACGTCCGCCGGCATGAGACCGAGCGATCCGGGATCGGCTCCTTCGGCCCGGCGAAGATACGGTCCCGACGCCGCGACGAGAAGCGCCCCGACGAGCCCCGCCACGGCGGTGGCGCGCCAGGCGAAGGCCCAACGCCCGGGCTGGCGCCCGAGCAGCTCCGGCGCCGCCCACACGACCGCGCCGACGAAGGCGATGACGGCGAGGTAGTACGAGCTGAGGGCCGCCATCGCGAGCACGACAAAGAAGAGCGCGGCGCGGCGTCCGTCGGGACGCTGTCGCAGCCGGAGGAGAGACAGCGCGACGAGCGGCGGGTACACGCCGAGGTACTTGAGTACGTGGACGTTCGCCGGCACCGCGAGCGGGCCGAGCGCGTACACGAGCCCGCCGATCCACGCCAGCCCTGCGCCGAACCCGAGCGCCGCGAGGAGCCGGCTCATCGCGAGTGCGGACAGGGGGTACGACATGATCGCGACCAGATTCGCCGCGAGGACCGCATTCCCCGTCAGCCAGAAGATCGGCGCGAACATCACTTGCGTCGACAGCATGTGCTCGACGCCGGCGAGCTGGCCCGGCGCCGGGAAGTTGATGTTTGCGTCGAAGAGGTGCCTCGGGTCGGCCACCAGTGCGTGGGCGACCCAGGCGAGCGCCCAGACGATCAGGCACGAGTCGCCCTGGGAGACGAGCGGCGGTCCGGTCGGGATCGCGCGCGCGGCGACGCGGAGCCACGGCAGCGACAGCACCGCGAAGACGACGAGATATCCGGCGAACGCCCGCCGCACGACGAAGTCTTCTAGTGAACCACCCGGCCGAACGCCAAGGTCGTTGTATTGTCGACGGCGGTCGCCTAGAAGCGGCGACGATTCCACGATGGACGTCGGCGTGGTGACCGGAGCGTCGAGCGGCATCGGCCGCGACGTGGCGCGCGCCCTCGCGCGCCGCGGCGTCCGCACGGTGCTCGCCGCCCGGCGGTACGATCGTCTCGTCGCGCTCGCCGACGAGATCGGGCGCGCCGGCGGCGAGGCGCTGCCCGTCGCCTGCGACGTCCGCCGCACCGCGGACGTGGAGCGACTCGCCGTGCTCACGACCGAGCGCTTCGGCGCGCCCGACGTGCTGGTGAACGTCGCGGGTTACGGCGTCCTCCGGAGCGCGCCCGACATGACCATCGACGAGTACGCCGACGTGATCGACACGAATCTCATGGGCGCCATCCGGTGCACGACGGCGCTGCTGCCGTCGATGATTCGGCGGGGCTCGGGGACGATCGTCAACGTCGCCTCGCTCGCGAGCGTGATCGCGATCCCCGGCTTCAGCGCCTACTCGGCGAGCAAGTTTGGTCTCCTTGGCTTCTCCGAGTCGCTTCGCCACGACCTGCGGCCGTACGATATCCACGTCGGGGTCGTCTGTCCCGCCGCCGTGGCCACCGACTTCTTCGCGCACGACTCGTTCGTGCGGATGCCGGCGCTGATGCGTCTCGGGATGCGGCAACCCGCCGACGTCAGCGCGGCGGTCCTCCATGCCATCGATCGCCGGCGCGCGCTGGTGACGATTCCGCGGCTCTTCGGCCTGGTCGGCGTCGTGCGCGCACTCTTCCCGGGACCGCTCCGGGCGACGATCGGCGCGCTCTTCGATCGGCGGTACCGTGGCGGGCGGGGTACGCTCCCGCTAGGATCGCGATCGTGACCCGCGACCTTCAGGACCTCTCGCGTGCCGAGCTCGAAGCGTGGTGCGCGGCGGCCGACGAGCCGCGCTACCGCGCGACCCAGATCCTCGCCTGGGTCCATCGCAAGGGTGCGTCGACCTTCGACGCGATGTCGAACCTCCCGCGCGGGCTCCGCGCGAAGCTCGCACGCGACTTCGGCATCGGACGCCTCGAGCCCGCGTTCGTCGCCGAGGCCTCCGATGGAACGCGCAAGGCGCTCTTCCGCCTACCCGTCGACGATGGTCGCGCGGCGGCGATCGAGAGCGTCCTCATCCCGCAGTTCGACCGTGAGGCGGGCGCCCGCGACCGGCTCACCCTCTGCATCTCGAGCCAGGCCGGCTGCGGAATGGGCTGCGCGTTCTGCGCGACGGCGCGCATGGGGCTCGTCCGGAACCTGACGCCCGCGGAGATCGTCGGGCAGGTGCGTGCCGGACAGGCCCTCGCCGCGCCGCGCACCGTCACGAACATCGTCTTCATGGGGATGGGGGAGCCGCTCGCGAACTACGAGGTGGTGCGGACCGCGCTCGAGATCCTGACCGCGGAGTGGGGCTACGCGATCTCTCCCCGACGCATCACGGTCTCGACCGTCGGTCTCGCGCCGGTGATCCCCCGGCTCATCGCGGAGACGCGCGTGCACCTCGCCGTCTCGCTCAGCGCGACGACCGACGCGCAGCGCGCGCGGCTCATGCCCGTCGACCGGCGGTATCCGCTCGCGACGCTGTTCGCCGCGTGCCGGGAGCTGCCGCTGCCGCGGCGCAAGCGGATCACGTTCGAGTACGTGATGCTCGGCGGCGAGAACGACACCGACGCCGACGCGCGCCGGCTCGTCGGCCTGCTCCACGGGCTCCGCGCCAAGGTGAACCTGATCCCGTTCAACCCGTTCCCGGGTGCCGGCTTCGCGGTGAGCCCGCGCGAGCGGATCGTCCGCTTCCAGTCGATCCTCCACGCACATGGCGTGAACGCGACGATTCGCGAGAGTCGCGGGCAGGACATCCAGGCGGCCTGCGGACAGCTCGCGGTCGCGCGCGCCGCCTAGGAGACCGACCTGCCGGGCATCGGCGTCGTCATCAACCCGCACGCGCGCGCGAACCGGAACGGCGGCGGGGAGCGCGTCCGCCGCCTCGGCGAGATCGTCGGACCCGACGGCCTCGTCCGCGTGACCGAATCGTTGCCGGCGATCGAGGAGGTCGCGCGCGAGTTCCGCGATCGCGGGACCGAAGTCCTCGCGATCTGCGGCGGCGACGGCAGCTATCACTGCACGCTCACGGGCTTCCGCGCCGTCTACGGCAGCGACCCGCTGCCGATGCTGCTCCCGCTGCGCGCCGGGACCATCAACTACGTCGCCGACGCGATCGGCGGCCGGCGCGGTCGCCCGGAGCAGGTCCTGACGCGCGTCGTCCGCGACTATCGGCAGGGCCGCCTCTACGAGACGACCGAGCGCGACCTCCTGCGCGTGAACGGCGGCGAGTACGGCTTCGTCCTGAGCTTCGGTACCGCCGTCAACTATCTGCGGCTCTATTACGCGATGGAGAAGCAGGGCGCGCTCCAGGCCGCGGTTCTCCTGACGCGCCTCATCGTCTCCGCGCTCGGCGGGACGCACATCTCGCGCGCCGTCTTCCAGGCGATCCCGGCCGACGTCGAGTGCGACGGCGAGCCGGTGCCGTTTCGCCAGTTCACGTTCTTCTTCGCGGCGACCGTCGATCGGATCGCGCTCGGCTTCCGGCCGACGTACCTGGGCACGCGAAAGCGCGGCTACATGCACGTGCTCGGGGGCCCGGTGACCGCCACCCGACTGATTCGGCGCGTCGTCCGCATCTACCGGGGCTTCCCGACGGGCGAGCCGACGCTCTACGACAACCTCGCCCGCCGGACGACCATCCGCTTCTTCAAGCCCGAGCACTGGATGCTCGACGGCGACATCCTGCCCCCGAACGATCGCCTCGACGTCGAGGTCCCGTGCCGAGTGACGCTGATTCGCGGCTGAACGTCCCGGGACTTGCGTCCCGGGACGTTCAGCCGCGGGTCGCAAGGGTGGGCGTCGATGGGTTAGGCGGGCGTCGTGCCGCGGCCGGCAGAGCCGGCGCGGCAGTCTTTCCGGAGTCTTTCGCTGTTTGCAGTGATCAGACCGACCGTTCGAGGATGCAACGTTTGCCGCGCCGGCTCTGCCGGCCGCGGCACGGCGCTCGCGTGTCCCCCGAACGCCACACACTCGCGTCCGGCCGCCCCGAGACGCAGTCTCGGGGCGCAATGATTGACCTCCGAGCGATGTTGCCTACCATGCACCGGCCGCGGTAATGGCGCGGCCAACGGGTATGGCGGAATCGACCCTCGGCGTCTTCGGCGGCAGCGGACTCTACGAGCTTCCCGGGCTCGAGGCGGTCGAGCGTCTCGCGGTCGATACGCCGTTCGGGCCGCCCTCGGACGAGATCGTCGTCGGGCGCCTCGGCGGGACGCGTCTCGTCTTCCTGCCCCGGCACGGGCGCGGGCATCGGCTCCTGCCGAGCGAGCTGAACTTCCGCGCGAACGTGTTCGCGCTGAAGCAGCTCGGCGTCGAGTGGGTGGTCGCCGTGAGCGCCGTCGGCAGTCTCCGCGAAGAGATCGCGCCGGGACACGTCGTCGTGCCGGACCAGTTCATCGATCGGACGCGGCACCGGGTGAGCACGTTCTTCGGGCGCGGGATCGTCGCGCACGTGCCGTTCGCGGATCCGCTCTGCCCGAACCTGTCGCGCGTCCTTGCCGACGCCGCGCGCGCCGAACGCGCCACCGTCCACGTCGGCGGCGTGTACGTCTGCATGGAGGGGCCGCAGTTCTCGACCCGCGCCGAGTCGCATCTCTACCGCAGCTGGGGCGCGCACGTGATCGGGATGACGAACCTGCAGGAGGCGAAGCTCGCGCGCGAGGCGGAGCTGTGCTTCGCGACGCTCGCGCTCGCGACCGACTACGACTGCTGGAACACGGCGCACGGTGACGTCGAGATCACCGACGTGCTCCGCGTCCTCGCCGCGAACGTCGACCTCGCGCGGCGGACGATCGCGCGCGTGGCCGCGGCCCTGCCGCCGCGGACCGGGTGCCCGTGCCCGAATGCTCTCGAGCACGCGATCATTACCGATCGCGCGCTGATTCCCATCGACGTCCGGCGCGACCTGGAGCCGATCATCGGGAGGTATCTCTGAGCGAGGACCGGAACGCGAACGCGATCGCCGTCGTCGGATCCGTCGCCTTCGACACGATCGAGACGCCGTACGCCCGCGCCGAGGAGGTACTCGGCGGCTCGGCGACGCACTTCGCCGTCGCGGCGAGCTACTTCGCGCCGGTCCGGCTCGTCGCCGTCGTCGGCGAGGACTTCCCCGAGGCCGAGAGCGAGTACCTCGCGTCGCGTGGCATCGACCTGTCCGGCCTCGAGATCCGCCCGGGACAGACGTTCCGGTGGACGGGCCGCTACCACGAGGACATGAACGTCCGGGACACGCTCGCCCTCGAGCTGAACGTCTTCGCCGAGTTCCGGCCGACGCTCAGCGAGGAGACGAAGAAGTCGCCGTACGTCTTCCTCGCGAACATCGATCCGCGCCTCCAGGAGTCCGTGCTCGAGCAGTTCGACGACCCGTCGGTCGTCGCCTGCGACACCATGAACCACTGGATCGAGAGCGCGCGCGAGCCGCTGGAAGAGCTCCTCCCGCGCCTCGACCTCCTCGTGATGAACGACGAGGAGGCGCGCATGCTCTCCGGCGAGCAGAACGTCTCCCGGGCGGCGCGTCGCATCCTCGACCTCGGTCCGCGGAGCCTGATCGTGAAGCGCGGCGAGTACGGCGCGATCCTCTTCTCGCCCGAGTCGGTCTTCGCCGTGCCGGCGTATCCGCTCGAGGAGGTCTTCGATCCGACGGGCGCGGGCGACGTCTTCGCCGGCGGCGTCATGGGATACCTCGCGGCGACGGGCGAGCGCTCCGAGGGCGGGCTCCGGCGGGCGATCGTCTATGGCAGCGTGCTCGCGTCGTACGTGGTGGAGGACTTCGGGGGGCAGCGGCTCCGCACGCTGACCCGCGACGACATCGACCGGCGCTATCGCCAGTTCGTCGCGTTGACGGAGTTTTGATTACCCCGGCGCCCGAGCTCTCGGTCGTCATACCCGTCTACAACGAGGCGGAGTGCGTCGCGCCGCTCGTCACGGAGCTCGCGAGCGTCCTCGACCGGCTCGGGCGTCCCGCGGAGATCATCGCGGTCGACGACGGCAGCACCGACGGCAGCTTCGAGCAGCTGCGGGCGCTCGCCCGGACCGAGGCGCGGCTCCGGATCGTCCGGCTCGCGCGGAACTACGGACAGACGGCGGCGCTCGCCGCCGGCATCGAGCGCGCGCGCGGGACGACCATCGTCTCGATGGACGCCGACCTGCAGAACGACCCGGCCGACATCCCGCGCCTCCTCGCCGTGCTCGACGACGACGTCGACGTGGTGAACGGCTGGCGGAACCCCCGTCGCGACCCGTGGCTCACGCGCCGGCTGCCGTCGCGCATCGCGAACGCGTTCATCTCGCTCGTGACCGGCACGACGCTCCACGACTACGGCTGCACGCTGCGCGTGATGCGGGCGTCGGTCGCGAAGGAGCTCCAGCTCTATGGCGAGCTCCATCGCTTCGTCCCCGCGCTCGCCGCGGACCTCGGCGCGCGTCTCGCCGAGGTGCAGGTCCACCACCGCGCGCGCACGATGGGGCGGTCGAAGTACGGGCTCTCGCGGACGCTCCGGGTGCTGCTCGATCTGCTCACGGTCAAGTTCCTCTCCGGGTTCGCGACGCGGCCGATCCAGCTCTTCGGTCTCGTCGGCGCGGTGTGCGCGGCGGCGGGCTTCGCGCTGACCGCCGAGCTCGGCTTCGAGCGCATCGTCCTCGGCGTGCGGCTCGCCGGCCGGCCCGTCGTGCTGCTCGCGATCTTGCTCGTCGTCGTCGGCGTGCAGTTCGTTTCGATCGGGCTCCTCGGCGAGATGCTCGTGCGCACGTACCACGAGTCGCAGGCGAAGCCGATCTATCGCGTGCGCGAGATCGTCGAGGGGTCGCGCGAATTGACTTCGAGGGAGGCCGCCGGTATGCGTGCCCCCTCATGAAACTCTGCGTCGTCGGGACCGGATACGTCGGTCTCGTTGCCGGCACGTGCTTTGCGGAGAGCGGCAACGACGTCGTCTGCGTCGACAACGTTGCCGAGAAGATCCAGGCGCTCCGGAACGGCGTCGTCCCGATCTACGAGCCCGGGTTGAGCGAGCTGATCCGTCGGAACGTCGCGGAGAATCGTCTCAGCTTCACGACCGACCTCGCCGACGCCGTGAAGAAGAGCGGCGTCTGCTTCATCGCCGTCGGCACGCCGTCGCGCGACGACGGCGCGGCCGACCTGAGCGCCGTCATGGCGGTGGGGCGCGAGATCGGCCGCCACATGGACGGCTATCGCGTGATCGTGACGAAGAGCACCGTCCCGATCGGGACGGCCGAGCGACTCCGGACGGAGATCGGCCGCGCCACGACGCATCCCTTCGACGTCGTGTCGAACCCGGAGTTCCTGAAAGAGGGCGCGGCGATCGACGATTTCCTGAAGCCCGACCGCGTCGTCATCGGCGCGACGAGCGCGCGCGCGATCGAGATCATGCGCCAGCTCTACGAGCCGTTCGTGCGCACCGGGAACCCGATCCTCGTCATGGACAACCCGAGCGCCGAGATGACGAAGTACGCCGCGAACGCGCTGCTCGCGACCCGCATCTCGTTCATGAACGAGATCGCGAACCTCTGCGAGCGCGTCGGCGCCGACGTCGACCAGGTGCGCCGCGGCATCGGCTACGATCGGCGCATCGGCCATCACTTCCTCTTCCCCGGCGTCGGCTACGGCGGCTCGTGCTTCCCGAAGGATGTGAAGGCGGTGATCCACACCGCGCACGAGAACGGGATGGATTTTCCGTTGCTCAACGCCGTCGAGGACGTGAACGACGCGCAGAAGCGGCGGCTCGTCGAGAAGGTGCTCGCGGAGTTCGGCGCCAACCTGCGCGGGCTCCGCTTCGCGGTCTGGGGGCTCGCGTTCAAGCCACGGACCGACGACATGCGAGAGGCGCCCTCGATCACCGTCGTCGAAGGGCTTCTCTCGCGCGGCGCGACCGTCGCGGTGCACGACCCCGAGGCGCTCGGCGAGGCGAAGCGGGTGTTCGCCGATCGCGTGACGTACCACCGCGTCAACTACGAGGCGCTCGAGCGGGCGGACGCGCTCCTCATCGTGACCGAGTGGAGCGAGTTCCGGCGCCCCGACTTCCCGCGCATGCGGCAGCTTCTCCGCCGGCCGATCATCTTCGACGGCCGGAACCTCTACGAGCCCGACGTCATGCGCGAGCACGGCTTCACGTACTTCCCGATCGGCCGCGCCGTCGTCCGTCCGACCCCGGCGAGCTCCTAGCCCGCGATGGCCCGCATCCTCATCACCGGCGGCGCGGGGTTCATCGGCTCCCACCTCTGCGAGCGCTTCCTGGCCGAGGGCGACGACGTCATCTGCATGGACAACTTCCTGACCGGCTCGCGGGACAACATCGCGCATCTCTTCGCGGACCGGCGTTTCACGTTCATCGAGCAGAACGTGACGAACTACATCTACGTGAAGGGTCCGGTGGACGCGATCCTCCACTTCGCGTCGCCGGCGAGCCCGGTCGATTACCTCGAGCATCCGATTCCCACGCTGAAGGTCGGCTCGCTCGGCACGCACAAGGCGCTCGGCCTCGCGAAGGAGAAGGCCGCGCGCTTCCTCCTCGCGTCGACGTCGGAGGTCTACGGCGATCCGCTCGTCCATCCGCAGACCGAGGACTACTGGGGCAACGTGAATCCGATCGGTCCCCGCGGCGTCTACGACGAGGCGAAGCGCTTCGCCGAGGCGCTCACGATGGCGTACCACCGCGCCCACAACGTCCGCACCCGCATCTGTCGGATCTTCAACACGCACGGGCCGCGCATGCGGCTGAACGACGGGCGTGTCGTGCCGAACTTCATCTCGCAGGCGCTCCGCGACCAGCCGCTCACGGTCTACGGCGACGGGTCGCAGACGCGGAGCTTCTGCTACGTCTCCGACCTCGTCGAAGGGATCGTGCGCCTCCTCCGCTCCGACCACAGCGGGCCCGTGAACCTCGGGAACCCGACCGAGGTGACGATTCTCCAGTTCGCGCAGAAGATCAAAGAGCTCACGGGCAGCAAGAGCGAGATCGCCTTCCATCCGCTGCCGGTCGACGATCCGAAGGTCCGGAACCCGAACATCGGCCTCGCCCGGAAGCTCCTCGGCTGGGAGCCCAAGGTGTCGCTCGACGAGGGGCTCCGGCACACGATCGACTACTTCCGCCCGACGGTCCGATGAAGGTCCTGGTGACGGGCGGCGCGGGCTTCATCGGCTCGCACGTGGTCGACGCGTACGTCGCCGGCGGCCACGAGGTCGTGATCGTCGACGATCTGTCGACCGGAAAACGCGAGAACCTGAACGCGGCGGCGCGCTTCCACCAGCTCGACATCCAGGACCCGCGGATGGTGGAGTTGATCCGCGACGAGCGCCCCGCCGTGCTGAACCTCCACGCCGCCCAGATGGACGTCCGTCGCTCGGTCGCCGATCCGTTGTTCGACGCGCGCGTCAACGTCCTCGGGACGATCAACTGCCTCGAGGGCGCGCGGAAGGCGAACGTCCGCCGCGTCATTTTCGTGTCGTCCGGGGGCGCCGTCTACGGGGAGCAATCGACCTTCCCGGCGCCCGAGGACCATCCGACGAACCCGGTGAGCCCGTACGGCGTCAGCAAGCGCGCCGGTGAGCTCTACGCGTTCTTCTACCAGGCCGAGTACCAGCTGCCGTTCACGGCGCTGCGCTACGCAAACGTCTACGGGCCGCGCCAGGACCCGCACGGCGAGGCCGGCGTCGTCGCCATCTTCGCCGGCCGGATGCTCCGCGGCGAGCCGGTCACGGTGAACGGCGACGGCAAGCAGACACGCGACTACGTCTTCGTCGGCGACGTCGCACGCGCGAACGTGCTCGCGCTCGATCGCACGTGCACCGGCCCGATGAACATCGGCACCGGCATCGAGACCGACGTGAACACGCTCGCCCGGCTTCTGCTCGAGGCGACGGGGAGCCGGTCCACGGTCACGCACGGCCCGACGAAGGCCGGCGAGCAGCGGCGGAGCGTCGTCGATGCGCGGCGCGCCGCGGAGGTCCTCGGGTGGCGCCCGGAGATGCCGCTGGCAGAGGGTCTCGCGGGGACCGTCGCGTGGTTCCGGGGACGCACGTGACGCGCGCGTGCCTCCACTGCGCGCTCGCGCGCGCGCTCCGCGCCGAGGCGGCCGCGTTCGCCGATCGCGGTCTGACGCTCGGCTTCACGCGCTCCGACCCGGTGTGGCTGCCCGACTCGGGGATGCGACTCTACCGGGGCGTTCGGCGCCTCCTCCGCGCGGCGCGGACGCTCGCGGACGAGGGGCCGGTGAAGCTCACGGTCGTCGACCTGCCGGGGAAGAGTCGCGTCGAGGTCACCGCGACCGTCGCCACGCGGGGGAGGCACCGGGTGCTCAGCTGTCCGTTCCCGCGACACGTCCGCGGCACGCTCGCGTCCGGATTCTCCGAGGCGTTCGAACCCGTCTTCTGACGGTTCGGCCCGTCACGGAGCCGATCGCATCGCGCACATGCGGCAGCACCTGCCGTGTGTTTCCCGAAAGTACGGTCTGCGGTACATGAGCCGCCGTGTTGACACGTCGGTCAATGACCATCGTCCTCGCGCTCGCCGTTTTCGCGGCGTCTCCCGCGCGCGCCGCGCTCGAGGTGCACCCCGGCATCGGTCTCGTCGCGATCACGGGCGCGACCCCCGACACGGAGTTCGTCCTCCAGGACCGGCGTCATCACGAGGTCGCCCGGGGGACCGCAGACCGCTTCGGGAGCCTGCTCTTCCGCGATCTGGAGCAGGGAGGCCGCTATCTCCTCCAGTCGAGCGCGTCTCCGAGCATCCCGCCGATCACGGTCCTCCGCTTCGAGGACAACCCGGGTCCCGCGTTCTACCAGCAGCAGACGCTGCACGAAGGCCTCAACTACATTCAGGCGCGCGACGGGACGCTGCTCGCGGCGATGGTCCGTCCGCCGCTCGACCAGAACCTCGCCGACGGGCCGTTTCCGACCGTCGTCGAGTACTCGGGCTACGCCGCCGCGGATCCCGACAGCCCGCAGCCGTCGACCCTGATCGCGGGCATCCTCGGGTACGCGACCGTCGGCGTGAACATGCGCGGCTCCGGGTGCTCGGGCGGCGTCATGGACCTGTTCGATCTCCCCACGACGGCGGACGGCTACGACATCATCGAGACGGTGGCCGCACAGCCGTGGGCGCAGGGCGGCAAGGTCGGCATGGTCGGCATCTCGTTCCCGGGCATCAGCCAGCTCTACGTCGGCGGCGCGCGTCCGCCGCACCTCGCCGCGCTCGCCCCGCTGTCCGTCATCGCGGACATCTACCGCGCGCCGGGCTTTCCCGGCGGGATATTCAACAACGGCTTCGCCGCGACCTGGCTCCAGGAGCGGAAGGACGACGCACGGCCGGCGCCCGAGGGCGGCCAGGGGTACGCGATCAAACGGGTGAACGAGGGCGACGCGACGTGCCTCGCGAACCAGCGCCTCCGGCTGCAGACGCTCGATCCGCTCGAGTTCACGCGGGCGTTCCCCTTCTATACGCCGTCGTTGATGGACCAGCGCTCGCCGATCAACTGGGTGGACAAGATCGAGGTGCCGACGTTCCTCGCCGGCGCGTGGCAGGACGAGCAGACGGGACCGGGCTTCGTCTCGATGCTCTCACGCTTGCCGCGCCGGCCCGACGTGAAGATCAGCGTCACGAACGGCGTCCACACGAGCGCGCTCGACCCGGCGATCCTGTGGAACTGGGCCGCGTTCCTCGATCTGTACGTCGCGCATCGCGTTCCCGACCCGTCGCTCCTCCGGCTGATCGCGCCGGTCGTCTCGCAGATGATCCTCGGCAGCGGGACCCCGCGTCCGCCGTTCCCGACGAACCGCTTCGCCGGTATCACGGACTACGATCAGGCGCTGGCCCTCTTCGAGGCCGACCCGAACGTGCGCGTGCTGTTCGAGAACGGCGCGGGCTCGGCGATCGCCGGCCTGCCGGCGGCGACGTTCGAGCACGGCTTCGATCGCTGGCCGCCCCGCGAGGTGCGCCGCACGGCGTGGTACTTCGGTCCGGACGGGACGCTGGTGAGCCGGCGGCCATTCCGGAGCGACGGCGGCGTCGACAGCTACCGCCCCGACCCCGATGCGCGTCCCGCGCAGACGCTTCCCGGCGAGGGGCAGGACGATTCCTGGGCGATCGCGCCGCACTACGACTGGCGGCCGCTCGTCGCCGGAACGGCGCTCGCCTATGCGAGCCCACCGCTCGCGCAGGACACGACGATCGTCGGTCCCGGCAGCGTCGATCTCTGGCTCCGCTCGAGCGCGCCGGACACGGACCTCCAGGTGACGCTCAGCGAGATCCGGCCCGACGGTCTCGAGACGTACGTGCAGAGCGGATGGCTCCGCGCGAGCCATCGCCGGCTCGACCGGGCGCGGTCGACGCCGCTCGAGCCGCGGCAGACGCACCTCATCGAGGACGCGCGCCCGATGCCCACGGACGAGTTCGCGAAGGTGCGCGTCCCGCTGTTCGCCGTCGGCCACGCCTTCCGCGCCGGGTCGCGGATCCGGATCAGCGTCGAGGCGCCGGGCGACGATCGCACGCGATGGCGGTTCGACACACCGTCGACCGGCGGCGCGGTGCTGAACGACGTCGCGCGCGGTGGCGCGATGCCGTCGCGCATCGTGCTCGCGGTCGTGCCCGGCATCGACCCGCCGCCGACGTACCCGCCGTGCCCGGGCCTCCGCGGCGAGCCGTGCCGCACGTACGTGCCCGCGACGAACGGCGGCTGACGTCGCGACCTTGACCGGCGGGTGCGCGTGCGTACGCTGAACCGTCGCCGCGCGTCGCCCGCGCGTGCGCCATGCGTTGTCGCTCCCCCGTCACGCCGCCGGTCGCGCCGATGCTCGCCAAGCTCGCGCGCGAGCTTCCTGCCGGCACGTGGACGTACGAGCCGAAGTGGCCCGGGAGCTCTGCGCCGCGTTTCCGGACGTGGCGATGGACGGGATGGCGCGGGACGCGCGCGCGGATCGCGTGCTCGTCGACGTCCGGCAGAACGCACGGCGGCTCACGACCGTCGTGCCGTTCTCGCTGCGTGCGACGCCGCGGCCGACCGCCTCCGTGCCGGTCGAGTGGGACGAGCTCGACGGCGCCGTGCGCGCTGGCGATGCGCGGCGACTCGTGTTCGAGGCTGCCGACGTCCGGCGCCGGATCCGCGAGCGCGGCGATCCACTGAGCGTCGTGCGCGGCCAGCGTCTGCCGCGTGCCTGAGCGCGCCCTCGCTTGCGATTGACGCCGCGCGCCCATAGATTCGTTCGGTTCTGGACACCGCACGCATCCGCAACTTCTCGATCATCGCGCACATCGACCACGGGAAGTCGACGCTCGCCGATCGCCTGCTCGAAGCGACCGGCGCCGTCTCGAAGCGCGAGATGTCGGAGCAGTTCCTCGACGACATGGAGCTCGAGCGCGAGCGCGGCATCACCATCAAGGCCCGCGCCGTCCGCCTGACCCATCGCGCCCGCGACGGGCAGGACTACGTGCTGAACCTGATCGACACGCCCGGGCACGTCGACTTCACCTACGAGGTGTCGCGGAGCCTCGCGGCGTGCGAGGGCGCGATTCTGGTCGTCGACGCCTCGCAGGGCGTGCAGGCGCAGACGCTCGCCAACGTCTACCTCGCGCTCGACCACAACCTCGCGATCGTGCCGGTCCTCAACAAGATCGACCTGCCGAGCGCCGAGCCGGAGAAGGCGCGGCAGCAGATCGAGGACATCATCGGGCTCGACGCCTCCCACGCGATCTTCGCGAGCGCCAAGGAGGGACGCGGGACTGAGGACGTCCTCGAGGCCATCGTGCGGGACGTCCCGCCGCCGCGCGGCGACGCCGACGCGCCGACCACGGCGTTGATCTTCGACTCGTGGTTCGACCCGTACCACGGCGCCGTCGTCCTCGTGCGGATATTCGACGGGCGCCTCGCGAAGGGGCAGCGCATTCGCATGATGGCGACCGGCAAGGAGTTCCTCGTGACACGCGTCGGGGTGCTGGCACCGCGGCCGGTCGAGGTCGAGAGCCTCGGGCCCGGCGAGGTCGGCATCGTCATGGCCGCGATCAAGGAGGTCGGCGACACGAAGATCGGCGACACGATCACCGACGCCGACCGTTCCGCGACGGCGCCGCTCCCCGGCTTCCGGCCCGTGAAGCCGATGGTGTTCAGCGGCCTCTACCCGGCGGAGTCGGCGCAGTACGACGCCCTCCGCGACGCCGTGGAGAAGCTCCGGCTGAACGACTCGTCCTTCACCTACGAGCCGGAGAGCTCACTCGCGCTCGGCTTCGGCTTCCGCTGCGGCTTCCTCGGGCTGCTCCACATGGAGATCGTGCAGGAGCGGCTCGAGCGCGAGTTCGGGCTCTCGCTCATCACGACGGCGCCGACGGTCGCGTACCGGGTCGTCCGGCGCGACGGCGAGGCGCTCGTGATCGACAGCCCGGCGAAGCTCCCGCCGGCGCTCCAGGTCGATCACATCGAGGAGCCGTACATCCGGGCCTCGATCCACCTGCCGGTCGAGTTCCTCGGCAACGTCCTCGCGCTCTGCGAGGAGCGTCGCGGCCGGAAGACTGAGCTCCGCTACCATGGCGAGACGCGCGTCCAGCTCACCTACGAGCTGCCGCTGTCCGAGATCGTCATGGACTTCTACGACAAGCTCAAGTCGGGCACCCGCGGCTACGCGTCGATGGACTACGAGTACCTCGACTTCCGCCCGTCGGAGCTGGTGAAGCTCGACATCCTGATCAACGGCGACGTGGTGGACGCGCTCTCGGTGATCGTCCACCGCGACCACGCCTACCTCCGCGGGCGCGATCTCACCCAGCGGCTCCGCGGCCTCATCCCCCGGCAGATGTTCGAGGTCGTGATCCAGGCGGCGATCGGCGCCAAGGTGATCGCGCGCGAGACCGTGAAGGCGCTCCGGAAGAACGTGACCGCGAAGTGCTACGGCGGCGACATCACCCGGAAGCGGAAGCTCCTCGAGCGGCAGAAGGAAGGCAAGAAGCGGATGAAGCAGGTGGGCCGCGTCGAGATCCCGCAGGAGGCGTTCCTCGCGGTCCTCAAGGGTGGCGGGTGATGGGGGGCTCGTCTATCATGCACCGCCATGCCGACTCCTGAGGTCCGGCGGCGCGAAGCCGCGCCCGCCGCCGTCCGCCCCGTCGCGCGGCAGAAGTCGCAGGTCCGCGAGTACGCGGAGGCGCTCGGCGTCGCGCTCCTCCTCGCGCTCGTCATCCGGACGTTCGTCGTCCAGGCGTTCAAGATCCCGTC
>Ga0070741_10001219_pt1 | contig 80756 bp, 75 predicted proteins | sample Coa_R1_4_FD_66440 | JGI IMG/M metagenome (GOLD analysis project Ga0070741, IMG submission 66440) | Surface soil microbial communities from Centralia Pennsylvania, which are recovering from an underground coalmine fire - Coalmine... | ecosystem: Environmental > Terrestrial > Soil > Unclassified ...
GAGCTGATCACGCCGGTGGCGATGGAAAAAGGTTTACGGTTCGCGATTCGTGAAGGCGGCCACACGGTGGGCGCCGGCACGATCAGCGAGATCATTCAGTAAGGCAGAATTTAGAAGGAAGAATACAGAAGTAAAGCAATTCTGCATTCTGACTTCTTACTTCTGAATTCGATAACGCGGCTTGCAACTTGCCGCAAGATCTTTCCTTCCGGATATACCGGAAGGGGTTAGGAAAACAAACGTGATTGGAAAAGAGAGAATTCGAATCCGGCTGAAGGCGTACGACTACCGTGTACTGGATCAGTCGACGGGTGAGATTGTGGAGACCGCCAAGCGCACCGGAGCGCAGATCGCGGGCCCGATTCCACTGCCCACGATGAAGAACAAATATTGCGTTCTTCGATCGCCGCATGTCGACAAGAAGTCGCGCGAACAGTTCGAGATTCGCACGCACAAGCGCTTGCTCGACATCCTTGAGCCCACGCCGCAGACGGTCGATGCGTTAATGAAGCTCGATCTTCCGGCAGGCGTTGACGTCGAGATCAAGGCTTTCGGCAAGGAAGGGCATAAATAATCGCGCCGCGGGCGCGATGCCCAGCCAATAGCGCCAAGCCAAGCTGGGAACGGAGTAGGAAATGGCAAAAGTAGCAGGAATTTTAGGAAAAAAGGTCGGCATGACGCAGCTGTTTGACAGCAAGGGCGACGTGCATCCCGCCACCGTTCTGCAGGCCGGTCCGTGCGTAATTACCCAACACAAAACGCAGACGCGGGACGGGTATGACTCCGCGCAAATTGGACTTGTGGAGTTTGTAAAAGAGTCGCGGCTAACCAAGCCGATGAAGGGTCATCTGGAAAAGCACAATCTGCCGCCGGTGAAGTTTGTGCGGGAAGTGCCGCTGGAAGTCGAGGAGAAGGGCGCGACTGACGGTGATGGGTTAAAGGCCGGTGCGCGCGTCCTGGTCGACATTTTCGAAGGTGAGAAATTCGTCGACATCGTGGGCGTGAGTAAGGGCCGCGGTTTCCAGGGCGTTGTGAAGCGGCATCATTTCGGCGGCGGTCCGAAGTCGCACGGTTCGATGTTTCAAATCACCGGATCCATCGGTTCTTCGGCGTTCCCATCGCGCGTGTTCAAGGGCATGCGCATGTCTGGTCACATGGGGCATGAGCGTGTCACGGTTCGTAACCTGCGCGTCCTTGGCGTGGACAAGGAAGACAACCTGCTGGTAGTTGAAGGCAGCGTCCCCGGGCCGAATGGTGGCTACATCGTAATTACGAAAGCCAAGAAGCCGCCGAGAGAGCGTCGTGGATTCGCCGGAGCGGCCACGGTTGATCCGTTGAAGGCGGCGAAACGCGCAGCCAAGAAGGGATAACGAGTAGCTGCCAGCTAACGCGGCTAGCTAGGAAAAAGCAATGGCAACGATTGACATCCAAAATCTAAGCGGAGCCAAGGTAGGAACTCTCGAACTCGCTGACGAAGTTTTCGGGGCGGTGAACGAGGACCTGTTGTGGGAAGCGGTGAAGCATTACCGAGCGTCGCAACGTGCGGGTACGCATGCCACCAAGGCGCGATGGGAAGTTTCCGGATCCGGCAAAAAGCTTTGGCGGCAGAAGGGAACTGGCCGCGCCCGCATTGGTTCGATCCGATCTCCGTTGTGGCGGCACGGTGGTACGGTGCACGGTCCGCAACCACGTTCCTACGATTATTCGTTTCCGCGCAAAAAGCTGTTGGGGGCTTTGCGCTCTGCTCTGGCAGCGAAATTCGCGGATGGCAAACTGGTGATCGTCAATACATTTGATCTCAAGGAAGTAAAGACAAAGGCATTCCGCGAAGCGCTGGACAAGTTGAAAGTTGATGGCAGCGCTTTGCTGGTGGAAGTACCGAAGCATGGCAACCGCAATCTCGAGTTGAGCTCACGCAACCTTGATGGGGTGGAACTGGTTTCAGGCAACGAAGTACATCCGTATCATCTGCTGCGCTATGAGCGCGCAATCTTCACGCAGCCTGCAATCGAGAAACTCCAGATTTCGCTGAAGAACTCACTCCCCAAGCGGCAGCGTAAAGCGGCAGAAGGCGAAGGCGGAACGAAGAAGGCAAGTCGGGCGCCACGTCGTCGCGCGCGGCATGAGAAAGCGGCGGAGGTGGCCTGATGAAATCCGCATACCAGATTCTTCGGCGGCCGGTGATTACGGAAAAAGGCCTGGCGATCAAGGAAAACCAGAACACGCTGGTGTTTCAGGTCGCGCCCAAGGCCACGAAGACCGAAATCAAGGAAGCCGTGCAGAGCATTTTCAAAGTCAAGGTGGATTCGGTGCGTACGGCGAACTATCCGGGCAAAGAACGCCGTCGTGGGAAGTTTGCTGGCTATCGCCCGGATTGGAAGAAAGCCTACGTAAGGCTGAAATCCGGTGAAAAGATGCCGGAGTACGCACAGAACCTGTAAAGGCATCGTTGGCCGTGCGTCCTTGGTCGTTGGCAAAGCACGGACAGCAATAAGAAGTTGCGAACGAAACCGACGACGAACGACTGACGACCGGAAGTAAGAGCAGAATATGGCGATAAAGACCTATAGACCGACAACACAGACGCTGCGCTATCGGACGACGCTGGTCAACGAGGACATTACCAGCACGAAGCCGTACAAGCCGCTGACCGAGCCCAAGAGGCGCACCGGCGGACGCCGCAATTCAGGCGATATCACCAGTTGGTTCCGTGGCGGAGGTCACAAACGTAAGCTGCGGATCGTCGACTTCAAGCGTGACAAGACCGGCATTCCGGCAGTCGTGGCTTCGATCGAGTACGATCCCAACCGCTCGGCGCGAATCGCGCTCCTGAGTTATGCGGATGGAGAGAAGCGATACATCCTGCAGCCGGATGGGTTGAAGGTTGGACAGACCGTGGTCAGCGGAGCCGAGGCTGACATTCTGGTTGGAAACGCTTTGCCGTTGCGCAATATTCCACCGGGCACAACGATTCACAATGTCGAGTTGAAACCAGGCAAGGGAGCGCAAATGGTCCGCTCGGCGGGCGGCGCAGCGCAGTTGGTTGCGAAAGAAGGCGACTATGCGCTGGTGAAGCTTCCTTCTGGCGAAACACGCAAGGTGGCGCAGGATTGCCTGGCTACGATTGGTCAGGTTGGGAATCTCGATCACGAGAACGTCACGATCGGGAAAGCGGGCCGCACGCGTTGGATGGGAAAGCGTCCGCACAACCGCGGCGTTTCGATGAACCCGGTCGATCATCCACACGGTGGTGGTGAAGGTAAAACCTCCGGTGGGCGTCATCCAGTTACTCCGTGGGGACAGCCAACCCGTGGTTACAAGACCCGCAATAACAAACGGACGGATGCATTCATTGTGAATCGGAGAAGCAAGTAGCTAGCAGGAGCTGAGAGCTGACTTTATGGCACGTTCAACAAAAAAAGGGCCGTTCGTGGATGGCTTTCTGCAGACGCGAATTGAAGCCATGAACTCGCGCAACGAAAAGAAGGTGCTGCGTACGTGGTCGCGGCGTTCGACCATCATTCCGGAATTTGTGGGACACACGATTGCCGTGCATAACGGGAAGAAGTTTATTCCGGTCTACATCACCGAGAACATGGTGGGACACAAGCTGGGTGAATTCAGCTTCACTCGCCAGTTCAAAGCGCACTCGATGAAGGCGGCGACCGAAGCGGCGGCGCGTCCGGCAGGCGTGCCCGGCGGACCGGGAGCTCCGGTTCCAGCGGCTGGGGCAGCCCCCGCCGCACCGGCGACCCCGGCACCGAAGAGTTAAGGATTGAACACTATGGAATTTCGAGCTGAAGCCCGGTTCATGCGCGTCTCGCCACAGAAGGCCCGTTTGGTGCTGGATTTGATCAAGGGTCGTCGCGTGGAAGATGCGCTGAACACCCTGGCTTTCACCAAAAAGCGAGTGGCGCCGACGATCGAGAAGCTGGTTCGCTCGGCTCTCGAGAATGCCAATTACCTGAGCACGGAAAAAGGTATCGACGTGGACGTCGACAATCTTTACGTGAGGCGGGCGGTTGCGAATGATGGACCGCGAATGAAGCGGATTCGTCCGGCTCCGATGGGCCGAGCGTATCGTTATGTGCGCCGCATCGCGCATATCGAAATCGAGCTGGCCGAGCGTGGCAAAAATGGTGCTGCACTGGCCAATACCGTAAGTGAACAGCCGACCAAGGCGCCGGCCAAGAAGCCAACAGCCAAGAAGAACTCGGCAGCAAAGAAGAAAGCGGTCGCGAAGAAGTAGTCCGCTTTTTGCGGGCGTCTGAGCCCGCAGCGGACATCCTGAGCGAAGCGAAGGATCTGACAGGAGTAACGATGGGACAAAAAGTTCATCCGTACGGATTTCGCCTCGGCTACACCAAGCCCTGGAAGTCGCGCTGGTTTGTCGAGCGGGACTACGACAAGCTGCTGCTCGAGGATGTGAGGCTGAAGAATGAGCTGAAGGATAAGCTCAAGTCTGCCGGAGTCAGCTCGATCGAAGTAGAGCGCCCCGGAAATAAGCTGCGCATCATTATCAAGACGGCGCGCCCGGGAATCATCATCGGACGCAAAGGCGCCGAGATCGACAAGCTGAAGCAGGAGCTTCAAAAACGCACCAACCGCGATGTCTACATCGATATCCAGGAAGTGCATAAGCCAGAGCTCGACGCTCAGCTCGTCTCAGAATCGATTGCCCTGCAATTGGAAAAGCGTGTGGGATTCCGCCGTGCGATGCGCAAAGCGGTCGATTCGGCGCTGCGCTTCGGATGCAAAGGGATCAAGGTTCGAGTGAGTGGACGCTTGAACGGAAATGAAATCGCGCGCTCCGAGTGGTATCTGCAAGGCCGGTTGCCGTTGCACACCTTGCGTGCGGATATCGAGTACGGATTCGCCGAAGCCAAAACGACCTACGGTGTTATTGGGGTGAAGTGCTGGATTTACCGCGGAGAGATTCTGTCGCAGAAAAAGCGCGAGCCGCAGCAGTCGCAACAACCCGTCGGGGCATTTTAGAAGGCAGAAGTTAGAAGTAAGAATGCAGATTTGAGCTAGAAGCTAAGAGCCGATTTTATGTTAATGCCGAAAAAAGTGAAGTACCGCAAGCAGCAGCGCGGACGCATGGCAGGGAAGAACTGGCGCGGCAGCGAGCTTGCTTTCGGGGACTACGGCTTGAAGGTCCTTGAGCCCGGTTGGATTACGGATCGTCAGATTGAAGCGGCGCGCGTTGCCATGACTCGCTTCGTCAAGCGTGGCGGTAAGATTCAGATCCGCTTGTTTCCCGATAAACCGGTTACCAAGAAACCGGCCGAAACCCGTATGGGCAAAGGTAAAGGCGCTCCCGATCACTGGGTCGCTGTAGTTCGTCCGGGAAAGATTCTGTTTGAAATGGAAGGCGTGAGTCTTCAGGATGCGTCCGAGGCAATGCGGCTGGCGTCCCACAAACTGCCCTTGCGTACAAGCTTCGTGAGGCGCGAAGGGGTAGCTCACTAGGAATTTTGATCATGAAACCGGAAAAAGTTCGAAATCTGACCGAGGAAGAGCTGAGCCATCAGGAGCGCGATCTCAGCGATCAGCTCTTCAAGCTAAAGTTTCAGCTCAATATGGGCCAAACAGAGAGCCTTAAGAAAATTCGCGGGCTGCGCAGAGACATCGCGCGTGTGAAAACGATTGCCCGCGAACGGCAACTGGCCGGCAAAACGGAGAAGAAGTAATGGCCGAAACCAACAGTTCGCAGACGCAGAACGCGGCCGCAGGCAGGCGGAAAGAAGTGATGGGCGTGGTGGTATCGAACCGCATGCAAAAAACCATTGTTGTTCAGGTCGTGCGACAAAAGGGCCACGGCTTCTATGGTCGCGTGGTTTCAAAGGCAAAGAAGTTCTATGCGCACGACGAAAAGGGCGCCGCACACATCGGCGATTTCGTCCGACTGGAAGAGACGCGTCCACTTTCAAAGTTGAAACGCTGGCGGCTTAAAGAAGTGCTTCGGAAGGCTGCCTTAGCGCCCGAAGCCCCGGCGGCGCAGGCGTCCTAGCTCGGGCTGAAAAGGTAAATGGAGAGACGATTATGGCCGTGATGATGAGAACCATGCTGGAGGTCGCCGACAACTCCGGCGCCCGCAAGCTGCAGATGATTCTGCCGCTCGGCGGCTCAACCGGTTTGAACGCTGGTCTCGGAGACGTGATCACGGCCGCCGTGAAGGAAGCTTCTCCCGACGGCCAGGTGCAAAAGGGCAAAGTTGTCAAAGCGGTCATCGTGCGCACTCGCAAGGAGCATCGCCGTCGTGACGGCACATACATCCGCTTTGATCAGAATGCGGCAGTGTTAATTAACGAAGCCGGGGAACCGGTGGGAACGCGCGTGTTTGGGCCGGTTGCTCGCGAGCTTCGCGAGAAGCGATTTTTGAAGATCGTCTCTTTGGCGCCAGAAGTACTTTAAGACAAGTTCGAGTTTCCGGTTTCGAGGTTCAAGGACAGTTAGCCGGGAACTAGAAACCTGAAATCAGAAACAAAGGGTCAGCAATGGCAACGGTAGCAACAGCACATAAGCGAGTAGACATCCGCCGGAACGACACGGTGAAGATCATTACCGGCCGCGACAAAGGCAAGGAAGGTCGCGTACTGCGCGTCTTTCCCGGGGATGGCAAGGTTCTAGTAGAGCACGTGATGATGGTGAAAAAGCACGTGCGCCCCAATCCGCAACGCAACGTCAAAGGCGGAATCGCCGAACAGGAGAGTCGGATTTCGCTTTCGAACGTGCAGTTAGTTTGTGGCACGTGCGGCCCGGTCCGTATCGGCCACGACGTTCGCGGCGACCGCAAGGTTCGCGTGTGCAAGAAGTGCGGAACAACGTTAGACAAGTAGCTAGCAGCTAGGAGCTAGTAGCTAGGAATTGCAATGGCAAAAGAGAAAAAAGACAAGAAAGGCGCAGCGCCGCAAGAAGAACAGCGAGCCCAAGAGGCCGCTCGCCATAGCGCCAAGGAAACTCCTCGGCTAAAAGACCGGTTTCGCAAAGAGATCGCGCCGACGCTGATGAAAGAATTCGAACTCAAGAATCCTATGGCCGTTCCCCATCTTCACAAGATCGTGGTGAATATGGGAGTGGGGGAAGCGACGCAGAATGCCAAGGTTCTGGATCCTGCGGTCACCGAACTCGGGCAGATCACTGGCCAAAAGCCGGTGGTCACGCGATCGAAGAAGTCGATTGCCGCCTTCAAGGTGCGGGCCGGGCAGCCGATTGGAGCGATGGTCACACTGCGAGGCGACCGGATGTATGAATTCTTTGATCGCCTGGTGAATGTTGTTCTTCCGCGTGTGCGGGACTTCCGCGGGGTGTCCACGAAATCATTTGATGGTCGCGGCAACTACACGCTCGGTCTGCATGATCAGTTGATTTTCCCGGAAATCGACTACGCCCGCGTGGATAAGCTCAAAGGCATGAACGTCACTATTGTGACCACCGCCTCGAGCGATGACCAGGCACGGTCACTATTGAAGCATCTGGGAATGCCGTTCCGGGCGTAGCGAAATGCAGAAGTGAGAAGTTAGAAGGCAGAAGTAACTGAGAGCTGACGGCTGAGAGCCGACAGCCGAGAGTAAGAAGCTAGGAGCTGATTTAGTGGCAACCACGGCAAAACGAGTAAAAGATGGCGCTGAGAGTTCGGTAAAGCATGTAAAGAAGCCGAAGTTTTCTACGCGCAAGCACAATCGCTGCAAGATCTGCGGACGTCCGCGCGCGTACCTTCGCAAGTTCGGCATTTGCCGCTTGTGTTTCCGCGGATTGGCTTTGCGCGGAGAGATTCCAGGCGTCTCGAAATCGTCCTGGTAACGACGAACTAGAAGATCAAGTCACGGCAGGTTCTTCGGTGATTACCGAAGCAAACGGGTGACGAGGAGAAACAGAAGATGAGGTTGACCGATCCGGTCGCAGACATGCTGGCGCGTATTCGCAACGCGATTTCCGCGCGGCACCAGAAAGTCGATGTTCCCACTTCCAAACTGAAGGCGGAAATTGCCCGCATTCTGAAAGAAGAGGGCTACATCGCGAATTACAAGGCTACGGATGACGAACAGGGGCACAAGGTCCTGCGAATCTACTTGAAGTACAGCAATGGCAGCGAAGCGGCCATCTCAAACGTGGCGCGGGTGTCGCGGCCAGGCTGTCGGGTTTACGTGCGCCGCACCGAAATCCCCCGTGTGCTCGGCGGGCTTGGAATCAATATCCTGACCACGCCTCGAGGCGTGATGACCGGCCGACAGGCGCGCAAGGAAGGTCTCGGAGGCGAAGTCCTCTGCGAAGTTTGGTAGTAGTAGCTAGCAGCTAGGAGCGAGTAGATGGTGCTCCTGAAAGCTGATGACTGAGAGCTGAGAGCTTTATGTCACGAATTGGAAAAAAGCCGATCGCAGTGCCCAAGGGTGTCACGGTGAAGATTGAAGCCAACACCGTCGCGGTACAAGGACCCAAGGGCAAACTGGAAACAATGCTGCCGCGCGGAATTCGCATGGAACAGCAGGATGGTCATCTGCTCGCGATTCGCGAGAATGATTCCCAGGCCGCCGTGCACGGTCTCGCTCGCGCACTGGTTAACAACGCCGTTGAAGGCGTAACCAAGGGCTGGACTCGCGAACTGGAAATCGTGGGCATTGGCTACCGCGCCGAAATGAAAGGAAAGGGCACCGTCGTATTCAATCTCGGCTATTCACACCCGATTGAATATCCACTGCCCACCGGCGTGGATGTTGCCGTCGATCCGAAGCAGACGCGAGTGACCGTTACCGGCATCGATCGCCAGAAGGTGGGCCAGGTGGCTGCTGAAATGCGCGCCCTGCGTCCTCCCGATCCGTATAAGAACAAAGGCGTCCGCTATGCCGGCGAGCGCTTGAAGAAGAAAGTTGGAAAGACTGGAGCGAAATGATCGCGCTTGGCGGGCGTTTGAGCCCGCTGCGATCTCAGAGGACTAGAAGAGCATGTTGACCAAGACTTCAAAGAATACGAACCGGCGTTACGTGCATGATCGGATCCGAAAGAAGATCCTCGGCACAACGGAGCGGCCGCGCCTGAATGTGTATCGCTCGCTGAACCACATTTATGTGCAAGTCATCGACGACATGCAGGGTACGACGTTGGTTTCCGCAAATTCCGCCGAAGGTGCTAAGGGCGAGAAGCGCACCGGCGGCAACGTAGCGTCGGCGAAAGCCGTGGGCAAGGCAATCGCGGAGCGTGCGAAGGCCAAGGGAATCACGAAAGTTGTTTTTGATCGCGGTGGTTACATTTATCACGGCCGGGTGAAAGCCCTTGCCGATGCGGCCCGTGAAGCAGGATTGCAGTTCTAATCAGCTCCTAGCTTTTAGCTTCTAGCTCCTCGCTAAGAGCTACAAGCTAAAGGCTAAGGGCTACACGAGAAGAGAATCGAATGGCAACAGTAGCGAAGAAACTTGATGCAGGCGCGTTCCAACTGAAAGATCAGGTGGTGGCGATTAACCGGGTTACGAAGGTCGTCAAGGGCGGCAAGAACTTGTCTTTCGCCGCGTTGGTGGTCGTTGGCGATCCCAGCGCAGCGATCGTCGGATACGGATCCGGGAAGGCGAAGGAAGTTCCGCAAGCTATACGCAAAGGAATCGAATCCGCCAAGAAGAATCTGGTGAAGATCAATTTGACGCAGACCAGCATTCCGCATTCGGTGTTGGGACGCTTTGGTTCCGGCATGGTCCTGTTAAAGCCTGCGGCAGAGGGAACTGGCGTAATTGCTGGCGGCGCCGTGCGTGCGGTCATGACGTCGGTTGGCGTGCAGAATGTGCTGACGAAATCGATTGGCACGACAAATCCGCACAATGTGATCAAGGCAACGTTTGACGCCCTGAAGAAGCTTAAGAACAAACAGGATGTCGCGGCCATGCGCGGCAAAGCGGAAGAAGAACTCTAGTTGAGGGTTGCAATGACTGCGAAGAAATCAAATGCGGGCGGCGGAACGATCCAGCTGAAATGGGTTCGTTCCTCCATTTGTGCGCCCCTAAAGCAAAAGAAAGTAGTGAAAGGCCTGGGCTTCACCCGGCTCTACCAGGTGATCGAGCGTCCGGACACGCCCGCGATCCGCGGTATGGTCGCCAAGGTCCCTCACTTGGTTGAGATTGTGTAACAGCAGCCATTGGCTATTAGCTTTTAGGTAGGAACCTCGCTAAGGGCTATAAGCTGAAAGCTTAAGAGCTTCTTTATGAACTTATCCAATATTCGAGCACCGAAAAAAGCGTCGGAAAACCGCAAGCGCGTGGGCCGAGGTATGGGTTCCGGCATGGGCAAGACGTCGACACGCGGCCACAAAGGCCAGCGTTCGCGCAGCGGTTCGCGTATGATCCGCGGCTTTGAAGGCGGCCAGATGCCACTGCATCGCCGCATGCCGAAGCGCGGATTTACCAACATCTTTCGCAAGCAATACAACATCGTTAACCTGGAAAGGCTTGCGAGTCTCGGGGAGAGCACAATAACTCCTGACGTGCTTCGCAAAGCTGGCGTGATCAGCACCAATCGACCGGTTAAAGTTTTGGGTGACGGAGAGTTGTCCAAGGCCTTGACCGTGCAGGCTCACAAGTTTTCCAAATCGGCACAGGAAAAGATCTCCAAAGCTGGCGGCAAATTCGAGGTTTTGCAGTAATGGTTGAGAAGTTCGCAAACATCTTTCGCATTCCGGACCTGCGACGGCGCATTCTGTTTACTCTCGGATTGCTCGCCGTGTATCGCTTGGGCGGCCATATTCCGACTCCCGGCGTCAATGCCGATCGTTTGCAGCAGTTTTTCGAACAGAACCGAGGGTCGTTCCTTGGTTTTGTCGATCTGTTTTCCGGCGGCCAGCTTCGTCGGCTGACAATTTTTGCCTTGGGAATCATGCCGTACATCACGGCATCGATCATTTTGCAGTTGCTCACCGTGGTTTATGAGCCTTTGGCAAAACTGCAGAAGGAAGGCGAACTGGGCCGGAAGAAGATTACCCAGTGGACGCGGTATCTGACGGTCATTCTCAGCGCCGTACAATCGCTCGGCATTGCGATCAGCTTAGAGAAGTCCGGTGATTTCGTCGTAAATCCAGGTATCGGATTTACCTTGATGACCATGCTGACGCTTACGACCGGCAGCGCATTCATCATGTGGCTCGGTGAGCAGATCACCGAGCGCGGCATCGGAAATGGCATGTCGCTGCTGATTTTTGCCGGTATCGTCGTCGGCTTGCCTCGCGGTGTCGCCGACCTGATCGATAAAGTTCGTACCGATGCATGGGGTGCGTTTACCGCTCCGGCCATGATTCTTCTGGTCGGGGTCATGATCCTGATAGTCGGATTCATTGTCTACGTCGAACGCAGCGAGCGGCGAATTCCGGTGCAATACGCGAAGCGCGTTGTCGGCCGCAAGGTGATGGGAGGCCAATCCACGCACTTGCCGCTGCGGGTCAATGCCGGCGGCGTTATGCCCGTAATTTTCGCTTCCTCAATACTGACAATGCCGCAGATGATGTTCCAGGGCCTGCGAAACAATCGGTACTTTGGAGATCTCATCCACGCACTCGGTTGGGGTGAGCCGCTATATACGCTGCTGTACGCGGTGGGCATTATCTTCTTTGCGTATTTTTATGTGTCCATTGTCTTCAACCCCAACGAGGTCGCAGACAATATGCGAAAGTACGGCGGGTTTATCCCGGGAATCCGGCCTGGAAAACGCACGGCCGATCACATCAATGAGATTTTGACGCGTATTACGCTGGTGGGCGGACTTTACCTGATCATCATCTCGTTTATTCCAGAGTGGATGATTGCCGGAATCCATCTGAATCACCTGTGGGGGCCGGTTGGAGCGTTTTTCGAACGACTACCCACGTGGGTAACGAACGGACTTGGCGTAACGTTCTATTTTGGTGGAACGTCGTTGCTGATCGTGGTCGGAGTTGCGATGGATACGGTTACGCAGATTGAAGCCCAGCTCATCATGCGGCACTATGACGGATTCACTCCGCGCAGCGGTCGAATTCGTGGCCGCCGTACCTGGGCTTAGTTTTGTGTGGCGCGGGCGCCCTCGCCTGCGAAGCCGAGTTCATCTCGGCACTCGCTGTACTCGGCTGCGGCCGATCTATTGGGGTGGGGAGAAACGAGGCCGTCTTGAATGGCGGACGATAACTCGCGAAGCATCGGGCCGATTGTGTTGCTTGGTCCGCCGGGTGCTGGGAAAGGTACCCAGGCCAAACGCATAGCCGAAAAGTATAGGATCCCGCAAATCTCGACCGGGGATCTGCTTCGGCAGCATGTGAAGGATGCCACCGGCTTGGGGTTGCTGGCGAAGAACATCATGGCGCGAGGCGAGCTCGTGCCGGACGAATTGCTTTACGACATGGTCGCGGAACGCCTTCGCGAGGCAGATTGCGATCGTGGTTTCATCCTCGATGGTTTCCCGCGAACCGCGGCGCAAGCAGGGTGGCTGGACGCCTTCCTGGAGCGCGAGGTCTTTGATAAGTCGAAACGCGGCAAATGCTTGCCGATTGTGATCCGGATTGACGTCGACTATAATGATTTACTAAGGCGCCTGACCGGGCGCAGGACCTGTCCTGTCTGTGGCCGTATTTACAACGTTTATCTTCAGCCACCGCGCGTCGATGAACTTTGTGACATCGACGGTTCCAAGCTGGTTACCCGCAATGATGATCGAGAAGAAGTCATTCGCGGGCGTCTGCTTGCCTATGAGCAGCAGACAAGGCCGGTGGCCGATTACTACGGAGAGAAGGGTCGATTGGTTACGGTGGACGGAGGATTAGCTCCTGACGTGGTTTCCGAGCTGATTTTCCGGCAAATCGAGAGTCATGGTCCCGCAACGGTCAGTCAAGGCTGAGTAGGATGGCGATCGTCTGCAAATCGGCGGCGGAGATTGAAAAGATGCGGCGAAGCGGGCACATCGTACGCGAGGTGCTCGATTTTCTTCGTGCCATGGTCGCTCCCGGTGTGAGCACCATGGATCTGGAGCGGGCCGCCGAGAAGAAGATCAAAGAGCTAGGCGCGAAGCCGGCGTTCAAGGGTTATTTTGATTACCCGTGCGTGCTGTGCACGTCGATTAACGAGGAGATCGTTCACGGGATCCCGTCCGACAAGCGGGTTTTGAAGGCGGGCGACATCGTGTCCATCGACTGCGGGGTGGTAATGGACGGGTACTATGGCGATGCCGCGATAACCGTCCCGGTGAATAGCTTGAGCCCGGAATTGCGTAAGCTGCTCGACGTCACCGAAGCGTCATTGTACAAGGGTATTGAGCAAGCGCGAATTGGGAATGCAGTGGGCGACGTTGGAGCGGCCGTGCAGGAGCACGTGGAAGCGAACGGCTTCAGCGTGGTTCGCGAGTTTGTCGGGCACGGGATTGGAACCCGGCTTCATGAAGAGCCGCAGGTTCCGAACTTCGGAGCTCGAGGGCACGGAATCCGGCTGCGCGAAGGCATGGTGATTGCCATCGAACCGATGGTGAACTCAGGCAAACCCGGCACCCGCGTTCTCGACGATAAGTGGACCGCCGTGACCACGGATGGAAGCTGCAGCGCCCATTTCGAGCACTGCGTCGCAGTCACGAAGAATGGCCCGTTGATTTTGACACAGTAGCTGTTAGCCGTTAGCTTTTAGCATTTAGCTAGAAGCCAGGAGCTAAGAGCTTAAGGAGCGAATGAGCAAAGAAGACGCGATTGAGGTAATGGCAACAGTTTTGGAACCGCTGCCCAATGCGATGTTCCGGGTCGAACTCGAGAATAAACATCAGGTACTGGCGCACGTTTCAGGGAAAATGCGAAAGAACTTCATTCGGATTTTGCCGGGAGACAAAGTTGCTGTTGAACTTTCGCCCTATGATCTCAATCGCGGCCGAATTGTTTATCGCTACAAATAGCTATCAGATTTCAGCCGTCAGGCTTCAGCGGTTGACTGAGAGCTGAAAGCGGAGAGCTGAAAGCTGGAGAATTATGAAAGTACGAGCATCGGTTAAGAAAATTTGCGACAAGTGCAAGATCATCCACCGCAAGGGTGTGGTGCGGGTGATCTGCGAGAATTCGAAACACAAGCAGCGTCAAGGTTAAGGAGAAGCATGGCACGCATTGCAGGCGTCGATCTTCCGCGCAACAAGCACGTGTTTGTCGCGCTGACTTACATTTACGGCATTGGAAACCCGCGTTCCGCGCGCATTCTCGACGAAGCCAAAGTAGAACCGATGAAGAAGGTCCAGGATCTCGGTGAAGACGAGGTCAATCGCATCCGCCAGGTGATTGAGAACGAAGGGCTGGTCGAGGGCGATCTGCGCAAAGAAGTGCAGATGAATATCAAGCGCCTGATCGAAATCGGTTCATATCGCGGTTATCGGCATCGTCGCAACCTGCCGGTTCGGGGACAGCGCACCCACACTAATGCGCGTACTCGGAAAGGCCCACGCAAGGGCACAGTCGCGATCAAGAAGAAGTCAGCGGCAAAAACATAAACCCGTCCTTCGTCCTACGTCGGTGGTGCTTCTCTGTGACCGCGAACGACGAACGACGAACGACCAACGACGAGAAAATTATGGCTAAACCGGCAGCAGCAGGGGGCGCGGCAGCCGCGCCCGAAAAAAAAGGCAAGAAGAAGACGTTCAAGAAGAAAGAGCGCAAGCACGTCTCGCATGGCGTGGCACACATTCAAGCGTCTTTCAACAACACCATTGTGACCATCACCGACCCCGCGGGCAACGTGCTTTCCTGGAAGAGTTCCGGATCGCTCGGATTTCGCGGATCGCGAAAGGGAACGCCATTCGCTGCGCAGCAGGCAGCTATGAACGCGGCCAATATGGCGCGCGACCATGGGGTTCGCAGCGTTGAAGTGCATGTTAGCGGCCCGGGTTCCGGGCGCGAGTCGGCAATTCGTGCTCTCGCTGCCGCGGGGATCGAAGTCCGTCAAATCAAGGACTCGACTCCGATCCCGCACAATGGCTGCCGTCCGCCAAAGCGCCGCCGCGTATAAAAGAGCCGGTTCTGCGAAGGACCGACGACCAACTACCGTTTTTAGCGTCCGGGAATGAAGGGTGAAGCCAAACCTGTAAACCGGTCATCTAAAGGAGAAGAAAATTGGCCCGTTACACTGATCCTGTCTGTCGTCTTTGCCGCCGTGAGGGCATGAAGTTGTTCCTCAAAGGCGCAAAATGCTTCAGCGACAAATGTCCCATTGAGAAGCGCAACTTTGCTCCTGGGCAGCATGGCAAGGACCGCAAGACCAAAGTTGTAGGCTACGGACTGCAACTGCGCGAGAAGCAGAAAACTAAACGAATTTATTTCACCCAGGAAGCGCAGTTCCGCAACTACTTCGAAAAAGCTGCGCGCACTCGCGGTGTCACCGGCGCGATGCTTCTGCAGCAACTCGAGCGCCGTCTCGACAACGTAGTTTACCGGCTTGGCTTCGGGGTTTCCCGCCGCCAGGCGCGGCAACTCGTGCGCCATGGTCACGTGCAGGTGGATGGCCGCAAGGTCAACATTCCATCGTACGAGGTCAGCGTCGGTGAGGAAATCGCCATTCGCGAAGGCAGTCGCAAGTTGCCGATTCTGGAGCAGGCGAAGGAATTCGCCAGCCATCAGAATCCGCCGGCTTGGCTGGAAATCGATCGCGATAACTACAAAGGGCGCATATTATCGCTGCCCAAGCGCGAAGAGATTCAGTTGCCAGTGAATGAGCAGTTGATCGTAGAACTTTATAGTAAGTAAGAACGTCGGCCGTCCTGCGTGGTTCGCCGTTGGCAACCCCATCGAGCGAACGACTAACGACCAACGATGGTTCAGGCCCATTTTTTCGCACCAGATCAGCCACTCAAGGCGTTTGACCGGTCGGGCTACCCGGGAGCCTTGGTGAGCCAAATGGTCGAAAGGAGATTTACAAATGCTTTGGAAGGGTTTTCAAAAACCAAAACGACTTGCGGTTGATACGACAACGTTAACCGACAAGTATGGAATTTTCTGGGCGCAGCCATTTGAGCGTGGCTTTGGTACAACGATCGGCAACGCGCTTCGCCGCGTGCTCCTGAGTTCCATCGAAGGAGCTGCAGTTACCGCTGTCAAGATCGACGGAGTTTTACATGAATTCCAGTCGATTCCCGGCGTAGTCGAAGATGCGACCGACATCATCCTCAACCTCAAGCAGATTCCGTTCAAGTTGAGCGGTGATGCCCCAAAGGCCATCTACCTGCGCGCCGATCAGCCGGGAGTTGTAACTTCGGGGATGATCGAAGCTGACGCCGACGTGGAAGTCCTCGACAAGGACGTCTACATTGCCACCATCAGTGAGGGCGGCAAGCTCGATATGGAAATGCGGCTCAAGCGAGGCCGCGGCTATGTTTCCGCCGACAAGAACTTCGATGAGGATCTCGGGATTGGTTTCATTCCGATCGACTCCGTGCATTCCCCGGTGCGGAAATGCAATTACACCGTGGAAGCCGCGCGTCTTGGGCAGATCACCGATTACGACAAGCTCACACTGGAAGTCTGGACCAACGGTTCGATCATGCCAGCCGATTCCATCGGTCTTGCGGCAAAGTTGCTGAAGGATCACATGAATATCTTCATCAACTTCGAGGAAGATATCGAAACGGCTACGTCGTCGGAAGAGCGCAAGCCGGAGATCCGCAACGAGAATCTCAACCGCTCAGTCGAGGAACTGGAGCTTTCGGTTCGCAGTTACAACTGCCTGAAGAATGCGAACATTCAGACGATCGGCGAGCTGGTTCAGAAGACCGAAGCTGAAATGCTGAAGACCAAGAATTTCGGGCGCAAGTCGCTGAATGAGATCAAAGAGATTCTCGGAACCATGGGATTGAGCCTGGGAATGAAGATCGACGAGCATGGGAATGCCGTGCCCGGCCCGACTTCCAACCAGATTCTTCCCGCTTCCGCGTACGGTCCGGAAAACGATTTTTAAGAACCAGTTTCAAGTTTCGGGTTTCCAGTTTCGAGCCTCCGACCTGCTCGAACTGGAAACTTGAAACGCGAAACTCGAAACTGAGGGTTTTATGCGTCACAAAGTTGCAGGCTATAAACTTGGACGAAACACGTCACACCGGCGTTCGCTGCTGCGCAACCTGGTGACTTCGCTCGTGCTCGAAGAGCGCATTCAAACCACCGTTCCCAAGGCGAAGGCGATGCGTCCTTTGGTCGAGAAGATGATTACCCTCGGCAAGCGCGGCGATTTGGCTGCGCGCCGGCAAGCGCATGCCTATCTCATGACCAGCGCCGCAGTCGACAAGCTGTTCGACACCATTGCTCCCCGTTTCGGCGACCGCAATGGCGGCTATTCCCGTATTGTCCGCATGGCATGGCAGAAGGGCGATGGGGCTGACACCGCTTTCATCGAGCTGCTCGGCAGCGAGAAGGTGCTGGATGAAAAGCGCCAGAAACGCGCCGAGACCCGCGCCAAGCGGGCTGCAGAAGCCAAGAAGGCCATGGAAGAGGCCGACCAGAGCGTCGAGCACCCAGCGCCCGGCGCGGAAGGCGAAAACAAGGCCGAGTAAATAACCATTTCTTCACTAGATTGCACCCTCATTCAGGGTGCATTTTTTTTGCCTCGAGATCGGCCAGGAGGCAAGAACCCGCGTTGACTTGGAATTCCCGCAAGCCTACGATTCGTCGTGAGAGTTGCAGCCGAACGAGGCTTCGAGTGAGTGACGAGACCACGATCGAAAGCTCTAGCACCAGCCTCGATCTGGGGCCTTATCGGACCGTCGAACAACTGGGCGCTGGCGGCATGGGCGTCGTGTTCAAAGCCGTCGACACCAGGCTGGGCCGGGAAGTTGCCATAAAGCTGCTGCAACCGGAACTGCTTCGAAATGCCTCAGCAAACACCCGATTTCTACGTGAGGCACGCGCGGCGGCGCACCTGAGCCACCCCAACATCGCTGTCCTCTACGATGTCGGCGAACACGATGGCAAGCCTTACCTGGTGATGGAGTACATCCCCGGCCGAACCTTGGACCGCTGTCTCGAATCCGGCCCGCTCTCGCTTCAACAGTGGTCGAACTACAGTCTGGCCTTGGCGTCGGCTCTGAAGCATGCGCATGATCGCGGCATTCTTCACCGCGACATCAAGTCCTCCAACATCATCATTACCGACGAGGCCATTCCCAAATTGCTGGACTTTGGCCTGGCCTGCTTCCGCGAAACTGGGATGGAGACGCGTACCGAAACTTTCGTGACCGGACCCGGAACCTGGGTGGGAACGCTACATTTCGCTGCGCCGGAAGTGATTTCCGGTCACTCGGCTGATATTCGATCCGACATCTATAGCCTGGGCGTAGTTCTTTATCACATGGCCTGCGGCTCGCTTCCTTTTGCGGGATTGCAGGGAGTGGCTCTCACGGCCGCGATACTCTCCGGGAAAGCGCCATCGCTCGTCCAGCGAAATCCCACTTTCCCGGCAGCAATAGCAGCCATTGTTGAGCGTGCCATGGCTGCCCGGGCGGAATCGCGCTATGCGAGTGTGTCGGAATTGCTTGCGGATCTTCAAAATCCTGCTACCCACCAGGTTGTCAGCAGCGATCAGACGATTCCGTCGCTGGCAATATTGGAATTTCAGAATGTCGCGGCAGATGCGGCTTCGGAGTGGCTGGCGACCGGTATGGCCGAGACTCTGGGCGCGGACATGATGCGCTTAAAGTCGGTTCATGTCATTCCGCCGGATCGGGTTCGCTCCGCCATGAAGGAACTCAAAGATCCCGCCTTCGACTCCGTTGAACTGGGACGCAAACTTGGCGTACGTTGGCTTGTGACGGGAAGCTATCAGCGTTCCGGCGCACGCCTTCGAGTGACTCCCCGGCTGCTTGATATTCAGACGGGAGCGATCGCCTTTTCCTGCAAAATTGATGGAGATTTTGACCAGGTCTTCGCCCTGCAAGACCAGGTGGTGCGGGAGGTCCTGACTTTTCTGGAAGTCGCCCCGGATACCAGTGGCATGGAACGCATTGCGCTTCCCGAGACCAGTCGCTTGGAGGCCTACGAGGAGTATTCGCTGGGGCGTCGATGTTTTCATAAGCTGGGAAAAGCTTCACTCGAGGAAGCCCGGCAGCACTTCGAGCGCGCCTTGCAACTAGACCAGAACTACGCCGTAGCTCACTCCGCCTTGGGCGCTACCTACGCTATGCGTTTTATTCACCGCACCGATCCCGATGATTTGACGCGGGCGCTCAGCCATCTTCAGCGCGCTCTCGAGTTGGATCGCGAACTGGCTGAACCGTACCCTTATTTGTGTTACGTCTGCATGCGCCAGGGGAAAAGCGAGCAGAGTATCGCGGCCGGGCTCGAGGGCATAAAGCGCCAGCCCGATCACGTGCAGGCGCTCTACTTTCTTGGCACCGCATACACGGCAATTGCCGAAGAGAATCGCCGCAATAGTCATCTCTCTGCTCGTTACATAGCTCAAGCCATTCGCGTAGAACCGCGTTGGATGCCGAGTTGGTTCGTTTTAGGAGGCCTGGCCCTCCAGGCTGGACAGTATGCGGAAGCCGAGAAGCTCATCAACAGCGCATTGGCCCTGGAGCGTAGCGGCCAGTTCATTGGACGGTTTGTTGGCGCGCAGGTATTCCTCGCCACCATCGCTCTGCGCCGCGGCCAACCGCAAGAGGCACTCCAGTGGTGTGATGCCTCTACGCAAAACCTCGCTGCGGCAGATCATATGTATCGCGATGCCTTCGTGGCCCTTACCTCTTGTGTTCGCGGCGACATTTATTTGCGCCTGTCCCAAGCGGACGCAGCTCTCGCTCATTACCGCCGTGCGTGGAATGTGCTGCAGGAATTTCCGCGCATGTTGGGCCGTGATCGCGTTAGCGTCCGCACGCTTGCTGGATTGGCTGGCTCCTACGGAGCGGCGGGCGATCTTACGCGGGCCAACGAACTCCTCACCGAGGCTACCCAGCTCCTGGAGTCGCGAGTGTCCGGTCATTGCGAGACCTGGATCTGGGAGGCGGACCTGCCGCGGCTCGCCTACGATCTCGCCATTGGCCATCTCCTGGCTGGTAATCTCGAATTGGCGTTGCATGAACTACGCCGCGCCGTTGCCAGTTGTTGGAGTGACGTCCACTGGCTGCAACACGACCCACTGTTGGAACCACTTCGGCGCCGAGGGGATCTCGACAACCTGCTCGCAGATCTGGCCGTTTTGGAGCCTCTACGGCTGGAACCTTTGCCTGAGTTTCAAGCTTGATGCGCCCTAGACCCACGACCGCCCGCGCTTGTACATGTCCTCCCGCGAGTCACTAGCGTAATCTGGCGAACAATTACCCGCTGATTAAACTTTTGGCAGGATGGCCATTCCTCGCGCCCAACTCGCCATTGCCGCAGGCGCCGGAGCCTTGCTCCTGGCGGTCTTCTTCGGCTACCTCATCTGGCTGGATCACCAGGGCCCGGTGTTGGCAAAGTCTGAGGATCAGGATCCACTGTCGGGCGTGCCGGTCTCCATTTCGTTGAACCCGCTACGGGACCGCACCTCCGAACATGTCGCCCAGCAGTACCTGGACGCCATGCGCGACGGCCAATGCACGCAATTACTCGCACAATGGGAAAAAGACTACCGTCGCAAGTACGCTCGGTTTATCTGCGACTCGGAAACCAAGCACCCGCTGCTGTCCTGGAAAATTGTCGATTGGGAGGATGCGCCCCCGCTGCGCATCCTGCATTATCGCGGTAGGCGTCGTACCGCTCCTTCTGAATCGGCCACCTACAAAGAGCTAATTTCGCTGACACTCGAAAACAAAGACGGCGCGTGGGAAGTCACGAAGTACGACGCGATGTACTGAGGTCCTCTCGTTATCCGTTCGCTTTAGCCACCAGCAAAATCGCCAGACTGTAAAACACAAACATCAGGACCAGGTAAATCTTCGCTGTCGAACCCGAGCCTTTGAATTCTTTCCAAACGAAAATTCCCCAGAGTGCCGCCACCATGGGAGCTGACTGTCCGATGGCATAAGAAATGGCCACCCCGGTGAAGCTTGCGGCGACCAGATTGAAGACGGTCCCGACGCCCCAGATGAAGCCGCCGAGAAGCCCGAGAAAATGTCCCGAGGCAGGAGCATGAAAAAAACCGCTGAAGCTCACGGGTTCACCCACAAGCGGATGCTTCATGAAGTAAATGTTCCAGATGAAGCAGGAAAGCAGCGCACCCAAAGTCAGGAAAATGGCCGCACTATAAGGTCCAAGCGGATTTCCGCGGGTCATCGCATGCGCCATGAATGGCGCCCAAAGACCCATCAGGACTCCTGAAATCACGCAGATGATCAGGCTTTTTCTCGATAGCGTGCGCCCAGTACTCGCAAGGTGCCCATATGCTTTGCCGTCCAGAATTACGGCAATCAAGGCGCAAATAACTCCGATCGCGAGAAATCCCAGGTTGCCTTTGGGTTGTTGCACGTAGCTCAAAACCACGCCTACTACCAGCGCAATGCCAATCGATACCGGGAAAGCCACGGCCAATCCCGCCATATCAATGGCGGCTACCAGTAAAAGGTTGGCGAGATTGAATAAAGCGCCGCCAATGAGAGCGTTCACGATGTTGGAAGTGCTTGCCGCGTGAATGTTGGAAACCAGGTTGTCCGGGCCATGGTTCGTCATGCCCATGGTGTGGCCCAGAATGAGGGAAATGACGAAGATCCCGATGGCGTAATCCCAATAGAAGAGCTCGAACCGATAGTTCTTAACGCCCTTGTAGGTATTGGCCCACGATCCCCAGCAAACCGCGCTGGTAATCATCATCATCAACGCAACGCCCAGAGTTTGCGGTGTGAACATGAATTGTCCCTATTTGTTGTCATCCCGAGCGTAGCGAGGGAACTGCACATAGCTCCTACTCCACGACTGCAGATTCCTCGTCGCGGTTGCTCCTCGGAAAGACAAAATGCTCAGCTACCTTACTTCCCCTGAATCCTCGACACAAACATCTTTAGAAATCGTTCCGCGTCCACAGCTACGCAGACGTGTGCATTCGGTTCGACCTTATCGACACCCTCGATCACGTAGCGATCCCCATGCAGCCCATTCCTCTCGATGTAGCCGCGCCGGTTCGCCACCGTCTCTCCGCGGGTGAACTCGCCTCGTGTTTCCACGTCTACGTGCATTTCCGGAGCTTTGACGAGAGTTGAGTCGATTGCCACACCTACCGCAAGCGGATCGTACATGGGTGTTCCCGACTCGCCGAATTTCGCGGAAAGATCAATCAGATACTTCGCGACCTGGTAAATGAAATCATTCACCGGACCGTGTGTACTGCCGAGCTGATCAAGATGCTGCTGCGAGAGCAGCGTCTTGTCGCCGACGTCGAGTCCGACCATGGTCAGCGACGCCCAACCTGCCTGAAATACGATCTGCGCAGCTTCCGGATCATTGGCGATGTTGGCTTCTGCGGCGGCATTGACGTTTCCACCGGTGATCGATCCTCCCATGAGCACGACTTCCTTCACTAAGGGAACGATCGAAGGATCCTTTTCGACCGCGAGCGCGATGTTAGTCAGCGGTCCCACCGGTACCAGCGTGATCTCATGCGGAGCCGCATGGACCATCTGAATAATCAGGTCGGGTCCGAAGCGGGAGTCGACTTTGCACTTGCTGGCCGGCAATTCAACATTGGCAAGGCCGTTTTTGCCGTGCCAGAACTCCGCCGTGATCAGTTTCTGAAACAACGGATGCTGCGCTCCGCCGGCAACCGGAATATCGCATCGGTTCGCTAGCGAGACCATACGCAAGGCATTTTCCAGGCCTTGAACAGCAGTGACGTTGCCTGGAACCACCGTGATGGCGCGTACATCTAACTCCGGGGAGTTAAGCGCCAGCATCAATGCCATCGCGTCGTCGGTGCCCGGATCGGTATCGAAGATTACTTTCTTCGGCGCTGCGAGTGAAGGGATGGAGATTGCAACTACAACTATGAGATAGACACTTTTTGCAAACCAGGGAAGCCGTTTCAGGATCATTGTCTCCGCGAAGGATCGGCAACGTAGCCTAGCCCTGTGGCAGAAACCGTGTCAAGGGAGAAAGTACGCAACGGCAACAAACTACCGTACAATGCCAGTCATGCCTCGCGAAGGCACAAAGCGGTTTGGAGATCGTCTGGTCGAGTCTGTTCCAGAGAAATTCCCACCGGTCTCCGAGGCTCCCATCGCGACGCTGACCGGCCGCCCGCTGCTCGCAAATCGCGGGATTCCCCTGAACCTGGACTGGGTGACACAAGTACGAGTGAACACCAGCGCGGTCGAACGGCGCGTACAAAGTCATGTCGCCCGCCGAACCGTGAAGAAGGAATGGCAAGCCGCTTGGCTGCTGCGCGCCGTTACCTGCATGGATCTGACGACGCTCTCCGGTGACGATAGCGATGAGCGAGTTCGCCGCCTCTGTGCCAAAGCCCGGCACCCCATTCAACATGAGCTCGTTAAGCGCTTGGGGATTGAAGAACTTGATATCAAGGTAGCCGCCGTTTGCGTCTATCACCGTTTCGTCGAGACTGCGCGCCGCGCACTTGAAGGGACTGACATTCGTGTTGCTGCTGTTTCGACAGGATTTCCGGCTGGTCTCTCTCCATTAGAAGAGAGGATTGCGGAGATTCGGCGCTCGGTCGAAGCCGGAGCCCAGGAGATCGATACTGTCATTACCCGCGCCCACGTTTTCGGCGGCAAATGGCAGGCGCTCTATGATGAGATTTCTGAATTCCGCCAGGCCTGCGGCAGCGTCCATATGAAAGTCATCCTGGGCACGGGTGATCTGCTGACGCTGCGCAATGTAGCGCGCGCGAGCTTTGTGGCCATGATGGCGGGAGCGGATTTCATCAAGACTTCAACAGGAAAAGAGTCCACAAATGCCACGCTTCCAGTCGGCCTGGTCATGGCGCGTGCGATTCGCGAGTATGCGCAGGAGACCGGAATGGCTGTCGGATTTAAGCCAGCCGGTGGCATTCGTAACGCGAAGCAGTCGCTCGATTGGTTGTCGATGATGAAAGAGGAATTGGGTACCCCGTGGATGAAAGCTGAGCTGTTCCGCTTCGGTGTCAGTGGATTGCTGAATGACATCGAGCGGCAGCTCGAGCACTATGCCACAGGGCGGTATTCGGCGGATTACCGGCATCCGATTGCTTAAAACGACTCTGTGCCCTCTGTGGTTATAGGTCTCGGCCGCGGAGTACACAGAGGCTACAGAGTTAGTGCATTCTCAGATATGTCGATTGCCGAACATTTCGTCGCCATGGATTACGGCCCGGCGCCGGAGGATCCCAAAGAGGCGCTGACCTGGCTGGACCGCCATCATCGCCAATTCGGCCATTTCATCGATGGTCAATGGCGGGATCCGATCGACGGTGCACGCTTCGATACTCTCGATCCCGCGAGCGGCGAAAAGCTCGCCAGCATCGCCCAGGGATCTGCTGCTGACATCGATGCCGCCGTAAAAGCTGCTCGAAAAGCTTTTCCTAAATGGCAGGCGCTTACTGCTCACGCCCGCGCTCGGTATTTGTATGCGATCGCTCGCGCAGTGCAGCGCCACTCACGACTTCTTGCCGTGCTCGAAACCATGGACAATGGCAAGCCGATCCGAGAAAGCCGTGATATCGATATCCCCCTTGTCGCTCGCCACTTTTATCATCATGCCGGCTGGGCCCAACTCCTCGAATCGGAATTTCCTCATCACACCGCCTGCGGCGTCGTCGGCCAAATCATTCCCTGGAATTTCCCGCTGCTTATGCTGGCGTGGAAAATCGCCCCGGCGCTGGCCACCGGCAACACCGTCGTGCTTAAGCCGGCGGAGTTTACGCCGTTAACCGCGCTAGTATTCGCCGAAATCTGCACCGAAATCGGGCTTCCGCCCGGTGTTGTGAACATTGTCACCGGCGACGGCGCGACCGGCGAAGCGCTGGTTAAACATCCTGATGTCGACAAAATTGCTTTTACCGGTTCCACGGAAGTCGGCAGGGCGATTCGCGCGGCTACCGCTACCAGCCACAAGCGCCTCTCCCTCGAACTGGGCGGCAAATCTCCATTCATCGTTTTTGAAGACGCCGATCTCGACGGCGCTGTCGAAGGCCTGGTCGACGGGATCTGGTTCAATCAGGGACAAGTCTGTTGCGCCGGTTCACGATTGCTGATGCAGGAGAGCGTCGCTGAAGCATTAATTTCCAAAATCCGCGACCGTATGAGCACGCTCCGTGCGGGACCTCCGCTCGACAAGGCGATCGATATCGGAGCCATTGTTGCGCCGGTGCAACTCGAGCGTATTCGCCGGCTTGTCGATCAGGGAGTCGCTGAAGGCGCCACCTGCTGGCAGCCTCAAATTGTTCTGCCTTCACGGGGCCTCTACTATCCGCCTACACTGCTGAGCAACGTTCACCCCACTTCTATCGTGGCGCAACAGGAAATCTTCGGCCCGGTATTAGCGGCAATGACATTCCGCACACCGTCCGAGGCGGTCGAACTTGCCAATAACACCGCTTATGGATTGGCCGCCTGCGTCTGGAGCGAAAGTCTCAACGTTGCGCTGCATGTTGCCGCTCAGCTCAAGGCTGGTGTGGTATGGGTGAATTGCACAAATTTATTTGACGCCGCCTGCGGCTTCGGTGGCTATCGCGAAAGCGGTTACGGACGCGAAGGGGGGAGGGAAGGCCTCCGCGAATATCTGGAGCCAACCTGGTTCAAGAACGTGCCCAAGCTTTCCACTCCCAAACGTGAGGAGTTGAAAGAACCCGACGAAGCGCCGCCTTCTCTGGCCATCGATCGCACCGTCAAGCTTTACATTGGCGGCAAACAGGCTCGCCCCGATTCCGGCTACAGCATGGAAGTTCGAAGCGCTGATGGCGAGCTACTGGGCGAGGCGCCGCTCGGCAATCGCAAAGACATTCGCAATGCGGTCGAAGCCGCTCGCAAAGCGGAATCCTGGGCGAAAACAACTGCGCACAATCGCGCTCAAGTTCTTTACTACGTCGCCGAAAATCTTTCCCAGCGCCGCGGCGACATTGCGCGCCGTCTCGCCGCCGCTGTTGGGGAGCAGCAGGCCGTCCAAGAGGTCGATCGCGGCATCGAGCGCATTTTTTCCTACGCCGCCTGGGCGGACAAATTTGATGGCAGCGTTCACAACCCTCCGTTCCGCTCAATTGCCATCGCCATGAACGAACCGATCGGCACGGTGGGAATCATTTGCCCGAACGAAGTTCCTCTGCTGGGATTTTTGTCGCTGGTGATGCCGGCGCTCGCGACCGGAAATACCGTCATCGCCGTGCCATCCGAAACTTATCCCCTGATTACTGGCGAGCTCTACCAGCTTTTCGATACCAGCGATCTGCCGGGAGGCGCAGTCAACATCGTGACCGGCTCAGCTTCTCAATTGCTGAAGACACTGGCCGAGCATGACGGCGTGGACGCCATCTGGTCTTTCACAGACGAAGCTAACGCATCTGCGGCAAAGGCGTATTCCGTCGGGAATCTGAAACAGGTCTTTACCAACGAAGGACGCGCCATCGACTGGTTCAATCCCAAGCAGGCCGAAGGCCGCTGGTTCCTCGAGCACTCCACTCAGGTGAAGAATATCTGGGTGCCCTACGGGGAATAATCCAATATTGACACCGCCGCCGCACGATAACTAAACTCAGCTACTTCTGATCTAGGAACTCATTGATTCCATGCCCAAACGCCCTCGTATTGCCGTAGTTGGAAGCGCCAACGTAGATCTCACTACCTTCACCGACCAGTTCCCCAAGCCGGGGGAAACGATTTTCGGACAGAAATTCGATCTCGGGTTCGGTGGCAAAGGAGCCAATCAGGCAGTCGCGGCCCGCTTATGCGGAGCCGAGGTCTTCATGGTGGCCCGCGTCGGCTCCGACCTCTTCGGTCCTGCCACTATCGAGAACTTCAAGAAACTCGGAATCGACACGACTCACGTCAAGCAAGTCGAGGGGATGTCCAGTGGCGTGGCGCCCATTTTCGTCGATCCGCACGGACAGAACCGTATTCTGGTGGTCAAAGGCGCAAATGACACGCTCAAGCCTGCCGACGTCGACGAAGCCGCCGAGACCCTCAAATCTGCCGACTGCATCGTGCTTCAATTTGAGATCCCGCTCGAAACCGTGTACTACACGGTGGCGTTCGCGCACAAAAACGGAATCCGCTGCATCGTGAATCCCGCCCCTGCCCAGCGGATCGATATGAAAGCTCTCGCCGATCTGGATTATTTCGTGCCCAACGAGAGTGAGGCGGAGACAATTACCGGAATTTTCGTCCACAACACCGAAGAAGCCAAGAAATGCGCCGCGAAACTCCTCGGCGATGGCATCAAACGTGTCATCATCACTTTGGGAGCGAATGGATCTCTTCTCTCCGGCCGCGACATAAGCGAATATCTGCCTGCTTTTCCCGTGAAAAGCATCGACAGTACCGGCGCTGGTGACGCATTTATCGGAAGTTTTGCCGCGTTTCTCGGCGAGGGACTGCCGGAACGCGAGGCCCTCCGTCGAGCCAATCTCTACGCCGGGCTTTCCACCACCGGGATTGGAACTCAGAAATCCTTTTATGACCGCGCGCGCTTCGATGCCGAGTGGGCTTCAAAAGGTAAAGCCCAGGCCAACAAAGCTTAGATTGGGGGTGGTCCTGATCGTGCGACTTTCATTTCATGTGGCGCGTTCTGCTTTCGGCATCTTTCTGGCAAGAACCGCTTCTGGGAACTCCGCACCACAAAAATTCTTGACATTTACCCCGCTAATACATTCATATTACCCAGATTGAACCGTGGGGGTTCCAGCTCATCCCTGCATCGTTGGACAAAAATAAAGGGGAATTCATGCTCAGCAAGCGGATGCTGCTTAAGAGTGTCTTCTTCGCCGTCGTTTTTTCCGTGTGTCCACTTGTATATGGCCAAGCCGCTGGCAGTTTCGCCGGCACCGTCACTGACAAGACTGGCTCGGTGATTGCGGGTGCCAACGTGACCGCCACTTCTCAGGCCACCGGTGTCGCAAGGCAGGGCAAGACAGATGATTCAGGTCACTACCTGATCCCACTCCTTCCGGTTTCCACTTACACGCTGCGTGTAGAGTCGCAAGGATTCCAGGCGGCCGAGCAGAAAGATCTGCGGCTGCAAATCGACGAGCACCGGGAGCTCGATTTCACTCTCGCTCCCGCTTCGGTGAGCGAGAAAATTGAGGTCAGCGCGACGGAAGTCGCCGTCGAGACCACAGCTCCGACCCTCGGCCAGGTGATCACGTCGGAAGAGGTCGCGGAACTGCCATTGAACGGCCGCGATTTCGTCCAACTGGCTACTCTTACTCCCGGCACGACTCAGGAGACGAACCCCAACAGCTTCTTCAATGGGGGCCCGAGCAGCGAAGTCTCGGCCCGAGGAACGTTTTCCCTTTCAGTCGGCGGCTCGCGTGCCCAGAGCACGGATTGGCTATTGGATGGTAATGACAACAACGAGCTGACTGCAGGCGGTATTGCGATTCTGCCTTCGATTGATGCCATTCAGGAATTCAAGGTTCTTACCTACAACTATTCTGCGGAATACGGCACGCGCGCGGGTCCGACCGTTCTAGTCACAACAAAATCTGGCACTAACCAATATCACGGTTCGGTGTTTGAATTCTTCCGCAATACCGACCTGGATGCCCGCAGTTATTTCGCTTCGCAACGCGAGCAATTCAACCTGAACCAGTTCGGTGCCTCTTTCGGTGGGCCAATTAAGAAGGACAAGACGTTCTTCTTTATCGACTACCAGGGCAAGCGGCAGCGCCACGGCATACCCTTCGTAGGTATAGTGCCGACGCCGTCAATGTTGAACGGTGATTTTACTGCCGACCCACTCGGCCTGGCGCGGCCCGGCACATTTAACGGCGCAATTAACGCCGATGGCTTTGGTGACCTGACGAACCCTTACGCGGCAACGCCCACCCCATTCTTATGTAACGGAGCAACTCCCGTGGCTCCTGATGCGACGGGTGCCCAAGCAGGCGGAACGCCCTGCAATAAGATTCCGTCGCAGATGTTTGATGCCACGGGCGTATCCATGCTGAAGCTGTATCCCCAGCCAAACGCTATCAACTCTCAGACCATCACGAACTTTGCCAGCGTCCCGGCGCGCAGTCTTAATGAAGACGAGTTTGATGCTCGCATTGATCACAACTTCTCATCCAAAGACTCGCTCTTTGCGCGCTTCAGCTACGATCAGGCAACGTCGTTCATTCCCGGCGGCTCCCCGGGTTTCGCAGCGCCGAGCCCGTTTTCCAGCACACAAAACATTACGAATCATGGGCGTAACGCTGCAATAACTGAAACGCACATCTTCTCACCCAACAACATCAATCAATTCACCTTTGGTTTCAACCGCATCTTCAACCACATCTTGTCGTTCGGCGACAAAACATGTGAGGGGGCCACCCTCGGCATCCAGGGTGCGGACATAAACGGCAAGTGTCCGGGCGGAATTCCAAACTTCTCCCAGTCCGCCAGCGATTGCATGAGTTGCGGGATGCCTGCCACCCTGGTGGGGAACTACTGGGGACTCGGTGATCGCGGCTTTGCGCCCTTCTTGGGTGGAACCAACGTCTTCACGGTTTCCGATTCCTTCGACATGATTCGCGGGAAACACAACATTCGGATCGGCGGCTCGATTCGTGCCAACCAGATGAATGTTGACACCAATGCCTTCCAAGATGGCTTCCTGCTCGACTTCGGCTTTTCCAATGATGCGGCAGCCGATCTGCTGCTTGGGCAAGTTGGCGGCGGCATTCACGACCAGACTTTCCTGGGTTCTGAGACCGGTAGGCGCTGGAAGCTATTTCGTCCCTATGTCCAAGACGATTGGCGGGTTACCAACAATTTAACCTTGAATCTCGGTTTGGCATGGGCCTTCGTTACTCCCGAAACCGAGGCGCAGGGCCGCATGGCCAACTACAATGCTCCAGCCGGGCAACTGCTGGTTGCTGGGAACGCCTCCATCGCAGGGTGCAGCTTCTGCGTCCGCAGCAATGGCGCGGCGGGCGTCAGGATGGACAAGACTGCACTTGAGCCGCGCATCGGCATCGCCTGGAAGCCATTTGGCAGTCAAAACACTGCGGTCCGTGCCGGGTACGCCATATTCCACGACTCTTCCTGGAACCAGGGGGCTCAAGGCTTGTGGGAGGATCCGCCGTATTTTGCCGAATCCGACAACTTCACAGGGGTATGCCCATTTCGTAACTCCACGTCAGGGAATCCGCAAAACTGCGGTGTTGAGCGCATACTTCTGCCTCTGATCGCTTCACCGCCGAGCCCCGCCGCCTACCCTGGCAACGTCCAGTACCAGAACCTGAACTTCAAGCAGGGAATGGTGCAGCAGTACAACTTAAATATCGAGCACCAGATTCCCGGCAACATTGTGCTGACAGCTGGCTACGCCGGTGCATTCAGTACGCATATCCTGGTTGACGGTCTCAAGTACAACATCAACTCGCCATCCGCATGCGGTACTGTCCCTGGTTATACGTTTGGCTGCGGATACGCTACACCGGCATCTCCATTCTTCAATATCGTCAATAACAACGACGTAGGACACGCCCGCTACAACTCCCTCCAGATCAAAGCCGAAACTAAGAGTGTGCGACACGGAATCTATGCTCTGGTCGGCTACACCTGGGCTCGTAATTTCGACTCCGGTTTCCCGGATGGCGTCGGCACCTTCCCGGGCGCCATGTACTGGCCGCTGCCTGGCGCTGCCGCGAAATCCGATTGGGGGTTGTCACAGCTGAACCTTAACGACGAGTTCACGGCCAGCATCATCTACGACCTGCCTTTTGGAAAAGGGAAGCACTTCGGAAGCAACTGGAATGGCGCGGCCAACACCCTGCTGGGAAACTGGCAAATTAATGTGATTGAAAAAGCTGAGTCGGGATTCCCGCTCTTTGTCTTCGATAGCGGCGACCAATCCGGCGTAGGTTTCTTCTGGAATGGCGGCAGTTCAGGCGATCGTCCCAACTTGGTCGGCGATCCTAACAAAGGAGGACCCGAAGGCGGTCAAACCAACTGCCCCGCCCAAGTCCACACTCTCACGAACTGGTTCAATCCTTGTGCGTTTGCAAGAGCGCCTGTCGGAGAACTCGGGACAGCTTCGCGGACTCCCGTGTACGGGCCGCGATTTGTGAACACGGATTTCTCACTCATCAAGAATTTCGTGCTGCGAGAAGGCCTGGGCTTGCAATTCCGGGCGGAGTTCTTCAACTTGCTCAACCATCCTCAGTTCTACCTGACCGGCAATACCGCAATCGGCAATATGCAGGACTTGAATCAACCGAGCAGCTTCGGGGTTGTCAACCAGACGGTGGGCAATCCTCGTGTTATTCAGTTTGCGCTTAAGCTGAACTTCTAAGTTCCTCAGCCCCCAGTCGGCAGGAATGCATTCTGGGGGCTGTTTCTTTGTCTATCCAGAGCGGTTATATAATTTCTCCCTGTCACAATGATTTCCCACCCGTCTGCCCGGTCTTTCCTGCTGCAGTTATTGGCGTTTCTTGCCTTCGTGGTAGCAAGCTCCCGCGGCACCGCTCAGGAAGCGCCTCCCGCTTCGGAAACGGCCGCAGAGGCCCACCTGGGCAAGGGATACGAAGCCTTAAAGCAGGACCAGTACGACATCGCCGTGACGGAGTTCCGCTCCGCTCTGGCGCTCGACCCCAGCCTCGCCGAGCGCGCCCGCTTTCCTTTGGCTGTCGCCCTCTTCGAATCGAATCAGCTCGCAGATGCTCGGAAAGAATTCGAGTCCTTGCGCAAGGAAGTTGGCGATCATCCCAATGTTTTGTATTACCTCGGGCGACTGGACATCGAGAATGGCGATTTCAAATCGGCAGCCGACAATCTCACCAAAGCTGCCGAGAAGCCCCCATTCCCCGATACCGCTTACTACCTCGGCTTCGCATTGCTTAAAACCGGCGATCTTGCTGGGGCCGAAAAATGGCTGAATAAAGCGACAGAACTGACCCCACGGGACTCTCGTGTCGAATTCCAGTTGTCGAAGCTCTATCGCGAGCAGGGACGCGAACAGGACGCCAAAGAGGCGTTGGCAAAATCTGAAGACCTGCGCCAGCAGGACGAGAATAAGAGCCGCCTGAAGCTGGAATGCGTGCAGAAGTTGGACCAGGGCCAGCGCGAGGAAGCGCGCCCAATTTGCGAAAAACTCTACGATCCGGAGAACCCCGACGTTCTGACCTCACTGGGCACAATCTACGGACAGCACGGAGAATTCGACGGGGCGCTAAAATGCTTTCGCCGCGCCGCAGAATTGCAACCTCAATCTCCGCAAATCCAGTACAATCTGGCACTTACTTACTACCAGATGAATCAATTTGCCGAGGCTCGTCCGCCGCTTGAGACCGCTCTGGCCCGCTGGCCGGACATATTCCAACTCAATTCGCTCTATGGCGCCGTTCTCATTAAGCTGGGCGAGGATGCTTCTGCACAGCAGGCTCTCGATCGTGCACACGAACTGAATCCGCAAGATTCCAGTACAACCGACATGCTTTATAGAAATAGCCTGCAGCTTGCACAGAAAGCGCATGATGCCCGTCAGTATTTGCCGGCTTTGCAGTATTTACAGGAAGCCGCCAAACTGAAGCCTGAGGAATCTGAGCCTCACCGGCGCATGTCAGAGATTTATTCGCTTACTGCTCAAGCGGCTAAAGCAAGCGCGGAACAGCGCGAGGCCGATCGGTTAAACAAGAGCTCGCCGAACTAGAACAGCTCACTGAACTAGAACAGTGAATAATGCACTCGCGAAGGGGATCATGAATCTGCATACACGCAAATCTGCCTGGGTTGGTGTGTTCGTCGTTTGGGCATTCATTGGTTGCTTCGCCCAGAAAATCAAAGTTATCGTCGATCAGGATGCGCGCGGTCCGGGCACCAGCGACCAGCAAGCCATCCTCGTCTTCCTGCAGTCAGAGAAATTTGACGTTCTCGGAATCACCACCGTTTCCGGTGATCAGTGGGTTAAAGAAGAGACGCAGCACGTCCTGCGCCTCCTCGAAATTTCGCACCACACCGACGTTCCGGTCATCGAGGGCGCCGAATTCCCGCTGATGAATTCCAAAGAAGAAAGCGAACGCTGGGAGGCCATGTACGGCAAGTTGGAGTACAAGGGCTGCTGGACTGAGCGCTTCAAGGCCAATCGTTCAACCATCTACGATCAGCCCTATCATGCTCCCGATATCGTTCCGCCCATGACCGAAGGCGAGGCGCACCTGAAAGCCCAGCCCGGTACGGCCGCGGAATTCATCGTCAACATGGTCCACAAATATCCTGGCGAAGTCGTTCTCTGGGCCGGCGGGCCTCTGACAAACTTTGCTCTGGCCCTGAAACTCGATCCCCAAGTTGCGACGCTTGCCAAGGAATTTGTGATGATGGGCGGTGGCCTCTATGCCGACAAGGGCGCCATCGATCCGGGCGCCATCGATGCCCGTCGTGAATTCAACTGGTGGTTTGATCCCGAAGCCGCACAGATTGTCTTGCGCGCGCCATGGAAGAAAGTGACGATCACGCCAATCGACATCTCGGTGAAAACCCGCTTCACATCAGAGATGAAAGCCGAGATCGCGAAGGCCGGCACTCCGGTTACACAGTATCTCGACAAGTATTCGCTGCCCGGCTACATGTGGGACGAAATTGCCGGTGCGGCCTTGATTGATCCCTCGATCATTACCGGCCAGAAGCAGCTCTACATGGATATCGATATCGACCATGGTGCCAGCTACGGGAACACCATTTTCTGGGATCCCAAGACGCAGGTCCCTCCTTATCTGCGATTAGCCAATGTGCAATTCGATATCGATGCTCCCAAGTTCTACAAAATCTTTGTCGATCTGATGACCAGGCCTTTGCCCTCACACTAATCATGAGCCACGAACTGTTTATGAACCACAGAACACACAGAGAAACACAGAGTAAGAATGCGAATTCCCCCTCCCTGCACCTCGGTGCTCTCTGTGGTTTGCTTCTTCTTGTCGCATCCTCGGCTCTGGCCCAGCCCCGCCGCAAGGTCATCGTCAATGAAGACTTTTCCGGCCCCGGCGGCAGCAACATGCAAACCTTGCTGGTGATGGTTCAGTCTCCCGAGGTCGAAGTTCTTGGGGCGACCGTGGTCAGCGGCGATCAATGGCGCGATGAAGAGGTCGCCCATACACTCCGCCTCCTCGAGATTCTCGGGCGCACCGATATTCCCGTCGTTCCCGGTGCTGCTTTTCCTCTGGTCCGCCGCCGCGACGAAGCTGAGCTGTGGCAGCAGCGCTTCGGGAAAGTTGCTTACGCCGGTGCTTGGGATGACCGCTGGTGGCACGAGCCATTTGTTGTCCCTCCGCTGCCGGAAGGTCAGCCCACAACCAAGCCTTCCAGCGAAGATGCCGCGCATTTCCTGATTCGCATGGTTCACAAATACCCGCACCAAGTCACGATTTACGAAGGCGGGCCCATGACCAACCTTGCGCAGGCGATTTCCATCGATCCGCAGTTCCCGCAATTGGCGCAAGAATTGGTGTTCATGGGCGGAAGCTTGAGCCCACACACTGACAATCCCGAGTTCGTCAACAATCCGCGTCACGAGTTCAATTTCTGGTTCGATCCCGAAGCCGCCAACATCGTTCTTCACGCACCCTGGAAGAAGATCACCTGTACGCCGGTCGACATCTCCGTCAAAGCTCTCTTTACTCCGGAGATGCTCAAGCAGATCGTCGCCAGCGGAACGCCTCTGGCCCAGTATATTGCCAAGTTTTATCAGTCATTTCCGGGAGCCGACATCATGTGGGACGAGCTTGCGGCCGCGGCCTGGATTGATCCCTCCGTGATCACGAAACAAGAAACTCGTTACATGAGCGTGGATCTCGACCACGGTGCCGGCTACGGCAATACCCTCACCTGGACGGACAAGGACAAGCCGAAAACTCCCCTGCAGCCGGTCATCATCCAGATGGACCTGAACAATGAGAAGTTCGATCGGATGTTCGGGGAATTGATGACGGCTCGAATGCCACTGCCTCAGGCTGCCGCCAAATAGACATACCGCAGAATAAACAGGCCGGTCAGGATCCACATGACCGCGCTTACCTCGCGGTATTTTCCCGCCGCAATCTTCACAATCGTATACGCGATTACACCTAGGCTCAGCCCGGTCGCAATACTGAATGTCAGTGGCATGGCCAGCATTGTCAGAAATGCCGGAAATGCCTCGGTAAAATCGCCCCATTCCACGTGCGCAATCGACTGCGTCATTAGCGCGCCGACCAAGATCAACGCCGGCGCCGTGGCAAATGCCGGAATTGCCACAGCAATCGGCGCGAAGAAAAGCGCCAGCAGAAAGAGGCCAGCCACGAAGATGTTGCTCAGGCCGGTTCTCGCGCCGGCGGCAATTCCCGCCGCGCTCTCGATGTAGCTGGTGACCGTCGACGTTCCGGTCAGCGATCCGAAAATGGTTCCAATGCCATCGGCCAGCAGCACGCGCCCCACCCGCGGAATCTTGCCATCCACCACGAATCCCGCCTGCTCACAGACTCCGACCAGGGTCCCCACGTTGTCGAACAAATCCACGAACAGGAACGCAAAGATGATTTCCAGGAGTCCCAGATGCAAGGCCCCCCGCAGGTCTAGTTGCAGCAGCGTGCTTCCAGGATGTGGTAGCGCAATCAGAGACGATGGCCAATGCGCAAATCCCTTCACAAACCCGATCCCCGTCGTCCCCAGAATTCCCAGTAGGATCGCGCCTGTAACCTTTCGCGCCATTAGCGCCAGAGTCAGCACAATTCCAATGCACGCGATCTGAACTTCCGGTTGGGAAAAGTTCCCAATACTTACAAACGTTGCCGGATTTGCCACCACCAGCTTCGCATTTCTCAACCCGACAAACGCGATGAACAAGCCAATTCCAGCCGCGGTCGAGTGTTTCAGACCATTCGGAATCCCGTTCACAATCTGTTCACGTACTCGCGTAACCGTCAGAAGAACAAACAGCACTCCGGATAAAAACACCACTCCCAGCGCTGTCTGCCAGGGAATATGCATGCCGAGGCAAACCGAATACGTGAAATAGGCATTCAGCGACATCCCCGGCGCCATCGCTATGGGATAGTTGGCATACAAACCCATCACCAGCGTGGCCACAGCCGCCGAGATGCAGGTGGCAAAAACCACTCCCTCGGCGGGAACTCCGGCTTGCGCCAAAATCTGCGGATTCACCACGACGATGTACGCCATGGTCATGAATGTCGTCAGACCGCCAAGGAATTCGTGCCGGGGTGTCGTGTGGTTTTCGTTGAGCCGGAAGCGCCGCTCGAGGAATCCTCGACTGGGCGATGGCTTCGAAGACGTACTTGGAATCTCTTGGATGTCAGCTTTCAAGGCGGCTATTGTGGTTGCGTGCTGGAATCTCGATCCCGCAAAGTGTACACAAACTGCTGCAGTTCGCGCCGCTCGCGTTCAGCTTCATGCGCGGACTGCTTAGACAGCTCTTCATAGAGCCTCAGTTCCTGGTCCGCTTTCTCTTTTTGCCCCACTTGTCGGTACGCCAGCGAGAGCCGGTAGTGCGCGGTTTCGAGCTTCGGATCGGCATCGGCCGCTTGCTTGTAGGCGGCAATCGCCTTCGCGGTCTCCCTGCGCTCCGAATAAATATTTCCCAACTGCAAGTAAGCCGATCCAAGCTTCGGATCAAGCTCAACCGCCTTTTGTAGCAGCGATTCTGCCTCTGCGATCGTCTGCACCTCTCCCGCGCCTGATCGATGTTTGAGCAAGGTAACCGCGTAGTAGTAGTTGGCCAGGGCATTGTCCGGTTCGAGAGTCGCAAACCGCTTGAGGCGCTCCGCCACTGGTTCCGACGCTGTTTCCACATTCGCAATCTTGCCGAGGAATAGGTAAGGCTTCGAGTCCTTGGGATTCAAATCGGATGCTTCGCATAAACATGCCATCGCCCGATCCATCGCTCCGCGGTCGTACCACGCCACTCCTAACCCCATCAGCATGCGGCTCGAGCCCGGAAACAGGCGGTTGCCTTTCGCCAAGGCTTCCACCGCCGGCTCCGGCGCATGGTGGAGCAGCAATTCCGATCCCCAATCAAACAAGTTAGGCTCGCTGGGCTCCATTTCCGCCGCGCGCTGATATTCATGAACTGCATCCAGCGGATGGCCGGAAGTTTCCTCGATCTGACCGAGCAGGCTGTGAACTTCGGCCTTATCCTGCCGCGCCAGCAAATTGCGAGCTTCGGCTCGGGCATGTTCAAGATCGCCGGACTTTGCATACGCCGTCGCCAAGTCATATGAGTTCGAATAGTCGCTTGGGTCCATCCGTGATGCCTGCTCCAGATAAGGCAGCGCGTCTTCCGCTTTGCCCTGATCGAGCAGCAATTTCCCGAGCAGATGATTGGCCTCAAAGTTTCCAGGCTGGTGAGCTGCCTTTTCCAGCGACTGCTCGTCAGAGACCGCCTTTGGCGCGGCTTCCTGGTTCTTTGCCAGCCCCACCGTCTCTTTGGCGAGCGATTCCTTGGTTCGCCAGATCGTGTCCGATCCATGCCCGCCGATATTCGAGGTCTCGGTGACTCCGGCTACATTGAATTTGGGTTCATCATAGAATTGCGGCTGCGTGGTTGAACTTTGCGACGGCGAAGCCGGACTCGGTTGGCATTGTCCAGCCGCAAAAATCCGCGCTACAAGCAACCCGATCGCCAAAACCCAGCTTTTCAATGAGTAGCGCATGCGGAAACGCTATTTTATTGATCCACGGTGCGACCCTGCAAACGAATTGGATGCGAAGGTCTTCGTGCTGCTTCGTGTCCTTAGTGGTTAGATCGGGTCACATACGGAATTCGGGCGTGCCTTGTCGCTTAGAGTACAATGGCACTTTTTCTGAGGAACTCAATGGCGAATTGGCGAGGCATCATTGCTTCCACTGTTTTCGTCTCTCTGGCCTTGATCACAATGTCCGCGCAGAAGATCAAGGTCATTGTCGATCAGGACGCCCGCGGTCCGGCTACAACCGACATGCAATCCATTCTGATCTTTCTCCAGTCCGATAAGTTCGACGTCCTCGGCATTACCACCGTGAGTGGTGATCAGTGGGTCAAGGAAGAAACTCAGCGGACCTTGCGCCTGGTCGAGATCGCCGGCCGCACCGATGTTCCGGTCGTGGAAGGTGCGGAATTCCCCCTGCTCAATTCCAAGGAAGAATCCGAGCGCTGGGAGAACCTTTACGGAAAGCTTCGTTACAAAGGATGTTGGACCGACTTTTCCAATCGCCCCGCCAGCACCCCGCCCGCGTTTCGCGAGGCCTATCACGATCCCGATGTCGTGCCGCCGCTGGTCGAAGGTGCGCCGCATACCAAGCCGCTCGACGAGACGGCTGCCCATTTTATCGTCCGCATGGTCCACAGATATCCCGGCGAGGTAGTGGTTTGGGCCGGCGGTCCGCTCACCAATATTGCTCTTGCCCTCCGGCTCGATCCCGAGGTTGCCAGCTTAGCGAAAGAGCTCGTGCTCATGGGCAGCGGCATGTACTCCGAGACCGGCGGCATCACCGGCGTTGAGGCACGCCGCGAGTTCAACTGGTGGTTTGACCCGGAAGCCGTTCGCATGACCATGCGCGCTCCGTGGAAGAAAATCACCATTACTCCTGTGGACGTCTCCATCAAGACCAAACTCGGCCCCGAAGTCCGAGCTGCCATTGCGAAGGGCGATACGCCGGTCGCTCGCTACCTGACCCAATACTCGGTTGAAAGCTTTATGTGGGACGAATTGTCAGCCGCCGCCATGATTGATCCCTCCATGATTACTCGCCAGAAAGAGTTGTACGTGGACATCGACATCGATCATGGGCCCACCTACGGTGAAACGCTGTTTTGGGATCCCGGCACGACCTTGCCGCCCTATGAACATCTGGCGACGGTGCAATTCGACGTCGACGCCCAGAAGCTCTACGATCTTTACATCAAACTGATGACGCAACCGCCACGGCACACACAGTAGCTCGATCGAGAACCTTCGCCATGCCTCCAGTCCAAGTCCGAAAGAAGATAACGATTCTCGAAGAGATCCTTCACGAAGGCGGTCCCACGCCAGCAAAACCCCTGCGTCGTGCTGCGGCGCTCGCGGTCATCCACAATCCTTACGCCGGGAAATACGTCGAAGAAATCGCCGGTTTCATGGATGACCTCAAACCCCTCGGCCTCGAAATGGCGAACTCGCTGGTGCGCATCCTTGGTGGTGATGCGAAGATCGTTCAGGGTTACGGCAAGGGAGCCATCGTGGGTTCCGCCGGTGAACTCGAGCATGGCGCCCTCTGGCATGTGCCCGGAGGTTACGCCATGCGGGAGATCCTCGGCGGCGCAAAAGCGATTGTCGCTTCGACAAAGAAAGTCGGTGGCCCGGGAACCCGGCTCGATGTTCCCATCACTCACATCAACGCTGCTTATGTCCGCAGCCATTTCGACGCCATGGAAATCGGAATCGCGGATGCACCCCGTGCCGATGAAATTGTTCTGGCTCTGGTGATGACTACCGGCTCCCGGATTCACGCCCGTGTCGGCGGCCTGAAAGCTTCCGAGATCAAAGGAGAAGACGGACTACGATGAAAGCCCGGATCCGTAAGCTGGCAACCTTCATGGAGGAGACGTGCAGCGAGATGGGCCGCAATGTCAATCCGCCCACCCGCCGTGCTGCCGCAGTCGCCGTGATTGAAAACCCGTGCGCCGGCAAGTACGTCGAGGACTTGTCCGAACTTATGGCGATCGGCGAAGAACTCGGCGATCTGCTTACGCAGCGTGCCGTTCAGGCCTTGGGGATCGCAGGAACTTCCGCCGAGAGCTACGGCAAAGCCGCCGCGGTTGGGGAAAACGGCGAGATTGAGCATGCCGCGGCCATCCTTCATCCCAAGCTGGGGACGCCCGTCCGTAAGGTCCTGGGCAAAGGCGCCGCGCTGATCCCGTCTTCGAAAAAACGTGGTGGCATGGGTGTGCCGCTCGATATTCCGCTTGGTCACAAAGACGCCGCTTTCGTGCGCAGCCATTTCGATGGCATGGAAGTTCGCATCAACGACGCGCCCCGAGCCAACGAAATCATGGTGGCGATTGCCGTAACCGACAGCGGTCGACCGCTCGCGCGCGTCGGGGGCTTAACTAAGGATCAGATCAAAGGCGAAGATGGCTTGCGTTAATCCGATAATCACACGACTATGAAACTACTCCGATACTTACTTCTCATTTGCTTACTGCCGCTCGGACTCTCCGCACAAGCGAAATCCCCGGCCGACCTCATCCTCTCCGGCGGTACGGTTGTCACCATGGATGGCGCCCGCACCGTGGATGACGACGGCACCGTGGTGATTAAAGGTGATTCCATTATCGCCGTCGGCCCGCGCGCCGAGCTCGAATCGAAGTACCAGGCGAAGGACACAATTGACGCCCGCGGCGGGCTAATCCTGCCGGGCTTTATCAACGGCCACACGCACGTGCCGATGACCCTTTTCCGTGGCCTCCACGACGACGTGACTCTCGATGAGTGGCTTCGAAAATATATCTTTCCCGCGGAAGCCAAGAACGTAAATGAGGAATTCGTCCGCTGGGGGACGCGGCTCGCCGCAGCCGAACAGATCCGCTCTGGGGTGACAACTTTCGCCGACATGTACTACTTCGAAGATGTTATCGCTGACGAAACCAAAGCCGCCGGCATGCGGGCAATCCTCGGAGAGACGTTTATTGATTTTCCCGCGCCAGATAATAAAAGCGAAGCCGCCATGCTCTCCTACACGGAGAAGTTTTTGCAGAAATGGCAGAACGATCCGCTGATTCACGCCGCCCCGGCGCCTCATTCCATTTACACTTGTTCCCAAAAAACTCTGCAGGATACTTCCGCTCTCGCTCGCAAATATCACGCCCCGATTCTGATTCACGTCGCCGAGATGAAGAAAGAATGGGATGACAGCCTTAAGCAGAACGGCATGTCCCCGGTACAGTATCTGGACAAACTTGGCGTGCTCGGGCCTGATGTCGTCGCTGCGCATTGCATCTACGTCGACGAGAAAGATCGTGTCACATTAGCGAACCGTCAAACCGGCTGTGTTCACAATCCTTCCAGCAACATGATGCTGGCCAGCGGCGTTTCACCGGTTCCGCAGATGCGCTCGGCCGGTGTTGCTGTGGGCCTGGGAACCGACGGTCCCGCCGGCAGCAACAACGATTTAGATCTCATGGAAGAAATGGATCTCGCGGCAAAGCTGGCCAAGATCACCGAGATGAATCCGTTAGCCTTGAATGCGAAAGCTGTTGTCGAGATGGCAACGATCGACGGCGCTCGCGCCTTGCACATGGATAAAGAAATCGGATCCATCGAGCCGGGGAAGAAGGCGGATGTGATCGTCATCAGCCTCGACGAGCCGAATGCCGTTCCCATGTACGACATCTACGCCCAACTTGCCTATGCGTTGAAGGCAAGCGATGTCGAAACGGTGGTAATCGGGGGCCGCGTAGTCATGCGCGACCACAAACTCCTGACGGTCAATGAAGAGCAGGCCATCGCGAAAGCCCGGGAATACCGGAAGACCATTGCTGCTTCTTTAGGCTTGCCGTAGAACTCTATTTCAAAATCACCTCCGGCATGTTGGTCGCCGGTGGTGTATTGCGGCTCCGGTGAGCACTGACCATCCCGTCGATGATCACCATGCCAATACCGGGCAAGTCGCCTCGCTGTATGCTCTCAAGAACATTCCGCCCAGCCGAATGTTGCGCTCGATCCATGAGCACGAAGTTCGCCGCTTTCCCGCGCGCAATGAATCCGCAGTCCAGATTGCGAATTCTCGCGGTATTCCCTGTGGCAAAGCAAATTGCAACCTCCGCCGGAATCTCGCCCAGCGATGACAACATAGAGACAACCCGCAGAATTCCCAGCGGCTGCACACCCGATCCCGCCGGCGAATCCGTCCCCAGGATCACCCGCTGCAATTGCTTCAGCTCTTTTGCCGTTCGCAAGGTCAAGAGCGCAGCGCGTTCATTGCCGTTGTGAACAATCTCCAGCGCCCGTGAGGACTGCTCGCACAAAGTCGTAATCTGATCGTCCGGCAATGCTGTGTGTCCGCCATTGATATGCCCGATCACGTCAGCATCGGCCGCCAGCACAATATCTTTGTCGATTAAGCTCGACCCCGGTATCGACGGGCCCCCGGTGTGAATCGTGCTCTGAATCCCGTGTTTCCGAGCCCACCCCACCATCTGCTTGGCCGTGACGCCGTCTTTGACGCTGCCTAGGCCGACCTCTCCGAGCATGGTCACCCCGGCCGCAGCCAGCTCTTTGAAATCTTCTTCCACCATGCCGTGTTCAATCACAGGCGCACCCGCGTGAATTCTTACTCCTCCGGGACGAAATGCCGAAAACGACCGCTGAGCGCAAATCGCCATGGCCTTCACGCCAACCACATCTTTGGGACGTCCCGGCGTATGGACCTCGCCCGCCGAAATCATCGTGGTCACGCCACCGTGCATGTAGCTGTCGATCCAGCCCAGTTGATTCTGGCGCGGCGTCCAGTCGCCGGCCACTGGATGCACATGACTATCAATCAGCCCAGGAGCAAGCGTGCTCCCTTTCGCATCGATCACCGTGGTTACGCTGTCAATGTCGATATCCTTCGCGCGTCCGACCGCCGAAATCCTGCCATCCACCGCTTCCACCGTGTCGCCATCCAGAATCGGCTGCTCTAAATCCCCGCTCAGCAGAATTCCGATATTGCGAATGACTAGACGTTTCTGTGCGGTGGATCTTCCCTGATGTTCTTGAGCCATTTCGCTTCCTCTCCAGCGCCGCCTAGTATACAGGTGCGAATTTCCCTTGGACCCTTCGCAGTTCTTCTTTGCGTCCTTTGCGGCTTCCCTTGGCGCTCTTTGCGGTTCAGGTTTTTCCGAGGTCTATCAATCGATATGCTCCTTCGTGTTTAAGCCTTTTTCCCGAGAACCAAAAATCCGTATGATAAAGAGCATGGTCTCCCGCAAGGTCATCTTCTGGGAAGTCGACACGCAAAAGGATTTCATGCTGCCGGGCGGTGCCCTCTACGTTCCCGGCGCAGAGATATTACTTCCCAAAATTCGCGCCCTAACTCACCCGGCCCGCGATAACCGCGCCTTCCTCGTTTCCCACGGCTGCTTCCACACCCCCAACGATCCCGAGTTCAAGCAGTTCCCGCCGCATTGTGTGAGGGGAACTCCGGGTTGCGAATACGTTCCCGAAGCCCTCGCCGATAAGGTTCTCCGCATCCCAAACGATGCCTCTGCAAAACTTCCGCCAGATCTTTTCCAGTACCAGCAAATTCTCATGGAGAAGCAGACGCTGAATATCTTCGAGACTCGTCACGCCGATGTGGTAGTCCAAAAGCTACCGCGCGACGCGAACTTCATTGTCTTCGGAGTCGTGACCGAATACTGTGTGGCCTTCGCGGCCAAAGGCCTTCTGCAGCGAGGCAGACGAGTCTCCGTCGTGCAGGACGCGATTGAAACCTTAAATCCGAATGACGGACAGAAGGCAGTCAGTGATCTTCGCGCGCTTGGCGCCGAACTCATCACCACCGATCAGGCAATCAAGCTGGTCTGAAGCTCAGTAAGACCCAGTGGCGGATTGCAAGCCCCTCATGATCTGCACTCCGGAACTTGTCCCTACCAAATCCGCTCCCGCCGCAAGCAGTTCCCGAACCTGCTGCGCGGTTTTGATTCCTCCCGACGCTTTTATTCTCACCTGCGGTGGCGCTGAACGTCGCAGAAACCGGATCTGCTCCGGCGTGGCTACACCCACCGCCCCTCCGCTGGCATTCTTCAAGTATGTTGCGCCTGCTTCGACGCTGAGCTTCACCGCTCGCTCCTTTTGCTGATCATTTAACAAAGGAAGCTCGAGCATGATCTTCACCGGCGCACCTTGTGCTGCTTCGACCACGCCGCGAATGTCCTCGGAGTATTCCTTCTCCATGCCCGAGAGCAGGAAACCTACATTGGGCATCAGGTCGATTTCTCCTGCACCTGCATCGACCAAACGCGCCGCTTCATCAGCTTTGCCCGCGCTGGTCATCGTCCCATACGGCATGTCAATGAACGATGCTGTCCGAATCCCGCTGCCCTGCACTGCCGCCGCTGTTTTCTTTACCCACGCGCCGGGAACCATCGCCGCATGAAAACGATATTGTAGGCATTCGGCAATGTGTTGTTCCCACATCGCCTGCGTCAAAACATTGGAGATGATCGTGTGCTGAATATGCCCGGCGAGGTTCTGGTTGGCGATTTGTGAATTGTGGGAGCCTTCAGGCATAACTTCTCATCCCGCTCACTTCGATTTACTTCGTGATCTCCGTGTCCTCTGTGCCGTCTGTGGCTGGTGTTCTTTCAACCACCCCGGACTCTCCGTTCCACCCCGCTCGTAATATCCAAGCACTTCCCTCCGCAGTGGCAATGATGGGATTACGCCTTGCTTCCTCACCGCCAACCCCCCGGTTACAACCGCAAATCGGACTGCATCCTGCAGCGTCGATCCATATGCCAACGCCGTTGCCAAACCTGCATTGAACGCGTCGCCCGCACCGGTTGTGTCGACCGTCTCTACCGCAATGGCAGGTACATGAATCGACGAACTTGCTGTCACAATCAGTGCGCCCCTTTCACCCAACGTCATCACCACCGTCTTTACTCCTTGCGCGATTAACTCTCGCGCAAGCTGTTCAGGTTGGCTAGTTTCGTTCGGACTTCGTCCCACCAGCACCTTGGCCTCAGTCTCGTTGGGTGTAAGCACGTCCACCATCTTCAGAAGAGCTGCCGGCAATGGTCTAACCGGCGCTGGATTCAGGATGGTCATTGCCCTGCAACGGCGTCCTGCCGCCACAGCAGCTTCCGCCGCCGCGACCGGAATCTCCAGTTGCGTAAGCACGACATTCGCCTTTTTGAACGCGCCCGAGCCTTTGCCAACATCGTCGGCACTAAGGAACTCATTCGCCCCCGGATCGAGCACGATGCAATTCTTCCCGCTCCCCGTCTCCACCACAATAAAGCCGACCCCTGTGGGCGCATCGGTTGTCTGAATCACGTTCTCTACGTTCACGCCTTCATCACGATAAAGTCCGAGCGCCATCTCGCCGAAAGCATCTTTCCCGATCTTGGAGACAAAGCTGACCTTCGCTCCCAGCCTGGCGCAGCCCACGGCTTGATTCGATCCTTTTCCTCCATAATCCACGCGATAACCGGTTCCCAGCAGCGTCTCGCCCGTGGTCGGCAGACGATCCACTCTCATCGTCAAACCGGTCGCATAACTTCCGACTACGGTGATGTGAGGATTGTTCATTGCCTGCCGTGAATCGCAAGGCTACCACAGTGGAGTCTCGTGCATTGATGTCAAAAGAAAATCCCCGTCCAAGATAAGACCTGGACGGGGTACAGAAACTTCGTAGTAAACCGGACCTTAAGCCGATGCTTCGGCAAAAGCGTTGGCAGTTAGATCGCCCAGCGCTTTGTGCCACATGTGTTTCGGATTTTTTTCGACCTCCGAAACGATATTCTTCATGCGCGTCAGCACCGCCGGTTCGGCATCGTCATAGACATCGCCTTGTAACAATTTCAGGATGTCAATGCGGTAGCGCGGATCCATCAGAAACGCCGTGAACAAAATGTTCAAGCGATAGTACACGCCGATGAAGTTATACCAATTTTTCGTGCCACGCCTAATCGTGCTTTCGTATTCATTGAACGCCTCGCGACTGAAATTGCCAGTCTCGAGCGCCTTCAGAATGTCACGATGAGCAAAGCGCGAGCAGTTTAAAGCAATGCTTACACCGGTGGAGAAAATTGGATCGACGAAACGGCCAGCATCACCCACGAGCACCAGGCGGTCGCCCGCGAGTTGCTTCATGGCGTAGCTATAGTCGCCCTCTTCTTTGAAAGGCCGAATCTGCTTACCAGCTTTCAATGCCTTGTACAGTTCGGGCCGGCTATTCACGCAATCCCAGAAGAATTGCTCGCGCTGTTCTTTCTTGCCAGGGAAGTTTTTCTTCTGCGTGACCACGCCGATGCTGGTTGTATCTTCAGAGATCGGAATTTGCCAGACCCAACTGTTACTGATCGGGAGGAAGTGAATAAAGATGTAGTTATTCATGTCTTCCCGGTAAGCCATTGCCATGCGGTCGTAACTCTGAAACCAGGTGTGGATGGCGTACTGGTCGAAAACCGGATCCTGGATTCTCCACTTCATTTGATTGCCGAGCAGGGTGCGGCGGCCGCTACCGTCCACCACCATGCGGCAGGAGGTGCTCATCTCTTTCTTGCCAATCGAGTACCTGACATGGCAGAGAGTCGGATCCGAGAAATCGACTCCGCTGACGGAGACGCCTTGAATGATTTTGGCGCCGAATTCATTGGCGTGCTGCAGCAACATCAGATCAAACTTGCCGCGGTCCACATGCCATGTGTAGTTCTGGCCAACACCCTGATCGCGCTCTTCAAACCGGATGTCGGCGCCAGATTCGGCGGCCAACCCGTCCAGATTGTGGCTGTAAATCGATTGGCCCGAAGCTGCGGTCCAAGCCGCGCCGTACTTTCGCGGGAAGCCGGAATCCTCCATCTTCTGCAGAAAGTTCAGCTCCCGAAAAACCCGAGTCGAAGAGGGCACCAGGGACTCGCCGACGTGCGGTCGCGGCATGACCTCCCGCTCGAACAAAACACAATTCACGCCGGCCTTGGCCAAATAAGCGGCCATACTCGAACCTGCCGGCCCACCTCCGATAATGCCTACGTCAAAATCAGGAACAGCAGAAGCGCTCATAACGGTTATCGTCTCCCAAATCTGTTCATACAGCTGTTGTTTGATTGATGCAGAGCCCCAAACAATCTCAAGGCAGGCAAAAAATCAGGGAAGGGCTGCTCCCAGTAAGTTATCAGCAAACAAGTGTTCTGCCAACCTCTAAAGCACGAAACCCGCGCAGTTACAGCATACAAAGCTCATACTATCTATCGCAATACGAACTAAAGTCCATGGACTTTCGGTGAGTGCGTTTACTCCATCCGTCCCTGACCGTGCCGTGATTGCGAACTGAGGACAATAAGAAGCTCGCGGGTTGGGCTTTCGTTTTTCTTGGCGGATAACACCGTGCAAAGTGGCGCCCCCGGAGGTCACTAAGTGCGCCGAGCTTCTGCCGAGCAAATCGGACACTGCGCACTTGTTTCTTTCATCTGCATTTTGTCAAAGATCGCGACGATCGTTTGACAATCTTCTAACAGTCTGGCTGCAGCCGAGCAGCACTAACTGAAGTCCAATCCCTCGAACGATTCAGCAAAAGCCAAAGCAAGACACAGCCACAGCAGATGCCGGCTCGGCACACTCGCCAAGGCCAAAGATCTGCGGGGGTGAATACGGGCGCGAATCGTTGAAAGGATGCTTCAATGAAATGCTTATGCGTAGTCATGCTTGTTTGTTTTCTCACCGCGCTTTCAGTTGCGCAAACACCCGGTCTCGGTACCGTCTCCAACGTCACGCCTCTGAGTTCGTGCCCGGCAGGTTTCCCGGTCGGCGCAAAATGCACTTCAGCGACCATCAGTTGTTCTGGAACCGTCGACATCCAAATCACGTTTGGTTTGCATGAAGTTCCAGCGCCGAAGGGCACGATTGTGCTGCATGGCGGCTCCGGTGGAACCGACGCGTCTAGCGGGCTGGGTAGCACCTTCGATCAGAAATACACAGCCGACGGCTATTCCGTTGTCAGCCTGGCATGGGCCAGTCCATGGGAAGACACAGGATTGGCGAGCAAAAGCATTCGCACCGCGGCGTGCCGCCCGGCAACAGCCTTGAACTTTATCTTGAATAATCGTTCCACACATGGAGCAAAATGCGCGCAGGGATTCAGCGGAGGGTCGGGGGCCTGGGCATATGCTCTCGCTGCTTATGACGCAGGCAGCTACCTGGATAAGGTTGTACTCGAAGCTGGGCCAGTGTTCAGCGACATTGCGCTTGGTTGCCAGGTGCCGAACCCGCAAAAAGTGACGGTTTGTGCAGATGGGCAATTCGGATGTGTGCCGGGAGACACCTTCTCCGATATTCCCACCTATGGTGGAACAGTCGTGGGACTGATGCGACAGGTCACAGGGATCCGCAGTTGCGGAGGTGCTACCAATACGACGATGCAATCAAGCGCGGTGTGGAAAACGCAATCGATTGTCGACGGCACATCCAAATCTTCATTTTCCTACCCACACACCTCAATAGCGGGTTGGGTGTGTGACAACGGCCTCAACAACTCAGCAGCGCAAGGAGACTTGTTTTACCAGCAATTCACCAGCGCTTCGCAAGTCGACCACTTCCAGGTGACCCCGATTGAGAACTGCGCCGGTGCCGAAGGCGTATGGTTCGGAAAAACACCCCGAGGTGAAGACGGCCTGGATGCCATCGTTGCCGACACGACTGACCCAATTAGCGGCTGTGTGCAGCACACCCACTAACTAAATCTGGCACACCGGGAAGGGTTCAAGACCGGGCGTGAAGCCTCATTCTTAGACCCTTCTCGCTGTGCTTCCATACCTGGTCCGTCGAAATGCCGGCAGGGTGCAGACAGGTACTTTCGTCGCCAGGGAAGAACAATCTGTACAAAAGAGTGTGCTGCCGATCAAGAATTCCGGTACCATCAGTAGTACTCCCCGGAGTTTGACTTAGGCCCCCGTCCCAAATAGCATCTTGACCATTATTCGTCATCATGAAAGACCTGCAAACGGTGCCCTGCAACGAGAAAAGATCCGCTTGCCTCAAGAGAGGTAAAGGCGGAGAGGTAGGGAGTGAAAATAGTTTTAGTCCATAACACCTATCAGCAGCCTGGCGGGGAAGATGTCATTTTTGAGCAGGAATGCGAGATGCTCAAAAAGGCTGGCCACGAGGTCATTCCGTATTGCCACAGCAATTGGGAAGTCGATAGCTATCAGGGTGTGCGGCTGGCTCTGCTTGCGAAGCGGGCGATCTGGGCTTCGGAAAGCCGTCGAGAGTTTGCCCCTCTACTGCAGCGCGAAAAGCCTGACCTGGTACACGTCCACAACACCTTTGTGATGATTTCGCCTTCCATTTACTCGATTTGTGCGAAGGCCAAAATTCCAGTCGTCCAGACGCTGCACAACTACCGTCTGCTGTGCCCAACGGCTACTTTCTTCCGCGATGGCAGGGTGTGTGAACAATGCATGCAATCACTATGGCGAAGCGTGCAACACGCCTGTTATCACAATTCGCATGCGGCTACGGCGGTTACGGCGCTTATGCTGGCGGCTCACCGGGTGCGGAAGACATGGGAACACGAAATATCCTCTTTCATCGCCCTGAGCCAGTTCGCCCGAAATAAGTTCATTCAGGGTGGTCTGCCCGCCGAGAAGATTTTCGTTAAGCCAAACTTCGTGGATCCGGATCCGGGGGTGCGGCGGGAAATCGGCGATTACGCGGTTTTTGTCGGGCGCCTCTCGCCGAAAAAACGACTCAACACAATGCTGGCAGCCTGGCAGCTGCTAACGATACGCATTCCTTTAGTGGTGATTGGCGGCGGCCCCGAACTGGAACAACTACAAAGGGACGCGGCGAGTGCCGGACTGACGAATATCTCTTTCAAGGGCCCCTTGCCGCGAGCCGAAACCCTGGCTGCAATCAGGAACGCACGTTTCTTAGTTTTCGCCAGCGAGTGGTACGAAAATTTTCCAGTGACGCTGGTCGAATCGTTCAGCTGCGGAACCCCGGTTATCTGCAGCAAAATGGGCGTCATGGAAGAGATTGTTGACGATGGCCGGACAGGTCTTCACTTCACTCCTGCCGATCCGGCTGACCTCTCGAACAAAATCGAATGGGCCTGGGCGCATCCGCAGGAGATGAGTGCCATGGGAAAAGCCGCCCGGGCCGAATACGAGGCCAAATATACGGCCGCGAAGAACTACCCGATCCTCATGGACATTTATGAACGCGCCATGCGCCAGTAAGTGCTCGACAAGCGACTTTACTGCACTCGGAAGCTGACGTTGCTGTTCAACGTGCCTTTGGGCGTTGTCACCTGGATTGTGCCGGAAGTTGCGCCCGTCGGCACTATGGCCTTGATCGCAGTAGCTGAGATCGGCGTAAAGGTCGCGGGCGTGCCGTTGAAGGTCACCTTTGTCGTCCCGCTCAGGTTGCTTCCAAAAATGGTAATGCTCGATCCAACTTTGCCCGTGTTGGGTAGAAGCTCGACAAATTGTCCGAGGCCGACATTCAGGCTGAAAACTGTTCCATTGTCCGTAGAGCCACCAAAAATGGCCGCGCCATAGAGTAGTCCGTTCGTAGCTTGAGTGAGGCCAACGACGGGAAACTCACCGTCTGTGCCAGTGAAATTATGCAGAGTGGTGAACGCGCCAAGAAGAGTAATTTCGAATATCGTGCCGTTGCCGTTGGTTCCTCCGCTGTAGGTCGTTCCGTAGAGGTTGCCGTCCGTGGCTTGGGTCAACCCTGCAAAGGTGTATTGGCCATCGCTGCCGCTGAAGCTATGCAGGGTGTTCAGCACGCCGCCGGAGCTAAGGCTGAAAACTGTTCCGCAACCTACGCCAATGCCACAATGGGTGAACGCGCCACCGTAGTATGTCGTGCCGTAAAAGTTTCCATCACTAGCCTCTACCAGTCCGGCGTATGGAAAGTAGCCATCTGTGCAGCCCGGTTGGGAGCAGAAGTTATAAAGCGTAGTTAAGGTGCCCGACTTGCTGATCCTGAACGCCGTGCCTTTACCCGCTGTCCCGCCAACCGATGCCGTTCCGTAGAGGTTGCCGTCGGTGCCTTGAGTTAACGGGGCATAAGGGAATCCACCGTCTGTGCAGTTTGGCTGTGCACAAAAGCTGTAGAGCGTAGTCAGTACGCCCGCCGGTGTGATCTTGAAAATTGTGCCGTAGTTCGTTGGTCCGCCGAACAGGGTTGTGCCATATAAATTCCCATCGGTTCCTTGAACGAGTCCCCCGTACGGAAGGCTGCCGTCAGTTACGTTGAAATTGTGAAGCGTAGTAATCGTGCCGGTGGGGCTAAGCTTAAACACCGTTCCATAGGTGTCGAGCCCGCCGTTGAACGTCGTGCCGTAGAAGTTTCCGTCGGTGGCTTGAATCAGCGTCCCATAGGGATAGGTTCCGTCCGTGCAGCCTCCCAGAGCGCAAAAGCTGTAAAGCGTCGTCGCCTGGCCGACGCCGGCGATTTTGAAGATGGTGCCACAACCACCGATACAGGTACCGGTGTTTGCGCCACCACGGAGAGTCATGCCGAAAATGTTTCCATTCGTGCCTTCAACCAAGCCAGCGAAGGGTAATGCGCCTCCCGGCGTGCCGTTGAAGTTCACCACATCGGTAAAGGTCTGCCCAGACGAAGTGGTCATGGTTATTGCGCAGAATATGCATAGCAGGCAAACTACTTTCCAGGAACTCGACTTCGTCATACGACCTCTCTTTTTCTCTTGTAGACGGCGCTTCATCGCGTTAAGGGATCACCTGGAAATAGGTGTTACTCAGCAAGGTGCCCGTGGGAGTGGTGACTGCCACTGGTCCGGTAGTTGCACCAAATGGCACCATAGCTTTGACCTCGCCACTGGAACGGATGATGAATGTAGCCGGCGTACCGTTGAAGGTAACACTATTAGCGCCGGTCAAATCGTTGCCAATGATCGTGATCAGTGTCCCCACCAGTTGAGTGCGGGGAATCAATTCCACAAACGGAGCCAGGCCCGTAGCTAGATTGAAGGCCGTACCATTACCGTTGGCTCCGCCGGCGGAAGTTGTGCCGTAGAAGGTTCCATCCGTTCCTTGAACCAGCCCATTGGGCGATTGTCCATCGTTGCCAGTAAAGTTATGAAGCGTGCTAAAAGTCCCCGTCGACGTGATCTCAAAAGCTGTGCCGAAGCCATTGGCGCCGCCGGCGGCAGTCGTGCCGTAGAAATTTCCGTCGGTTCCTAGAACCAGAGTGGCAGAAGGAGTCTTGCCATCGGTTCCCGCAAAGCTATGCAAGGTTGTCAGCGCGCCTGCGGAAGTGATTACGAAGACTGTGCCGAAGCCATTGGCACCGCCCGTGGAAGTTGTGCCGTAGAGGTTTCCGTTGGTAGCCTGAACCAGTCCAGCCAGAGGAGCAGAGCCGTCCGTGCAGTTGGTTTGAGAGCAAAAGCTATGCAGGGTGACGAACTTGTTGTTCTTCTTGGTTAGTTGAAACACCGTGCCGGCAGAATGGGCTCCGCCAGTCGATGTCGTGCCGTACAGATTTCCGGTGGCGTCGAGAACTAATGTCGCCACAGGAGCCGAACCGTCGGTGCAGTTCGTCACAGCGCAGAAATTGTAGAGTGTCGTGAGGGCATTGGTTGGCGAGAGTTGAAAAATCGTGCCTTGACCATTCGCCCCGCCCTTGCTGGTTGTACCGTAAGAACTCTGCGAGACATCGATTACCAACCCTCCCACAGGAGACTGGCCATCACTGCCAGCGAAGTTGTGAAGAATCGTGACCTTGTTGGTGACACCCCTAATCTGGTAGATCGTGCCATCGCCGCTGGTTCCGCCGGATGCAGTTGTGCCATGAAGCGTGTCATTGCCCTGCAGAGCAAGGCCGCCTCCGGGACTGGCTCCATGACTGTTATCGAAACTGAAGATATTGGTGAGCGTTCCGGTTGGCGTAACGCTGAAAATCGTACCCAGATTCTTAGTCCCACCGCTGTTGGTGGTTCCAAAGAAGGACCCATCGCCGGACTGTATCAATGGCCCTGAAGGCTGCGCACCATTGGTGCCCCCGAAATTAGCAAGGGTCGTGAAAGTTTGTGCCGACACACAAACCGCAAACATCACGCAGAAGATGGAGGCCAGGATTGCTTTACGGAAAGGTAGGTTGGTCACGGAACCTGCTCCAGAGGAACATAACGGTCCCGCTACGAGTGTCGCGGGACCGTTAAAGTAAAAGCCCAAGGCAACAGAGTATGTGCCTCAAACTCGTTGTTAGTTGGTTGCCAGATCGTGAAACGCGTTCACGGTGAGGTCGCCCAGCAGTTTGTGCCAGGGATGCTTCTGATTCTGCTCAACCTCGCTGACCATCATCTTCATCTTCTCCAATACCGGCGGGGCAGCAGTGTCGTAGACATCTCCTTGCAGCAGCTTGAGCACGTCCAGCCGATAACTCGGGTGCATGATGAAGTAAGTGAACAGGACGTTCAACCGGTAATAAACCGTGATGAATTCGTACCAGTTCTTCGTTCCCATTCTGATCGTGTTTTCGTATTCGGAGAAGCTCTCGCGTCGGAAATCGTTCTTTTCCAGTGCACGCAGGATGTTGGTATGCGCGAATCGGCTGCTGTTCAGCGCAATGCTCACACCCGTGGAGAAGATCGGGTCAACAAAGCGCCCGGCATCGCCCACTGTAACCCAGCGATCACCGCAGAGTTGCTTCATGGCGTAGCTGTAGTCGCCTTCATCCTTGAAGGGACGAATACGCTGTGCCGCGTGCAGAGCGTCCGCCAGCATTGGCCGGGTGCCCACTGAATTCCAGAAAAATTTCTCGCGATCTTCGCGCGATTTTGCAAAGTTCTTTTTCTGGGTTACGACACCGATGCTGGTAACCGAATCAGTAATCGGAATCTGCCAAATCCAGGTATTGGAGATGGGCAGGAAATGGATGTAAATGAAATCCGGTTCCGTACCTTTAGTGGCAAATACGTGACGGTCGTATTGATCAAACCAGGAATGGATGGCGTACTGGTCGAATACGGGATCCTTAACCTTGAGTTTTAATTGATTGCCCAAAATGGTCTGACGACCACTAGCATCGACGACCATCTTGCACGTGACGCCCATTTCCTTCGAACCCATGTTGAAGCGCACTTCGGGCAATTGTTGATCGAAGTCAACATGTTTGACTTTGACGCCTTCGTAAACCTCTGCCCCAAATTTGTGGGCCTGTTGCAGCATCATCAAATCGAACTTGCCGCGATCCACGTGATAAGTGTGATCGGCGTCGACGCCCGGCTGCGGCCGTTCCGCAAACTTCACATCGACGTAGCTTTCCGGAGCGAATTCCTCTTTGCTGAATTGGTGCTGATATGCGGACTTGTCGTCCGTGGTCCAAGCCGCTCCAAACTTTTTGGGAAACTTAGCTTCTTCCATCAAAGGTAGGAAATCAAGATCGCGGAACACGCGGGTCGAGGAAGGCACAAGCGATTCGCCGACGTGCGGTCTCGGAAATAGCTCCCGCTCTAACACAACGCACTTGACACCGGCCTTGCCCAAATACGCACCCATGGACGCTCCAGCCGGACCGCCTCCCATAATGACGACATCAAAATCTGGCTTTGTAGTTACCAAAGTTACCCAACCTCCTCTGTTTTTCTATATGAAACAAAATTCCCCTTCTGCATGATCTACAAGGGAAGAACAACAGCGCCGACCTAGGGGATAGGCCAATGGGCTGGATTTCAGCTTAGCGCGACTAAACTCTATGTCAAGAGTCGTTGGACTCTACCCTGTGCTCTTGCCTTTTGGGAGAATGGCTTCGCGATTTGCTGCAGCTTGACTGTCACATGTTTCGGTGTCTTATAGGGGACTGCTCATAAGACACTCCCCCGCAGGAACAGCACTTGGAAGTGTCGTACGCGAGCGCTAGCCGCTTGATGGTGGGGATTCCAGTACTCAGAGACTGTCGGAACTATTCCGAGGCGGTGTCGGGTAGCTGATTAAGTGCAATCGTCGAACTCGGTATTGAGGAGTTCGCGGGAGTTCATCTCATTTCGAGGGACCTATGAAATTCGACATGATTTTTGTGCATGCGCCCAGCGTCTACGATTTCAGAAAAATGGACGACGTGTTGTTCGCGTACTTGAGCAATTCTGACAGCGTCCATATCAGCCCGATTTTCGAAATGCCTCCCGTGGGAATTTTCGCGCTGAAGCAGCATATGCAGAAATGTGGTTATACGACCGAGTTTTTCAACGTTGCTTCGCAGATGTTGCGCGATCCAGAGTTCGACGTTGAAGAATTCTTCAGGAATGCTCCCGCCGATTACATTGGCATCGACCTGCACTGGTCGGTCCACACCCATGGCGCTCTCGAACTGTTCAAACTTTATAAGCAGGTTCACCCGAACGCTAAGACCATCGTCGGCGGCATCGCGTCCACTTACTTCCACGAGGAATTGATTCAGTATCCGCAGGTCGACTACGTTTTGCGCGGCTACGACACACTGCAGCCTCTGCAGGAACTGATGGCGGCGAACAATTCGCCCGACAAGTTGAAGGATGTCCAGAATCTGACGTGGAAATCGGGCAATGAAGCCCGGTTCAACGATCTCTCGTACACCCCGAAATTTTTGTCGTCTGCGGTGGATTGGACCCAGATTCTGGCCGGCGATCGCAAGGGCCTGACGCCATATAACATCGTCATCCCACAGGCCGGCTGCGAATATGGTTGTCGCTGGTGCGGTGGCAGCCGTTACTTCTTTAAGAAGTACATGGGATTGAACACTGGCGTTCCACGCATTCAGAAGTCGCCCGAAGCTCTGAAAGCCGAGTTGGCCAGTATCGCCAAGACTACCAAGGGCGGCCATACCATCACGATGATCGATTTCTGGCACGAGTATCCGGCGCTGTTCGATGCCGGCACCGACGTGTTCGTAGACGACAAGATCGACTGCGTACACTTCAGCCTGCACCGCTTGCCTTCAGTCGAGAAGGGTCGTCAGATGGCGCAGCCTTGCCGCGCAGTCATCGAACTCTCGCCCGACTCCCACGATCTCGAAGTCGCCAAGGCTAGCGGCCGCGGCAAGTACACCATGCAGCAGATGGAAGATTTCATGGACGCGTTGATCGACAACGTCTACTCGTTTGAAATCTACTTCATGCTGGGCCTCCCGAAACAGACCCGCGCCAATGTCATGGAGACAGTCGATTACTGCGGCCATTTGCTCAAGAAATACAAGGGCAAGAACGTTACGCCATACATCTGCCCGATGCTGCCATTCCTCGATCCTGGCAGCGAAATCTTCGACAATGCCGAGCAGTGGGGATACAAGATCTTCCATAAGACGCTCGAAGATCATCGCCAGGCTCTCATCAGCATGAATTGGAAAGAGCGGCTGAATTATGAAACTCAATGGATGACCCGCCAAGAGTTGGTCGACGTCTCGTACGAATCGGTGCGCGCATTGACCGACTTGAAAGAGAAGTACGGCGTGTTGCCGGGAGGCTTTGCTGACGCGATCCGCAAACTGATCGACGGAACCCGATCCTTTTTGAAGGACATTGATGCTTACCAGGCAATGCCGGAAGGCGAAGAGAAACTACTCGCGAGCGCACCGCTGAAACAGAGAATTGCCGAATACAACCGCAAGCAGTTCAAGACAATTCGGAGCCAACAACGTCCGATTGACCTGGGTTTCTCGCGCCAACAATGGTTTGACACCCAGGAAGCCTTCGATCGCGTCATGGCTACGCCGGTTGCCGTGGCTGCTCCTGGGGTTGCGGTAGAGCAGGCACCTGCGGGTGTGTGATCCACATCTGCTGAAATCAAGAAGGGCGGGGAAGAATCCCCGCCCTTTGTTTTTTGTTGACTCAGGCTTCAGAATTGATTGCTGAGGCTGAGAAAGAATTAATTAACGGTGCACTTGAAGCCTGCATTCGCAGGATTGCCCGAGGAGGGCGAGTAGCGACCGACCATCTCGTCCTTGTCGTTAATACCATCTGCTCGCGTCGTGTTCGTTCCGTTCGGATCGTCGAACTGGGTGAAGACTCCGGTCGCAGCCTTATACAAAACTCCGTGCCGGTTATTGCTCGCATCGAAAATGGTGTAGTCGATGTCGCCCTTGTTGTTGATTCCATGGATGACGCTTTCGGTCGCCCCCGGAACATCCATTTTCTTAAAATGGGCGCCGTCAAATGTGTAAGCGTCCATGCTGACGCCGGTCGAAGTCTCCGTATATACGGTCATCAGGTTGGCATTGTTAATGGCCCACGCGATAGTCTGGGCCGCCCCCGGGATATCCACCGTGTGATACCTCTTCGTATCCCAGTAAAATCCGTGGTTCACGCCGTTACTGTCCAGGTAGGATCCGACAATCCAACCATTGTCATTGATTCCATTCGCCTCAGTTCCGGCCGAATTCGGAAAAGCAATCGGGTGCATACCTCCGTTCCTATACTCGAAGGACGTTTCGGTGCCGAACGAGTCAAAGTACCACCCGACGGCGACGTTGTTGTTGTTGATGCCATAGGCGGCAATGGAACTGCTCCCCGAAGGACCATCAAAGGTCTGCAACCCGGTGGTGCCGAGAATCAAACCATGCTGCACGAACGAGCTATCGAGGTAGTCGCCGGCTATGACACCAGCGTTGTTTACCGCGTAAGTGTCGGTTTCCGTAGCGCCCGCAATCGGGACGTTTACGTCGGCACAGTTGTTGGCGGGCTGCTCCTGTGCTTGCGCGACCAGGTTCATTGCGGCCAGGAGACAAGCGAGCATTGCGCACAGCGAAAATCGCTTCATTTTCATATCGCTCCTCAGAGAATCGCCCCTCCTCAAAGTCGCCTTTCTGGGGCCGCGTGGGCAGCTACCAGAAAGAGCCCCGGGGGGAAAAGGGACGTTCGCATTTCCCGGAGGCGGCGAGTTTCTCCCGCCGCGCGCGAACTGTCAATAAGCAAGAATTTGCACACTTTCCGTTCCTGGCCCGTGAGTCTCTGATGTGCATATTTGTGCACAGGTATTTGTGCTACGTGTGAGAATTCATGAACAATGCAAAACCAGAATCGCGAATGGGACGCGGCTGCTTACCACCGACTCTCCGGCCCTCAGCTCAGTTGGGGAAAGAAGGTCCTTGCTGGTTTACAACTGCGTGGCGATGAGTTCCTCATGGACGCCGGCTGCGGCACTGGCCGCGTCACTGAGGACTTGTTGAACGAGTTGCCCGCCGGCAAGGCCGTTGCCGTAGATCTTTCTTGGAACATGCTGAGTACGGCACGCCAGCATTTATCGACGCAATTTGGCTCTCGAGTTCACTTCGTCGCTGCCGACTTGCAATATCTCCCCTTCGATCGCATCTTCGACGGAATCTTCAGCACCGCAACCTTTCACTGGGTAGCTGACCACTCCCGATTATTTCGTAGCTTGTTTCGCGCACTCCGGCCAGGCGGATGGCTTCGTGCTCAATGCGGCGGCGGACCCAACCTCGCCCGCCTCAGAAAACGTATGGATACACTCGTCGCGAGCCCACAATATGCCCGCTATTTCGCTCATCTTCAAAACCCGTGGGTTTACAACGATGCCGCCATAGCGGCGAAACTCTTGCGCGACGCCGGCTTTGTCAACGTAAACACTGATGTTCAACCCGCTGTAACCGTTCTGAACGATAAAGAACATTACAGCGAGTTTCTTCAGGCCGTCATTTTGCGCCGACACCTTCAAGAGATACCTGATGCCGAATCGCGAGCCGAGTTTATCGCTGAACTGACCCGCCAGGCTGCGCAGGACGATCCGCCGTTTTCCTTGGACTACTGGCGTCTTAATCTCGCCGGCGACGTGGCGAAGTTCAGAAAATAGTGATATCCAGGCTAAGCAAATCGGAAACAAAAATTACCGTCGAATCTGGTTGTCGACGCCGGCAGGTGGTTTAGTTGCAACCTGACAAATGGTCCATGAGCTATCGTAATGGCAACTGAAGGTATGATGATGTGCATAATGGCTGATACTCAGGGAACCACAACAGGAGGAGCCATGAGGAACATGAGAGTTTGCATTTGTGTGGCGGCTGTGTTCGTCGCAGTGCTTGCGATGCAGGTAACTTCAGCGGCTCAAAATGCGCCCCAGGCGCCAGCTGGGTCTCGCGGCGGCCAGAACCATGCCGCGGTTGAAAGCAATCCGAGCTGCCAGAGAATCCTTAATGAATGCCGGAGACTGGGATTCGTTCAGGGACAATGGAAGCGAGACGACGGACTCTGGAAGGATTGTTTTGATCCGGTTCTGAAAGGCGGAACTCCTACCCAGCATGGCAAGCCTGTCCAAGTTCCCGTCAGCTCCAGTGATATTGAGGCGTGCCGCGCGGCCAGGCATGGGAGGTAGAACGACCGACCCTACGGCTTACCTCCAGCCTGCTGATTCATTCTTGTAAAAAAGCCCGTCCACGTTTCGCGGACGGGCTCTTCGATTATCAACAAGGTTAATGCAGTTCTACACCACCCATAAAATCCTGATCGATGCCGGTTGAGGTATCGGTGTAGGTGTTGTAGAGGGTTGATCCACCCCACGCGTTTCCGGTGTAATCCCCAATGAAGAATCCACCAAATCCATCATTGAATGGGTTTGAAGGATTTGCAGAGAGATCGAACACCATGGGATAGGTGCCGGGCACGTGCCCCAGGATCGAAGCAAACGATTCATAGTTGACGTTTGCAGGATCATTCCGGCGGTCATCCCACGTCACTCCGACGTGGCCCTGGTTGCTTATGTTGAGCCAGGGAAAAAACTGGTCGTTGGTGATGATCGAGATTGGTTGTGCCACCCATGAAGTTCCACCATCAAGCGAGCGAGCCACATAGACCCGCATCTGTTGTCCTGTCCACGTGTAGAAAGCAATGAACAGATTGCCGGCTCGTCCTGAATTGCTGTTATCGACGGCGATTACCGGAATATTGCTCATGCGCTCAAAGGTATTCGGCAACGAACCGTAGAAGCAGCAGGCATTCGGATCGGGGACGAGATTGGCACTGAAGATCGCCCGCGGTGCCGTCCATGTGTTTCCGCCATCCTTGGACTCGGAAAACATCATGGTCGCCTTGGTACCGCCGCAATCGCCCGTCGGGCCATTCGCCACACAGTGCATCCAGGAGAGATACACGGTTCCATCCTCCCCGATCGCTAGATCCGTGAAGGTGTCGACTGCCGGGAAAATTTGCAGTTTGCCCACCAGCACATTCGTCCAGGTGTTTCCTCCATCGCTCGAATGACTGACAGAGATTTGGGTATTGTTTTGTGTTGCGTCAAACTGGGTAACAGAGATGTAGATCGAGTTGGCGAATGGACTGTTGCGATTGGTGTCGATCTCCATCCATGGTTTGTCTGTGAGGCCCCCCAACATGTTGGGAACAGCTTGCCGCGGCGCCGACCAAGTCTGACCATTGTCGGTCGAACTCTCCAGGATGATTACGCCTGGTACAAGGGAAGGAGCGGCATCGATTCCGCTGATGTAGGCGTTGCCCCTGAGATCGTAACCAACGCCGGGATCGCCTTCTCCTGACATTCCAGACAAGTTGTTCATGCACGTTCGCGTCCAGGTACTGCCGCCATCACTTGATGCATAGAAGCCCTGGACGTTTGGGCAGGCATAGTCGTTGGCCCCACTCAGAATCCATGAAGGATTTGTGGGACTCACGATGACTGGTGTTTCGTTGGCTAAAACTGCACTTTCAGAAACGTTGACGTTGGGCAGGACACATGGTGCAGGACTACAAGTGACGTTGGCGACGCGGGTGTGGGAATTTGCCGCGCCAGTGAGGTGAACTTTTCCCTGTCGCACTGCTTGCGTCATCAGCACTGACGACGATAGAGGTGACAGTGGCAATGGCGAATGGCTGGTTTGGGCGATCCCGAGCGCCACCAAGGTGAGCACCGTGGCTGCTGCAAGGACAATACGAGAAAGGGGAAACTTCGTAGGCAAAGTACGACCTCCAAGGTAGGATTTCTCAGGTGGGGTGGGGGGAGTCCCGTCGCGAATCGCATCTCCCCGAAGCGGCCCTTCTGTCCCGACTGTAAGCCTGTTTTCGCGGCACTGTCAATGTGCATTCTGCCTATTTTGCCGGATTTTTGGATCTTCACTTTATGACACCTGTGCTGCAGGATTTCGTGTGGATCAATCGCGAGTACCGGCTTGACTACATAAAAGCCGCAGTCTGCCCACTATGTCAAAAAGGACTTTCTTCTCCTATCGCGTGCATTGTCGGAACTGAAATGATATAGTCCGCAGCAATCAGTGGCGGTTTCCCCCACGGTTTAACTTCCAAAGTTTCGAAGCAGTAGGAGGTAGGTGTGACGCTTCCCTTGTTCGCTAATCGCCGCAGTCTTTTCAAGAGTGCTGTCCCAGCATTCGCGCTCGTTATGTGCCTGGTATCGATGCTGATGCCGCGGGTTTCGCAGGCTCAAAATACGATCAGCACTTTCGCAGGCGGTGGCTCATTTATTCCACCAGGAGGCGCACCGACGAGCCTCGATTTGCCAGGACCTACTGCTGCGATTCGCGATGCTTCTGGAGCCAATACCTTCATCGCCGCACCTTACTCGACTTACGTTGTGCAGGTGAATAATGGCGCAGCGTCAATCTTCGCAGGAGTGGGCTACTCCGGAAATACCGGGGACAATGGGCCAGCGAACCAGGCCGCACTAGGACTGCCCACGGCACTGGCCTTCGATAGTCAGGGAAACGTTTACATTGCCGATCCCAAAGCCTCGCGCATTCGCAAGGTGACTATTTCAACGGGCACAATAACGGGCACAATCACGACAGTTGCCGGCTGCGATCCTCAGTGTTCAAAGCCAGGCGGGAAGTGTGTACACCCGTATGATCCATGTGGGGATGGTGGTCCCGCTACCGGCCCAAACGCGCTGCTCAATCTACCTCTTGGCATCGCAGTAGACAAGAATAACGTTCTGTATATCGCGGACGCGTACGACAATCGCATCCGCGCGGTGAATCTGTCGAGCGTTTCGGTCACTGTGTACACAGTAACGATCGCGCCTGGAAATATCGCGACAGTAGCCGGGAAGGTGAGCGGTCCGAGCAATCAATGCCCGAACCCGATTAACGCTTGCGGAGATGGCGGACCTGCACTTTCAGCCGAGCTCAACTATCCACAAGGCGTCGCTTTCGATAGCGCCGGCAGTCTGTACATCGCGGACACAAGGGACGAGCGGATCCGCATCGTCACCGCTGATGGCAATATCAACAAGAAAGTCGGCGCGGGACGAATTTGCAAAGTCCCGACAGGCCCATGCGGGGACGGCGGCGCTTACGTTAATGCCAATCTGACGATGCCAATGGCGGTTGTTCTTGATGCTTCCAACAATATTTACATCGCCGACACGTTGGATAACAAAGTGCGCGTGGCAAATACGCAATCGGGCCCCATCACTGTTTTTGGCGTAACCGTGAAGTCTGGGAACATTGGCACGATCGCGGGCACGGGTACTCCTGGATACAACGGTGACAATAAACCCGCCACGACCGCAGAATTGAACGTTCCCAATGGCCTATTCCTGGACTCGACTGGAAATATGCTTGTTTCCGATACAGGCAACCAATTGGTGCGCCAGATCGTAGCTGCAGGCACGATCTCGAGCTTTGCCGGTGGTGGGCTGGGTAATGATGGTGGACCAGCGGCTAATGCAATCCTGGAGAACCCCTACAACGTTGCCGAGGACAGCTTAGGCAACGTTTTTATCGTCGACAGTTCGAATAATCGAATTCGCGCAGTCAATACACAGGGCTCGCAGATTGTCATCTATGGTGTAACGATTGGGGCCGGCGATATTGCGACCGTAGCGGGCACTGGCATCACGGGTGCCACGGGCGACGGGGGACCGGGCACGCAGGCTACTCTGAACGGGCCGATGGCTATAGCCTTTGATTCTGCCAACAATATGTTCATCTCGGACACCGGAAACGAAGTGATCCGGAAACTGGATCGCAATACTGGCACAATCACTCGATACGCAGGACAGTATGCCATGGTGTGCCCGGGCGGGACGCCACAACTTTATGCCTGCGGAGACACCCAGGCTGCAACAACCGCGACGTTTAATACGCCGGAGGGTATCGCCGTCGACAGCCTCGGCAATCTCTACATTGCCGACTACAACGACCTCGTAGTGCGTCAAGTAACCGCAGCCGGCATCATTAGTACCATCGCCGGGGATGGCAAAGCCACTCCGGCGTGCTCAACTACTCCGGCCCCCGCGCTTTCGGTTGGCATTTTCCATCCATCCAGCGTCTCTGTAGATAACGCCGGCAACGTGTACATCGACAATACCTATGGCAACATGATTTGTCGCGAGAGCGGCGGGATGGTGAGCGATTACGCGCTCAACGGCCTGCCTGGTTACAGCGGAGATGGCGGCCCGGCACTGAATGCTTCGGAATTCTTCCCGCTATGGAGCACAATTGATCCGTCCGGGAATGTGTTCCTCGGTGGAGGCGACTTCAGCTGCATACGTCGGGTTGATGCAGTTACCTACACCATTGGCACGGTTGTCGGGAATCCAAACGGTACGCCCAAGTGCGCGGCAGGATTTTTGGGAGATAGTGGGCTGGCCACGCTGGCTGAGATCTCGAACGCCGGCTTTTCGGTTGACGCCAACTCAAACCTCTATATTGCCGACGAGGGGAACAATCGCGTTCGCCTGGTTCACCTGAGCCCGGCAATAACCACGACTCCGCCGCCCAACTTTGGTGCGTGGCAGATTGGCCAGACTAGTACACCGGAGAATTTGACAATCACCAGCTCCGGAGGGGTTGATCTCACCCTCAGCGCTCTCGGCCCGCTTGGTGGAACCAATCCAGGTGACTTTCAGGTCACCGGTCAAACCTGCACAGCGCCAGATAATCTGGGCGTAGACCAGTCGTGTACTGTCACTTTCACGTTCACTCCACAAGCCCTTGGTTTGCGGACTGCAACCTATCCTATTACCGATAACGCACCGAACAGTCCACAGACGATAACGCTGAGCGGCTACGGTCCCTACTTTACGATCACTGCCTCACCTGCAACTTTGACCATCCCACGCGGTACGCAGAAAGTTTCGACCCTCACCATCGCGCCGCAAGCCGGTTTCACCGGGACTGTAAACCTCAGCATCACCGGGTGCACAGTACAGAACGGATTGACTTGCACGCTCGACTCGAACCAGGTAACGCTGAATGGAACGAGTGTTACTGACAACCTTACGGTGACGGCGAGTTCGACTGCTACCGTAGGCACCGACCAGGTGACGGTGAAGGGAACTAGTGGTCAGTTGCAGTTCTGGGCAAACATTAGGGTCACCGTTCAATAGAGCCACGTGCTCGCTGAGGTAGTTCTGATCCTCGCGAGTAAAGAGGGCTTGCGATCGGAAGTAACAAAGGCCGCGACGAGCGTCGCGGCCGTTCAAAAACTAGAAACAGCTTTCAGTTATGGGATGGTGCCCTTCACAGCGCCCGCGGGTACAAGGCCGCTGAAAGTGAACCAGCCAGCTTGACCGACATCGCCAGCGATATTTGCGCTATTCGAGGGTTGCCATGCAGCCTCAAAATCTGGTGCGCGATTATCGTCCGAACTTGCCACGAGCCAGTATTGGGTTCCCGCAGTCAGAGCGGTTGGAGTGATGGCTACCTGCGCCAGCTGGCAGCACGTTCCGTTGGCCGGAATCGCACTAGTCTCGGCCTGCACGATTAACGTTCCCGCCGTGCCGCCATTGTCGGTGTATAAGGCAAGAACGGCCCTCTTCGTCCCCGAGATGTAACCCAATGCGGCCTGGAGTTGAGTCGCATGAGAATTCGCCTTGGGGGTGAAAGGTATTCCGATCCACTGGTCAACGGGATTATCGATCGCGTTTGGTCCGGTCACGTAGTAGCCGCCCACAGCATCGTTATAGAGGTCCGAGTTGTTAGGACCCAGGTTGCTAAAAATGGTAGCGGTGGCGTTGGAACCGAACCGCTCCACATACGGAACTACAGCGGAGTTATTGTGAGACCCAGGTGCGATTCTCGGGCCCTGAGCCATTAACGTGCCGCACGCAAGTGCCAGCACGAACAAGCAGCAGAGTATGCGTGTAACGTTTCTTGACATTTCGAATTCTCTCCTTGTAGACGTTGAGATCGACTGCGACTCCCCGGCTTGCAACCAGGCTGGCGAGGCTCTGTGCCGGAGTCTCCAGCGATCATGCAGTTGAGCAAATGTTTCGAAGCGATTGACTGCCCCCGCCGGTCGAGCATCCTATCACAATTAATCTCGATTTGAATCCACAGCCCCTTTTTTCGAGGTCTCGGATTCCGCTCTCCTCGCGGCATTTAGAGTCTTTGCTCTCATGGTCGAGCCTTTTGTCCCTACGCAGAAAATTTCAAGTTCCCGCGAATGTAGCCGTGAATTCAACCGAGCGCGATGTCGTCTGACGTACGCCGCCATAGGTGTTCCTTGATGTGAAAGGTAGCTATCGGCCGCGATTCGGGCTCATTTTGCGGCTGTTTCTTGGGGGAGCAGGGAATAGCTGAGCCCCTTAGTTGATCGAAAATCTTCATCCATGCACTCCAACGAAATTGCTTGCAAAGGCAATCGGGAGTTCCCGATTTGCTTCTTGCACTCTGTGTTGTAGAACTTGATGCCCGTGTCGTAGTTCGTCATGAAAAAAAGCAATTTTCATGGACTCTGCGTAGAAGCGCCGTTTTCTGCTCCTAAGCTTCTGGTAACAAGCCGCATAGCGTCCGAAACTAATGGTTTGTAGCTGTGTTCTCATCCGTGACGGCAACAGCCGATTGGAGACAACGCATGAACAAGCTGATCAATTCATTACTGATCGTCGCGATTGGCGGCACGTTAACATTCGCCGCCGCGCAGTCCGCGAATCCACAACCGGTACCGCCCGGGGCCACCCAGCCTGCTGGACCTGGCGTGTACGATCCCGGCCATCCACGAGTCAATGAAGTGGACCAGCGGTTAGAGAACCAAAAGGACCGAATTCAACAGGGCGTGAAAGATGGCACCATGACTAAGCAGGAAGCGCGGCAGGCCTGGCGCAACGATCGACGCGTCGCGGCCCAGGAGCGCCGAGACATGGCTGCCAATGGTGGACATCTGACCAAAAAAGAGCAGAATCAGCTCAACCACGAGTTGAATCACAATAGCCAGAAGATATACAAAGAAAAGCACAATTAACAGCCAGTCCGCTGTTTGCGCGTCAGTTCGGATCAAGCCGCAGCTCCGTCTGCGGCTTCTTCATTTCTGGCGGTTTTTGCCGTTTGCTAGAGACTTTCGTTACTAAGGCCTTTTACCTCTTGCGGCTTACCCTCCTGCCGCATACCCTTTCACCTTTACTGTCCTAGTACCACGAAGTTACGAATTCGTTGAATCCCCCCAAATTGGGTACCCGGATAGGCAGAATTCTCTAATCGGCATGGCTACCGCGAAGCTCGAACCCGTTGCATCCGTTAGTGCCCCAGCGAGTTTTCGCGTGCTGGGGGTGCGAGTCGACGTTGTCCAGATCCCCGACATTATCCGAATCGTGGAAGGGTGGATCGCTGCTCCGGCGGAGACGCGCTACGTCGCCGTGACCGGAATGCACGGCGTTTCCGAGTCACGCGAAGATGCCAAATTCCGTGAGGTTTTGGAGGGTGCCAGCCTGGTGATTCCTGACGGCATGCCTCTGGTTTGGGTAGGGCGCTTGCAGGGGCATAGCGATCTGAAGCGCCGCACAACGGGCTCGGAATTCATGGAGACCTTCTGCCGCGAAACTGGGTCGAAATACCGCCATTTCTTTTATGGTGGCGCTCCTGGCGTAGCGGACCTGCTCGCGAAAACTGAACAGAAACGTCACGGGATTCAGGTTGCCGGGACCCTCTGTCCTCCTTTTCGCGCCCTCAACGAGGCAGAAGAGCGCGAGCTTGAACAGACAATTCGCAGCGCGGCGCCGGATGTTCTTTGGGTTGGACTCAGCACTCCTAAGCAAGAGAAATGGATGCACGCCCACAAGCATCTTGGTGTTCCAGTCATGTTTGGTGTTGGTGCGGCCTTTGACATGAATACCGGCCGGGTGAAGCGCGCGCCCGAGTGGATGCAAAACCACGGTCTGGAATGGTTCTTTCGGTTGCTTACAGAACCACGCAGGTTGTGGCGCCGCTACATCATCAATGGATCAAAATTTGCGTGGGCAGTTTGTATCGAGCATGTTGTCCCCACAATTCTGAAGAGCGAGCAGAAACAAGCATAGTTGCAACAGCACGCAGAAGTTTTGCAAGCAAAAATTTAGGAGACTTCAATCACATGGGCAAGCAAAAACGAATTTTAGTAACGGGCGCGGGCGGTTTCATCGGACATCATCTGGTCAAACGGCTGAAAGCGGATGGCCATTGGGTCCGGGGGGCCGATATCAAGTATCCCGAGTATGAAGCCAGCGCCGGCGATCAGTTTGAGATTCTCGATCTGCGCAAGTACGAGAACTGCCTGCTTGCCACACGTGGCGGCATCGATGAGGTTTACAACCTTGCCGCCGACATGGGCGGAATCGGCTACATCACCGCGTTCCATGCCGATATCAGCCGCAACAATATTCTCATCAATGCGCAGATGCTGGAAGCCAGCCGACAAAACGGGGTTGGCCGGTTCCTCTTCTCGTCTTCTGCCTGCGTTTACAACCAGGCGAAGCAGAAGGATCCCGATGTTAAGCCGTTGACCGAAGCAGACGCCTATCCTGCCGACCCCGAGCCGGGTTATGGATGGGAAAAGCTTTTTGCTGAGGAACTCTGCCACTACTACTACAAGGATTACGGCCTTGAAACCCGCATCGTGCGTTTTCACAATGTGTACGGACCTCTTGGCACCTACGATGGCGGCAAGGAGAAAGCGCCCGCAGCCATCAGCCGCAAGGTTGCCATGGCCCAGGACGGCGATGCTATTGAAGTCTGGGGTGACGGCGAGCAGACGCGCTCCTTCATGTACGTGGACGATTGCGTCCAGGGTTTGATCCGCATCATGGCTTCCGACTACCGCGATGCACTGAACCTCGGCACGGACGAGTTAGTCACGATCAACGGCCTGGTCGACATGATCGCCAAGATCGCTGGCAAGAAGATTCGCAAGGAACACAATCTGAGTGGACCGCAAGGCGTTCGCGGACGCAACAGCGACAACACCCTTTTGCATAGCGTGTTGGGTTGGGAACCGTCGATTCGCCTGGAGCAAGGGCTGTCGATCACCTATCCTTGGATTGCGTCACAGGTTTCGCAAAAACCGGCGCTTGAGATGGTCGACGCCGACTGAAGTCTATGCCCAATTCTGGTTCCGGACCACTCATCGTCGTCGGACTTTGGCGGTCCGGAACATCCCTGCTCTATAGCCTACTGAATCAGCATTCCGAGATCGCTCTGCTTTACGAAGGCGATCTCTTTTTGCTGCGCTCTCGCTTCCGTCCAGGCAATGAAGGTGATTGGCGCGGCCGCTGGGAATTTTGGAATTCCGCTTTGTCGCGCCACAACATCGACACCGCAGAAGTTCCAGCTGCCGTGCCGGATTTTGCGACGGCTGCAACTTCGGTTTGGAAGCAGTATGCCGGTGACGCTGTGGTCTGGGGAGAGAAATCGCCCGATTATTACGATTGCATGGAGACCCTAGCGCGCGAGTTCCCTGGCGCCCGCTTCCTCGTGATCTGGAGAGATCTCGCCGATACCTGTCGCAGCATTGTACGGGCGCGTGCCGGCTCGACATTCTTTTCCAAGCCGGGGCTTCTGCACCGCGCCATCATCGGCCATCACAAATTGAAACAGCAATGTGACCTGCTGCTCGCGCAAGCTATTCCAGTTCACCAGATTCATTACGAAGAGTTGATTCAGGACCCTGAGCAGGTCATGGCGGGCGTTTGCGATTTTCTCGGTTTGGCCTTTGAACCACGCATGGCATCCCTGCGCGGTGCGGATCGTTCAGCCATTTACAAAGGATCGCATCACGAGCAGGTCAAAAGTGAAGGGATTGTAAGCGATCGGAGAAAGGACGAAGTTCTACCCGAAAATGTAAAGAGCAAAATCGAGCGCTACGTCAACTATTGGCATCGGCGCTATGCCGGAACCTGGCCGCGTTACCCCAAGATGCTGAAGGAAAGCACGGCTTTTCCGAGTTTACTCGAGCGCTGTGGCGATGAGATTTTATTTCGCATTCTGCGTATGGTGGATGGCGTGACCCAAGCGGTCTATTGCTACGCACCATATCGCGCGCTGGAACGTTATCGCAGCGCAAAAGCTCGCCGGCATGCGCAGACTGCGACCGAGTCGGTTCCCGAGCAATCTCCAGCGGAGAATGTGCCGTCGTAGCAAGCTTTTCGCGGTAATCTGGTTCAGCTAGACACATCGCACATAGGAAAAAGCAATGCGCGTAGCACCCACATTTACGGCTCTTTTGCTGTTCGCGCTGACCCCATCCCTCAATGCGCAGGTCTGGAGTGATTGGGTTCCTACCTCGATGAACACACAATTAGAGTACCGATCGCAGATTTTCCCGAATATGCGGCAGTGCTACCTGGAGTTTCGCGACAAACAACAGGCCAAAAGCACCACTACGTTCGATGTAAGCATTGATTTCAAGTACGCGGATCCAAACGGCAACCTGAAGGTAAAGACGGATCGCGAGCACGTCGTCACTATGCCCGCGCAAGTAGGAACCGTGCGGGTCGTCGATTGCGTGGGCGTCTCCGAAGTCCGCGCCGGTTCTGTGCAGCGTCACTAGCTTCGGCGTTCAATAGGATTCACTTCGTGTTTAATGTTTCTTGTGCTTGTTGGCGCAGCTATTAACCATGTCATTGGTAACCGCTGTGAGGCCGAGGACCCCTTGCGGCGTGAAACCCTGCTCAACCCCTTCCGTGTTGTTGCATTGATCAATTCGTGTCACGGAAAATCCAGCGGTTTGCCTGGAATTTGTAATCTGCGAATAAAAGAATTGGCCTTCTGCCGCGGAGTTGTTCTGTTCTTTGGCATCGCTGCTGCATAACCATCCCGCCATCGCTGTGTTGGGATAGCTGAAGTTGGGATTGCTGGTACCATCCACGATGCTCATCTGTTTCCAATCTGTGTTGGCCTGAGAATTGGTCCGCTTTGTGCCGGCACAGGTTGGTTGCCCCGTCCAGGAGCCTACCGCAAGGGCATCTTGATCCAAATATGTTGGGCTGTCCTGCCACGGTTTTCCATTGCAACCGAACTGACCGTTGGCACACACCGTCACGCTCGAAGCATTCGGTACCTCGCACCCCTTCTCGATATCGCTGAACACCGGCCCAGAAATCAGTTCCACTTTATCGAGGAAGTTTGTTCCGCCATACCATGCCATTGTGTAAGCTACCGCGGCCGAGCCTCCGCTGAGGCCTTGCGCGCACATTCCTCCACCGCGATAAACGCTGGTGGCGACGTAGTTCAGGAAAGTGGCTGGCCGGCATGCTGCCGTCTTTATGCTATCGGTTGGAGTACCGGTCGCCTGCCACGCCGAATCCCACGCGAACTGCACTATCTGAAAGCCGCTCCCTAAATAATTACCGGCATAGCTGGGAACCCCATAAGGCAGCGTCCCCTCGCTTCCGCCGAGAAACACGATTGTGCCTTTTAATGCTCCGGTCGGGTTTTGGACACCGTAGGTCAACCCAAGGCTGGCGGTGCGGGGACAGGCGATTTGCGCCTGATAGCAAGTCATGCCCAGCATGAATCCGCTTGGGCACGAGTCCAGTTGCGTTACTCCGGACACTGTGCCCAACGGCAGGGGTGCGCGCTGCGCCACGACTTGGACCGGAATGGTGAAAGCGACTAGAAGAAACGCGGATAGAGCTAACAAGAAACGACTCATGAGTTTCTGCCCCGCAATTGGAGAATTAATTTGGGGACGAAATGAGGCGCAAGCTCAATTGGACGGGCAATTGACTTACATCGGCGGGCGCGAGGCCGATCTAATGGCTTTTGTATATGAACGACCCAACTGTAGCAAGCGAAAACAATAATCACTAGTTCATGGAAGGACTCGTTGTAGCAAGCGGAATCGTGCGCCAGACGGAGCAATGGCCGCGAAGTGTTAATTGGCAATTGAGCTAATCAGCGAGGTGATTACTGTTAAGATACTAAAAAGAGCTTACAACTTTTTCCGCCTAGAGGGGTTTAAGTCACCGGCAATGAAAAGTCTGAAATCAGGGAAACGCTCGCCGCAAATTGCTTTGGCTGCTGTGGTTGCTTGTTTGATTAGCTTGTCAGCTTGTGGCGGAGGTTCGGCTACGTCTCAAGTCAACACGCCGACGGCTCCGACGCTGTCAATCACGCCCGCTAGTCCCTCCTTTTTGGTGGGCGCGACTCAGCAGTTTAGTGCGACCGAAACCGTAAACGGCACACCGCAAGACGTCACCAAAAGCGTGAGTTGGACGGTTTCATCCTTAAACCCTGTTTCAGGAGCGTTAACCAGCACTCAGGCGGCAAGCTTTCCTCCAAATTCATCGCCAGGGCTGGCGACCGGTGTTGCGGCTGGTCCCATCACGGTTACCGCTACCATCAATGGGCTGAAAGCTTCCGTGACAGGTGTCGTGAATGCCATTCCTTTAATCGACATGACATCGAGCCAGACCTACAAGGGTTTCGAGGGCGGGTTATATCAGGGAAGTAGTCCGACGGTCACTGATCCCAAACATGACGCGGACGGGATCGCCGCGGCCAACGCGATTCAACCGCTCGACACGAACGGCCAACCGGCAGCAATCCCAACCGGCGCGGTCGTCGTTGTCGGCATTGGGATGTCAAATTGGACGGATGAACTCTGCGCGGAGAAGAACTCGCCTCCGGGCCCATTCTTCAATGCCAACAATCAATGCGATTCGTACACCTTCATCGGGCAAGCTGGAGTGATCCCCAACCCCTCTACCAACACGATTCTGGTCGACTGTGCAATCGCAAGTGAAGGTGCTGCAAACTGGGTCAGCGACGCTCCACCGAATGGGAAGACGGTTGGCAATTACACGGCATGCGCTCAGTTGTTAGATTCGTTTGGGTTAAGTCCAAAACAGGTACAAGTCCTGTTGTGGAAGGATGCCGACCCATCACCTGGTCCCGCTGGCTACGTGTCTCTCACGGATGCGGCGCAAGGACAAACCCCTTCCCAATACTGTGCAGCTCATGTCCACACGCCTCCGGTTCCCGGCGATGTTGATGCGTGTGTGTATGAGCAATGGGTTGGCGATGTCGCGCGTGAAGCCAAGATATTTTTCCCGAACCTTCAGCAGATGTTCCTGCATAGCCGCATTTATGCTGGTTATGCGCTCACTGATTTGAACCCAGAGCCGTTTACGTACGAATATGGGCTCGCTACGAAGTGGCTGATCCAGGCGCAGATTGATGAGACCAATAGTACCTCGCCCCTGATTGATCCAACCGCGGGCGACCTCAGGTACCAAGTCGGAAGTGGGCAAAATAGTGGGGCAGCCGCGCCATGGATCGCATGGGGACCCTATTTCTGGGCTTCGGGCATCACACCGCGGACTGATGGCGAGGTAGATAATTTGACGTGGGTTCCGTCGGATTACAGTAACGCCGATTACACCCACCCATCCTCGGGCACCAGCGGCGGAAGAATGAAGGTTGCCAATATGATGGTTAACTGGTACCAGAATTCTCCCTACACGCCCTGGTTCTGAGAACCGAAACGGATTGGCACCCGTTTAGCACATCAGGGATCCCGCGCAGACTGCGTTTACTGAATCGAAGCGGACGCCCTTTGTAAGAACTCCAGGATAGAAATGCCGAATAACTGCAATAAGCCCAACAGTCCCAATAGGAAAATGCTGGCTACCATTGCGTATTCGGTAACACTCTGCCCGTGCTCTTCCAGCAGGTTGACGGTTTTGTTTTCTCTCTTCACGAAGTGGCAACCCTAAAGCAATGAAATCTAAAGCTCGTGCATCGAAGCCCTGGCCAGAGAGCTCCGATTGGTAACAGCATCGTCTGTTACCTTGGTGATTGTCTATGGCACGAAAGTGGACTCGTCTCCCTGTGGGAACCTATGCGAGAACTTCGCTGAAAAGGTGTTCGTTCGAGGGTTGAGCGAAGAGGGTGAAGCCTAATGGGCCGCCCGAAGCTTTTCAGATCTCAGTTTCCTGGAGCGAGGAACCACGGCGTGGTCGCATCATTAGAGCGGAAGAAATTCAGCAACAGATTGGCATCTTTTTCGCTCCCCTGCGGTTGTGAGTTATGTTCCCCGTCGTTCGGTGCAAAATCCTGGCAACTCCAGGCGAATCCGTCCGATCGCGCATTCATTCCGTTGGCCCAATCGTACGAGCCCCAGGCAACCCAAGGCGCTTTGATTGGACCGATAGTGCCGTTGTAATTCATGCTGGGTAGGCCGTTGAGTTGGTCCTCAATCATCCCGCGCACCGCGAAGCCAGATTCATATGCGTAAGGCTCAGGACTGCTAATGCCGGGGTTACCGAACCCTGCGTAGAAGCGGCTGGTGTAAAAGGCCAGCGTCAGTTTTGGAAACAACGAATGAAGATTCTGTGCAATTGACTCGTATTCGGATTGCAGCTGCACCATATCGGCAGGGAAGACGCCATGGATCTGATCGTCTGTGGTCGAAACCCAAACCGCTACTACTTGCTTGGCGGTCACACCGTTTTGAGGAAGGAGAAAATTCAGGATCGAATTCCACCCTCCGAAGGTCGCACCAGCCCACGAACTCGCGGCCGCGCCCGGCATTGCCGCGCCAACTATAACCAGATGGGAATTGAGCGATGGGTCTGCCTGGGCATCCTGAACAAACTGGAGAAAAGTATCGCGTCCACACGATTCTCCAATCACCAGCAAAACGTATTTGCCATTCGGATCGGGCTTTCCATTCCCGTCCATCGGCTGAATAGCCTGTGCGAACTTTACTCCATCCGAATCGTGCGAGGCCGGCATTACGTTGCTACCATCGAGATACAAGCCTCCCTCTGCCCCGAGATATGTTCCTGTGCCGAGATCGAAGAGGTTTACCATCGGCGTCGAGGTGCCCGCCACGTCCCACTGGATCTTGTTACAGACATCCCCGTTTGGCGCACCTACCGGAATCGTAAGCGCAGTGCTTGCGGTCTGAGGTGGCGAACTGGAATCTGTCACGCTTACGAAAAAACTATAATCACCAACTCCCACGGAAGAATTTACTGTTCCGGAAATAAGTCCTTGCGGAGAGAGCGTGAGTCCAAATGGAAGGTTGCTGCCGTTTGGAAGGGACCAGCTGAGCGGGGCCGTTCCTCCCGCTCCGTTCAGTTGCATGTTGTAGGCATACCCTTGCGTGGCCCATTGCAGTGTCGGATAGGTGTTCACTGCCAATGAGCTTGGACTCACTCCTGTCCCACTTAGCGTCACTCCCTTGGACGGCAGCACATCGCTCACCATAACCAGCGTCCCGCCAGTCGTTCCTTCTTGCCATGGTGTAAACGTGACTTGGAGAGGCAAAGAACTGCCGGGGTTCAACGGGGTCGGTTTTCCGGAGAAGCCGCTCACTGCAAATGGCGGGTCTGCGTAAACCTGGTTGACGGTGAAGGGTGAGGTGCCAGTGTTGGTGAGGGTAACGGGTTGCGTAATGCTGCTTCCGACGCCTTGATTACCGAACGACAGCGCGCTGGCGCTGAAACTCGCTATCGCGCTCGTACTCAGCCCTGTGCCGTTCAAGCTGACGGTGACCGGTGAAAATCCTGTACCGCTAGCTGTAAAGGTTCCTGTAAATGTTTTCGCCGCGTCTGGTTTCAGGCGCAGAGCATAATAAGCTGTGCCGCTAGGTCCTTTGTTGATCGGCGCCCAACCATATTCGAGAATGAATTCAGGAGCGCTGATGCTGAAATTGCTGATCTGAATGTTCTTTCCGCACTTGTTCGTCAGACCGATTCGCTTGATTGCACTAACGGTTCCTACGGCAGTCCGGTTGAACGTGACTTTTCCGCTAGATGGGTCTGTGGTTACGCAGCTTTGAGCGAATCCGAGCTGCGGTGTGAAAAGGCAGATGAAACCTATCAGCACAGCACTGCGAGCGAGTGATTGCATATTAAAGTGGCGTAGTCTCACGGCTGAATGGCCACTTCTGCCGTGGCCAGACTACGGCGCCGTAAGGTCACAGTAGTCCGGTATTGTACTTAGCTTGCGTGGGTCACAAAAGAGAACAGTCTCCTCTTTTCGTTAGAGCCTTTCTGGCACGGACTTATTACTTACGGTGCGACCAAAAAGAAAAAGCTCGCAGAGGCGGCTTCTGTGCCGTTACTTGAGGGAGGTACGTTGCTGGCGGAGTTCTGACGTATTGGCGCGATGGGCGCTCTCTGGGAACGGGGCCCCGTTCCTCCTCTACATAAACTTTACCTTGCTCAAAGCAGCGCCCATCGCGGCTGCCTACATTAGCACGGTCAAGTGCCGATACAAGAAGTCTTTTGGGATTGAGATGAACGACCTCTCATCGAAAGCGGCGCCGAGCTGAGCTGTCATTGACAGTTTCGACTATCTCCGGTTGAATAATTTTTGCGCTGGTTCAGCAATCCGCATCGTTCGGCTGTCACAAACCAGCCTATCTAAACTCTCTTTTCCGCTTGGGGGAACACGTTGCCAAACAGCACGAAGAATTCTAAACACTTGAGACTGGATGAGGTGTTGTCCGGGCAAGAACGGATTGTTGTACTGGCGGCCGATCACCGGTATTTCGGAGTTGTTTCCGGCCTGGAATGCCCGAAACAAGTTCTTTCTCCGCTGCTGCCCTATGTTGACGCGCTGATGACCGACCCGGGGGTGCTACGGCACTCGTTTTCCGGTGGCGTAGGAAAGCCTGTCATCCTCCGCTCTTCCGGATGTTCAACCACAATGAGCGTAGCAGTGCCAGGTTATCTGCAGGAGCCCGCGAAACTCGCTTATCAGCAACGCACGGGTAAAGACTTCGACAGGACTTTCAGCGAGATTCGGGCAAAGATCGAATCCGGGAAAGCTACCACTGCCGAATTTGAGGAATATCGCAGCCTGGACAGTGTAGTAAATCGGCCCGACACCATTGCCAATGAAAAGCTGATCCTCACCGCCGAAGGTGCACAGGCAGAAGGCGGAGCTGCAGTCGCGGTGTCCGTCTATTTGCGTACCGATTACCAGAGCCAGACGTTGAACAATTTGGCCACAATCTCCCGCCAGGCACGCAAAATCAACATGCCGGTCCTGGGTGTGGTAGCCGTCGGCGACGCGTTGGGTTATTTGGAGAAGGATTCCGACTTCCTGACCCGCGCCGGAGCCGTTCTGGTTGCGCATGGCGCCGATATGATCAAGACGTACAACTGTGGCCAGGGCTTCGAGCGGGTGGTTCAAACTTGTGGCGTACCCGTGATTGTCGCGGGTGGTAAAGCTCCAAAGGGCGTTGATGAAACCCGAGACAGCCTCGAACTGGCTCACGATTCACTGCAGAAGGGCGCTCGTGGCATTGACTTCGGACGGAGGGTCTGGCGACACAAGTATCCCATTCCTATGATTCGGGCGCTGCGCGCTGTCGTTCATGAAAACCATTCTCCTACTGAGGCTTACGAACTATTTCAGGAGTTGAAGAAACAGGCTTGATGCTGGCTTCGCGATGCATCAAACTGGAGTCAAAGGACTCTTGACAGTAGAAGCTGGCTGCCGATATTCATGCTTTAATGGCCCTGTGAGTGCTCGGGACGAAGGACGGCGCTCCTCACCCCTAGGCGGCGCAAATTCTGGCACCCATGGGGTTGATTCAGACGTGCGGTTGCCCACGACGAGGCTACTCGCCAAGGGAAGTCGATTAAGTCCTTCGTGACACAAGGAGCAAGGTTGATGTCGATGCCCCCCACAATGAAATCCGGCGTTTACTACCGTAACGACAACGTACGGGTGGAGGAGCGTCCTGTTCCGGTGATCGGGCCCGAGGAGGTTCTGGTTCGGGTCGCCACCTGTGGCATCTGTGGCAGCGACACCATGCACTGGTACCGTGAACCGCAGGCTCGCGTCAATGGCGGCGGAATCAACACCGGTCATGAGATCGCTGGAGAGATCGTGCAGGTCGGCGATCATGTGCAGAAATACAAACCTCACGATCGGGTTGTGGTGGCGCATCACTTTCCTTGCGGCAATTGCTTACTCTGCCGCGACGGCAACGAAACCGCTTGTGCAGCGATGCACGGAAAACACATTGAGCCAGGTGGCTTTGCCGAATACATCCGCATTCTGGAGAAATGTGTTCACAATGGACTCTTTCTCATGCCGGAGGGCATGACCTATGCGCAGGGTTCCTACGTAGAACCGCTGGGATGCGTGGTACGCAGCGTGCGAAAGACAGGGCCGGTAGATGGCCATACCACATTGGTCATCGGAAGTGGATTGGCCGGACTGCTGCACATCAAACTGCTGCGTGCCCTAGGGGCGGAAAAAATTATTGCCGTAGATACGAACGTCAACCGTCTTGAGGTGGCCTCCCGTTGTGGTGTCGACGAAGTGGCCCTTGCTACGGGTAATGTGCCGCACGCCGACCGCGTCTATGTCTGCACGGCATCAGAGAAAGCTTCCGAAGCCGCCTTGGGTTATGTCAATCCCGGTGGACAGATCATGTTCTTCGCGACCGGTGGGCCGGACATGAAAGTTTCCCTCTCCCTGACAAAATTCTGGCTCACACAGACCAGCATCAACTTCAGCTACGGCGCGGCGCCCCGTGACATGCGCGAAGCCATGGAACTGATCCAGTCTGGCACTGTTTCCGTGGATGACTTGACCACCCATCGTTTTGGAATCGATCAGATCGGAGAGGCTTTTGATCTGGTCGCTAATCCCCGGGAAAGTTTAAAGGTAATGATCGAGCCGAATCGCGGCTCGGCGCAATAGACCCTTCCTTTAACGTCCAGGCAGAGTCTCAGACAACAGCTACTCACATTGCACCATCCAAGCAGCCACTTCGCAGTATAGAGGTTGCTTCATGTGCCGATTCGCACCTAGGTCGGCGTCCACGACGTCGGCGATTGCAGTCTGTGTGGTAGTTCTGTTGCCGGTCCTAACGGGCTGTGGAGGGGTAAGTGCCGCGCCCGCACAACCTTCGCAACCCCAACCCCAGCCGCAACCGCAGTCACAGACCTTTACACTGACGGTTCAAGTTTCCGGCACTGGCAGCGGTAGTATCACGAGCACTCCCGCCGGGATCAACTGTGGCAGTTCGTGCAGCACCAGCTTCACGCCCAACACACAAGTCACGCTGACCGCAACGCCAGGTGCAAATGCCGTCTTTAATGGATGGGGCGGAGCTTGCAGCGGTACCGCTGCCTGCACCGTGACAATCACGGCAAATGCATCAGTGACCGCCAGCTTTAGCATTCAAACCTACACAGTGTCGCTGGGGTTTTCAGGCACGGGAACAGGCACCGTGAGCAGCACGCCTCTGGGACTCTCTTGCGAGAAGACATGTAACGCTGTGTTCAATACCGGCACGCAAGTCGTCCTAAGTGCCTCTGCCGGCACCAACTCTCTTTTCGCAGGATGGAGTGGCTCATGTGCTGGCATGGGAAATTGTGTGATTGACCTGAAGCAAAACAGTTCCGTGACAGCCAGCTTCGTCGCTGACGCGTCACTCTCCGTGGCAATCTCTGGAACTGGTTTGGGAACTGTGACTAGCACGCCTGCCGGAATCGACTGCCAAACTACATGCAGTGCGGTTTTCGATAGTGGCGCACAAGTCAGCCTTGTTGCGACAGCTGCCGCAAATGCCGTTTTCTCCGGATGGTCGGGAGCATGCAGCGGAACAGGTGCGTGCCAGGTTACAGTCAGTAACAGCACAAGCGTGAGCGCGATCTTTACGGCGACAGCGTACACGTTAACCGTAACGCTGCCTGGCAATGGGACGGGCACGATCACCAGCAACCCCGCCGGCATAACGTGTGGATCGACCTGCACCGCGAGCTTCAACCCTGGAACGCAAGTAACTTTGACTGCGAGTCCGAGCGCAAACTCTTACCTGGTCGCATGGGGAAGTCCCTGTTCTGGCACCAGCACATGCACGATCACGCTTAACAGCAATTCCATGGTTTCCAGTACTATCAACGTTTGGCCGATCAATCACATCATCATCATGGCGCAGGAAAATAGATCGTTTGATCATTACTTTGGCGCCATGCGTGGGTACTGGGCGGCAAACGGTTATCCGGATCAATCTTTTGATGGCCTGCCTCAATTCAATCCCACTACCGGCATCCCGCCGCTTTACGGGCCGCCGCCTACCAATCCCAGTTGCGATCCCAGTGCGACGAAGGGTAAGCCATTCAATGACTGTGTGATCGACAGCAACAGCCCCACGATTACGTCGTTTCACTTGCTCACCCAATGCGTTGAAAACCCAAGTCCATGGTGGGATGCCGACCACTATGCTTTGTCCTGGGAGAATCCTCTGATCGACCCTACAACGAATCCGCCCATGGACGGCTTTGTGGCTTATAGCGCCCATACTTCACACACTCACTCCTACTACGATTGGAGCGGCACGAGGGGAATGGGCTACTACGATTGGACGGATCTCAACTACTACTATTTCATGGCCACGAACTTCGCCACCTCAGACCGTTGGTTTAGTCCGGTGATGAGCATGACGCATGCGAACCGGGCTTACCTGATGGCAGCAACATCGGAAGGCGAAATCCTTCAGCCCAATGCTTCACCCACTGACCCGTTATATTCCGTGAACCCGATTTTTGACGAACTCACTGCAGCCGGCGTCAGTTGGAAAGTCTACGTTAACCCTGCTTACACTGACTGCACGCCGCCGTATACAACCACGTGTCTTCTGACCTACGACGACATCTATCTGAAGGACTTCACTTGGGGATGGGCCAATCTAAATTATGGAACAAACCTGGGAACGATCGGTACGCCCGGCACGTGTGGGAGCACGCCGTGCGATTTCGAAAATGATGTGGCGAATGGCACGATGCCGCAGGTCGCTCTCATTGATCCGGCAACCCCGGCTTCACTGGATGAACACGGTTCTGACACTGATCAGTACCCGGTTGACATTCAATTAGGCGCCAACTACATTTCCGGCCTCATCAACTCTGTTATGCAGAGCTCCGCATGGCAGGATTCACTCGTAATTTTTACCTTCGACGAGCATGGTGGATTTTATGATCATGTCCCCGTCCAACCGGAGCCGAGCCCGGATGGCATCAAGCCTGTCGATTTGCCGCCCGCGGCGATTTGCGCCACCCAAAGTGGCCCGACGTGCGATTTCACATGGACAGGGTATCGGGTGCCGCTACTTGTGATTTCACCATACACGAAGAAGAACTATGTTTCGCACACGGTGATGGACACCACCGCAATTCTAAAGTTTATTGAAACCCGCTACGGCTTGGCGGCTTTGAATGCACGCGACGCGGCGCAACCGCTCATGACTGAGTTCTTTGATTTCAACAATCCGTCCTGGATGGTGCCGCCGAATCCTCCGGCGCAGATTACGAATGGATCTTGTTACCTGGATAAACTTCCGTAGGGTACGCGTTCTGCTGACAAGAAAAACCACCCGGCCGGTTGCCAGGCTAGGATCTAATCTTCCTGCAATTCGATTTGCAGTGCAGGGAGGACCGTCATTTGAGGGTGTTCTTTGTCCCTCCAATAGACCTTGAAACATTCGCCTTCGCTCTTAGGTTGCCACACCTTTCCGTCTTGAAAATTGATTGTTGTTGGGAATAGCACGTATCCCAAGACCTGCTTTGCATAATTCGGCAATAAGCCGGGCATTTCGAATGTGTATTGCTGTCCCGGCTGAATTAAGGTGTCGAAGTTCCACTCGTTGTTCTCGGGGGGGCGGCGGCGATCTAGGTTCGCGGCGAGATAGTCGAAGGTAACGCGCATTTCTGCGATGGGCTTGGAACTCACATTCTTGACTGCTACGTGGAACTTCCCCGGTTCCCAGAAGTCCGCCGAAACAAATTGGATTGGGCTCGAACAGTGCTGCGGCTCGTATATCGTATACGTCGCCATCATGCCAGCTTCCATATGGAAGCTGGCATGATGGCGACGTATACGATATACGAGCCGCAGCACTGTTCGAGCCCA
>Ga0070741_10001220_pt1 | contig 80724 bp, 67 predicted proteins | sample Coa_R1_4_FD_66440 | JGI IMG/M metagenome (GOLD analysis project Ga0070741, IMG submission 66440) | Surface soil microbial communities from Centralia Pennsylvania, which are recovering from an underground coalmine fire - Coalmine... | ecosystem: Environmental > Terrestrial > Soil > Unclassified ...
CGACGTTGGTGATGGTAGCAACCGATTTTTGAACCAATGCCGAATGAACGGGGACTCGACTCGATTAAGTTTTGATCCGGTGTGCTGTTCCGCCAAGCGGAAATGCCTAATGGGTCTCGGCGGGTTCCCACCGTCTTGAACGGGTTCATTCTCGGCCTACCACACGGCAAAGTGGGTCGGCATACTTCTTGCTAGCTTCTCTCCTGCTAAACTTGTGGTAACAATCAGCAGAACTCTGCATCTAAAGAATTAAGTGTTTCCACGACTGCTTCATCTCGGAAATTTCAATCTGCCCACTTATGGATTCCTGGTCGCGCTGGGGGTTCTGGTCGGGCTTTGGATCAGCGTGCGCAACTCGCAACGCGAGGGAATCAATCCCGATGACGCCTGGAACTTCGGCATCCTAGTCGTACTCAGCGGCATTGTCGGGGCCAAGGTGCTGTACATCGTCAATGACTGGAGCACCTACAAAGCGCATCCCGGGGATATTTTTTCCCTGAGCACGTTGCAGGCGGGCGGAGTGTTCTCCGGCGGCCTGATCGGGGCATTGATTGCCGCGGTCTGGTACATCCGCAAGCAGCACATGCCGGCGCTGGCAACCTGTGACGCTTTTGCTCCCGGCCTGGCCCTGGGCCACGCCATCGGACGCGTGGGTTGTTTTGCCGCCGGTTGCTGCTGGGGCAAGGAGACGCACCATTTCTGGGGAGTGACCTTCACCAACCCACTGGCGCAGCAACTGGTCGGGACACCGTTAGGGGTGGCGCTGGAACCAACCCAGCTGTTTGAGTCGGCAGTCGAGCTGGCGAATTTCTTCCTGCTGATGTGGATGTTGAAGAAGAAGAAATTCGATGGGCAGGTGTTTGCCGCTTATCTGTTCCTGTATGGCATCGCACGCTACTTTCTGGAATTTTTGCGCGCCGACCCTGGGCGCGGCGAGGTCTTCGGTGGCCTCATGACGGGAACGCAACTGATCTCGATCGGGCTGGTGGTCCTGGCAGGGATCATCTGGTATTTCCGCAGCTCGGTCGCGAAAAGGGCTGTGCCGGTGGCGGCGCGGTAAGCTTCCCCCGCAGTTCGCAGACGATGGACCTGTGCTGTAATCTCGAAGCCGCCGAGATTTTCGCCTCTCTCCTCACTTGGCAATTGGCAAGCGAAAATTGACAATGTTTCCTGAGTGCCCGAGTTCCCCAAAATTCTGATTCCTTCGGCGGATGATTCCGGCAAGCGGCTCGATCAGTATCTTGCGTTGCAACTTCCTGATACCAGCCGTGCCCGGGTGCAGCAGCTCATAGAAGAAGAAAAGGTCCGCGTCAATGATGAGCCTGCCAAGGCATCACTGCGTTTGAAGGGCGGAGAACGCATCGCGGTGCTTGGAGAAGTGCAGCTTCCGCCGTTGCGCGCCATTGCGGAAGATATCCCTCTGAACGTGGTGTACGAAGACAACGATCTCGCCGTGATCAACAAGCCTGCGGGCATGATGGTGCACGCAGGGGCAGGCGCCAGCGAAGACGAGCGGAATCGGGGCACGCTGGTAAACGCCTTGCTGCATCGTTTCCGGGCGCTCTCAGACGTGGGGGGCGAACTCCGGCCCGGAATCGTGCATCGCCTGGACAAAGACACCAGCGGGTTGATCCTGGTCGCAAAAAATGATGAAGCGCATCGGCGGCTGGCCGAGCAGTTTTCCGGACGCCAGGTGAAGAAGACCTATATCGCCCTGGTGCACGGCTGGCCGAAACAGGACCGGGGAACCATAAATGCGAGCATCAGCCGCGACCTGGTGCGGCGTACTCGCATGACTACGCGGCGCGCGTCCGGAAGGGAAGCGATCACGCACTACACGGTGAAACAGAGAATCGAGTCCCGCTACGGCAAGTTCACCCTGCTGGAACTACAGATTGATACCGGGCGCACGCACCAGATCCGCGTCCACCTGTCGTCGTTGGGACATCCGGTCGCCGGAGATACCTTATACGGCGCTCCGGGGGAAATGAAGTCCAGAACCGGCAAGGTCGCGCTGGAGAGAAATTTTCTGCACGCCGCTGCCCTGCGGTTTGAACACCCGATGAGCGGGGAGGCCTTGTCATTCTCGTGTGAGTTGCCGGAGGAGTTGCAGGAGTTTCTCAGGAAAATCCAGAGCTGACTTGAGGGGCCATGGGTGCTGAATTTCCTCAGACGCGAGTCTCACAAGCTGCATCTTAAGGGCCGTGCTCAAACGACTCCTTGCCTGCGCGGGTTTATCTCTGCTTCTTGCGGGATGCACGCAGCAGAAAACGCCCGACCAGATCCGGCAGGAAACCGCGGAAGCCACCGCCAAGCTCAAGACGAACGCCAAGGCCGTCGTGCAGGGCGTGCGCGAAGGTCTGAAGGCGGGGCAGTTGGTGGACCTCAATTCCTCTTCCAGGGATGACCTGCTCAAGCTTCCCGGCCTGACCGACGACCAGGCTGACCGCATCGTTGCAGGACGCCCTTATGCGAGTACTCGGGAGCTTGTCTCGCGGCGCATTATTCCCGAAGCCGAGTACAACCGGATCAAGGGCAACATCGAAGTCAAGAAATAGCTACTGGAAGGTATTGCAGCTTCCAATCTCGCCATCTCTGAATCCACGCTGAAACCATTGGGCACGCTGCGCCGACGATCCATGCGTAAACGAGTCAGGGTTCACCTGGCCGGTCGACATCTTCTGCAAGCGATCATCCCCGACCGCAGCCGCAGCGCGCAGTGCCGAGTCCACATCTCCGGATTCCAGCAGGTTGCGCTGCTGCGTGGAATGGGCCCAGATTCCAGCGAAGCAATCGGCCTGCAACTCGAGGCGAACTGAATACTGGTTTTGCGTCTGCGGGTTCTCCTCCATCGCCTCATGCACCTTGCCTTCGATACCCAGGACCTTCTGCACGTGATGGCCGATCTCGTGCGCGAGCACATAGGCTTCGGCGAATTCGCCCGGCGCGCCGAATCGCTGTCTCAGTTCGTCGTAGAATCCGAGATCGATGTAGACCTTTTCGTCCTCGGGACAATAAAACGGGCCGGTCGCCGAGCGCGCCAGTCCGCAGGCCGAATCGATGGCATTGCGGAACAGCACCAGCTTGGCATGACGATACTGCGTGCCCTGCTCGGGCAGGATTTTTTCCCAGGTAGCCTGCGCATCGTTGAGCACAAAGGTGACAAACTCGACCAGCGGCTTTTCGGCTTGATCGCGCGCGGGATCAGGCTGGCTGATCGATTGTCCGCCGCCGGCCGAACCGGTTCTCGCAGAGGACAATCTTTCCCGCCTGGGCCGCGGCGATTGCCATGGGCCCGTGCATCGAATTGGGAGTGGCCACGTCTACCATGTCAATGTCGGGCCTGCGAATTGCTTCTTGCCAATCGCTGGCAGTCTCCTGCCATCCCCAGCGGGTTGCCATCTCGTCAAGCCGCGCCTGGTTGCGCCCGCAGATCAGTTTCCGTTCGACTTCATATTCGAGATCGAAGAAGTGTCCAACCTGGTGGAAGGCATTGGAATGCGCTTTTCCCATGAAGCCAGAGCCGATCATCGCGACACTCAGTTTGGTTTTAGCCATAGGCGTCGTGATTTTACCGGACACATGCGGGTGACCGAGAACTCGCGCGCTCGCGAGGAGGGAAAGCGGGCTCTACTCGTTCTTCCCCCTTCGGGAATCTGTATCCACAAAGAACGTTCACCGCGCACTGAACTCTTCTCCCCTCCGTGCTATACATCGCTTTTGGCCCCGTCACCGGGCTGGATCCCATTTCATCCGGCAGGTGACGCCATGTCTCGTCTTCTCGTTCTGTTCGTTCTGTGCGGTTCTGTTCTGGCGCAGGATGCCTCCACCGGCGCGCTTCGCGGCACCGTTAGCGACTCTTCCGGAGGGCGCATCTCGACAGGTTCGGTCGTTCTGGTCAACTCCGCGACTTCTGTGCGGTACTCGGCCTTCACCGATGACCAAGGACAGTATTCCTTCCAACTGATTCCACCCGGGGACTACGTCGCGCGCGCCGAATCGCACGGCATGTCCGCGCAAGTCTCGCCGCCATTGAAGATCGAAGTGGGCGCAGCCGTGGAGCTAAACTTCACACTCTCCATCGCCGGGGCGCAGGAGTCGGTCACCGTCTCCGGCGCGCCGCAACTGGTGGATACCCAGCCCACGGCGATCTCCTCGATCATTGACGAACGGGCCATCAGCGACCTGCCGCTCAACGGGCGCCGCTTCACCGACCTGGCCCTACTGGCCCCCGGTGTGACTCAGGATCCCCGCGGGCTCACCTCGGCCTCCAACGGTGACCTGGCATTCGGCGGCATTCGCGGCTACCAGTCCAGCTATCTTGTGGACGGAGCGGACAACAACAACGCATTTTTCTCCCAGGCCCGCGGACGTTACCGGGCTCCCTACCAGTTTTCCAATGAAGTGGTGCAGGAATTTCGGGTCTCGTCGAACACCTACGGAGCGGAACTCGGCCGCGCTGGCGGTGCGGTGGTGAACGTAGTCACCAAGTCAGGATCGAATCACTATCATGGCTCCGCGTTTTATTACGTACGCGACAGCCTGTTCAATGCCCAGCATCCGTTCACCGATACCAAGCCGGAAGACCGGCAGCAGCAGTTCGGTTTCACCATCGGCGGGCCCATCAAGCGCAATCGCGCCTTCTTCTTTGCCGGGTTTGATCAACACATCTTTCGCATTCCGACGATCGTGCGATTCCTGGATGGCAGTTCCAAGGTAGTGCCGCAAAAGGGACTGGAACCTCTGTACCACGGGGATTACGAAGAGAGCGATAAGGCCCTGGTCTTTGCCACAGCAGACCAGCTTTCGGCTATGGCCGGAAGCTACCGCTCCGAGTTGCTGGGCAATGCCGCATTCTTAAAAGCGGATGTATCGCTCACCCCCAGGCACTACCTGTCGACGCGGATCAGCACCTCGCGTTACTTCGGCGTGAACAACGTGTTCTTCGATCCTGCCAGCCCGATCACTACTTACGCGATCAGCGACAACGGAGAAGAGGATGTAACAACGGAGAGCGCCTCCCTGTCGTTGACCAGCAATCTCTCGTTCCGCACAGTCAGCCACTTTCGGGCGCAGTTCTCGCGCGATCTGCAGCAGTCCACCAGCAATTCACAGCAGGCCCTGACCCGCATCGCCAGCATCATTGACGGCTTCGGCCGCTCCACGATCCTTCCTCGCCAGACCCGCGAGCACCGTCTGCACCTGACCGAAACCATCAGCGTGCAAGGCGGGCGTCACGCGTGGAAGTTCGGCGGCGATGTTCTGTTGACCTGGATCCAGAATTACTTTCCGTCGCTTTCCGGCGGGGAATACATTTTCGACGATATCAAGCTCAACCCGTTCACTTTCGAGCCCATGCTGGGCGGTATGCAAACCACTCCGCTGCGCGCCTATGCGCATGGAACAGCGCGCTACTACATCCAGAATTTCGGCAGCTACACGAATCACCCCGATACCAACGAGTACGCGGGATTTGTGCAGGACACGGTGCGCATCACGTCCCGTCTCGCGTTAAACCTGGGCTTGCGCTATGACCTGCAGACCTTCTCGACCGCGGGACTGGTGAGCAATCCGCTGTGGCCCGATTCCGGCAAGGTACCGCGAAATACCAACAATTTCGCGCCGCGGATCGGCTTGGCCTATTCCATCGGCGACCAGCGTCCGCTGGTGATCCGGGCAGGGTATGGGTGGTTCTATACTCGCATTCCGCAGATCTATACCTCCGCTGTGGCCACCGATAACGGGCTGAGCGCCACCAGCCTTATCCTCGATAACACCGACGCTTACGAGCACGAGATCTTCCCCCAGTATCCCAATCCGCTGGTCAGCTGTGAGCCGGGGGCGAGTTCCTGTGCCCCTCCCGCCAGCATTGCAAATTTTCTTCAGAGCGACTTGACCGCCTTCGCCAGGAATTTTCGGACCCCGAAGGTGGAGCAGGCCAGCCTCAACCTCGAGCGTGAAGTGGCGCACCGCCTGGCGGTGGGCGTCTCATACATGTATGTGCATGGCGAAAACCTGATTCGCGGCCGCGACATGAACCTTCCAGAGCCGACTGAGGTTACCTATCCGGTTTACGATCCCACAGGCACGACCTTTCTGAACCAGTACTTTACCGTGCCGAGTTTTTCGCAGTGGCAGTTCTCGCGGACGCTGAGCTGTCCATTTCCACCTTGTATTGACCCGCTGGTGCGTCCCATCCCGCAGGTTGACGCCATCAACGTGTTTGAAAGCGCCGCCAGCAGCGTCTATCACGGAGCGACATTTTCGGTGCAGCGCCGCATGACCGACGGGCTATACTTCCGGCTCGCCTACACGTTTGCGCACGCGATCGACAACGGGCAGGATGCCCTGGTGGCCGGACGGCCGGTGGTGGTGCAAAACTCCTATGCCGCCAACTCCGAACGGGGATCGAGCGTCACCGATCAAAGGCACCGCTTCGCGCTGTCCTGGGTCGCGACTCCGCGCCCATTCGATCGCAGCCATCCCCTGCTCGGGAGCTTCTTCAATCACTGGAAGTTTTCCGGTGTGGTCACCGTGGGCAGCGGGCGTCCGGTGGACGCGCGCATGTACGGCGACCCCAACCAGGATGGCAACACTTCGAACGATCGTTTGCCGGGGTATGGGCGCAACGCGTTCACCGGTCCCGACTACGCCACCACCGATATGCGGGTGACCCGGCGCCTGTTTACCCGCGATCGTTGGAAATTGGACTTGATGGTCGAATCTTTCAATCTTCTGAATCGCGACAACCGACGGGTCCAGATCACCGACGACAGCTTTCTGAATGCGGCCGGCGACTTCGTCCAAGTGAGTAAACGTATTGGAGTCAACTACTTCCCGGGACAATACCGGGTCCCGGCGAGCTTTACCAAGGCCACCGACGCCTATGCTGCGCGCCAGGTGCAGTTCGCCCTCAAGGTCGTTTTTTAGTCAGAGAGCTGTGTTTTATGAGGAATAACATCTGATGTATGTACAAAAATTGAACAATATCGCTTGACTTGCCCGCCGAACCTTGTAATAACTAACGGGGTCCAATCGGGACTGGTTTGGGGGTGTAGTACGGGTGGCCGAAGTCAGAATTCAAGAGGGCGAGTCCCTCGAAAATGCTTTGCGGCGTTTCAAGCGCAAGGTGCAACAGGAAGACATCATCAAGGAGGTCAAGCGGCACTCCTTCTACCTAAAGCCGGGCGAAAAGAAGCGCGTGAAAGAAGCGCTGGCCCGCAAACGTAGCCGCAAAAAGGCACGCAAGGAACAGGACTAGCAGTGTTGGGCCGCCTCCCTTCCCCGGAGTCGGCCCATTGCTTTATCCGATGGCCCCGCGTAGGACATCGGACTTCTTCTTTATTTTCGCGTGGTCAGCAGTGCTCCACCATCGCTGCGCGGGGATGGCGGACGGGCCGAATCCAGGGGTTTTCCAAGGGGCAAAAATTGAGGGGGTGGCACCTCTGCGCGTTCTCGCGCCAGTAGCGCCTACTGGCGTCGCGTGGGTGTGGAGGATCGGGGTGAAGGGAGCATCTCTCAATGGAATTCCAGGACAAGATTCTCAAGTGCATCGATTGTGGGGCTGACTTCGTCTTTACAGCTGGGGAGCAGCTGTTTTTTCACGACAAGCAGTTCAAGAACGAACCTAAACGTTGTAAGACTTGCAAAGCGAAGCGCGTCTCGGTGTTGGGGGCAGCACCGGCGCAATCCAACGGTGGCTTCGCCAAAGTCGAAACCAGAACCGTTTGCTCCAATTGCGGCAAGGACACTACGGTGCCATTCAAACCTACACAGGGCCGTCCAGTGTTTTGCCGGGAGTGTTTCCAAAGCAGGCGGCAGATGGCGACAGCCTAAAATTTAGCGCGAAACTTAACCCGGAAAATCGGAGTGCGTTCTAGCTTGCCTTCCTCCCGCCCTCGCGATTTGGACTGGGGGCGTGTTGGCCAGAAGGCTCTTTGATCTGGCTGATATGGTGTTTCTCGTCTTCGTGGCGCACCAGTAAGGCCTCGATCTGACGCAGCAGGTCGTCGGTGCCGACGGGTTTCACCAGCAGCGATTGCGCGCCCTCCTGCTTCCAGTGCCCGCTGCTTTGCGGGTACGCGGTGAGCATCGCGGTCGCCGGATTGTAAGGCTGCTTGCGTGCTTCCCGCACCACGTGAAAGCCGGCATCTTCGGTCTCCATGCGGGCGTCGGTGATAACGAGCTGGTAGACGTGCTCGCCCAGCTTCTGCACCGCTTCCTGGGCTGAGGCGGCGGTGTCCACTTCGAAGTGGTTCAGTTCCAGGACCGCCTTGAGGGTCAGCAAAACAGGGAGGTCGTCGTCCACCAGAAGGATGCGCCGCTTCATAAAGCACCTCGTAAACCGGGCAGCGGCTCCTCGCCCCTGCCCACTCAGTGTACTCCAACCGAAGAGCTGAATCACCCGCCATCCAGCCCTCCGAGACCTACGTTACTATAGATAAGTGGGAAGCTTTTACGTAGAGAATTTCGGGTGCCGCGCCACCCAGGCGGACGGCGCGGCCATTGAGCGGCAGCTCGAGCAACGAGGCTGGCAACGCGCTCATGGCGCCTCCGAAGCCAGGCTGGTCGTACTGAATACCTGTACCGTCACCGCGGCCGCGGACCAGGACGCACGAGCCGCGATCCGGCGCATTCACCGTGCGAATCCCGGTTGCGAGATTGTGGTGACGGGTTGTTATGCTCAACGCGCACCCCAAGAGATTTCTGCGCTGCCCGGGGTCACGCGCGTCATCGGCAATTCGCACAAGCACGTGCTGGCCGAGTTGATCTCGCCGAACCAGCAGCAGGTTGCTCGCTCCTCTCCGAGTGAGAATGCTTTTGTTTCGTTGCACGAGTTGGTGAAGCCGGCGCAAGAGATGCCGGTATTTGTCTCCGATATCTTTGCCCATACCGAACTGCTGGCAGCGCCCGTGTTCGATGCCGCGAATGAGCGGACGCGTCCTAACCTCAAGGTGCAGGACGGATGCGATAATCGCTGTTCTTTCTGCGTCATTCCCTATGTGCGCGGGCATAGCCGGTCGCTTCCCATAGAGCGCGTTCTTGCCGAGGTGAACACGTTGGTGGATGCCGGATATCGCGAGGTGGTCATCTCCGGAATCAACCTGGGACGCTGGGGCCGGGACCTTGGCGACGCAGGTTTCGAAGATCTGGTTCGGGCAATCCTCGATCGCACGGCGCTCGAAAAGCTTCGCATCAGCTCGGTCGAGCCGATGGATTGGAGCAATGAGCTTATCGCCCTGGTGGCGGGTTCGGCGCGGATTGCCAAGCATGCTCATGTCCCGATGCAGTCGGGAAGCGATCGCGTGCTGCGGCTGATGCACCGCAAGTACCGTCCCTGGCATTATCGCGAAAAGATTCTTAAGATCCGGGCGGCGATGCCGGCTGCGGCGATCGGCGCCGATGTCATGGTCGGCTTTCCGGGTGAGAGCGACCAGGATTTTGAAGAAACGCGCCAGTTGATCGAAGACCTGCCGTTCACTTATCTGCACGTGTTCACCTATTCGGCACGGCCGGGCACTCCAGCGGCTTCCATGGGCGAGCAAGTTCCGGGCTCCCTTGCTCGCGAACGCAATCGGGTGTTGCGAGACCTGGCGACGAGGAAGAAGCTGGAATTTATGGCGAGCTTTATTGGACAAACTGTCGAGGCAATCACGCTCAGGAGCGCAGGCGACCTGGAAGCGCAGCATTATACCGAAGGACTCACCGAGAATTACCTGAAGCTGCGCCTGCGCGAGCGGCACGAAGGGAATCGCTGGATCACGGCCCGCATCGAGAGCGTCGAGGACGGCGCACTCATAGGCAGGATCGAGTCTTAGAGAAGCGGGTCCCCGTTTTTTCGCGCTTTCCGCGAAGGGTTCGCATAACCATTCTTTTCGTCCCTGCGAATTTCCGCAGTCCTGTTGACCTTGCAGTCCACGGATTGGCACAATACCCAACCGCTGTTTTCGGCGAATCGCGTTGAGAGTCCATCTACTGGAGAACAAATGCCTATTCGGTCCCTTGTAGTTTCCCTCGTTATTCTGCTCACCGCAGTCGCAGCGTCGGCCCAATCCAAACCCAACGTCATCGCCATCAACGGCGGACGCAACGCCGTTTACGTTGGCAAGCCTGATTTGTCTCATCCTGCAGCCCGTCCCAGCGCCGGGCTGGTCACCATCTACAGCAATCTCGGCACTGGCAGCAATGTCTATAACGGAATCGCGGGCACCGGCGTTCTCGGACAGAACGTCCCCGGCATGCTCTATCCCGAGTGGCTTGCCTACTCCTTCGTTCCCACCGCGGACCACATGATTACGCAGGTCCAGCTTGGTGTGACCTGGGTGCAGGGCCCGAACGGAGTGATTTTCAGCATCACCGCCGACAACCCCAGTGGCGGCCCCGGTCAGCCATTCAAGTCGGTGCGCCTGGCCAACCTGCCAGTCTTTGGCACCTGCTGCACTCTGCAGACGGTGAACTTGACCACTCCCATTCCAGTTACGGCGGGAACGAAATACTGGCTGGTGGTTCGAACCCCCGACAAGAACCAGACCACCTGGGCGGTGTGGAACGACAACTTCAACGAACTTAACGGACAGCTCTGGAACAACCTCGGCTTCGGCTGGCTTGATGAAGGCATGCAGGCGCAGGGCGCCTTCGGGGTCTTCGGGCTGTAATTTTTGACAGGATGGTTGCTGCAGGTCTCGCTTCCGAGACCTGCGGTGCCATCTGCAGCAAACTGCTCCCCATCGCCTCGCATCCCATTTGGCGATGCCCACTACCAACTCTCACAGACAAAATGACGACCTGCACGGCAATGCTCCCGACCAGTGCAGTGTCGTCCTGCTGCTGGTGGATGTCATCAACGACCTCGATTTTCCGGACAACGACAACCTGGTGCGCGAGTCCGAGCCATTGGCCGAACGCATCCTGGGGCTGAAACAACGCTGCCGCGCCGCCGGCATTCCGACGCTTTATGTGAACGACAACCGCGGCCGCTGGCGCTCGGATTTTTGCGCCGTGGTGCGGGAATGCTCGCGTCCGGGAGCGCCCGGCCGAACCATGGTCGAGCGTTTAACGCCCGCAGATCAGGATTACGTTGTCCTCAAGCCCAAGCACTCGGCGTTCTACGCCACCCCGCTGGACATCTTGCTCGAACACATCGGCGTAAAGACCATTATCCTGGCGGGAGTGACTACCAACGCCTGTGTCATGATCACCGCCAGCGACATCTACATCCGCGACCTGAAACTGTACGTTCCCCAGGATTGTGTCGCCGCTTTGACCGATGACGATCAAAGAGATGCACTGGAACTCATGCACAAGAACTTTGGGGCCGACATTCGACCTTCTGGAGAGTTGGACCTGCCAGCGCTTGTTGGCAGGGACACCCGGCTGGAGTAGTTCCTCTTCGGATCCCGCCTATAAATAGTTTCGTAAAGCGTGACGGTTTTTCCCGAGCTTTGGCGCATTGCGTAGTGACGGCCAGGTTCCCCCAGCCTGGCGGGCCAGTCGCTTTACCCAGCACCGCTAAAACCAAAGCTGCATCCCAGGGAGGGATTCATGCAAAAGCTGCGTTCCAGCTTGACGAGCGTTCTCGTAATTCTGCTTTTTGCCGTAGGTGGGGCCGTACTTCAAGCCCAGACCTACACCACGCTGTATAGCTTCGGTAGCGTCAGCGGTGATCCGAGGAATCCGACAACCAACGGACTCATGTCGCAAGGCCGGGACGGAAATCTCTACAGCACTACGACGTTTGGCGGTTCAACCAACACCGGGGCCGCCTTCAAGATCACCACCTCGGGAGCCTTGACCAAGTTATTTGACTTCACCAATACGCCGGTCGGCGGTTTGGACCTGGGTTTTGATGGAAACCTATATGGCACGACCACAGGCGGCGGGACGTTCAATGTCGGCACGGTGTTCAGGATCACGCCCGGCGGACAGTTGACGACGCTGTGGAACTTTACCAGCGGCACCGATGGCGCCGGTCCTTTATATCCCCCGTTTCAAGGCCAGGACGGCAACTACTATGGGACCAACCCCAACGTCCGTACCGGGGACTTTGGCCGCGTGTACAAGATGACCCCGGCGGGAGTGCTGACGGTGCTCGGAGCTTTCGATGGTAATAACGGCAACAACCCGAATCTGCCGGTGCAGGCCGCCGATGGGAACTTTTATGGTACGGCGCGCTTTGGCGGGGTCAATGGATTTGGATGCCAGATCGGGTGCGGCACTCTATACAAGATCTCACCCAGCGGCACGATTACGCCCTTACACAGTTTTGCAGGGTATCCCAGCGACGGCGCCGATCCTCGCGGAGTGCTGGTGCAAGGCAACGACGGCAACTTTTATGGAACGACGTATGCCGGGGGCGCCAACAACCTTGGCAGCATCTTCAAGATGACTCCCTCCGGGCAACTGACCATCTTGTACAGCTTCTGCTCGGCGGCGGGATGCGTTGATGGAAAGAACCCGTACGTCGGCTTGATCGCTGGAACGGATGGCAATTTGTACGGCACATCGCAAGGTGGGGCGCACAATGCGGGAGCGATCTTCAAAGTGACTCCGACGGGCACCTTCACGACGCTTTATAGTTTTTGCAATGTGAGCGGTTGCGCCGACGGCTTCTTCCCGCAAACACCGCTCATGCAGCATACCAACGGGAAACTTTATGGCGTCACCGAGTCGGGCGGCGCGAACGGATTGAATGGTGGAGTGTTCTACAGCGTTGACCTCGGCCTGAAGCCGTTCGTTAACCTGATCACTTGGACTGGCAAGGTAGGCAAGACGGTCGAGATCCTGGGACAGGGTTTCACCGGGACGACCTCGGTTTCATTCAACGGGACCGCCGCGACGTTCACCGTTTCCTCGGACACCTATCTCACCGCAACCGTTCCAACTGGAGCGACCACGGGATTTGTGACGGTGAACACGCCGGGAGCGGCTTTAAAGAGCAACCGGAAGTTCCTGGTTTCCCCCTCCATTCTGAGCTTCAGTCCTACCAGCGGAACGGTTGGCACCGCTGTGATTATCGCGGGAAATAGCCTTACCGGCGCTACCCGGGTGACTTTCGGAGGCGTGCGAGCGGTCACCTTTTCCGTGGATTCGGATATGCAGATCACCGCAAGCGTTCCCACCGGGGCGAAGACCGGGAAGATTCAGGTGACCACGCCGGGTGGTACGGCGTCCAGTTCGGGGACTTTTACTGTGCTGCCGTGATCATGCGGATTGGCGCCGGGCCACGAGTTGCTCGATGCGGCTGAGGACCTCGTCTTCCGAGAGGTTGGTCGAATCGATCACGATGGCGTCTGGCGCGGCGACTAAAGGGGAGGCGGCGCGGGTGCGGTCACGGCGATCGCGCTCGCGCAGTTCGGTGGCGGAGAGTTCGGCGGCCCGGCCGGAAAGTTGCTGCTGCTGCAAACGGCGCTGCTCTCGGACGACCGGGTCAGCATCGAGAAAAACTTTCACCTCGGCGTCGGGAAAGACTTTGGTGCCGATATCGCGGCCCTCCATCACAATGCCACCATGGATGCCGAGTTCCTGCTGACGCGCAACCATCCATTCACGGACCTGGGGATGAACCGAGACGCGGGAAGCGCCCTCGGTGACGTCGGTCTCGCGGACGCGGGCGGTGACATCCTTGTTGTCGAGCAGGACGCGGTTGCCGGCCAGGCTGGGCTCGATATGAATGCGTGAATCGCGGGCCAGCTTGAGGAGCGCGGGTTCATCGTCAAACGACACATCCCACTGAATCGCTTTCAGCGCGAGCGCACGGTACATGGCGCCGCTTTCGAGGTTCACATACCCGAGCTTGCGGGCAAGGCGCGAGGCGATGGTGCTCTTGCCGGCTCCGGCCGGGCCGTCAATGGCGATGATCAGTTTGCGGTCGGGCATGAAGTTACAGATTCTACTAGTACGCGGTACCGAGTACCTAGTACCGAGTACCGAGTACCGAGCGGATGGACGGTTCGGTCTGAAGACGGCTGTTTAAGGATTAAGGATATTAGGCGCGGCGCACGCGCTCTTGCGGGGCCGGGGCGGGGGCAATCTGGATCAGGTTGCGGTTGCCGACGTTCAGGAAATGCAGTTCGCGGGCGGCGAGCAGGGCGTTGACTGCTTCTTTCACCCGCGAGCGCGGCACGAAGTTGCCGAAGAAGCTTTCCAGTTCCTGCATGTCGGCCGCACCCACGCAATCGAGATACTTTGACAACAACGCCGAGAGCGCTTCGCCTACGGACAGGCCGATGCCCTCACGGACCGCGTCGGGCGCCCAGCGATAGAGTACGTCCCACGACGCGCCTTCTGCCTGGTTGTAATCCACTCGCGTGATGCGCAGCTTCGACCAGAGTTCGCTGAGCGCGTGGTCCAGAGCCGCGGCGGAAATGCCTTTGCCGAGCGTTTGCCGAAGCTTCTCTTTCGAGATCGGCCCTTCACGGCGGATGGCCTCGAAGGTATCGCACGCGAGTTGCGAGTATGGAGATCGCGGGCCCGGCTTGGGCGACTGCTTGGGATTGCGCTCGCCAACCAAAGCATAGAAATATGGGAACAACGATCCGGCGACCAGGAACGCGTTGTTTTCGTCGAAGAGATTGGCTTCGTAAGCGGCATGATCGCGTAGTAACCGCACCATCAGGTCCGTGGCCTCGCGGGAACGAGGATCGGAGAACGCGTGCTGCCAGGTGGGCAGGCGGTCATTGGACCCGGACCACGCGCCGATGAAGGTCGGAACCAGCAGCGGCTGCTTCAGCGGGTACATCAGCGAGAAGCCGACGGACTCGATGAATGCGCGCGCGTCATCGAAGGTGCGGACCGGGCGGCCGTTGAGCCGCCACTTCTCGCGGCGGTATTGATCCAGATCGAGCATGGCGTGTTTCCATTAGAACATAAGAAAGAATCGAGTACCTGGCAGCGAGCAACAGCCGGCGGCTGATAACTGTCAAATTCTCTTGAAGGCCTTCTGAATATCTTTCATGGAATAGCGCAGGACTACGGGGCGACCGTGGGGGCAGGACATGGGGCAGTCGGTCTTGGCAAGTTCCGCCAGCAGCCATTCCATCTTGTTTTGCTCGAGCGGCATGTTGACCTTGATGGCGGCGTGACACGCGATGGACGCCGCGATGCGGGCGCGCACTTTTTCCAGGTTGATGTTCTGCTCTTCGTGCGAGATCTGGTCGAGCAGTTCGTGCAGCATGTGCTCGACCTGGGTAGCTTCGATTCCCGCGGGCGCGATCTTCACAGCGATGCTGCGCGAGCCGAAGGGCTCGGCTTCAAATCCGTTTGCCGACAGTTCGTTCGAGATTTCCGAGAATGCTGCCTGCTGTGCCGGCGTGAGTTCGATCAGCAGCGGCATGAGCAGGCGCTGGCTCTCGATGCTATGCGTAGCCCGCTGTTTCAGAACTCTCTCGAAGAGCACTCGTTCGTGGGCGACGTGCTGGTCGATGATCCACAAGCCCTCATGATTCACCGCCAGAATGAATGACTCACGAATCTGGCCCAGCGGTTTAAGGCTCGCCAGAGAAGGGGCGAGGTCGCTGGGAGCCTCTGGCTCTTCGGGCACCGTGGGGGTGCAGTTGTCGCCGGATATGGAATCGGGAACGCGCCCGAGAGCGACGGCAGCATTGCCTCCGATCGCAGTGGCCCCGGTAAACGCGAAGCGTTCGTTGATGGGCGGGGGAATGGGCGCGTGCAGGGTGAATGCAGGAACAGTATCAGGCGCCGTACCGCCCAGGCCGACACCGCCCGAGGCGATGACTCGCGATCCCGGGGAAAGCGACGGGCTGGCCGTGGGATGAGCATGGATCTCGGTGGCGAACTGCGGGACGGGGCGAGCTTTCATCAGCGCGGCACGCACCGAGTCGCGAACGAAATCGTGCAAGGCCTGCTGCTGGCGGAAGCGCACCTCGGTCTTGGAAGGATGGACATTCACGTCCACTTCCCCGTTCGGCATCTCGAGGAAGAGAAGCACGACGGGATAGACGCTGGGCGGGATGATGTTGCGATAGGCTTCCGTCAAAGCGTGCTGCACGAGGCGGTCGCGAATCAGGCGTCCATTCACGAAAACAAATATGGAGTTGCGATTCAGCTTTTGAATTTCGGGCTTTGAGATGAAGCCGTGGATGCGCAATTCTCCGGGCTCGCTCGAGAGGGGCTCTGCGTCTTCCTCCTGCTGCTGGCGTCGCCACGGCGGCGGCTGTGGCAGTCCGAAGCGATCGAACGGTTGCACGGCCGCGACAGGCAGCATCTGGTCGAGAGTCTCCCTCCCGAAGACCTGGTAGACGCGCTCGCTGTACCCGGCGACTGGCGGTGCGACCAGCATGGCGTTGGTTGCGGAGTGCAATTCAAAGTGAATCTCGGGATGTGCCAGGGCGTAGTGCGTGACCAGCGAGGCGATGTGGGAGAGCTCGGTGGACTCGGACTTCAGGAATTTCTTGCGGGCCGGAATGTTGAAGAAAAGATCGCGAATCGTGATCGAAGTCCCGGCCGGGAGCCCGGCCTCCTCCACCTTCAGAATCTTCCCCCCATTGATTTCGATGATGGTGCCGGACGCATCTTCCGGAGCGCGAGTCTCAAGACGGAGGCGGGCCACCGAAGCGATGGAGGGCAGGGCTTCGCCGCGAAAGCCGAGGGTGGCAATATTGAGCAGGTCGTCGGCGTTCTTGATTTTTGAAGTGGCGTGGCGCTCGAAAGCGAGCATGGCGTCGTCGCGCACCATGCCGCAGCCATTGTCGGTGATCTGGATCAGCTTCTTGCCGCCGGCCTCGACCTGAATCCTGATCCGGGTCGAGCCCGCGTCGAGAGAGTTCTCGAGCAGTTCTTTCACGACCGAGGCGGGACGCTCCACCACTTCGCCGGCGGCGATCTTGTTGGCAACGTGCTCGGGGAGTACGTGAATTTTTCCCATGCGCAAGAAGACGAAGATACCGACTCATTCGGCAAAAGAGCGCGAATGAGGTGGAACAGTTTCGATTCTACTAGAGGGTCGGGCGCACACCGGCTGTGTATAATCCGCCGCGGAGATGCAAAATGAGCGAGCAGAAAGGCCCGGCGGGGTCCGCCAATTTCGGCATGGAACGGCAGATGGATATTTACCTGGGCGCGCTCAGCGGGAAGCGTTTATCGGTCCCAGTGCCGGTGACGGAATTGGAGAAGAAGGCGAAGGATGCGCTGGAGCCCACCGCCTACGACTACGTGGCCGGGGGAGCGGCTGGGGAGCGGACCATGCGCGCGAACCTGGATGCGTTCTCGCGCTGGGAAATCGTGCCCCGCATGTTGCGCGACGTGTCGCAGCGCGACATAACTGTGGAAATATTCGGACAGCGGCTTCCATCCCCGGTCCTGCTGGGGCCGGTAGGAGTCCAGGGCATTGTGCACGCGGAGGGCGAGTTGCCTGCGGCAAAGGCGGCTGCTTCCATGGGAGTGCCGTTCGTGATCAGCACGCTCTCCTCGCGCTCCATGGAGGAGGTCGCGAATGCGATGGGCGACGGCGTGCGCTGGTTCCAGTTGTACTGGGGAAAAGATCCGGAGTTGACCGCAAGCATGCTGAACCGGGCCGAGAAGTCGGGGTACGCGGCGCTGGTGGTCACGCTGGACACGCCCATGCTGGGATGGAGGCCTCGCGACCTGCAGCATCCGTATCTGCCGTTCCTGCTCGGCAAGGGGCTGGCGAACTATTTTGGCGACCCGGTGTTCTGCGCAAGGCTGGGATGCAAGGCCGAAGAAAATCCAGCAGGCGCGATCCGGTTGTGGTCGCAGGTTTTCTCCAATACGACATTGACGTGGAAAGATCTGGCATGGCTGCGTGAGCATACGAAACTGCCAGTGGTGCTGAAGGGAATTCAGCATGCCGACGATGCCAAGCGGGCGCTGGATGCGGGAGTGGATGGAGTGCTGGTCTCGAATCACGGAGGGCGGCAGGTGGATGGAGGCATCGGCACCCTGGACGCATTGCCCTCGGTGGTAGAGGCGATCAATGAAAAGGCGGTGGTACTGTTCGATAGCGGCGTGCGGCACGGCGCGGATGTGTTCAAGGCCTTGGCGCTGGGCGCCCGGGCCGTGTTGCTGGGCAGGCTCTACATCTGGGGACTTGCGGTGGCCGCGGAGCAGGGAGTGCGCGACGTGGTCCTGAATCTGGTTGCAGATTTTGACCTGACCCTGGGATTGAGTGGGTGGAAGAGTTGCAGAGAACTCGGGGCAGAGGCAGTCAGGCGGCGATCGTAAGCGATGTTGTCTGGAATGGCTGCTCTCCCTGTCACCTTACTCGGGGCGCAACGACGCGGTTTTCGATCGAGGCGCGGACCGCCGCTTGGCAGTGACGGCGCCGTCCAGCCTGGCGGCAATTTCGGCGAAGGCCGGCGTTTCTCCCTGCCAGCGGAGTTGGTCCACGTCTTCGAACAGAGCGATGTCGGTCCGCAGGGTGGCGAGAGTGCGGAAGAGCAGCGCGTGATCCATTTCGCGCGCGAGTGTAGCCGCGAGCGTGCCGGCGCCGGCGACATTCACATGCCACTCGCGGCAATCCAACGGAATCGATTCCAGGTGAAGAAACTTGGCCAGCACGGCGGCGGAGGATTTCGCGCCCCAGCCGGGGAGGCCGGGATAGCCGTCTGCTGCGTCACCGACGAGCGCAAGGTAATCCGGGATGGATGCGGGTGGGACGCCGAATTTCTCGATCACGCCAGATTCGTCAATGGTGACTCGGGTGCGGCGATTGAGTTGCACGATGCGTGTGCCGCTTACACACTGTGCAAGGTCCTTGTCGGGAGTGCAGATGATCACCTGGTCGACTCGCTTGTCCTGGGCTGCGGCAAGCGCAGCGGCAGCGAGCGCGTCGTCAGCCTCGAACTCGACCATGGGCCACAGCACGATGCCTGCGGCTGCGATGACTTGTTCGAGCAGGGGAAACTGCGCCAGCAGGTCAGGTTCGATGCCCGCGCTGGTCTTGTAATCGGGCCATAGATCGTTGCGAAACGACTCGATCACGTGATCGGTAGCAACCGCGATGTGAGTCGCGCCGCCCTTGATCATTCCCAACACCGATGAAAGCACGCCACGGACCGCAGCCACCTCGCGGCCCTCGGCATCGCGCGCGGAGGGCAGCGCATAATAATGGCGGAACAGTTCGTAGGTGCCGTCCACCAGGTAGATGTTCACGCGGAAACTCCAACCCAAACTTATAGGAGGTTTGGACGTTCATCAATGGGTAACGGATTCTTCCGGATCTGATCTCCCAGTTTGCCGGTTGCATTTTTGCAGAATTCATCCACAATAATCATCTCAGGAGTTCCAGCCTTGATTTATCTCGAGCCGGCGAGACCGAAGCATCTCTGTAAGTCGCGGTGCCGGCGCTACTGCAAAATCCTCATCCTGGCATTTGTACTGCTTACTTCCGGAACTGGTCACGTCGCCGCGCAAAATGGTCCGTCTCAGGGCAGCCGCACGATTCGAGGACTTGTCGTGAACAGCGTGACCCGTGAGCCAATCAGTCGCGCGCTCGTGTTTTCCTCGGATAACCGATTCGCCGTACTGACAGATAGCCAGGGCAATTTCGAACTCAGCATTGCAAGTCCGGCTGAGGCTTCGTCCTCACCAGGTGGATTCGGTGCGGGTGCCGCAAACTTCGCTTTTTACGCTTCCTTAAGAGCACGCAAGCCCGGGTTCCTGAACGATCAGTCTGCGCGCGATATTTCATCGGCAGAGCCGGCGAAGGAGGTGGTGCTTGAACTGGTTCCGGAGGCGCTCATCACAGGCAAGGTTGTGCTGCCTAGTTCAGAGCCCCCCGACAGCATCGATCTCGTGCTGTACCGCCGCCAGGCTCAAAACGGCCGTGGGCACTGGGTCTTCGCGGGGGTTGTGCACTCCCGATCCAGTGGCGAGTTTCGCTTTGCGGAGTTGGCTGCGGGCACTTATAAGTTGTTCAGCCGTGAATCGCTGGACCGGGATCCGCTGACTACTGTGCCCGGCGGACCGCTCTATGGATACCCTCCAGTTTACTTTCCAGGCGCAAGAGACTTCGCCACGGCGAGCGAAATTCATGTCGCCGCGGGAACAACCTTCCATGCCGACTTGAAGCTAACCAGACAACGCTATTACAACGTGAAAGTGCCAGTGAAGAGCGATACGCCAACGGGCAGCGTCAACGTCGCGGTGCTCGCGCAAGGGCGGCCAGGTCCCGGCTTCGAGCTTGGCTACGTATATGAAGATAGTGCCATTGAAGGAATGCTGCCGAACGGTAACTACACGCTTGAGGTTGCGAACCTGCTCCCGCCGCCGGCCAGCGGAAGCGTAACCATCACGATTCACGACGGGCCTGCGAATGGCACGCCGGTAGTGCTTGCTCAGCCTCGCCCGATCGAAGTTCGCGTGAAGGAAGAGTTCACTGGCCCCGATACCACCAACGTCTCTTCAACCTGGTTGGTCAGCGGGCGCACGTTTACGCTGGAAGGACCGAGGAAATATCTGGGGGTGAGCATTTCGACAGCTGACGGGGTGAGTGTGGGAGATGCAGGAAGCATACGCCCGCCTACCAGGTCGGGAAGCGAACCGCTGCTGCTCGATATTCCCCAACCGGGCCGTTACTGGGTGAGCCTCTATCCGCGCCGGGGATACGTTGCCTCTGCTAGATCCGGAGATGTGGATTTGCTGCGCGAGCCGCTGGTAGTGGGAGCCGGTGGGGCTACGCCTCCGATCGAGGTCACGATGCGGGACGATTTCGCGCAGCTCGAAGGCACAGTCGAAGGAAAAAAGGCTGCCATTTACTGCTTGCCGCTGCCGGACAGCGCGGGTCAATTCATGGAAAGCAGTTCCTCCGACGGGACGTTCGGCATCGCATCGCTCGCGCCGGGGACTTACCGCATTCTTGCATTCAAGAACCCGCGGCCAGAACTGGAGTATCACAACCCGGACGCAATGCGGGATTACGAGAGTAAAGCAGAACTCGTGCAGCTGGCGGCAGGGCAGAAGGCCCACGTCCATCTGCAAGTGCTTTCGGAGAACGAATGAATATGCGACGGGTGTTTCCTGCCGTGATGGTCGCGCTCCTCGCGAGCCTGACCTCTGCGCACGCAGCCGCGCAGCCTACGGATATGTTCAGCATCAGCGGCACGGTGGTGAATGCGAAGGAAGGTGGTCCATTAAGTAAGGTGCGGTTGGTGGTCTCGGATGTAAGGAATTCGGAAAACCTGCAATCGTTGCTGACCGGTGAAGATGGCCGCTTCAAATTTCGAGTGCGCGCCGGCAAATATTCGCTCCAAGCCGCCAAGCGAGGATACATCTCGTCCGCTTACAACCAACATGAGCAGTACTCGACCGCGATCGTTGCGGGTGCCGGCTTGAACAGCGAGAATCTGAAATTCCGGATGTCGCCGGCGGCGGTGCTGTCTGGCAAAGTGCTCGACGATGCTGGAGATCCGGTGCGTGACGCGTCCATCACCCTGTACCGGGAAGATCACCGTTCGGGGGTAAGCCGGATCCGGACGTTCCGCAAGTCCAAAACAGACGATCAGGGATACTACGAATTCACGCCGCTTGAGGATGGTACATACTTCATTTCGGCCATGGCGACGCCCTGGTATGCGTTTCGTCCGTCGCGTGGCGAGGGAAAAATTGAAGGTGCGGACGAGAACCCGTCTCTGGATGTGGCCTATCCCATCACTTTTTACGCGGGCGCAACTGAATCCGACGAGGCGACACCGATCCCGATTCGCGGAGGGGACCGTCTTGACGTGGACATTCACCTTGCGCCGGTGCCGGCGCTGCATTTTGTGTTTCACGTGGACGGCGATCCTACGCGCGCATTCCAAACACCTGTTCTGCAAAAACCGGTATTTGACGGATTTGATTACGTTCAGAGTGGGGACGTGCGCATGCTCTCGCCGGGCACCTACGAGAGCGCCGGTGTTGCTGCAGGTCGGTACGTGATAGGCACGCAGGGCGGCGAGGGGCGGGATTCTGAAATTGAATTGGCGAACGATGGCCAGGAGATCGAGAATGCGCCGCAAACTCCTGCCGTAGAAGTGAGAGCTAGCGTGCAAGTAGCGGGGGAAAACGTGCTGCCGGCCAAACTTGAACTCGCGCTCAGAAACAGCAATCAAAAACTGGCAGCATGGAGCTCTGTGGACGAGAAGGGAAATGCCAGCTTCGCGGTAGTCCCGGGAAGATACGTGGTGTTGGCCGGCTCTCCAGGTAAAGCTTATTCCGTGGCCCGGATCAGCTTTGGCGGAGTCCAGACAGCGGGGCGCTTGATCAACGTTCCGACGGCTTCCACACTGAACTTATCTTTGACGCTGGTGGGTGGAGCGGTCACCGTGGAGGGTGTCGCGAAACGCGCATCTCAGCCCGTGCCCGGGGCAATGATCGTACTGATTCCCAAGGATCCTGAGACCGACAAAGACATGTTCCGTCGTGACCAGAGCGATTCCGATGGCAGTTTCGCCCTGCAGGGTGTGATCCCGGGAACGTATACCATCATTGCCATCGAAGATGGCTGGGACTTGGATTGGGCCAAGCCCGGAGTCATCGCCGGCTACGGGCGAAACGGAAGATCAGTCACCATCGGCAGCCAGGAAACTGGAACGCTGAAACTGAAGCAGCCGATCGAGGTGCAGCCGAAGTAGGAGTTTACCGATTATCTACACCGGCACTGCTGTTTTCCTCTCCGGATTGAAGAACGGCAGCTTTACCACTTTCACTCCGACCTTCTGGCGGACGGCTTCAATCGTGATCTCCATCTGCAGTTTGTTGCCGATCTTCGCCTGCGCCGTATCCACACTGGCCAGCGCGATCAATTTCTTCAACAGAGGAGAGAACGCGGTCGTCGTGGCCTTCCCGACCTGCTTATCGCCCGCATAAATTGGCACCGCAACCCGCGAGGCCTGCGTCGGCGCGGCCGGGGTCAGGCCGAACCTTTCGTGCAGCTCTTCGACTTCGACCCAGTCCACCTCGAGCCCAACCAACTGACGCGGCACTTCATTTTTCTGATCTCGCGCCAGCGCGGTCTTGCCGACAAAATTGTCTTTATCGAGATGGACCATCTTCCCGAAGCCCAACTCGTACGGCGAATACTTCTGCGACGGAATCAGCGCCTTCTTGCTGCTCATGTAATCCACTTCGATCAGCAGCAGTCCGGCCTCAACTCGCGCCACATCCAGCGCCAGCATTCCGGCGGCATGAATATCAAACTGTTTGCCCTTGGCCATCAACGCGTCCCAGACCTTGACGGCATCGTTCCATGGCACCCAGATCTCATATCCCAGGTCCCCGGTGTAACCGGTCCGGGAAATGTCCACTGGAACGCCGGCGATTTTGCCGCTGGTCATGCGGAAATACTTCATGTTGGTGATGTCGGCATCCGCGACCGCCTTCAGCAGCTTCGCCGAGGTCGGGCCCTGCAAGGCCAGCGCCGCCGTCTTCTCCGAGATATCTTCGACCTGCACATCCATATTCAGGCCGTTCTGCCGGAACCAGCGCAGGCTCGGGTCGGCCGCCGTCCACCGGTACTTGTTCTCTTCCAGCCGCGTAATCGTTCCGTCGTCAATGACCTTGCCCTGTTCATCGCACCAGCAGCAATAAATCACCTGCCCGACCTTGACCTTGTTGATGTCACGGGTAATGACACGGTTCACCAGCTTGGTCGCGTCTTTCCCCGTAATCAGGTACTTGTACAACGGCGTGATATCGATCAGTGCGCAGGCATTGCGAATGGCGTTGTACTCGTGCTCGTGATGAACTTCGTACACGCTGACGGTGTAGTATCCCGACCACTCGCGGTAATTCAGGCTGTGGCAGAGCGCGAACGTTCTCTCGTGAAACGCGGTTCCAACTGGCACGGCAGTACCTCGGGAAGTTGAATTCCTTCGTGAAACTTAGTGTCCTTGGTGGTTTGAAACGAAAAACTTCGGACCCCGGATTATATGCAGGCCAGCCGCGCGTCAGCAACTTGACTGGAAGTCAAAGCCGGGCGCAATCTTGCAGACAAACCGCGTACTTCCCGGTAGAATGGCAAGTCATTTCCTCAGCTCATGTCACGAATTCTGATAGCGTGGAGCGTTCTTCCCAGCGGCCTCTGATCGCGTTCGCGCCACTCTGCGCGTTGTACTCGTCCGAACCCACAACAGAAAGCTGATAGCTAGGGGCTAAAAGCGAATGGCTACTAAATACGACGTCATCGTCATCGGCGGAGGCCACAACGGCCTTACTAATGCCGCCTACCTCGCCAAAGGCGGGAAGAAAGTTCTGGTCCTCGAGCGCCGCCACGTGCTCGGAGGCGCGGCCGTGACCGAAGAGGTCTTTCCCGGATTCAAGTTCTCGGTGTGCTCGTACGTCGTCTCGCTGTTGCGGCCCGAGATCATTCGCGACCTCGACCTGCCGCGGCACGGCCTGGAAATCCTTCCGCTCGACGGCACATTTACGCCCATGCCGAACGGCGACTATCTCTGGCGGGTGAACGATCACGGCAAGACCCATCGCGAAATCGCGCGCCATTCCAAGCTCGACGCCGAGGCTTACGACGAATTCGGCAAAGCCATGCAGGCCATGTGCCGCTTTGTGAAGCCGATCCTCAGCATGGTGCCGCCCGATCCTTCAACCCTGAACCCGCGCGAACTGATGAAGCTGCTGTTCATCGGCAAGCGCTTCCAGGGCATGACCAGCGACGATAAGTACAACCAGGTCCAGCTGATGACCATGAGCGCGATCGACTTCCTCGATCAGTGGTTCGAGACCGACGTGCTCAAGGCGACTATGTCCGCCTCCGGCATCATCGGAACTTTTCTCGGCGTGCGCTCTCCGGGAACCGCCTACGTGCTGCTCCATCACTACATGGGAGAGATCGACGGCGCTTTCCGATCCTGGGGATTCGCTCGCGGCGGCACCGGAGCCATCTCCAATGCGATTGCCGATGCGGCCCGCGAGGCTGGCGTCGAGATCCGCACCAAGGCCGGAATTTCCCAGATCATCGTGAAAGGCGGCCGTGCAAAAGGTGTCGTTCTTGAAAATGGCGATGAAGTGTACGCCGACGTGATCTCGTCGAGCGTTGATCCGCGTCTGACCTTCACCCGCTTCATCGAAAGCAATCATCTGCCCGGCGAATTCCTCGAGGAAGTGAACCGCTACAAGTACCGCGGCTCTTCAGGGAAAGTAAATCTTGCGCTCGACGCGCTTCCAAACTTCAAGTGCATGCCCGGAGAAGGCGCTCACCTGCGCGGCGCAATCTCGATTTCGCCCAGCGTCGAATACATGGAGCGCGCCTACGACGACGCCAAGTACGGCAACTTCTCGCGCCGCCCCTACATTGACATGGTCATCCCCACTTTGACCGACCCCTCTGTGGCGCCGGCAGGGAAGCACATCATGTCCTGCTTCGTGCAGTACGCCCCGTACAAGCTGCGCCCTGGCTTGAACTGGGACGACCAGAAGGAAGCTTTCGGCGACAACGTCATCAACACCATCGCCGAATACGCGCCCAATATCAAAGACATCATCCTGCACCGCCAGGTGGTCACGCCGCTCGATCTCGAACGCGAGTGGGGGCTGAGCGAAGGCAATATCTTCCAGGGCGAGCTCTCGCTCGAACAACTCTTCTTCCTCCGTCCCGTGCCCGGATGGGCGCAGTACCGCACTCCCATCAAGAACCTCTACATGTGCGGATCGGCGACGCATCCCGGCGGCGGCATCATGGGCGCCAACGGACGCCTGGCCGCGCTCGAGATTCTGAAAGACGTGAAGGGGGCTGCCTAAATGGCTGAGACTCGCGATGTCGTCATCATCGGTGGCGGTCACAACGGCCTCGTCACCGCCTTCTATCTCGCCAAGGCCGGGTTTAAGCCGCTGGTGCTGGAGCGCCGCCCCCAACCCGGAGGCGCGGCCATCACTGAAGAGTTTCATCCCGGATTCCGCTGCTCCACCCTCGCCCACGCTGCCGGACCGATCCGTCCCGACATCGCTCGTGACATGTCTCTCGAGCAACATGGCCTGAAGTGGATCACGCCAGAAGTCGGTACGGTCGCATTGTCGCCGGATGGACGCGCAATCATCCTCTACAACGATGAGAAGCGTGCCGCGCAGGAGATCGCCAAGTTCTCTCAGAAAGATGCCGGCAAATATTTAGAGCTTCAGCAGTCGCTGGAGAAGATCGGCAAAGTAATCGGCGATGCCCTCACGCTCGCGCCTCCCAGCATCGACAATCCCAGCAAAGGCGATCTCTGGGGAATGCTGCAGACCGGACGCTCCATCCGCAAGCTCGGCAAGAAGAACATGTACCGCCTGCTCCGCTGGGGGCCGATGGCGGTAGCCGATCTCGTCTCGGAATTTTTCGAAACGGAGTTGCTGCGCGCGACGGTGGCCGCTCGCGGCATCTTCGGAACCTTTCTCGGCCCCTGGTCCGCGGGTAGCAGCCTGGTGCTCTTGATTCGCGGCTCAGGCGATGCTCATCCCGCAGGCTCCGCCAACTTCGCCCAGGGAGGCATGGGAGCCATCACGCAAGCCATGGCTTCGGCCGCGCAGAAAGCCGGCGCCGAGATTCGTAGCGGCGCCGAAGTAATCGAAGTCCGCGTGAAAGACGGGGTTGCCACCGGCGTGATCCTCTCGAATGGCGAGGAAATTTCCGCCAAGGCTGTCATCTCCAATGCCGATCCCAAGCGCACGCTGCTGAAGCTCGTCGATCCTACGCACCTGTCGCCCGACTTTGTCATGAAGCTCCAGCACTACCGCATGCCGGGCACGGTGGCGAAAGTGAATCTCGCGTTGTCTGGGCTGCCGAAGTTCAATGGACTCGATGGAAGCCCCGCAGCTCTTGCCGGCCGCATTCATATCGGGCCTGAGATCGACTACCTGGAGCGCGCCTTCGACGAATCCAAGTACGGCAGCTTCAGCAAGCAGCCGTATCTGGAAGTTGCAATACCCTCGATCAGCGATCCGTCGCTGGCGCCTTCAGGGCAGCATGTAATGTCCATCTACATGCAATACGCGCCGTTCAAGCTGAAGAACAGCGATTGGGAGAGCCAGCGCGTAGCTCTCGGCGACACCGTGGTCAAGACCCTTGCGCAGTATGCGCCGAACCTGCCGTCGTTGATCCTGAGTCACCAGATCATCACGCCGCAAGACCTGGAAGACACTTACGGCCTGACGGGCGGTCACATCTTTCACGGAGAGCTTGCCCTCGACCAGTTCTTCACCATGCGCCCGTTGTTAGATTGGGCGCGATACAACACCCCGATCGCAAACCTGTATCTCTGCGGATCGGGCACGCATCCCGGCGCAGGCCTGACCGGAGGCTCAGGAGCCAACGCCGCAAAAGAAATCCTGAAGCAGTTAAAAAGATAGCTGTTGATTCCTTCGTGTAACTTAGTGTCCTTGGTGGTTGATTTTTGTTAGTCAGCGCACTCTGTGATTAGCCATGAAAAACTCAGCCATCCTGCTAATCAGCTGCCCGGACCAGAAGGGAATCGTCGCCACGATCTCTGACTTCGTTTTCCGGCATAACGGCAACATCCTTCATGCCGATGAGCACGCGGACGAGAACTTGCAGCTCTTCCTGATGCGAGTTGAGTTCGATCCCACCGGCTTCGACATCTCATCCGCGGAGTTCAGCAGGCACTTCACCCCGATCGCCACGAAATTCAACATGCAGTGGCGGCTGGCACAGTCCAGTTACCGCCCCAGGATGGCCATCCTGGTTTCGAAGTACGACCACTGCTTAGTGGACCTGCTCTACCGCCACAAAAGTGGAGAGCTTGCCTGCGAAATTCCCATCATCATCTCCAACCACCCCGATAACCAGTCCATCGCCGACTTCTATCGCATCCCGTATGTTACGGTACCGGTCCCGAAAGACAACAAACGTGATGCAGAACAAAAGATCCTCGCTTTGCTGCGCCAGCACAGCCCGGACTTCATCGTGCTGGCCCGCTACATGCAGATCCTGTCGAATGAATTTGTGAACGAGTACCCGCACCGCATCATCAATATTCACCACTCGTTTCTTCCCGCCTTCATCGGCGCCAAGCCCTATCATCAGGCGTTCGCGCGCGGGGTCAAGCTGATCGGGGCCACCAGCCACTACGTCACCGAAGTCCTCGACGACGGCCCGATCATCGAACAGGACGTAGTCCGCATCTCGCACCGCGACTCGCTCGACGACTTACTGCAAAAAGGCCGCGATTTAGAGAAAGTCGTACTTTCCCGCGGTGTCCGCTGGCACATCGAGAATCGAGTATTGTTGTATGGAAATAAGACCGTGGTATTCGATTAAAAGCGCCAGACCTACCTCACCCGCGCGGAAAGCGCATGAGTAGTAACTTTGGTGCTTCACCCTCAAGTCACTTGTCCCTCCCGTTCCATTCTCTTTACTATCGGTACTCCTCCATTAGTACATCCCGGCAGGAGCGAGGCTTTGGTCGAAGACCCGAAGTGGGAGCTTGCCATTTTGGCTACGGTGCAGGGCTTCTACGAGAAGCTTCTGCAAAGCTCAATTGGCGGAGAAGTGCCTGTCCCGCAAGGACTTGAGGCAATCTCACTGCAGGATGACGGGGATGTTCTCGAAACCCTGGCCCGCATGCGCCGCTGGCTTCGCCTCCTGGATTTAGCCATCACTCCGGCCATGATGCGCCAGGCTCTCACCGAAGATACCGACCCCGAGATTGCGGAAGCGGTCCTGCGTTACCTGATTCGCACTAAGGACGTTAGCAACTCGCGGCGCGACAAGGCCGACCTGGTCGCAACCTTCTTATATCGGCATCCCCGCGTGCCGGGGCAGTGGGACCGCCGTGGCTACGGCCTCGATGGTTCACTTCCTCTCTCTCCCTTCGAAATCGCGTTGATTGAAATTCTCGCCGACACCGACGTACCGTCGCTTCCCGAAGAGCATGTGCAGCAGCTTCGCCGCATCGGTCCGCTCCAGCAGGAGGCCGATGCCTTCACTGACTTCAACGCGCTGCTCGATTCCGGAATCATCGAGCGGGTTCGCGAACTCAAGCAGTCGCTCGACCTCTCGTTCTATCATCCCGGCGTGCTGGCGGCGATCGCGCCCTACAATGCCGCCTTCGGCCGGAAGTTCGACGAGCTGTTCCTGGCCGCCACCTCCGAGATAAGAAATTTCGCGCATGAACTCGAAGAGCAGGGCGGCAGCATCCTGGGCAATGTAGACGGCACCGATGTCACGGTCGAACATGTGGCAACGCTCAAAGAGACGGAACTGCTCAAAATTGATTACAGCGGCGCGCTCGACAAGTTCCGCCGCGTTTCCAAGCTGAAGAAGGCGCTGGAGCGGCGTCCTCCGGTCCGTCGCCAGCAGGCGGTTGTGCGCCCGGTTCATGCTGTCGGCGGTGGCGCGGCCGCTGCTCCGGCACTGTCACGGCGCCAGGCCCTTGACCTTGCTGTAGCGCGGGCCGCCATCACTCCCGCGCAGGTCACGGCCGAAGAGACCAAGCTCAGACAAGTAGAAGAATCGATTCGCGTCTTTGTCCGTGTGGCCGATCCGAAATTTCGCCAGGTCGTGCCCATGCGTTTCTTCAACCTGACCCTCACTCCTCAGGAAGTGGAAGCCTACTGCGCCGATTATCTACAGGAAAAAAGCCTGCGCGCAGGGGTGGGCCGGGTGCTGTTGCGGATCGTCGCCGCAGTCGCGCGCATGATGACGGAGTTCGAAGAGGCCAAGAGAAACGAGAATTCCGCTTCACTGTGGAAGCTTCACGCGGACTCGCTGGTAGTGCTGCTGGAGATTGCGCGCGCCTTGTCCGACAACGCCACCCGGGTCAGGAACCTGGCCCATCAGCACAACAACCCCACGCATGTCGAAGCCATTCAGCGTTCGCTTGAAAAACTGAATGAACGCTGTGAACTGGTGGCGAGAACGCTTTCCCGCGTCAGCTGATCAACCCGCGCGTTTGCGCATGTAGCTTCGCAGGGCCAGCCTTTCCAGCTCAGGGTCGGCGCAGATGCGGCACCACTCCTCTCCGAAGCCGGGCTGGACGTTGAGCCCGCAGCGGCAGCGGTGAAGTACATCGCCCCGGCTGTTGTAGGTGTGCACCCGTAAGCCGTGCAGTGTCTGCTCATGACATTGGCGCCGCCGGAGCGTCTGGGCGGTCTCCTTGCGGCCATTCACCAGTATCAGCACCACCATGGTGATGGTCATCGCAATCAGTGCGACCATGAGCTCGATCATGGCCGCCTATTATGCCGCCGACCCCGCCCTGCTGTCACCCCTCCGGTGGGAAGATCCAGCTTCCCGGGCCTGCAAACCCATGCAAACTGAGTTGCCGTCCTGCCATCCAAGACAACCGTGGAGGGAACCATGACAAGCAGAATGCTCGGGATGGCCGTGATATTGGCTGCCAGTCTGGCGGCCGGCGATACGATCACGATGAAGGACGGCACCACGCATACCGGAACCATCGTAAGCGGCACCGCTCACAGCATAAGTTTTCGCGAGAAGAGCGGAGTGCACCGTTATTCGAAGGCAAACATTCAGTCCATTTCCTTCGACAGCGACGTCGTGCCTGCCACGTCGGCAAGTTCGGCGCGGCTGGGCGCCGGCACCCGTGAGGCCACGCTGCCCGCAGGCACCGAAATCACAGTTCTCTCGAACCAGGAGATCGATTCCAAGACCGCCAGCGAAGGCCAGGTATTTCCAGCGGACGTGGCGGAAGACGTGAGAAATTCCGCGGGACAGGTGGTCATTCCCAAAGGCTCTGAAGCGGAACTGGTGATCCGCCGGGTGCAATCCGCGGGAACCGTGACCGGCTCGTCAGACCTGGCGCTCGATCTCAAATCGGTGAAGGTGGGCGGCCGGCGTTACACCGTGAGCACCGAAGACGTCGAGCAAAAGGGAAGAGAAGGCCTTGGCACAAACAAACGCACGGCCGAAATGGTGGGCGGCGGGGCGGTCCTCGGAACTCTGATCGGTGCGATAGCGGGTGGCGGGAAAGGCGCTGCCATCGGTGCCGCGACCGGCGGGGCTGCCGGAGCCGGCGCGCAGGTGCTGACCCGGGGCAAGTCGGTGAAGGTTCCGGCAGAGAGCAAGCTCAGCTTCAAGCTCGACCAGCCGCTGCGCTTGAGCGCAGCTTATTGACGAAGAGCGAGGGCGGCTTGCTCAAGGCGCTTCCCGGGCAAGCTGCTCTACCTCCGACGCCGCGCTCTCAAAATCCGGCGCAACTCCCCAACCCACGACCTCTCGAGGGAAACGCTGCTGGACTACGTAGTAGAACCCAGGGTTCCGTAGAAGCCGGTCCGCAACAATCTCCGCCATGCAATCTCCCAGCCCCAGCCCTACGCTGCTGTACTGCGAGCCTGGCTTGGGCTCGAAAACCTGCATGCGATGGATCTGGAGCACGCTGTCCAGTACCTGCGCCGGGAATTTATTCATATCGTACTGGCAGATCCCGATTGCCGGGCGCGAAGGGTACGCCTGCTCCACCAGCTTTTCGTATTCGATCAGCTGGTCGCATTCATTGCGGCCTTCCAGGGTCCAGGAAAGCTCGCCAGCGGTTCGGAACGAGGCGTAGCCCCGCTTGACCGAGTCGTCGATCGATTCCAACAGTAACCGGGTCAGCGCTTCCGGCTCGAAGCGCTTATCGGGAAAGTAGACCTCGTCTTCGGTATGAAATTCGAGGTTGCCCAGCCGAATCTCGCGGTCGGTATCAATCCCGATAAACCTCAGGTCAAACAGCAGCCGCTTGATCACATCGGGCTTTTGCGCGCAGAAGCAACGTTCCCCTTTGCGAAGTCCCTCGGCGATGAAAGGGGTGAGCACTTCCAGCAGGGCTTCCTGTGATCGGTAAAACACACAGGCATGGTTTCCGCGCTTGAACTGAAACAGTGGAGAATACCTGACCATATTCCTTCAACCAGCGATGGTGATATATAAGCATGTCCGCCTGGCGGCTGTCAGCATTCTGGAAGACCAATATAAAATCTAAGCTCGTTAAGGGGAACTACATGAAAGCCGGGAACCTCATGATGTTGGCGTTGCTGTTCGTGATGCTTTCGTCCGGAACTGTCTTCGCAACCCAACTGATCGGGTTCTATGATCCGGTTGACTACCCCGCGGGCTACATCCCGCTCTACGCCGCAGTCGGTGATTTCAATGGTGACGGACTGGTGGACGTGGTGTCGCTGAACGTTTACTCCATCAGTCTACTAACCGGCAAGGGCGATGGGAGCTTCCAAAAAGGAAAGCCTTTTCCTTTCCCCCAGTACTACTACATCAGCGGTGGGAATGCCGCGGACCTGAATGAAGATGGCCTCGACGATGTCATTGTTTCCGTGGCGGGCCGGGTGGCGGTCCTACTGGCGCGCAGCGATGGCACGTTCCAGCGGCCAGTCCTGTATCCCTTGCCTCACGTGCCGGGCAATGTGGTCTCGGCTGACTTCAACGGCGATTCGCACCAGGATATCGCGGTCATTGATGACATCCCGGATACCACTTACCTTCCCTTGTATGTTGGGTTGGGGGATGGCAGCGGTCGCCTGCAACGGTACAGCACGTATATTTTGCCCTCGCACGCAAATTCGATCGTGGCGGGGGACTTCAATGAAGATGGGAATCCCGATCTCGCATTTGCCAGTGACAAGGATACTGAGGGAGTGGGCGTACTTCTGGGTAATGGGGACGGATCGTTTTATCCAGCCGGCCTGTATCCCAACGGAGGTGGCGCCAGGTGGGTGAGTGTAGGAGATTTCAATGCTGACGGGCACTCCGACATCATGTTCCTCACTGATCGGTCTGCCAAGGTCTTGCTCGGGCATGGCGATGGCACCTTCGATGCCCAACCACTGGTCTCAGCACTGCTGGGCAGTAGTGACTTCGCGACCGTTGCGGATTTTGATCACGATGGGGTGGATGACATCGCAGTGACCTTATTCCCCAACACTCTGGAAGTTCTTCTCGGAGACGGCACAGGAAGGCTGACGATATTCGGGCAATACCAGCTCGGAAACCAGTACAACACGGCCGGGGTTCCCGTCGTCGGCGATTTCAACGGCGACGGGTTCAGCGATATTGCAGTTCCGGTCAGTGGCTCCGATGTGATGAGCGTACTGATTAATTCCGGGGTGCAGTAGGCGCCCGCGAATACGACGCCAGGCGAGAATCACCCGCCATGCAACCTGTAACCCGGCTCCAGGGCTTCAATCCCAGCTTCGCTACTGCGCCGCCAGGAACCCCACCGTCTGGCCGGACTTGCTGGCGGTTGAGCCTACGATGGCGCCCAGGTTGTTGATCTGCGCGATGTAGGGGAAGGTGGTCGTCCGGTAGTTGCTGTTGTTCAGAATAAAGCTGTGCGTCGCGCCATTGCTGTCGCTGTAGAAACCGGTGATGACACCGGCGTCGTTGATGCTCGTGCAGGCCGTCGAGGTTGATCCCGGAACGTCAATCTGTGTGAGAACACCTCCCGGGCCGCGCAGGAAGCCGTGCGTGGCGGTCGCTGTGGCATTGACAAAGAATCCGACCACGCTGTTGGTGTTGTTGATCCCGTACGCGACAGTGGGCCTGCCATGCGCGGTGAACTGGGTCACGGTGCCGCCAATGTTGATGAACCCCTGGTAGAAGCCGTTCGATCCCACAGTCCCGGAGAAGTTGCCGGCGTCGTTGACGCCGTGGATTTCGGTGCCCGAACTTCCGGCCACGTCGTACTGGGTGAAGGTTGAGCCGTTCAAGAAGAACCCGTGCGCTATGTTGTCAGGAGTGGTGAATGTGCCCACGATGGTCTTGAAGTCGTTCACGCCAAGAGCGATGGTGTAGAGCGCGCCGGGAGCACTGAAGGTCGTGTACTTCTTGTTGTTGACGTCATAGCTGAACCCTTCCAGTTGCTGGCCCGGGAGTTCAAAGGCCCCGACTACGGTGCCGATGTTGTTCAGACCGGCCGCGGTGGTATAGGAGGATCCGGCTGGGTTGAGCCGGGTAACGACGACGTTGGCTTGAGCGTTTGCCTGCAATACGGCGATGCCGGCCAGCAGCAATGTGGACGCGAGGTTGCGAGCGTCATACCAGGTGATGAAGTTCAAAGGGGCCTCCTGCGACTGTGTGCCTCAAGCCTTGCCGGCTTGAGGGGAGGCATTGTGCTGTGAACGGAGAGGGCACGCAAGGTGCAAGGGATGAATGGCCATTCCGGCGACGCCAAAGCACAGCAGGCAGGTACGCACGAACAAGGCGATCGATTCGCGGAAGTGCGTGAACAACACGCCGAGGTGAACTAAGACCGTGGAGAAGAATTGGCTCCTCAGGTAGGACTCGAACCTACAACCCTCCGGTTAACAGCCGGATGCTCTGCCATTGAGCTACTGAGGAGTGTGGTGTTGCGGCTTTCTTCTTCATCATCATAACATCCCGCATGGTTGGAACAAAACGCTGATCCCGCTTAACCTTGAACACCATGACGACGTTCCCAAAATTGCCCGTCGCCGGGCGCGTGCTCGTCGAGGAGGCGCTTCACGGCCGCAGCATCCGCGACCCTTACCGCTGGCTCGAAGATTCCGATTCGCCAGAAACCCAGCAGTTCGTTCGCGATCAGCTTGCCTACACTCGCAGCGTGCTCGATCCGCTGCCAGGACGGGAAGACATTCACCGGCGATTGACCGAACTGCTTGCGATTGGAACCATCGGAACTCCTCAGGTTGGCGGCAAATATTTTTTCTACACCCGCCGCGAAGGCGAGCAGAACCAGCCTGTGCTGCTGGTGCGTGAGGGGTTGCACGGAAGCGACCGCGTCCTCATCAATCCCAACCAGCTCGCAGCCGACGGCACGGTGGCTCTGGACTGGTGGTATCCCACCCATGACGGTCAGTTCGTGGCCTACGGAATCTCGCAGGGTGGCTCGGAAGTGAGCACGCTGGAGATTATCGAAACAGCGACCGGCGAGCCGCTCTCAGACAGGATTGAGCGCACGCGCGCGGCCAGCCTTGCCTGGACACTCGACAATTCCGGCTTCTACTACACGCGCTATCCCAAGCCCGGCGAGGTCCCCACAGGACAAGAGGCTTACTATCGCCGCGTCTTTTATCACGCGCTGGGGAACGCGCCGGAAGACGATCGCCTGATCTTTGCGCCGGGCAATCCGGAAGACTGGCCAAGCGTTGCGCTCTCGGAAGACGGGCGCTGGCTTCTGATCACGGTGTCGCAAGGCTGGGTGAAGAGCGAGTTGTATCTCATGGATCTGCGGCTTGGCTCAGCGCCGCGCCGTATCAGTCCGGAACGCGAATTTATTTATGGCGGACTTGTGTTTCAGGCCGAGTTGTACGTGCTCACCAACGAGGATGCGCCGCGCTATCGCGTGATGAAGGCGAGCGCGGAACGCCCGGAGCGCGTACATTGGCGCGAGATCATTCCGCAATCCGATGCCGTGTTGCAGAACATCGAGATCATCGGAGGGAGTCTGATTGCGCAATACGAACAGGTTGCCATCTCGCGACTGAAGATGTTTCAAACCAGCGGAGCGCCGCTCGGTGAGATTGCTCTGCCCGGCATCGGGAGCGTCACCGGAGTTGGCGGCGTATGGGACCAGCCTCACCTGTTCTTCGGATTTCAGTCGTTCAGCGTGCCGCCGAGCGTGTATCACATCGAGCTTCCATCGCGGTCCAGCGCTGTCGAGCTGCGCTCGACCGGACAACCGGGGGCGGCTGTCCCTACAGGGCCTGAGCTGTGGGAGAAGGTGGAGGCTCCGGCGATCGATCCTTCGAGTTACGAAGTGCGGCAAGTCTGGTTTTCTTCCAAGGACGGCACACAGGTCCCGATGTTCATTTTTCACAAGAAGGGCATCGCTTTCGACGGCCGTAATCCCACGCTGCTCACCGGGTATGGGGGATTCAACATCAGCCTGACCCCGACTTTTTCGGGAGACCGTTTTCTTTGGCTCGATCGCGGCGGAGTCTTTGCAGTCGCCAATCTGCGCGGCGGCGGAGAACTGGGCGAGGACTGGCATCGGGCCGGGATGCTCGAGCGCAAGCAGAGCGTCTTTGACGACTTCATTGCGGCGGCCGAATATTTGATCGCACAGGGATTTACCGACAAAAACCACCTGGCGATTCGCGGCGGGTCAAACGGTGGCCTGCTCATGGGAGCAATGCTTACGCAGCGCCCGGACCTGTTTCGAGCGGTGGTGTGCCAAGTCCCGTTGCTCGACATGGTGCGGTATCACAAGTTTCAGATTGCAAAATTGTGGATCCCCGAGTACGGGTCGCCGGAGGATCCGATTCAATTCGAATGGCTGTACGCCTATTCCCCGTATCACCGGGTGAAGGAGGGGACGGAATATCCGGCGGCATTATTCATGACAGGGGAGAGCGACACCAGGGTGGACCCCATGCACGCCAAGAAGATGGCGGCACTGCTGCAAGCTGAAGCGGCCAATGGGACGGATCGGCCTGTCCTGTTGAGAATCGAGCCCAAGGCGGGCCACGGCATGGGAAAGCCGCTGGCCAAGCTCATTGAGGAGTTGACCGATGTGTATGTGTTCCTGGCATGGCAGACCGCCTTGGGAGCGTAAGTGACTGTAAGCTATAGCTAAAAGCTCCCTGACGGGCGTTCGGCGCACCGATGGTTCGGTAGAAACCGGTTTCCCAGTTTCAACCTGTTTCCTGAATGCCCATTGCGAGCGTTTCCAGGCCCAGGGGCGGTCGTAGGGCGGCTGCTTCGAGTCGAACTCCAGCCGCGGGTTCGGAGGGTCTAAAATCTGCTCTAATACGCAAATTATCTTTAAGCATAGATTTAAAGTACAATAACGTACATACAACGCAAAAAATCATGTCCCGCAAGCAGTGGTATGTTCCTGGACATTTACCTTTCACCATAAAGCTGTAACTTTCCCCTTCGCCGGGAATCCCCTCTTGTAACGCTGCTGGCTCCGGGGCGTAGTGTGTGGGCCGGCCAATCGGTTGGACTCTGGTCAATTTCCGTCAAGCGGACAAAAGGAACAGGTCATGAAAAGTCTCACCCTGATGAGTTTCGCCTTTCTCTTTCTTCTAAGCGCAGTTGGTTTTTCCCAGACCACAGGCGCGGTCTACGTCAACACCAATACCACCACCAATTCAATCTGGGTGTACACACATGGCAGCGATGGCATGCTGGCCTTTGCCGGAGCGTATCCCACGCAGGGTGCAGGATCGAACGCGGGAGACCTTTCCTCGCAAGGCTCGGTCGCGCTTAGCAAGAACGGAAGACTCCTGTTTGCGGTGAATGCTGGCAGCAACGAGGTCACGTCGTTTCGCGTGAATGCTGGTGCATTGACCTTTGTGCAGAAGGTTTCCTCGGGAGGAACGTTTCCCGTGAGCGTCGCCATTTTTGGCAACTTACTTTACGTGCTGAACGCGCATGGCACGTCGAACATCACCGCGTTTCGCGTGGGCACCACCGGCACCATGACACCGATTGCCAACTCCACACGGAATTTGAGTACGGCACTACCCAAGCCGGCCCAGGTCGGATTCAGCCCGAACGGGAAGGTGCTGGTGGTGGCGGAGATCTCGACCAACAAAATTGACACTTTCACGGTTGCCGCGAATGGACTGGCCACTGGCCCGCGAGTGCAGAACTCTGCGGGACCCGGCCCGTTCGGTTTTGCCTTTGATACGGCTGGCCACCTGATCGTTTCCGAGGTCACCAACAGCAGCACGTCGTCCTACTCGGTCGCGGCCACCGGCAAGCTGACTCCCATTACGCGCGCCTTGATCGATTTCGGCAAAGCGGCGTGCTGGGTTGTGAATACGAACAATCCGAACTTCGCACAGCAATATTCCTACGTGACCAATACCGGGGACAGCACCATCTCGGCATATGTCATCGCCAGCAACGGCAGCATCAGCCTGCTGGATGCAAATGGGCAGACGTTTGTCTTGCCGAGCCAGTCGTTTCCGCTGGACATGGCCATTACCACCGACAGCAACTTTCTGTACGTGCTGGAGGGGCTGGGCTACGGCGGGCTGGCGAGTTTCCGTATCAACACCGATGGAAGCCTGACCCAGATGCAGGATATTCTGGGGCTTCCGGATAGTGCATACGGGATTATCGGGAATTGAGCCCGCTTTGCTCGACAGCCGAGGCGGCTGTGGCTACCCAATATTGAATCGTAGAGGGACAGCCGGGAGCGGCTGTCCCAGCTTTTTCACAATCCAAAAGATTTTTTCAGTTTGCCCATGAAGCCCCTTGATGCCGGGGCTTCGTCTTTTGCGCCCAGCTTCTGGCGCAATTGCGCGAGGTCGAGGCCGTGCTGCTTCAGGATTTTTCCGGCGCGGCTTTTCGGTTCGGTGAGTATGCCGAGCAGAAGGTGCTCCGTGCCAATCGTCGAACTGCCCAGCGAATCGGCCTGATCTTGCGCTTGAGACATGATGCGCTTGCATTCGTTGCTGAGAGGAAGCTCGCCGGTCGAAGCCGTGGCGGCCTTGCGGTTCTTGAGCAGAACCTGTTCCTGAATGAGATCGACGAAGGCTTTCCCGATGATGGATTCGAGATTGCGACGATCGGCGGTGATGGCGCCCATCAGCAGGTGTTGACTTTCGATTTCCGTGGCGCCCACGTCGGCGGCTTCGTTCCTGGCAAACGATACTGCGCGGCGCGCGTTGTCAGTAAAACGTTCGAACATTCCTTACTCCGTCGCGGCAGCTTTGCGGCTGGCCCGCTTCCAATAAAGATATCCGGGAATTCCGATGAGGATGATTCCCATGCCCGTGAGAGCTTCGGTGGGGCGCGTAATGATTGTATTCAAAGTCCAGGCCCCGCCGATCAGAACATAAATGGCCGGAAGCCATGGGTAGCCGGTGCAGCGGTACGGGCGCGGGATGTCGGGGCGCTTCCAGCGCAAGACAAAAAGTGCGACCACGGTCAGGGTATACGACAGCACCATTCCAAAGATCACGTAAGTGTAAAGCTGATCATAGCGGCCGCTGAGCGTGAGGAGCGCGGCCCAGAGGCCTTGTCCGATGAGGCTGAAGGCGGGGGTGCGCCACTTCGGGTGCACTTTGGCCATGCTTTTGAAGAAGACACCGTCCTGCGCCATGGCGAGATAGACGCGCGCGCCCGAGAGCGTGCAGGTGGCGGCGGCGCTGAAGCAGGAGATCGCGATCATGGCAGAAAGCCAGATTGCTGCACCGGGCGAAAAGAGTTGCGCGGCCGCCGCATGAGCAATGGTTTCGTGTTTCGAGATTTCGGGAAGTGGCAGCGCGTACACGTAGGTCATGTTCATCGCCACGTAGATTGCGCCCACCGCGATCACGCCAAGAACCATGGCAATGGGAACATTGCGCCGTGGATCTTTCACCTCCCCGGCAACCCAGGTAATGTAGACCCAGCCATCGTAGGCCCAAAAGACGGCGATCAGCGCGACGCCCATGGCAGAGATGAGTTGACTCGGCGAAAGCCCCATGGCAAGGCCGCCCGGGGGTGAGGTGAAGTGCGTCCAACTGCCCTTGCCGATCACAAAGCCCAGGAGCACGAACGCGGCCATGGCGGTGAACTTGGTCCAGGTGGAAACGTTTTGCAGGAGCGCGCCCCAGCGCAAGCCCAGTACATTGACGACGGTCAGTATGACGATCAGGATCAGGCCGACCACGTGAGCGCGGGTGAGCGTGGCCCCGGCAATGGAGAAGACGACGTGCTGTGCACCGATGGCAGGAACGATTTCTCCGGTGTAGGCGGCGGCAGCGACGGCAAGTGCGGCGATGCTGCCGCCGTTGGCGACTGCGAAGAGCATCCATCCATACAGGAAGGCGACGAGGTCCCCGTAGGTCTCGCGCAAGTAGATGTATTGGCCGCCGGAGTCGGGGAACATCGATCCCAGTTCGGCGAAGGCGAAGCAGGCGAACATCGAGATCACGCCGCCCAGCACCCAGACCAGAAGGAAGAGTGTTGGATGGGGGAGCGGTCCCGCAATATCTTTGGCGGTAAGAAAAATCGAAGAACCGATGATGCCGCTGACCAGCAGAAGGACCGAGTCGAGCAGCGAGAGGCCGCGGATCAGGCTGGGTTGTGACTCCGCCTTCTCGGGTTTCGCGGTTGAGGTCGAGAGGTCCATGAATTATCCGATGCCTAGTTCATCGGGATTTTCCAGGGGAGTTCCGCAAGTGCGGCAGATAATGGAACCGCAATCCCCGCAGGTGAGCGGGTCGGGGACCTCGCGGGCGCAACGCGGGCAATAGAGCAGGTCGGGTTCCGGGGCCGGGCTCTGCGGGCTGTGAGCCATGAATGAGGAAATGTAGCATACTCAGCAGGGGAACCCTTAACCACAAAGGACTTGAAGTTTCACGAAGGAGAACTGACTTGGCGGATCCAACACCAGAGGAACGGTTGCAGAAGGAATTCAATCGGTGGGCGGAAGCGGGCGAAGGCGAGAAGATGGAGCGCCATCACCTGGATATCACGGAAAAGGCCATCCGGCGGATGGAGTTGCGTCCGGGAGAGCGGGTGCTCGACCTGGGCTGCGGATCGGGGTGGGCGACGCGGCTGCTGGCACGATTGGTGTCAGACGGGCCGGAAGGCTTCGGGCAGGTGGTGGGCGTGGATGTGTCGGACGAGATGATTCGGCAGGCCCGCGGCGCGTCGAAGGATTTCGAAAACATTCTCTACGTCTGGGGATCGGCGGAAAAGATCCCCTGGGAGGAGAATTTCTTCGACAAGGTGCTGTCAGTGGAATCGTTCTACTACTATCCCGACCAGGACCGTTCATTGATGGAGTTGTTTCGCGTGATGGCGCCGCGCGGGCGAATGTTTATCCTGATCAACTTGTATAAGGACAACGAATATTCGCTGCAGTGGGTGGACAAGCTAAAAGTTCCGGTGCATGTGCGGTCCAAGGACGAATACGTCGCGCTGCTGAAGAAGCATGCCTTTGAGAATGTCGAGGCGGTGCAGATCCCGGATGAAACGCCGACTCCGGAAGGTTACAAGACGACCTCATTTCGCAGTTTGGAAGACTTGAAGGCGTTCAAACGCTTGGGGGCGTTGTTGCTGATGGCCTCGAAGCCGGACTTGAGGACGCCCGCGCCCGGGTACACCGTGTATTAAACGAAGGACGTCCGCCTAAAACACCTTCAACCACAGAGGGCACTGAGGCTCACGGAGATCTTAAAGGCGCTAACCACCAAGGACACTAAGTCACACGAAGGAAGACGAAGAGGGACCCCTTCGTGAACCTTGGTGTCCTTTGTGGTTATCTGGTTTTGGGTTTCGATTGGGTTTCGGAAAAGGCGCTAACTACCAAGGACACTAAGTAACACGAAGGAATTTTTTGCGGAGCTCCGCGTCTCGGGCGGGCGATTTGCCCGCCCCTCTTTTTCTTGTCAATTAATTGTTGTCGTCGTCATCGTCGTCGCTGCTGGCGCGATCGTCCTCGTGGTCGCCGCTCAAGTCGCGCACGCTGGCGGTGGTTTTCCCGCTGGAGCTGCGGATTTCGATCCTTCCATTCACGTTGCTGAGGCGGATTCTGGGGCCGCCGCCGCCAAGCTCTCCATGCAGGCTGTGGCCGACATATTCGTGACGGATCGCGCGCAGTCCGAAGTCATTGCCAATGCCGCCGTGGACTGTGGAGGCTTCGATTTCCGCGCGAGCATCGGGCGGCAGGGTCAGGTCAATCCCACCGTTCACCGAGGAAAGATGCATGGAGGCAGAATCGTTGGGAAGCGCCGCGAACTGTGCGGCGAGTCGGCCATTCACGGTGGAGAGCCTGGTGCGTCCCGCAAGATCGCTGGCGGAAACCCGTCCGTTGACGCTGGAAGCGTGGACTTCGCCGGAGACACCGGAAATCGTAAGCTCGCCGTTGATCAATTTAATCTCATCCATGCGCGCGTTGCGCGGTACCGTCAGCGTGTAGTCCACTCCGGCCGGGTTGTCACGATCGTCGTCGTTGAAGGTGAGATTGTGGTCAGGGTAGTCGGTGTGGATCTCGATCAAAGTGCCGCCCGCATCGACCCGGATCTTGGCTTCATCCAGCCGCTGCCTGGTTCCGGCATATTTCACCGCATCCACTTTTACTTCGTTGCGGTCCCATCCGGTAATGCGCACAGCGCCGTTGATATTGCTGAGGTCCACGCGGCCGTTCGCGGGTAGGGGGTAAGTGTGATGAAACTCCTCGGTGAATGCTCGTTGGTCGGAGGCGTGTCCCTGCGCGAGGAACAGAGCCAGGACTGTGCCGACGACGGCTCCCATCCAGGTAGCGAGTGCGTGATGACGTTTCATAACTTTCTCCACGAGACACAGCTTGGACGCGGCAGGGCGCGATTTGTGAGCATTGGGGGAAGGCTAACCACAGAGGCACTGAGGGTCACTGAGGGTCGGAAAGGCATCAACCACCCAAGGACACGAAGGCACACGAAGAAAAGCTAAACCACAGAGGGCACTGAGGTTCACTGAGGATCTAAAAGGCATCAACCACGAAGGACACGAAGTCACACGAAGAAAACTTATTTCAATTTCTTCGTGAGCCTTGGTGTCCTCGGTGGTTGACGAATCCCTCAGTGAACCTCAGTGTCCTCTGTGGTTACGGTTTTTTCGATTCGGCTTCTGAGAAGATGTAGACGATCAGCATGCCGAGTTCGGGTTCGATCGGATGACGGTAGCGCGGGTGCGGGAAAACGAAGTAGTAGACGGCCGGGTAGGTCAGGATCAGCCAGAGAAAGAGCCACGCTCCAGGGCGCTTTTTGCGGAATGCCTGCAGCAGTCCGAAGAATGCCAGTAGCGACGAGGCCAGGAACAGCGCATTCTTTACCTCTGGCGGCGGGAACTTGGAGAGCTTGGGTATGCCTCCCCAGTAGTAGATGAAGCGCTTGAGGTCGAGCAGGGCAAAGCGTCCATAGTCGGCCTGAATGAAGGCCAGAGCTTCCTGCTTGCGCTGTTTCACATATGCAATCTCGCCGAGTTGCAGGTAGCGGCGCATCTCGTAGACGTTTTGCGAGGGGTGAAGGAATTCCATCCAGGTGCCGTCGGCGCCGGGGCCGTTGCCGAGGCGGAGTTCGGCCCCGAAGTTCGAGCGGATGAAAACAGGCTGCCCGAAAGTACGGTAGTTGCGAATCAGCCAGGGAGTGATGCAGGCGAAGAAAATTCCTGACGCCAACAGCACCCCTGCAAGTGAACGCTTGTTCTGCTTGGCGCGGCGATACCAGATCCACAATCCTGATGCTGGAAGGAAGGCGAGCAGGGAAGTGTTGGTCAGGGGAGCGATTCCCCAGAGCAGGCCGAATTCGATCCATGGCCGCCAGCCTTCGCGATCTTCGAGGGTGAGGGTCATCCAGAAGATCACAGCCATGAACAGAGCGGCGAGGCTGGTTTCCCAGACCCAGCGCGTGCTCCAGTAGGTGACATTCGGAAGCAGCGCCCAGAGCCATGCTCCCCAGATCGCGACCTTTTCACTGAAACACTTTCTGCTGATCAGGAAGATGGGAATGCAGGTGAGGGCTGAAAAAAAGCTATTGATGGCGAGCAGGACGAGCGCAGACGCATGAGTGTAGATGCCGAACAGTCTGAAAACCCCGGCGATCAGGAATGGATAGAGCGGTGGCTCCCAGGCGGTGGGGCCACTGGGTTCATTGAAGGGATTGGAGAATCCCTGGCCGAGGGCGAGCGAGCGGCCAATGCGGCCCATTTCCCAGCCAAAGCTGAAGTTGTCGTCGAGAGTTTTGAATTTGTAGGTGTGGCCGATCAGGATGATGCCGAGCCGCAGCAGCATGGCGAGCAGCAGGATCCAGAAGAACGAGGTGCGGGCCTGGGCCCACCAGCGACGGAGGCTGGACTCTTTAGCGATCCTGGCATTTGCCATGCGGAATGCTCAGTGTACCGTGCAAGGACGTCTAAAATCCTGATTGAACCACCAAGGACACGAAGCCACACTGCGAAGCTGCGCTTCGCTGGACAGCCGGGGGCGGCTGTCCCTCCACGAGCGCTCCGGTACGTTGCTTTGCATTGACACCCACTTGGCTCCCACCTAGACTGAAAGGCTGCTTACGGTATCGAGGGCACATGGGCTGGATACAGAATAAATTCGAAAAGAATTTCCTGATCACCACGGTCGACTACGTCTTCAACTGGGCTCGGAAGTCGGCGGTGTGGCCGATGACGTTCGGTTTGGCTTGCTGCGCGATCGAGATGATTGCGTCGTCGACGGCGCGCTTTGACATTGCGCGGTTCGGGTCTGAAGTATTTCGCCCGAGCCCGCGGCAGAGCGATCTGATGATTGTGGCCGGCACCGTGACCTTGAAGATGGCGCCGGTAGTGAAGCGGATTTATGACCAGATGCCCGATCCGAAGTGGGTGATCTCGATGGGCGCCTGCTCCTCGGTAGGCGGACCGTTTAATACTTATGCCGTCCTGCAAGGCGTGGACAAGATCGTGCCCACGGATGTGTATGCCATCGGGTGCCCGCCGCGTCCGGAAAATCTCTTCTACGCGCTGCTCAAGCTGCAGGACAAGATCGATCAGATGACGCTGGCCAAGAAGCCCACCGAAGTGCGGCTCGACGAGAGCATGGTGGAGAACTTCAAGCGGCAGGTGATGATCGCGCAGACGCTGGCGCCGAAATAGCACTCGGCACTCAGCATTCAGCACTCAGGAATTCGCATTTGGCGATCGGCAAGCCATGGAGATCGCCTGCCGGACAATCTCATGAGATTTACCAAACTCACATCCAAGGGAGAACTGCCTGCTGAAAATCAGGCCAAGGAATTCTCCTGTGGAGACAAGATGATCTGTGTCGCCAATGTGAATGGCGAAATTTCGGCGATGGACAATGTCTGTCTTCATCGCGGTGGGCCGCTTGGGGCGGGTGTGATCGAAGGCGGCAAGGTGGTGTGTCCCTGGCACGGCTGGATGTGGGATCCGAAAACCGGTGAGGCGGTCCATGCCCCGGCGGCGAAAGTCCTGGTGTATCCGCTGAAGATCGAGGGCGACGACGTGCTCGTGGAACTTTGACTAGCGGAACAGCACCAGGGCCACGAGGCAGATCACGCATACGGCCAGGACAATCGCTGAGAGCCGGTCACTGCTGTCGGTAGTTCCCCAGAATTTTTTCATAATGCCCGCCTGCCAGCTTCTACTTTGCGCCAGGCGCAGGACCAGCACAATGGCAACATGGTGTGATTACCTTCGTACTCACACGATCAGGGCCAGAGGCAGCTGTAAGTTGTCGGGCTTAGGCCACATGCAAACCTTGCTCCAGGAAGGCAAGTTCTGATAGCGGTCTAACCGAGATATCCCAGGAAGTTCTGCGGCCGGTTTTCGAATCCGGGAAATACCCTTCCCAGAGCCTTGTTGCCGAGGTGCTGTGAAACTGCTTCGCCGAGTACGCGGCGAAAGTCTGTGGTCACCGCTAGGTCGCGTCCTGCATAGAGTTGGGACGGATCCAGCCCGGGCCATCGGCCATACACTTTGCCGCCTTTTACCGGACCTCCCATAACGAACATCACTTGGGCGTAGCCGTGGTCCGTGCCGCGGGTGCTGTTTTCGCGGGCGGCGCGTCCGAATTCCGACATGGTGATGATGACGGTGTCTTCGGCGAGATCGCCCAAGTCGATCCAGAAGGCCGAGAGCGACTGCGAGAACTCGCGCAGCATGTTCGCCATCTGTCCCTGCGTGCTGCCTTCGTTCACGTGATGATCCCATCCGCCGATGTCGGCGAAGGCAACCTGGACTCCGAGGTTGCCTTTGATCAGCTGGCAGAGCTGCTTCAGACTGTCTGCGAAACGGGTGCGCGGATAATTGGCGCCGGGCGCGGGTTTGTACTTCGCAGGGTCGGCAGACCTGAGCATCTTGACCGCCTCGAAGGCCTCCCGTTGGGTCCCGTGCAGCACGGAATCGTGCATGGCTTCGAAGCGGTCGGCGAGGGGCGCGGAATTCTTACCTTCGACTCCAACATTTGAGAGGTTGTTCAAGGCGAGCACTGGCGCGCTGCCCGCCAGAATTCGCGGGAGAGACGGGCCAAGCGCGATGGCGCGAAGCCCTGAACCACTGTGGTCAGCTCCGCGCAGAGCGCGATTCAGCCATCCGTCGGCGGGGACGTGGACCCCGGGCATGCCCGACTCCATGAAATCCTGGGCCTCGAAGTGCGATCGTGTCGGAACAGGAGATCCGGCAGCGTGCACGACGGCGAGATGGCGCTGTTTCCAGAGAGGCTGAAAAGTCTCCAGCGCGGGATGCAATCCGAAGAAGCCGTCCAATTCGATGAGCGACTTTCGCGGGATGTTGATGGAGGGACGCATCGCGTAATACGCCGGCTCAGCGTAAGGAACCACGATGTTCAGTCCATCGGCGGCGCCGCGCTGGAAGATGACCACCAGGCGCTTGGCTTTGGCGGACTGGGCCGCTCCCCAGGCCGTGCGCTGCACAAATGCGGGGAGGGCTGCGGTGCCGACCGCTGCCAGGGCGCCGTCACGAAGGAATACGCGACGAGTGATGGACATACGTATCGATTTTACCTTCTCTGGAATCCAGAGAGCCGAGGAACGAGCGGCGGCAGGAGGCGGAACGCATGAAACACTGCGCGCTGCTATGTAAGGTAGAGACGGCCGTGGGAGATGCGGTGTTGCAGCGTGGCCGCGAGTTGGTCAATATCGGCAGGCGCGATATTGACCGGCAGGCGGTCTTCCAGCAGCGAGGGGCGTCCACTGCCGACCGCCTCGCGGCGAATCTGGACCAGCAGGGCCTGCACGGCGTTGGGATCAAACTTCTGCGGAGAGAGTCTGACGATTTCACTGAGCGTGCTGCCGACCGAAAGCGGCTCGCGGTAGGGGCGTTCGCTGGTCATGGCATCAAACGTGTCAGCCAGGCTGACGATACGCACCTGCATGGGGACTTCCTGCATTACCAGCGCATCGGGATAGCCGGTGCCATCGTTCCGCTCGTGGTGCCAGCGCACGATTTCAGGGATGCGCGGCCAGGGGAATTCGACTCCGCTGACGATTTTGTGTCCCACGATGGTGTGGTCGGCCATCTCCCGGAACTCGTCGGCGTCCAGCGATGTAGGCTTGCCGAACAGCCGCTTGTCCACTGCAACTTTCCCGATATCGTGCAAATAGCCGGCCGAACGCAGGGCGCCGACCTCCACCGGGTCGAGGCCCATGGCTTCGCCAATGGCCGAGGCGTAGCGGCCGACGCGGATGGAGTGGCCGTGAATGTTGACATGCTTGACGTCAATGGCCGCGGCAAAGGCTTCCAGCGCGGTGTCATAAAAGCCATGCAGGGAAGCGAGCAGGCGCAGATTTTCAGAAACCCGGTGCGCCAGGGTCTGGCTCAGCATGTGATTATGAAGCGCCAGCGCTACGTAGGTGCAGAGGAGTTCCAATGCATCCAGGTCCTCGTCGTCGTAGAGGGCTTCCCCTTCGCGCCTGCCCAACGCCAACACGCCCACCAGTTTGCCGTGCACCTTCAGCGGCACCAGGCATTTGAACAATTCGGGAGCGACATTGCCGTTGGAACTGAGATAAGTCTCGGAATGGCCGGGCGCAAGCACGATGGCGCTGCGGGCCGAAATCAAAGCATGGATGTGTTTGGGGAGGAGAGGGATGATCGCGGGATCCGGCATCAGCGCAAAGCCTTCCGAGACCACTGACGTCAGCATGGAAGGCTTGTCGTTGAATGTGAACAGGACGGCCTCGCGCGCGCCCGCCGCTTGTTGAAGCGCGGAAAGCATAGTGCGCGCGGTTTGCGGAAACTCCTGCTCGGCTGTAAGTTCCGGGCCGAGATCGGAGAGCGCTTCGACGGTCCGCAGAAGCCGCCGCAAATTGTTCTTCTGCATAGCCACGCAGGGTGGAGCAGAAACCAGAGCACAAAAAGAGTATCACGCAGCCACTTGGTTGAGCGGATTGTGAGTAGTAGCTAAAAGTGTTCCTTTAACTCGGAGAAGCGCTCGAGGACAAGGAGCCGCTCCGGTTCGTCCGGTGTGACGAGATCGTCGTGCTCGAGAATCCAGGTATTGCCGTGAGGAACGAAAACCGCGTTCAGGCCCGCCGCAAGCGCGGGGTTGATGTCCGATTTCGGACTGTTCCCCACCATCCAGGTAGAGTCGGCGAGCAAAGCATACTTCTCTACAACTGTTTTATAGGCGGAAACGTCTTTTTCACTGACGATCTCGACGGCGGAGAAGTATTCCTTGAGACCGGAACGCTCGATCTTCCCCGTCTGCTCGGCGATTGCACCCTTGGTGACCAGGACTAAATGATGGCGCTGGGCAAGGTAGTCGAGGGTTTCCGGCACCTTGGGAAGAATTTCCATGGGATGGTCGGCAATGGTGTGAGCCAGCCCGTGGATGGTTTCGTGTAGCGCCGGCGTGAGCGGCTCAACCGAGAGCTTCTCAAAGGTATGAACCAGGGAATGAGCGAAGCTGTGCAGACCATATCCGTGAGTCACAATATTCTCGCGTTCGACACTGTTCAGCACCTCGCGAACCTGCGCGGGGGAGTATTCCTTGTGGTTCAGGAATGAGATGAAATCGGCGATGACTCGCTCGAAGTAGATATTGTTCTCCCACAAAGTGTCGTCGGCATCGATCAGCAGAGTCTGCGAGCCATTAAGTTGGTCCGGTCGCGGCATAAAACAACATAATAAATGCCCGGTGTAGAGAAAGCCGTTGCATCAAGAATGCTGCGCCGCGATTGAGGAAAAATTCATCCAGAGTCACTGCTAAAATCGAATGAGATGAAGACTTGGGCTTGTGTGTGCCTTTTTCTGTCGGTGTGTATGACCCAGCCAGTGTCAGCACAAAAACGTAAACGAAGCATGAGCGGATCGGCGGCCAAGGGCGCCGTCTCCGCGGGAATGCACGTGGCGCCCGACATCGCAGAACGGCTTGCCAAATGGCAACAGGTGCAAATGCCTTTTCATTCCAGCGGCCTGAGCGCGAACCAGCTGAAACTGGTGGAGAAACTGGTAGACGCTTCGCGCTATCTGGAGGAAATCTTCTGGCGCCAGAATGATCCCGAAGCGCTGACCATGTATCAATCGCTGCTGAGCAGCACCAGCCCCAAGGACCAGAAACTTCGCCGCTACTTGTGGATCAACGCTTCACGGTTCGACTTGCTGGACGAGAACCGGCCCTTCGTTGGGGCTCAGCCCATGCCTCCGGGACGCGGCTTCTACCCGCAAGGACTGACCCGCGAACAAATCGAGCAATACGTGAAGCAGCATCCCGAGAAGAAGGAAGAGATTTACAGTCCCACGACGGTGGTGCGCTGGCATGGAGATCAGCTGGAAGGCCTGCCCTACCACATTGCGTATCGATCGTTTCTCGAACCGGCTGCAAAGGACCTGCGCGAGGCCGCCGACCTGAGCGAGGACCCGGCGTTTGCAAACTTCCTGCGCCTACGCGCCGATGCCTTGCTGACCGACGACTACTTGAAAAGCGATTTGGCATGGGTCGATTTGAAAGATCCGAAGTTTGACATCATCTTTGCGCCGTATGAGACCTACAGCGACGGGTTGCTGGGCGTGAAAGCGACCTATGGCGGCGCCGTGCTGGTAAGGAATGCGGAGGAGAGCAAGAAGCTCGCGGTGTTTCAGAAGTACGTACCAGACATCCAGGACGCGCTGCCGCTTCCACCCGAGGACCGGCCGTCGAAGCATGGGCTGGAGACTCCCATGGAGATGATGGACGCTCCTTACCGAGTGGCCGACTTGCGGCATGGCTACCAGGCGGTGGCAGACAACCTGCCGAACGATCCCCGGGTGCACGAGCAGAAGGGAAGCAAGAAGATCTTCTTCAAGAATTTCATGGATGCGCGGGTCAATTACGTGATCGTGCCGGTTGCCAAGCACCTGATGCGTCCGGAGCAGGCCGCCAAGGTGACGGGCGAAGGGTATCTTTCGGGAACCATCCTTCATGAAATGGCGCATGGCCTGGGACCGGCGTTTGCCAGGACAGGGGCGGGAAAGGTAACGATCCGCGAGTCGATAGGCCCCATGTTCAGCGGACTGGAAGAGGCGAAGGCCGATGCCGTGGGCATGTTCGGCTTGAAATGGCTGGTGGACCACGACGTTCTGCCCAGGAACAAGCTGGAAGAGTATTACGCGTCGTACGTCGGGGGCCAGTTCCGCACTGTCCGCTTCGGTGTGGGGGAGGCGCATGGGCAGGCGGAGATGATGGAATTCAATTTCCTGACTGAACGCGGCGCGGTGAAGCGGGAAGCTTCCGGACGATACGTGGTTGACTATCAGCGCGTGCCGGATGCCATTGCCGAACTTGCCAAGGAATTGCTGGAGATTGAAGCGACCGGGGATCGTGCGCGAGCGGAGAACTGGTTCAAGAGATACGGGACGATGCCGGCGGAGTTGAAGCAGTCGCTGAAGTCGGCGAAAGAAGTGCCCGTAGATGTGGATCCGGTGTTCTCATTCAAGGAGAAGGTTCAGTAAGTCGCCGTCTTGCTGCGCCGGTTCTGTGCTGGGTGCGAGGTCACGCGGCTGAATTGCGCCGGGGGCGGGATGGCGACATCACACTTTTTGTAATTCTCAGCCGACGAAATCTACTTTTGCTTCGAGCGGGATGATACCCGCTTTACGGCCCATGTCGAGCAGGCGGCGAACGGCTTCGCGGCCATCCGGACCATAGTCAAGCGTTCTCTCGTTTACGTACATTCCTACGAAACGGTCGGCCAGGCTGGTATCGAGATCGCGGGCGAACTGCATGGCGTAGGAGAGCGCTTCGTCGCGATGATCGAGCGCGTATTGAATACTCTCGCGCAGCGCGGCTCCGACCTTCGACATGAGCTCCGGTCCGAGACTGCGGCGGATGGCGTTGCCGCCCAGAGGGAGGGGCAAGCCCGTCACCTTCTGCCACCATTTTCCCAGATCCACGATGCGGTACAGGCCGGACTTGTCGTACGTCAGCTGGCCTTCATGAATGATCAGTCCGGCTTCGTATTTTCCTTCCAGCACTTGCGGGATAATCTGGTCGAAAGGAACGACTTCGGTTTCAATTCCCGGAGCAAAAAGATTCAATGCCAGGTAAGCGGTGGTCAGGGTGCCGGGGACGGCGATCTTCTTGCGCTTGATTTCGTCCATGGTATAGGCACGTGCTGCCACCACCATCGGGCCGTAACCCTCGCCCACACTGCCTCCACTCGGCAGCAGCGCGTAATTGTGCTGAATGTAAGGGTAGGCGTGGAAGGAAATCGCAGTGACGTCATACCGTCCGTTTCCCTCCCGAGCTTTCTGGTTCAAGGTTTCAATATCGCAAAGCGTATGCGTAAATCGCAGGCCGGGAACCCGGACCTTGTTCGTGGCCAGGCCATAAAACATGAAGGCGTCGTCGGAGTCCGGACTGTGCGCGACGGTGATTTCGCGAGTTTGGGGGTTGCTCTGGGTCAGCCGTTCCGACGCCGTGTCCATCGTACTCATGCTTGCACCTGGAATCCTTTTTTCCATCCTGTGGCGAGCGCGGCCGCGAACATGATTTTGATGATCTCGGCGAAAACAAACCAATAGAGTCCGAATCGGACGGCGGTCGAGACCGAATGGGTCAGGACTGCGAGCCAGGAAAGCCCGCCGGCAAACAAGACCAGTTCCGCAAGCAAGCCTGCAGTCAGGGCGCGAATGAAAGTCTGTTTCCCGCGCTCCATGATCCATCCGGCAAGCCCCGCAACGAAGGGATAGGCCAGCAGGAAACCGCCGGTGGGGCCGATCAGTTGCGCAAGCCCTCCGGGACCTGCAGGGTTGAACACCGGCATTCCCGAAGCGCCTTCGATGAGGTAAAGCATCAACGCCGCAAAGCCGCGACGGCTGCCTAGAGACAGTCCGACCAGCAGGACGCCGAAATTTTGCAGGGTCAGCGGGACGGGCGTGAAGGGCAGAGGGATTGTGACTCGCGCGCAGAGCGCGACAAAGATGCTGGCGCTGATTACGATCACGACCTGGCGGGTGATCTCGAAAGCGCGATTACTGGCGATGGCTGGTGCCGCTGATTTGGTCATAAATCCTCCGTGGAGATGGGCGCTGGGTTAGGGTTCGTGGTTCGCTTCTCCCGTGCCGTCTTTCGAAGCAGCCTGGGCCTTGATGTGACCTCGCACACGAAGATACATCGCAATACCTGCCCACAGCGCCACTCCGGCGCCGAAGGCCAAAATCAAAAACCACCACATCATCCTCACGGTCTCTCAAGCATATCAAAAGGCGGCAAGGCGCAACGTGACGTGGCGCACATCCTTAACGGCCAGCCATTGCCTGTTCCACCTCATCGGCGGTGTGAGGCAGCGAGGCCGTGAGGTTGATCAGCTTGCCATCCCCATCGACGTAAAAGATGTCCTCGATGCGAACCCCAAGTTTTTCCTCGGGAATGTAGATTCCGGGCTCGATGGTGAAAACCATCCCGGGCCCGACTGGCACTTCGTAGTTTCCGGCATCGTGGACGTTGAGGCCAACATAGTGGCTGAGGCCATGGATGAAGTACTGTCCCAGCGGTTGGCCGTGCAGGTCCTTGCCATGGGAGTTGATGTAGTCGAGAGCAACCTGGTAAAGCGAGTTGGCGCCGCCCCGGCGCAAGTTGGATTTACCCGACTGGAAAGCTTTGATGGCGGCCTGCTGCGCCCCGAGGACGACGTCGTAAATCTCGCGCTGGCGCGCCGTGAACTTGCCCGATGCCGGCATGGTACGTGTGATGTCCGAGGCATACATCGAGTATTCGCCGGCCGCATCAATCACGACCAGATCTCCGGATCGGATGGCTCCGGAATCTTCCGAGTAGTGCAGCACGGTCGAGTTGAATCCGGATCCCACGATCGGCGAGTAGGCAGGACGCTCGCAACCGCGCTTCCCCCACTCGTATTGCAACAGGGCCGAGATCTCGCGCTCCGTCATTCCAGGCTTGACCGAATGCAACGCCGCGAGATGGGCGGCCGCCGAGGCATCGCTCGCCTTGAGTATGAGGCCGATCTCGCCGGAATCTTTGTAAGTCCGCAGTGATGCGAGGAGGGGGCGAATGTCCTGAAGAGAGACTCCGAGCGGAAAGGCATTGGCACGCTTGAGCCACTCGATGGAAGTAGATGAGTTCGAAACTTCCCCCGGGGCCGGCACGTCGGTGTAGATGGCCGAGCGGGCCTGCGCCAGCATGCGGCTCAGGTCGGCCCGCAAGTTGTCGAGGACCTCAATGCGATCAAAGCCGGTAAGTTTCGCGGCGTCGGGATTTTCGGGCCCAAGCTTTGGACCAGTCCATCTTTCCTGCGCCAGGTTGTGAGCGGGAAGATAGAGAATCTCGGTGTAGGGGCGAGCCGTGGCCGATGCTTTCGCCTCAGTTGCTGCCGCGATGAGGACGACACCACCGGGTTCGGTCTGGCCCGTCAGGTAGTAGAAGTTATCGTCCTGGCGAAAGCCGTAAAGATCGTTCGGCCCTTCGGCTTCGACCGAGGCAAAAATCAGGGCCACGCCGCCGTCCAGCTTCGAGGCAAGATTCTGGCGGCGGCTGTGATAGACGGCATTCGGCTGACGCTCGAGAGCGCAAACCAGTTGAGTGAAGAGGAAGAGAACAAGAATCAGTTTTCGCATGGTCAAACGCCGACCGGAAATGGCTTGGTGTGGCTCTCAGTACTGAGGGACAGGCCGGCAAAGCGTCCCTGCAGCAGCGACATCAGCCCGGTGTACCAATAACCCAGTACGAACAGCACCAGAAACGGGACCGTGATGTAATTCTCATTGTCGAGCGCGTAGTAAACGGTCATCGCGAAGTAGGTGCCGATCAGCAGTTCCACCCACGGCACCCAGCCCAGGCGCTTGCGATACTTCTTCGCCGCTACTTTGTCAATCCGGGATTCCACGCGGTACTTGGGGGTGCGCGCAAAGGGCGTCTGCTTTCCAATCAGGGCTTCGAGCACCGCGCGCGTGTTGGTGATGGTCAGTCCGATACCCAGGGCCATCAGAAAGGGCAGATAGAGCAGGGCACGCGGCCAGGTTCGGGGAAACAACTCGCGCTGCGAGACCAGGTAGAAGCTGGAGATCGAAAAAGTTGACGCCAGGAAAAGGGGCAGGTCAATGTACAGCATCTGGAACCATCCCTGGTAAAACCGGATGATCATCGCCGGCAACAGCAGCACCGAGAGCACCACCATCAGGGGGTAGCTGAGATTCGCGGTGAGGTGATACCAGGCTTCCAGTTTGACGTGAAAAGGCTGATCGCTCTTCAGGACTTTGGGCAGAATTTTCTTGCCCGTCTGAATCAGTCCCTTGGCCCAGCGCGCCTGCTGTGTCTTGAAAGCTGTCATTTCGACGGGCAACTCGGCGGGGCATTCCACATCCTGCAGATAAACGAACTTCCAGCCTTTCAACTGGGCGCGATAGGAAAGATCGGTGTCTTCGGTGAGGGTGTCATGCTGCCAGCCGCCGGCTTCTTCGATCGCTGTGCGACGCCAGACTCCAGCGGTGCCGTTGAAATTGAAGAAGACGTTGCTGCGGGCGCGACCGGAGTGTTCGAGCACGAAGTGGCCGTCGAGCAGGATGGCTTCGACTTCCGTCAGAAACGAATAGTTGCGATTGATGTGGGTCCAGCGCGTCTGCACCATTCCGATCTTCGGATCGGTGAAGTGATGGATGGTGCGTTTCAGGAAATCGGCCGGGGGCACGAAGTCGGCGTCGAAGATGGCCACGAACTCCCCCTTGGCCGAGTTCAAGCCTTCCGCCAGCGCGCCCGCCTTGAAGCCATGGCGGTTGGTGCGATGGTGATAGGTCACCGGGAAGCCCTTGGCGGCGTAATGCTGAACCAGGCCGCGAGCCACGGCGACCGTTTCGTCGGTGGAATCGTCAAGCACCTGAATCTCGAGACGGTCGAGCGGGTAGTCGAGTTGGCAGATCGCGTTCAAAAGACGATCGACGACGAACTGCTCGTTGAAGATCGGCAACTGGACCGTAACCCGCGGTAGCTCAGAGAAGCGCTGCGCAGGCTCGGTGGTCCGGTTCTTTCGGTTCTTGTAGTAGAGGTAAACGAGGATGTAGCGGTGCACGCCATACGACGCAAGCAGAATCAGGACAATGAAGTAAGGGATGAGAAGCGCGGTATCGAAGGCGTTTGCGTGATAGAGACCCTGAAAGGTCTTGTCGAGGAAATGCTGGCGAAAATATTGCGTGAAACCACGAGACACAAACGTGGCCAGCAACTCGGGCGTCATGGAGTACAGATTCAGGGAAGCTCCTCAGTCAGGGCCGCAGGATCAACAACAACCAATCATTGTACCTTAAGCTGATTCAGTCCAAGTAGCAGATTGTGAACGGGTTATTGCGGTCCGATTGAGTGCTGGTCAGTTCAGGAAGTAGCTGCGGTAGAGCGTATCGCGTTGTGCAGGACGGAAACCGGCGTCGCGAATGATGCGGCGTAACTCTTCTTCCGTGGTGCAGTTGGTGACGCCGGCGGCGCGCACGACATTCTCTTCCAGCATCACCGAGCCGACGTCGTTTCCGCCGAAGCGCAGGCCCATCTGGCAGACTTTCAGTCCTTGCGTCACCCAACTGGATTGGACATTCAAAAAGTTTGAAAGATAGAGGCGCGAAATGGCGAGCACTTTCAGATACTCGACCGCGGTGGCTTCGTCCCAGTGGCGCCCTCCGAGAGCGGTGTTTGCGGGCTGGAAGCTCCAGGGGATGAAAGCGGTGAACCCGCCGGTCTCTTCCTGGAGTTCGTACAGGCGCTGGAAGTGGTTGATGCGGTTTTCGTAATTCTCGCCCACGCCGAACATCATGGTGGCGGTGGTCCGCATGCCGAGTTGGTGCGCGGTGCGATGCACATCGAGCCAGTCATTGGTCAGACACTTCAGGCGGGCGATCTTATAGCGGACTTCGTCGTCCAGGATCTCGGCGCCGCCGCCGGGAATGGAGTCGAGACCGGCATCGCGCAGGCGCGCGATCGTGTCGTGAATGGTGAGATTGCTGTACTCGGCGATGGCAATGATCTCGGAGGCGGAGTAGCAGTGAAGGTGAATCTTCGGAAAGCGCTGCTTGATTCCGGAGAGCATTTTTTCATGCCAGTCTATTTTCAGGTCCGGGTGCAAGCCGCCTTGCATGAGCACACCCGTGCCGCCGAGTTCCACGGTTTCGCGAATCTTGTCGTAGATAGTTTCGAAGTCGAGAATGTAGCCCTCTTTTGCGGCGGGACCTTTCAGCGGACGATAAAACGCACAGAAGGTGCAGTACTCGGTGCAGAAATTCGTGTAATTGATGTTGCGGTCAATGATGTAGGTGACCACGCCCTCGGGATGCAGTTTGCGGCGCACCGCGTCGGCCTCCATGCCAATGCCGATCAGATCGTCGGAGTTGAACAGGTCGAGGGCTTGTTGCCTGGTCAGGGACATAGTTAAGGACTGATTCTAGCGGACGAGACGGCGGGTTTCCAAGCCGCGCTCGCCCGCGTGTGGGTAGAGGCGCACCTAACCTTTCCACTGCTGCTTGTTTTAGCCGGCGCATTCCGCCAGGCGGAGCACATGGCCAGCATGGCCACAATGACGGGCTTCCTGCCCGGCAATTCCATGAAGTAATAGAGAAAAGGAGTGCGTTGTATGACCAATCAAAATCGTGATTAATAAAAAATGATGCGCCAAAGAGGTGTATGCAGCAGATAAGAGATTAGTGGAACCTTCTCAAGCTGCCTTTGGAACGGTCGAGCCCTTGGCTCGCGAGGTGCTGCGCTTGCGATATTGCATGTATTGGTAGAGTGCAAAAATTCCAGCGATCGCGGCAAAACCAATCAACAGGAACAGGGCGGGCTTGTAGTACCTGGAGAAGAATGAAACGATGGCATCGCCGTAAATGGCGCCCATCCCTGCAACGACGAGAAAGCGAATGCCACGGCCGAGCGCGAGCGCGGCCAGGAATTTCTTTCGCGGATATTGAAGAGCACCGGCAGCCAGCAAAATAGGCACGATCGGAAAAGGCGGCGGCACCATTGCGCTGATCATGATGGTCGCGAAGCCCTTGCTTTCGAACTTGTTCAAAACTTTCTTAAACTGCTTTTCGGGGAGCTTGCGTTCCAGGGTCTCTTTTCCACCCTTTTTCGCGAGCGCGTAGGTGACATAGCCGCCGAGCACGGCTCCCAGAGTCGCCATAATGGCGTAATAAAACCACCATGAACGATGGCTGGCCGCAAGCCATATGGTGAAAACGTCCATGCTGCCCGGAAGCGGGACGACGGAATTATCGGCCAGGCCCAGCAAGATCAGGCCGGGGCCGCCTAAGCGGAGTAGCGAGGCTATGCTGAATGCGAAGGCAAAAGTGGACAGGCGCGCCAACATTCGGCTGCTTAGAGGCGCTTTTGGCGCCTTGCGGTCGTATCCCTACTTGAAAACAGGCCGGGCGGCATCGAGAAAACGCAGTTCGGGGGCAATTGCCAGCGCCTGGCACTCGGTTGCATAACGATAAAACAATTCCAGCCCCCGCAAGCAGTCCTCCGGGAACTGGTAGTAGATGTTTGCGGTCAGGTAGGTGCGGATGTCGGATTCGGAAATTTCAAGCCGGGGAGCCCATTCGCGGACAATCTGCTCCAGGTTCTCCGGTTCCAGGCCGTGATCGCGGGATTGCTGAAAAACCCGGGCCAGGTCCAGCCCAGGTGCAAGTTCGGCCAGTGCGGCGGAGCGGACGGCCCAGAATGCGAAGACGAACGGCCTGCCCGTGAAGCGAATCCACTCTTCCGCCAAATCAAAGGTCAGATAGCGGGAGCGATCTACTCTTAGCGCAGGATCGCCGATGATCAATCCAGCGTCATGCTGACGAAGCATAGTGTCCAGGTCAGGATCCATGTCAGAGAATTTGACTTCCCTCCGCCACCATTTCGCGAACAGGACCTTGGTGAGCGCGATAGAGGTCAGCGAGGAAGTATCCAGCGCCACAGTCTTGATCTGGTCGAGAGGAACTTTGCTGACCAGCAGGATGGAACGGACCGGTTGGCGCGAGGCGATTGCGACTCCGGGCAAGATCATCAGGCCGAGAATGCTGGTGTAAGCAGCTGCCGGAATGATGCCGATATCGGCCGAACCTTCGCGCAGGGCAGTGGCGCAACGCGAGGGCAAGGTATAGGAAATGTCGAACTCGCGGCCTCTTGATCCGTGCTCAAAGTCCCACATAAGAGGAGCAGTATTGAGATAAGAGATGGCCGAAATCCGAAGCGCTCGCATGCGTGATTGTTCGATTCTAACAAAGGGCTGTGCTGCGCCTCCTTGACAGTGCAGAGGGGTGGCGGTATCAGTCCGAATTAGACGATCAGGAGGTCTTCTGTGTGTCCAGCCAGCATGTCTTGGTCGCGTGATGCGACTGCCGTACACGGCCTGGAGTGGTTGGCCCTGGCGCTCACTCCGGGTCTTGGCGCAACCCGGTCGCGCCGGTTGGTAGAACATTTCGGCGGGATCGAGGCGGTGTTCCTGGCTTCGCTCACCGAGTTGGAGGCTGCCGGAATTCCGGCGGTGGCCGCGCAATCGTTGGGCACCGGGCGCTCTCTGGAACTGGCGCACGACGAACTGGGGAAGGCTTCCGGCGCGGGAGTTCAGGTCCTGAGCTGTGAGGAAAAAGGCTTTCCGGCGCAGTTGCGGCAGATCTACGATCCTCCGCTCCTGCTTTACGTACGGGGCGATGCGGGCGTGCTTTCGCAACCCGGAATCGCGATGGTAGGGACGCGGCATCCCACGCCGTATGGGAGTGGCATGGCCGAGAGGTTAGGTTACGACCTGGCGAAGCGGGGGCTGGTCATTTTCAGCGGCATGGCGCGAGGCATCGACACCGCGTCGCACCGCGGCGCGGTGAATGCCAAAGGCAAGACGGTCGCGGTGTTCGGAACCGGGGTTGATGTGTTGTATCCCAAGGAGAACACCCGTTTGGCGGAGCAGATCCTGGCCAATGGCGGCGCGCTGATTTCGGAATTTCCCATGGGAACGTTTGCGGCCCCGCAGAATTTTCCGATTCGCAACCGCATCATCAGCGGAATTTCGATCGGAGTGCTGGTGGTCGAGGCCGCCGAGTACAGTGGCACCCGCATCACTGCGCGTTGCGCGCTGGAGCAGAATCGCGAAGTCTTCGCAGTCCCGGGAAACGTCACCACGAAGAATGCCTGGGGGCCGAATACGCTGATCAAGCAGGGCGCCAAGCTGGTGGGCACGTGGGATGACGTATGGGAGGAACTCCCATCGGATGTGCGACTTGCGTTGACTCCGGAAACGCCCTCTGAATCTCCGGAGGCAGGGACTGCATCATTATTCGGGGACACAGCAGAGTTAGCTCCTCACGAGAAGAAAATCCTGGGCATGCTGAAGCCGGACGAGGCGCTGCACATCGATGAAATCGTGGAGCGGCTGGAAGCCGATTTGTCCTCCTCGGAGATCTTCGCTGCGCTGTTCGAGCTCGAGCTCGCGGGGCGAGCGAGGCAGTTGCCGGGCAAGAATTTTGTGAAATGTTTTTGAGTGCGGTCGTTGGCTGTTGGTCGTTGGTCCTTGGCCAACTGGAAGGCTGCTGATTTCCTGGACGTAGAAAAAACAATCAACCATAGAGGACACTAACGATCACAAAGGAAAAACCATCCGCAATCAAACAATGAACTGGGCTGAGAAGGGCCAACGACCAACGACCAAAGACCAACGACCGAAGGCTAACCGCTGCGACCCAGTGCCTCCGCTCGCTTGTTGCCGTGACCGGATTCGTGCTAGTTTCGATCCAATACTCAAACAGGGGACCAATTGTCTAAAGGGCTGGTAATCGTCGAATCGCCTGCGAAGGCGAAGACTATTCAAAAATATCTGGGCAAAGGCTACCTGGTGGAAGCCTCTCTCGGGCACGTGAAGGATTTGCCCAAAAGCAATCTTGGTGTCGATATCGAAAACGAATTCGACACCGAATACATCGTGATCCCGGGCAAAGAGAAGGTTCTGACCAAGCTCAAGAAGCTTGCGCTCACCGCCGAGACCATCTATCTCGCGCCTGACCCGGACCGCGAAGGCGAGGCCATCGCCTGGCATCTTGCCGAAGAACTGGGGGACGGTTCCAAGGGCAAGAAAAAGAAGAAGAGTACGAAGAACGCCGACGGCAGCGAGCATATCCGCCGCGTCACCTTCAATGAAATTACGCAGCGCGCGGTGAAGGAGGCCTTCGAGCATCCTCGCGATATCGACCGCAACCTGGTGGATGCGCAGCAGGCGCGCCGTGTGCTCGACCGTTTGGTGGGGTACCAAGTTTCTCCTCTGCTGTGGGACAAGGTACGGCGCGGCTTGTCGGCGGGACGAGTGCAGACCGTCGCTTTGCGGCTGATCGTCGAGCGCGAACGCGAAATCAAGGCCTTCGAGAAGAAGGAGTACTGGACCATTGACGCGCATCTGGCGGCCAACAAGCCGCCGGCGTTCGACGCACGATTCCTGGGCAAGGGTGAGGAGAAGGTCGAAGTTCCCAATGCGGAAGAAGCGGAGAAGATCCGTGCCGCACTGGAGAAGGCGGACTGGCTCGTCCGCAGCGTTGATAAGAAAGAGCGCCGCCGCAACGCTACGCCGCCGTTTACCACCAGCAAACTGCAACAGGATTCCTCCCGCAAGCTGCGCTTCAGCGTGAAGCGCACGATGATGATCGCGCAACGCCTGTATGAAGGTGTGGAGCTTGGCGAGGAAGGCCTGGTCGGCCTGATCACCTACATGCGAACCGATTCGACCCGGGTCTCCAATGACGCGCTGGCGGAAGTGCGCGAGTACATCAAGACGCAGTACGGGGACCAGTACCTGCCACAATCTCCGAACACCTATAAAGAGAAGAAGGAGGCGCAGGCCGCACACGAGGCGATACGTCCAACCTCGGCCATGCGTCATCCGGACCAGATCAAGCAGTACCTCAAAGAAGACGAATACAAGGTGTACAAGCTGATCTGGCAGCGCTTCGTGGCATCGCAGATCATGCCTGCCGTGTTTGACCAGACCACGGTGGACATTGACGCCAAGTCCGGGGCGGAAGTGTTCTGGTTCCGCGTAACCGGATCGGTCCTGAAATTTGACGGGTTCCTCAAGGTCTACGAAGAGTCCAAGGAGGGCAAGGACGAGGAAGACGAAGAACTGAAGCACAAGCTGCCCGCGCTGGAAGCGGGGCAAAAGCTCACGCTGCGCGAGTTGAAGCCGGAACAGCACTTCACCGAGCCGCCACCGCGGTACAACGAAGCATCGTTGGTGAAGGAACTGGAAGAGCGCGGGATTGGACGACCTTCCACATATTCGGCCATCCTGAGCACGATCCAGGAACGGCAGTACGTGCAGAAGATTGGCGGCAAATTCACTCCCACCGAGATTGGTCTGGTGGTCACCGACCTGTTAGTCGAGAACTTCCGCGATATTTTCGACGTGCAATATACCGCGCGTCTCGAGGAAGAGCTTGACGAGATCGAAGAAGGCAAGGAGAAGTGGACCGACGCGCTCGCCGAGTTCTACAAGCGTTTCGCCAAGGACCTCAAATACGCTGAGAAGCACATGGAAAACATCAAGCGTATGGAGAAGCCCACGGACGAAAAGTGCGAGCGTTGCGGAGCGCCGCTGGTCATCAAGTGGGGCAAGCACGGGTCTTTCTACGCATGCAGCACCTACGAGAAGGAGAACCCGGACAGTTGCACGTTCACCAAGGAAAACCCGATCAACTTGCCGGACCTGGATTCGGCCGACCTGCAGGAAACCACGCAGGAGGAATATTGCGAAAACTGCGGACGGGTCATGGTCTTGAAACGCGGGCGGTTCGGGCAGTTCATGGCCTGCACCGGTTATCCGGACTGCAAGACCACGCGGCGTTTAGACCAGGGCAAGAAGGTTCCGGATATTCCGCTCGATGAGCCTTGTCCGAAGTGCGGCCGGAACATGATGATCCGCCACGGCCGCTACGGCGAGTTCACGGCCTGCAGCGGATATCCGGAGTGCAAGTACGTTAAGCAGAATTTCATCGGAGTGAAGTGCCCGTTGTGCGCGGACGGCGAACTGGTCGAAAAGCGCGCGCGTAAGGGGAACACGTTCTATGGCTGCTCGAACTATCCAAAATGTAAATTCACTTCCGCCAGCAAGCCTATTGCGGAAAAATGTCCGAGTTGTGGGAATGAGTTCCTGGTAGAGAAGAACCTGAAAGCGGGTCCTGTCATTGCTTGCCCGAACAAAGAGTGTGATTACGAACGGCCCGTTCCTGTCGAGGCCGCTGCCACCAGCAATCCTTAACAAGATTTTTGGAGAACGTTCATGCCGAAGAAGCCTGATGCTGCTGATGCTGAGTTGATCCTGAAACTTTATGATTTGCGCCGCGAAGCGGAACTGCGGAAAGCGCGCAACTGGTGGCTCGTCAGTTTCTGGCCCGAGAGCGCGGATGACGTGATGAAAATCGGCGCTGACCTTGGTTCCCAGGAGAACAACTGGTTGCGACAGGTCGTGGGCTACTGGGAGTTGGCCGCATCGTTTGTGGTGCGTGGAGTGCTCAACCCGGACTTGTTCCTGGAAGGCAGCTTTTCAGGGGAGATGTTTTTCCTGTTCGCAAAGGTCTCTCCCTTTCTGAAGGAGCTGCGGGAAAAGATGAATGCGCCCAGCATGCTGGGCAACGTCGAGAAAGTGATCATGAGCACCAAGGCGGGACGGGAACGCCTGAAGGTGATGGAACAACGCCACGCAGCGCGCCGCAAAGCCGCCGGGGCGAAAGCCTGACTGCACAAATCAGGAGATGTACTCGCGGATGTACTCGTCACGAGTGGTGGCGAGTTGGTGTGCGTCTCCGTCGAAGATGACCTTGCCGTCGCGGAGCAGAAGGAAAGTCATGGGAACTTCGCCGCGCTCGCCCTTGGGAATCCTCTCCATGTGATTGGTGTTCCGATCGAAGCGATGCGTTGCCATGATGAAGGCATCCTGCAGGCGATGGGTAACGAGCAGGGCGCTGGTCTTGTAAACGTCGCGCTGCTTTACGATGAGCTCCACGATTGTGGTCGAGGTCACGGGATCCAGGCCGCCGGTCGGCGAATCGTAAAGCAATACTTCCGGCTGGGTGATGATCGCCCGCGCAATGGCGACTCGCCGTCGCATACCGCCGGAAAGCTCGGCGGGAAACATTTCGATGGTGCGCTCAAGTTCGACGAAGCTTAAAGCTTCGCGTACCCGTTTTTCGACTTCCTCTTCCGGAATCTTGCCTTCTTCCATCAGCCGGAAAGCGACATTTTCCCGCACCGTCAGCGAATCAAAAAGCGCGCTTTCCTGGAACACAATTCCGACTCTCCGGCGCAATTCGAAAAGCTCTTGCTCCTTCATCTGGGTGATGTCTTGTCCCAATACCCAGATGTGTCCGCGGTCCGGCTTGATCAAGCCCAGGGCCAGCTTGAGGATGGTGCTTTTTCCAGAGCCGGCGACCCCAAAGAGGGCCTTGGTCTCGCCGCGCGGAAGATCGAAGGAGACGCCATCGAGAACCATTTTGTCCTCGAAGGCGATTGCGACATCCTGAAACACAATCACGTGGTCGGCAGCGGGGGTGTCCGCGGTCGCCGGCATTTCGGCGGGCAGGAAAGGGATCGCCATGCTTACGAGCCCAGGATTACCATGAGGAACCGGGTGACGAAAACGTCCACCACAATGATCAGGATCATGGAGGTAACGACGGCCTCGGTGGTTGCCCTTCCAACGCCCTGCGTGCCGCCCTTGGTGGACAGGCCGTAGTAGCAGCCAACGGTTGCCACCAGAAAGCCGAACACCAGCGGCTTCGACAGTCCCATGAAGACGTCGGAGAATACCAGGGTCTGCCAGGCGTTGCTCCAGTACTCGTGGGAATCCAGGCCGAGCAGCAAGGTGGCTACGAAACTGCCGCCGAGCAGCCCCATGAAGTCGCCAAGAATGGTCAGAAAGAACATCATGACCACGGTGGCTACGACGCGGGGAGTCACCAGTTTCTTGAGGGGGTCGGTACCGAGAGCGCGCATGGCGTCAATCTGCTCGGTGACCACCATGGAGCCGAGTTCGCTGGCCATACCGGAAGCGTTGCGGCCGGCAACGACTAGTCCAGCCAGTACCGGGCCAAGCTCGCGCACGATACCAATCGAGACCAGTTGGCCAATGACCGTGGTCGCACCGAAACGGCTGAGGCTGGTGGCGCTATTGAGCGCCAGAGCGGCTCCGGTGAAGAAGACCGAGGCCAGAACGATAGGCAGAGATCCGAACCCGACCAGGTCGGCTTGCTGCACCAAGTCAGCGACATAGAGCGGACGGCGGAAGATATTGGCGACCGATTGCATGGCCAGGATCGAATATTCCTGGATCGAGGCGATTTTCCGCTTGGCGAACTCGCTCGGTGAAATGAGTTCGATATTGCTTAGCAGGTCCCCTGCCGCCATCAGTGCGCTCCGTCAAACCTGACGGAACTATAACAGAGTAAGAAACCAGTCTGAAGGGTCTCACACTAGACGGGCAGGGTATCGAGCTTTTCTCCCATGCTGGTGAGCAAGGCCATGACTCGATCGCTTAGGGATTGCAGGGCCTGGAGATGCTGCAGCGCGGCTTCGGAGCCCTCTTTTTTCAGGCGAACCATTTTTTCCGCCAGTTCGTGCATGCGGGCGTGTTCCCGTTCCAAGTCCTGCATCTGGGGATCGTCGCCGTGCTTGGCAAGGCCTTCGGAATAAATCCACTTTCCCAGGGCGCATTCGCGAGGGCAGGTGAGTTCGATTTCCCTTACCCCGCCCGAGCCCAGCAAGAAGGAGCGAAGGCGGAGCCGCCAGGTTTGATGTTTGATCTTGGCCAGAGCAAACTCGCCTTTGTGCATAGGTTTTACTCCACCGGCGCCGGCCAACACTGGAGGGAGAACAATGCGGTCCGCCAATCACAAAAGATCGGCAAGCATGGCGGGAAACTTTACCGGCAAGGTGAAGCTTATTCGCGGCTGGCTTTTTTCTTAATTTCGATGCTGAGGCGCTTGATCTTCTGGTTGAGAGTGGACAGGGGCACGCGAAAGCGCTCCGCGGCCTCGGTCTGGTTCCAATTACATTTGTCGAGCATGTCGATGATGATGTGCCGTTCGCAATCTTCCATGATGTCGAACAGCGAGGCGTCTCCGCGATGTTCGAGGATGGGGAATGCGGTACCTCTGCCGGCGATCGCGTCGGGCAACAATTCTGGTGTGATCTCAATACCCGAGGAGAGTACGACGGCACGTTCCATGACATTTTCGAGTTCGCGGACGTTGCCCGGCCATGAGTATGTGAGCAAGGGACGCATGGCCTCGGGGGTGATGCGGCGCAGCGGCTTCTCGTTCTCATCCGAGAACTTCTGCAGGAAGTGGTCCACCAGGGCCGGGATGTCCTCTTTGCGCTGCCGCAGGGGCGGCAGGTCAATGGTGATCACGTTCAGCCGGTAGAAGAGGTCCTCGCGGAACTTGCCCTCCTTGACCATCTGCTTCAAATCCACATTGGTGGCGGCGATAATGCGCACATCCACCTGTAACTCGTGGATTCCACCCAGGTGCATGAATTTCTTGTCCTGGAGTACGCGAAGGATTTTGCTCTGTGTATCCAGGCTCATGGTTCCGATTTCGTCAAGGAACAGAGTTCCGCGGTCGGCGACCTCGAACAGGCCTTTCTTGGACGCAATGGCGCTGGTGAATGCGCCCTTGACGTGTCCAAACAGGGTGGATTCGAGCAGATCGGGTGGCATCGAACCGGTATTGACGGGCACAAAGGGACGATCCCGACGCTGTGAGTTGAGGTGAATGGCTTTGGCGATCAGCTCCTTGCCGGTCCCGCTCTCCCCCTGCAGGAGCACGGTGGAACGGCTGGGAGCGACCTGCGCCACCAGGTCGAAGATCTTCAGCATGGGCTCGCTCTTGCCCACGATGTTCTGGAAGCTGTAGCGCTGCTTAAGAGCGCGTTTCAGCTGGATGTTCTCTTCTTCGGCCTTGTGACGCGCGATCGAGGCCCGCACATCAGCCAGCAGCTTCTCGTTGTCCCAGGGCTTCTGGACAAAGTTGGAAGCCCCGCCCTGCATGGCGCGGACCGCGTTCTCCACCGTGCCGTAGGCGGTAATCATGATCACCGAGAGCTGGGGATTGCTGGCGCGGAGGTCGGCCAGCAAGTCGAGTCCGTTACGATCGGGCAACGCCAAATCCAGAAGCACCAGGTCAAACGACCGCTCGCCGAGGCGCGCAATCCCCTCGTCGCCATTGACCGCGCACTCGACGTCATATCCTTCGAGCTCTAACAAGGTCTGCAGAGACTCTCGGATCCCCGCTTCATCGTCGATAATCAAAACCGAGCCGGCGCCAGAGGTGACAGGATCACCAACCCCCCGGTGCGAAATTACTGCCGCTTCAGACATTGACAGCCTTCCTGGTCAAGGGGAAATCAAGGTAAAACGTGGTGCCCTCCCCAGGATGGCTTTCCACGCGAATCTTTCCGGAGTGTTCCTGAATAATTCCGTAGGTGACAGACAGCCCCAGGCCCGTACCCCGGTTCTGGCCCTCGCGGGGAGCTGTCTTGGTGGTGAAAAAGGGATCGTAAATCCGGTTGATATGTTCCTGCGCGATCCCGCTGCCAGTATCGGAGACAACGACGCTGACGCCATCGCCGTTGGCGGTCGAGATTCTCAGAGTGCCCCCCGACGGCATCGCGTCTCGCGCATTCATGAACAGGTTCAAGAAAACCTGCTGCAAGCGCCCGGGGTTGCCGGTGATGAGCGGAAGATGCTGGCACAGTTCGTCCTGTACGCTGACCCGCGAGGTCTTGAACTGATGCTCGAGCAGGGCCAGGGTGTCGGTGATAATCTTGTTGATGTCTACGCCAGTAAACTCCGTGGTGCTGGTGCGCGAGAAATTGAGCAGGTTGTTGACGATCTCCGAGGCCCGGAAACTCTGCCGGGTAATCTTCTCGAGCAGGCCGCTTTTCTGCGGGTCTCCCTGCAACTGCTTGGCAAGCATCTGCGAGTACGACGAGATCACGGCGAGGGGAGTGTTCACCTCGTGCGCCACTCCAGCCGCAAGCAGGCCGATGGATGACAGTTTGTCCGCCTGTGACAGTTGGGCCTCGAGATCCACGCGCTCGGTGATGTCGTCCATGATGATCAGGCGCCCAATCACGTTGAACTTTCTTGTGACCAGCGGCGCGATGGCAACGTTCACCACGCGATTTTCTCCCGCCGGAGTAGAGAGCCGGAACTTGTACAGGTTATGAATCCCGGGATTCTGCCGGACACGGTAGAACTCTTCCACGAACTCCGCAGGAAACACCTCGCCCAAAGGCCGGGTGAGGGCCTGCCAGCGCGGCAGGGCGTACATCACTTCCATCTGGGAATTCCAGGACTCGATCCGGTCCGCCAGATCTACCGCCAGCACCCCGACGTTGATGGACTCGACGATGTTCTCGTTGAAATCCTTGAGCCGCTCGTATTCGGCCACTTTCTGTTCCAGCGAGGCGTAGAGGCGGGCGTTCTGGATGGCGATGCCGACGTAACCGGCCACCGATTCCAGCAGTTCGATGTCCTCGCTGGTGAGGAAGTCGCCTTCGATGGTCTTTCCCAGCCCGAGAAAGGCGACGGTACGCTGTTGCGCGCGGCACGGAATGTAATAGTTCAAGTCCAACTTGGCGATCGTGTTCTGCGCTCTTTGGTCCTCTCTCGGAACTTGATGCGTGTTGTCGAAGAAGAGGTGGCCGGCTTCCATCTCCGGGCGTGGCATGTCCAGGAAGGAGAGGTCCACGCCGCTGGTCTGAGTCATGCCGAATGACTTGGCCAGCATGAAGGGATGCGGAGGTTCTGGCGCCGACAAGAAGACAGCCATGCGATCGACCAGCAAAGTGCGCGACAGGCGATCCACGAGCGAGTTGAGCATTTTGTCCAGATCGGTCTCCGAACTCAACTCGCGTCCGAACTCGATGAGGGTCTTGCGATAGTCGTAACGCGTGCGGTAGAAGAACTGGTCGCTGCGGGCCTGGATCCATTTGCGCACCGGGTCGAACAACAACGCGGTAACGACAATGGCCAGGATCATGCCGGCCGGACCCGAGCTTGGAATCCGGGCATGCACCAGTTCTGCGACCCCGGCGACGGCCGCGAAGTAAACGCCTGCGATGGAGGCTGCGGCCAGGGTGTACACCATGCCGCGCTTGAAGATCAGGTCTACGTCCATCAAGCGGTAGCGGAATATGGCGTATCCGAAGGTGAGCGGCAGCAATCCCAGCGAGAGCACCGATACTTTCATCGCGGTCGTCGGGAGCGTTCCCATCATGTAGGGAACGACGTAGATCAGGGTAAAGGGCGCGACGGCGAGGATGGTGCCGCGAGTGATCCACTTCAACTGCTGGCGAAGTATCGGAGTGCCGGCGCGGCGATAGTTGTTGAGGAGCACAGCCGCGGCAGCGACGAACAAGCACGTGAGATAGGCCCACTCAATGCGGTCGAGGTTCCAGCGCAGATTCTCGGAAGCCTGGAGGAACACCACCGCTGAAATGTGCAGCATGAGCAGCAGCGCGCCGGGCAGGTACACCAGCGCCAGAATCCAGCGGTGCTTTCGGATGAATGCCGGCCGCTCCGGGAAGGTCAGGACAAAATGCAGGAACAGGGCCGGCTGCAGCAACCACGCCACCACGTTGCCCCAGTAAATCTGCCAATCAAAGACGTTCAGCTTGCCGGTGTACTTGAAGGCGTAAAAAATGAACGAGATCAGACAGAAAACATAGAAATGGGTCGATCCGGGCGCGGTCCAGCGACGCAAGAGAACATAAAGCCCGATGCCCAGGTAGATCAGGGCGATAAAGCGCAGCCACTGGTTGAGCGAGCGCTCAGCGGGAACGAGAATGACCACGGCCTCGACCGGCACCGACTGCCGCAGCACCGAGTAGTTCGCTTTGGACCAGGCTCCAACGCGGTACAGTTGTCGCGACAAGGCACTGGCGTTACCAATGTCCTGCTGATTGATCCTGATCAACTGGTCGCCCGGGCGGATTCCGGCTTTGTCGCCGGGACCGCTGGTCTCGACCTGCTTGGCGGTGAGCCTCCCGGCCTGCTCCACCCACCACACCCCGTCATCCGGAACCTGGAACTCGCGCTCTTTCTGGAAATTGACCGCTGCATACACGACGGCGGCAGCCGTCAACAGCATCAGGAAGGCGGCGGTAAAGCGGACTTGGAAATCCTTGTTCATGGACCCCGACGGCGAGTTCGTTGATGGAGCGGAACTTCTCCTGCTTTGTTTCTGCACGTTCGCTGCCACGGTTGGGGTCATCAGAAGACTTCTAAGTCACATGCCCAGAATAACTTCTCCGATTATAGGTGGATTCGCAACCGCCAGCTACGGTTTTTGGAATGTTGATCTTGGAATTTGTAAGTGACTGGCGAGACACAGCTTACGCAAGCCAGCACGGAAGTTGGGAAAATGTTATGTGGTTCTTGTCTCTGCGGGAGGCACACGGGCCAAGCTTGAGCCGAACGGTCCAAGAGAACTCCGGGCCGCACGTGGATGCTCTAGAATGGAGTCCTCCATGACAGCCACAGAAGAGATCATCCAGCGTGAAAAGTACTTCCTGCTCCCGACCTACAACCGATATCCGGTCGTGCTCACCCGGGGGAAAGGGGTTTTTCTGTACGACATTGATGGCCAGAAGTACCTGGATTTTGTGGCCGGGCTGGGAGTAAACGCGCTCGGGCATGCGCATCCTGCCATCGTGAAAGTGATTCGTGAGCAGGCCGCCAAAGTCATTCATCTCTCGAACCTCTACTACAACGAATACCAGGGCCGACTCGCTGAAAGACTTTGCCTGCTTTCCGGAATGCAAAAGGTTTTCTTTTCCAACAGCGGGACCGAAGCCATCGAAGGCTCGATCAAACTGGCCAGGCTTGCCGGCCACCGCGCGGGAGGGGAGCGCAAGAGTGAACTGGTCGCGCTGGAAGGTTCGTATCACGGGCGAACATTCGGCGCCATGTCTTTGACCGGCCAGGACAAGTACCGCAAAGGTTTTGAGCCACTTCTCGACGATGTGCACTTCGTTCCACAAAACGACGTCGCGGCCCTGCGGAGTGCAGTGAATGAGAACACCTGCGCCATCGTGCTGGAACCCATCTTCGGCGAGGGCGGAGTGCGAGAGTGCAGCGCGGAATTTCTCGGGGAATGCCGGGCACTGGCCGATCAGCACAAAGCGGCATTGATTTTCGACGAGATCCAGTGTGGGCTTGGACGGACCGGAACGATATTTGCGTTTCAGGCGTTCGGCGTAACGCCCGACATTGTGGCAATCGCCAAACCGATCGCCGCCGGGTTTCCCTTAGGCGCATTCCTTGCCAAGGACGAGTTTGCGTCGGCCATTGCTCCCGGACAGCACGGTACAACCTTCGGAGGCGGACCGATGGCGTGCCGCGTGGCTCTGGAATATTTCGCGGTCCTGGAGCAGGAGAACCTTCTGCAGAACGTGAATCGAGTGGGAGCCTATCTGCAACAGGAACTGAAAGCGCTGGTCGAGAAGTACGCGGCCGCGCAACAAGCCCGGGGCCGCGGCTTCATTCAAGGCCTGCAACTCGAGGTGCCGGCGCGGCCGATCGTTGAGCAGGCGCTTGGCGAAGGCGTTCTCTTCAACAGCACCCAGGACACCGTCCTCCGATTTCTGCCGCCTTTCATGCTGGAAGAGAAGCATGTGGACAAGGGCATCAAAGTTCTGAAGAAGTTGCTGGGCAAAAAACGTGCCAACAGCAGTCTGGTCGAGCGACTGCTTTCGTCCTGAGGCATCATGAAAAAAGAGGGAAGCCAAAGAGCTTCCCTCACAAAGTGACAGAGGCGATATCAATTAGATAGAAGCGCGCGATTTCAGAAAAGTTGTCCTTCGCGAAAAGAAACCCCGTGACCTCCACCTCGCCGCGATGCAATCAGTACGAGCAATGGGTTACGGTAGATGGAGTTCGCACTCGCTATCTGCAGGCCGGGTCTGGCCTTCCTCTGATCCTGATTCATGGGCTGCTGGGTTATTCCTTTTCCTGGCGATTCGCGCTTCCGGCGCTGGCACCGGAATTCCATGTGATTGCGCCAGATTTGCCGGGAGCAGGTTTCTCCGAATGCAGGCAGGACCTCGATTTTCGGCTGCGGGAAATCGCGAAGCGCCTGCTGCGCTTTCTGGACGTACTGGAAATCGGCGATTGTTATCTGCTTGGCTCTTCTCACGGCGGCGCGGTGGCCATGATGGCGGCGTCGCTGGCTCCGGAGCGCATACAAAAACTGGTCCTGGTCTCGCCTGTGAACCCGTGGTCCGCGGTCGGCAGGCGACGGGTGTGGCTGTTGAGTCGAGCCGCCATCGCGCCTCTGTTCAACCGCTGGGCGCCACGTTTTAAGCTTACGCATGCGTGGGTGTTGCGAAGGCTTTACGGTAATGCGCAGAAGGTTCCTCCCGGAACACTTGAGGGCTACTCAGCTCCATATGCAAGGCCGGGATCGTTCACGCATAACCTGAAAATTCTCCAAAGCTGGCAGGATGATCTCAAGGAGTTGAAAGCTGCCTTGCCGGGTATTGCTCATATCCCCACGCTGCTGATTTGGGGAACGCTGGACCGAGCCGTGACTCCAGCTTCGGCGCATGCATTGAAGAAACAATTTCGCGATGCACGGCTGGTTACACTCGAAGGGGTGGGACACCTTCCCTACGAAGAGGCTCCGGAAGAATTCAACCTTAAGGTCAAAGAGTTTCTGGAGATGCCGGCGTAAACACGCCTTCTGTTACTCTCAGGACGTCACAGCGATTCCTCGTCAATGGCTGAGCAAATCTTCGAAGTCCTTCGTGGGTACCTGATCCAATATGGATATGGCACGGTCGCAGTCGTGCTGATGCTCGAAAATGCCGGTCTGCCCGTCCCCGGTGAGACCATCCTTCTGCTGGCGAGCTTCCTGGCTTATTCCGAGCACAGATTGCAGTTGCCCTACATCATCCTGGTGGGAGTCATTGCCGCGACCCTTGGCGACAATCTGGGCTTTGCATTGGGTTACTACGGAGGGCGCCCGCTGCTCGACCGGTATCAACGAACCTTCCGCATCAGCCATTCCGTGATCGAACGCGGAGAGGAGTTGTTCCGCAAGTACGGCGCTTTCACGATCTTTGTGGCGCGATTTATCGCGGGTATGCGCATTGTGGCGGGGCCCCTGGCGGGGGTCCTGCGCATGGACTGGCGGAAGTTTTTGCTCTTCAACTTTCTTGGCGCAGCGCTCTGGGTCTCGGTGATTTCGCTGGCCGGATACCTCTTCGGACAGCACTGGGAGCGATTGTTCCGACTTCTTCACGAGGTCAGTATTGGATTGCTGGTTGCGGGGACGGTCGCGATTGCGTGGCTGTGGTATCGCAGGCGAAAACGCGGCTGAATTACTCTCGTACCCTTCCCGAGCGTTGATGAGGGGGAAGTGCGGTGCTACGCTCGACAAAGCCATTTCCCGCCCATGGTGTCCAGTCCCAAAGTCGGAGTCGGAAGGCTCGCGCGCTTCCTGCATGTAAACATCCCCGAAGTCTGGCTGCGTTTCCTGCTGGCGCTGGTTGGCCTGGTGCTGGCCTTTGGGGCGGCGCTGTTTTCGACGGTTTCGAGGGAGTCGGGAAATCTCTGGGCCACTTTAATCCTGGCTTCCGTGGCGCTGTTACTGGCGACCGTCGTGGGCCTGACCACCGTGCCTTACCTGGCGCAGCGTGTGGCGACTGCGAGGCTGCGGGAAGCGCTCGAGTACGAAGTCACGCGGGTGGGAATCATCTATCTCGTAATCGTGTTGCTGATCGGCATCGCGGCCCTGAACACGGGCAACAACCTGCTCTACATCGTGGTGGCGGCGATGCTGGCCGCGATTCTGGTTTCAGGAATCGGGTCCGGCTTCATGTTGCGCGGCCTGGAACTTGATGTTCGGCTTCCGCAGCATGTTTTCGCCCGCCGCAGCGTGGGCGGGCGACTGGTGCTCAAGAACCTGCGCCGGAGGATTCCGGCGTTTTCCGTCAGCATCGTGGCCCTGAAGAGCACCCGCCAGAAGAAGCACTGGAAACTTGCGCCTTCCAACTTTACGTTTCCCCCGGGACGGGCCGCGGGGGAGTCGTGGTTTCAGATTCCAGACCGGCGCTTGCAGCGGGTTGCAGATTCGCCTGCCCCGCCGACCATCTTCGAAGGCAGCGCCTACTTCCCGTATCTTCCCGCAGGGCACGATTTGTCGGCCGAGGTCGAGTTGCGCTTCGAGCGTCGCGGGCGCTATCGCCAGGACAGCTTCGGACTGATGACCCGGTTTCCGTTTCCGTTTCTGCGCAAGACGCGACGCGTTCCGATCTCAAAAGAAGTCATCGTGTATCCCCCGGTTGAACCGACGGACCAGTATTTCGAGATCCTGCCCATGATCACCGGGGAATTTGAAACCTTCGCGCGCGGTCGAGGGCACGATTTGTACCGCATCCGCGAATACTTGCCGCAAGATTCTGCGCGCTACATTGATTGGAAAGCGACGGCGCGTTCCGGAACCGCCATGGTGAGAGAGTTCAGCCGCGAGGACGAACGCAAGCTGAGGATTGTTTTTGATAATCCCGAGCCCGGCGCGGCAACCGAAGAAGCGTATGAAAACGTGGTGGCGCTGGCAGCCTCGCTGGGCTGGCATTTCGCTGAAGAAAATTCAGACATTTCATTCCTGGCCCAAGGCTATGGGGGCGGCCCGGACATCTACCGCTTTCTGGAGTATCTTGCCATGGTGAAACCGAGTTCCGGTCCGTCTCTGTTGGAAAACCTGAGCGTCTCGGATACCTACAACATAATTTTTACGGCGCGGGCGCACGGCACCATCCCCACATCTCTTTGGGCCTGTTCGTATTTTGTTTTTATTGGCGGCTGAGCGGAGCAGCACCACAGAATGCATACAGCCGAATGCTTCCCGGTGGCATCCCACCCTGAAAAGCTGCTAATTTGAGACTAACTTCCTGGCGAGGGCCATTATGAATCGCAGCTACCGATCTCTTTTTTCGATCCTGGTGCTTTTGTTGTTCGTGTCGTCGGTGTGGGGACAGAAGATTCCGGATGTTCCCTCGGGCACCACGCTTCGCGTCCGCATTGACGATAAATTGAGCAGCGAAGAGAGCCAGGTGGGAGACACTTTCCACGGCACGCTCGATGAACCAGTAACGGTGGGGGGCAGAGAACTATTCCCCAAAGGTGCCGATGTGAATGGGCGAGTAACGGACGTGCACAAGTCCGGACGTTTGAGCGAGCCAGGACAACTCGACCTGGTTGTTACCACCCTCAGTACGGGTCGGATCGCGACCTCGATTCAAACCCAGCCGCTGGTGGTGAAAGGCGAATCCCATACCAAGAGCAACGCCACGAAGATCGGAGGCGGCGCCGCATTGGGGGCGATCATTGGCGCGGTGGCAGGCGGCGGCAAAGGTGCGGCAATTGGAACGGTGGTCGGGGGTGCGGGGGGTGGCGCGGCAGCGGCGGCGACTGGGGTCAAGCCCGCGGTAGTTAACTCGGAGACGGTCCTGACATTTACGACAACGGGAGTGTCCAGCGCTGCCAGTGGAGCGCCAGCGCCTCCGGTCCAACACTCCGACGATGAGCCTACGCTACACCGCTCCGCGCCGGCTTCGAACAGTCAGACGGTGAATCAGGCGGACGCAGCCCCCAATCCCCCGCCGGACAGCGGGAATCCGCCTCCGAATTCTCCGGATGCGGGATCGCCCTTGTTTACGCTGCGCGACCGCCGGATCATTCGCAACTGCGTGAGCCAGCATGCGGCGGACTTCTCCCCGGACGCGTTGCAACGCCCGGAGTTGCCCGGGGGGGATGAACGACAGATTCGGCGTGGCGGCACCCTGCCTCCAGACGCCGATAAGAAGGCGCAGTCGCTGCCCCTGTCATGCGAGCAGCAGCTTGCGCCGCTGCCCAAGGACATGGACCGCGTGGTCTATAACGGCCGCGTTCTGCTGATTGACGCCCAAGACCAGGTGCTGGATGTATTTGCCCTGGACGACACGCAATAAGCTGAAACGGCCGGACAAAGCGCGCTTTCAACTCCTGGGCTGAGGTGAAGCAGTCCGTATTCTGCCGGCTTCCCTACACGCTTTTCCCTCTTTCCACCTCTGGCGTTTCGGCATATACTCCAGCCCGTTTGCTGTTGTCGGGGGAAAACTTAGGGGTGGGCTCATGCACATATGCGAGTTGATTAAGGATCAGGAGACGTACCGCGCGGATGCCGGGCAGACAGTGCTCGATGTGGCGCAGGCAATGGTGGACCGGAATATCGGCGCCGTGCCAGTGCTCCGCGATGGGATTCTGATCGGAATATTCTCGGAGCGCGACCTGATGCGGCGGGTGGTGGTCGAGGGCAGGGACCCCCGGTCCACTTATGTCAGCGAAGTGATGACGGAAGACCCGTTGACGGTCTCTCCGGAGGAATCGGTAGAGACCTGCATGCTGCTGATGCGACGGCACGGGTTTCGGCATCTGCCGATTTGCGAAGGAAAACAACTGCGCGCGCTGGTTTCGTTGCGCGACCTGATGCTCCACGACCTGAATGAGAAGGATGATGAAGTCCGCATGATGCGAGCCTACATTCAGGCCTGCCCGGAGACTTAGGACGGTTGGGGGGTGCCACGAACGAGAAGCTCGATAGGTGGCGCGCCGCCAAGGTATATCTAGATCCGAAGGTAACAGTTACCCCACGTTACTTTCGTTCATTGACCAATCAGCAGGAACTGATAAGTTTGCTCTAACGGCGACGCGTCTGAGCCGACGTTGGCACCAGTTGACGCTCGAGCGGCCGTGTACCCTGCATGAATGCTCAGATTCAGCTCGCGCTCTGGACCGCTCATCCGGTTCTGCAACTTGGAGTTGCAGCAATTCTTTACTGGCGCAAGCTGCACCGGACTTTCCCTATTTTCTTCTACTACCTCCTGTTCCAGGTCCTGAATTTCTGTGTGGTGTTCCCGGCCTATCGCTATGGAACGTACCAGCAGTACTTCTATAGCTACTGGGGACTGCAGGCGGTGAGCCTGGCTTTGGGTTTCAAAATCATCCACGAAATCTTCCTCGACGTCTTTCGTCCATACCATGCGCTCAAAGACCTGGGCTCGGTTCTGTTCAAGTGGGCTGCCCTGGTGATGATGCTGGTGGCGATTGTAGTTGCAGCCGCCAGTCCTACCACGCAGCAGGGGCCCATTGTGCAGGCGGTCATTACGGTCCAGCGTTGCGTGCGTGTCAGCCAATGCGGACTCATTCTCTTCCTGCTAGTGTTCTCCAAATATCTTGGAGTGTCGTGGCGGCAACATAGCTTCGGGATCTCACTTGGATTTGGCGGCTTTGCCGGGGCCGAGCTGCTGATGATCGCGTTGAATGCCAGCTCGAATGCCTCGCAGGTCACAGTTGCCATCGTTAACATGCTTGCCTACAACGGCGCCGTACTTCTCTGGCTGGGCTATGCGTGGCTGAAATCTCCTGCGCGGGAAAATCCGGCAAACCTGCTGATGTCGCAACGATGGAACCAAAGTTTGGGAGATCTGCAGCAACCGCTTCCCGCCGATTCGCTGATTCCAATGTTCGAAGGCATGGTGGACCGCGCATTTTCGCGGACCAACGGCGACGTTTCCTGTGACGAAATTCCGGCGGAGCCTGCGCCACAAGCTGCGCGAGCTGCAGGGGCCGCGTCTGGCGCTTCTGTGAAACGACAGCCGAGCGCTCTTTCCAAGTAGCTTCAGTTGCTGACTTCCTGGCGAAATCAGTTCTCGGTGCGCCAAGTTCAACGTCAGAAAACAATTCCTTTAATAATAAATAAAGTAATACGAAGCTTATAAACAAACTTCCGAGATCCGTCTTCTTTGTCACGTGCCCCTAAGTCATATCGGAACTCAATCGCGCTCATCGTAAGTTGCTGAAATCCGACAAGAAATGTCCCGCGGACGATGGAAATTGGGCTTCCCTGCCGAAAGTCCGGCACCACGGTCAGAACAAATTTGTGGACACGATCTACGCTCTCGGTAATAATTCCGGCCGTGAGGGTTTCCGCTCCCAGGGGACCCGCACGCAAGGAGAAACAGTCCATGAAACGTGCGGTCAGGATGTTATTCCTGATGGTAGGTCTGGTTTGCACATACGTAGCGGTCGCTGCCCCGATCGTTCCTTCGTTCGACGGCGGGCCGATTCCGTTGTGCAACCCTTCAAGACGAGACTGCCCCAAGTAGAGGGCATTACGAAAAGTAATTTTCGTGATTCCGCCCACGGGCGGTTAGGGTATCCGGGCCGAGAGGATAAAAATCCCTCGGCCTCATTTTTTTTGGCCCTGAGAAACGACCTGGCTGATGGTTTCCGCAAGTTCCCCGGCATTCGAAGTAGGCGGCTGGCAAGTAAATCCGGAACAGAGGATGGCCACCGACTTTCCTTCTCTTACCGCGGGCAAGTTAGGCACGCTTTCCGAGAGTGTGGGCGGCAGATTTTGCGAAACTGCCTCGTTCGGAAGCAGCCTTAGCACCGCTTTATTACAGAGATAGTTATTCATCGCCGCGCGGTAAAGCTGTGTTGCCGCGCTGTCATCACCAATGACCACCACCTCGGTTTGCGGGTAAGCGAATCGCACTGCCGCTAATCCGTAGGTGGCTGCGAACAGCCCGTACTGTCCGGCGAGACCGGCAAGAAGTTCGAGAGTCTGCTCAGCGCAGTCTCTGTACTCCACGGCGTTGGTGTATGCGTGCAAGCGGCACAGGACAATGGCTGCGGACGAATTGCCGGCAGGTGTCGGCGAGTCCTGAAAGGGCTTGCGGCGCGTTCCCAGCACTCCCAGCGCGCTTTCGGCGTCGCGCTGTTCAGTGTCGAAAAACCCTCCGCCAGTCTTGTCGAAAAAGAACTGGATCATGTGGTCTGCGATGCGGCGGGCGAAGTTGAAGTAGCTGAGGTCGGAGGTTGATTCATACGCGTCCAGGCAGGCATTCGCGGTGAACGCATAATCGTCGAGTACGCCACGCACGCTCTTGGTCTCGGCTCCCCGGTCTCCGTAAGAAATCACATGGCGAAGTCCGGTTTCCGAATTCCAGGCGTGGCTGAGGACGCGGTCCAGGGAACGGAGCGCAAAGCGCCGCGGCTCCTCCAGGTCCATCACTCTTGCAGCCTCGAGGTAGGCGGAAACGGAGAGAGCGTTCCATCCCACGTAGATGGTCTTATCAACGTAAGGCGCAGGCCGCTTCAGGCGGGCTGCATACATTTTGGCCTTGGCGGAATTCAGCAATTCCCGCAGGCGGTCCACCGGCAGGCTCAGTCGCTTCGCAATTTCCTCGATCGACGCTCTAACGTGCAGAACATTCTTAGCGGGATTGTGATGCATCTCTCCCACTTCGTTGATGTCGTAATACAACCCAGCCACGCTGAGTTCTTCTTCCGTGAGAACCTTCCGAGCTTCCGCCAGGGTCCAGGTAAAGTAGTCTCCGTCATCCTCCATGGAATAGTCGGCATCCTGGGAGGCGTAAAAACCGCCATGTTCGCGGTCGGTCAGCCACTCGTCCATCCAACGGATGATGTCGCGCGCGATGCTGGAGAAGAACTCGGCGCCAGTTGCCTGGTAGGCATGAACGTAGTTCTTCAGCAGTTCGCTGTTGTCGTAGACCATCTTCTCGAAGTGAGGCACGATCCAGCGCTCGTCGACGGAGTAGCGATGAAAGCCGCCGGCCAGTTGGTCATAAACGCCACCCCGGCCCATCTTTTCCAGGGTGGATACAAAGATCTCGCGCAGTTCCGGATCGCCGGTGCGCGTGTACTGGTCCATGATCAGGTCCAGGGCGGCGGGGTGGGGGAATTTTGGAGCGTTGCCGAAGCCACCATGATGGGAGTCGAACATCTTGCGGCAGGAATCGACAATGTCGGCAATCACCTTCGGAGAAAAGGTGGCACTCCGCCCGGCGAAGGATTCCGCCTGAGAGATCGCGCTTTCGAGCATCCTGGCCTGCTCCATGACATCCGCATTCTTGTCCTGGTAGGCCGCGGAGATTGACAGCAATACTCTTTTGAAGCTTGGCCGACCGTAGTGATCCTCAGGAGGGAAGTAGGTTCCCCCGTAAAACGGCTTTCCGTCGGGCGTCAGGAATGCGGTTAGCGGCCAACCTCCCTGTCCGGATACCGCACTCACCGCCGCCTGGTAGCGGCTGTCAATATCGGGACGCTCGTCGCGATCGACCTTGACCGCGATAAACCGCTCATTCACGATCTCCGCAATTTCAGGGCTCTCATAGGATTCGCGGTCCATCACATGACACCAATGGCACCAGACGGCGCCGATGTCCAGGAGCATCGGCTTGTTTTCGCGGCGGGCCGCGGCGAAGGCTTCCTCTCCCCACTCGTACCAGTGAATTGGCTGGTGCATGGCGGAACGCAGGTAGGAAGAGGACGCGCGGGAAAGGGAGTTCAGCGTCTTGGTGGACATCCGATTAGTTTAACGCTTAAGGAGGATCGCGACTGAGAGTGCGGTAGTGCCTCAGTTTGAATCTCCCACACTGTGACGTCCTCCTGAGGAGGGCTTCAGCCCGACGAAGGATCTCGCGTGCACAAAATGAAGCGCCATGCGCGCGAGATCCCCATTCGGCTCCTCCGAGTTTTTCCAAAACTCGGAGTTCGCTCAGGGCAGGCTCTCGCTCCGTTCGGGACGTCGTCAGAAAAAAGGGGAGTCGCTCAACTCGAGAGCAGTTTCCTGGCAATTTCGCAGTACAAATCCACCGCTTCAGCCAGCTGTTTTTTTGAAACGTACTCGCCTTCGGTATGCGCGACGTGAATTGAGCCCGGACCGATCAGCAGCGGCTCTCCCCAGTTGCTGAGCGCGGGGATGTCGGTGGTGAACTTCGCGACCATGGAAGGAATTCCTTCGAAGGACCGAAGGCGCAGAAAAGGGATCTCCAGCGTGAATTCAACCTGCGCGAGATCTCCCACCGCGGCAACGATATCTTTTCGCAACTGATCGGAAGGGCCGACGAGCCGGTAGAGCAATTGTGCGCGGGCATGGTCGGAGATCACGTTGGTGGCCCGGCCGCCGTCAATCAAGCCGATGTTCAATGTGCAGGGGCCGATGCCTTCGGTTTCGGGCAGCTTCATCGCGAGCAGCGAGTGCAGGGCGGCGATCAGCTTGTTGATGGCGGACTCTCCCAACTCCGGGTAAGCCGAGTGGGCCATCTTGCCGTGGGCCGTCACCTCGACTCGCAACGCACCTTTGGATGCGAGCGCGATACGGTTTTCCGTGGGTTCTCCATTCACCAGGAATCGTGAGCCGGGAGCATTGCGATTGGCCACTTTCGCGCCCAGGCTGTCCCGCTCTTCACCTACGAGAAACAATAACCCGACGTGAATGCCTTCCCGCTTTAATTTCTCAGCCGCAGCGATCTGGACGGCGATGATTCCCTTGGCATCGCAGGCCCCACGCCCGTAGACATTGGTTGAATCTTCGGAGGATGGAATGAAGGGCGGGACCGTATCCATGTGGGTGGAGAAGACAAGGTCGGGCTTCGGGTAGTCCGGAGACGTGGCCCAGACATTGGCGCGGTTACCGTCAACCAGCCGCGTTTCGGCCCGGTAGCCCAGGTTGGCAAGTTCGCGGCTCAGGAACTGGCCCACGCGGGCTTCGTTCCCAGTGATCGATTCGATGTCGACGAGAGCGCGGGTGAAGGAGACGACGTCCATGGGGTAGAGAATAGCGCATCAGGAATTGAGGCGGGCGGATCGCGGGGAGCAGCCTTAGGCTGCTGGCTAGAGGATTGTGAGTGTAACGGCGATATTTCAGCAGTTGAGCCGTTAAAAAGCAACTTGCTCCTGCGCAAACTGCTGCATCTGTTGAATTGCATTAGAAATGTCCCCTTCTGGTTGCATTAGAAATGTCTCCTAATCTAGGCCTTCGATGGAGGAGGCTGGATTGGGGAGAACGGCATTGAGTGCGAGAGAGGT